>Ga0123336_10003145_pt1 | contig 13994 bp, 12 predicted proteins | sample SSSSmetaG_FD_96466 | JGI IMG/M metagenome (GOLD analysis project Ga0123336, IMG submission 96466) | Glacier valley bacterial and archeal communities from Borup Fiord, Nunavut, Canada, to study Microbial Dark Matter (Phase II) - ​SSSS metaG | ecosystem: Environmental > Aquatic > Freshwater > Ice... | reverse complement strand
TGACAATAGTTGTCTAAGCAAATATTATCGCGGCATGAAAAAAATCAAGGATCGCTCGCTGGCTAAAACCCGAGCCGAAACCGGAGCCGAAACCGGAGCCGAAGCCCGAACCCAAACCGCAGCCAAAGCCCGAGCCGAAGCCGTTGCCCAAGCCCGAGCCGAAACCCGAGCCCGAAGTGCCGTCGCCCGACGAGGTCAAGGGCCTCCAGCACCAGCCGGTCGATGAGTCGCAGCCCCAGCGCGTCATCCCCATCCGCGCGCTTCTTGGCAGCGACACCGGCGCGACCAAGGTGTTCCTGTTCTTCCGTTCGGCAGGTCAGGAAGACTTCTTGTCGACGCAGCTCAAGCGGACGCAAGGCGCCGAGTTTGCCGGCGTCATCCCCGGCGAGGCCGTCGTCGGGCGCGCACTGCAGTATTACCTAGAGGCGCGCGACTCACGTGGCCGGGCCATGGTCGGCTCCGGCTCGGCGCTCAACCCGTATATCGTCAGCATCTCGGCCAACGCCGCGCCGCCAGGCAACGTGCCCGAGGTCGACGTCGAAGATCCGCTGCTCGCCGAGCGTCTGCGCAAGCAGCACCTCGACGACGACAAGAAGAAGTCCAAGCTGCACCGGTTCTTCTTCTTCATCATGCCCGGGTTTGGCTTTGGGTATGAGCCGGCCGGCAACGTCACCGAAGTCGCGTGGCAGCTGCAGCCGGGCACACCCGGCAAATACGTGCGCCAGAACGTCGGCGCCGGCGGTGTGGCCATCGCGCCGTTCCATCTCGCGCTCGAGATCGGCGGTATGGTGACCAAGAACTTCTCCATCTCGGCTATGGCCCGCTTTCAGCTCGTCACCGGGGCCAACGCCGAGACGCAGGACTTCCTCAACGCGCAGTTCCCAGCGACTGGCAAGGCGACAGGCGCCATTTCTGGCTTTCTGCGCTTCCGTTATCGGTTCCTCGACGGGATCTTCCATCCCTATGTTGCGTTGACGATCGGCGGCGGCCAGATCCGTCACAGCCTCGACGTCACCATCGCCGGCGGCGACGCGCTCGTCGACCGCGGCACGGCTGAGGACTTCAATACGCCAGGCGGTGCCTCGATCACGAACCCAGCCCTCAGACAGGCGGTCTGCCCGGCCATGGGCAGCTGCATCGACAGCATTTCGCTCGGTTACTTCTTCATCGGCGGCGGAGGCGGCGTCTGGGTCGACGTATGGAAGTACATCGGCGTCATCTTCGACATAAACCTGCTCGGCGCGATCGGCACTGGCGAGGGCCAAAGCGGCATGAACATCGACCTCAATATCGGTGTCGGCGCGCATTTTTAGGCTTTTTTTGACGCATTTGGGGGTCTCGGCACCACTTGGGTGAGATGAGGCCGTCGTCGGTCCCACTCATCTCGTCACCAAGACGAGCGCCTGCAAAGCAACAACACCGACGGGTGACTAGGCCGCGTCGAACAAGATGGTGTCGCGGTGTTTCACGAAGCTGGAGATGTAGGCGAGCACCTCGTCCGAGATGCGGATCCATTGCAGGCCGCAGCCGGGCGGGCAGCCGTCACAACTGGCCGAGACGTCGCGGATCCAGCGCACCACGCCCTCGATGCGCCAGGGCTCGCCGTCACCGAGCTTGAGCAACACCGTCACCTCCGAGCCGAGCGGGGGCGTGTCGACGGTGGCCACGAAGACTCCGCCCTCACTGATGTCGTTGGTGATCCCGCTGAAGAAGTTGTTCTCACTCTCGAGAGAGACCTCGACTTCGATCGGGGCTCGCCGGTGGGCGCGGCGTGGTTCGTCGCTCATGTTCATCTCCTGTGTTGCGTTGACTGTTTAGGCCGAGCGCGCCGCGGCCGCGGCACTCGCCGCACGCCGTCTGAACGCGGCAAGCTCCGAGCGATAGTAAGCCGCCCACTGCGCGCGATATTTGTCGTCCATGAGGTACAGCTCCACGCCCATCCCCTTGCCGCTCTGCGTGTCGCCGACGAAGCGGACCACCACGAACATCGTCAGCGGCTCGCCCGGCACCAAGACCTCGATCTGCAACAACTGGCCAGTGTTGACCTGCTCGTCGCTGGCCAGGAACATGCCGTGCTGATTCATGTCGATGGCGGCCAGCTCCACCACCTGGCTGCGCCGGATCCAGCGCACCTTGAGGTTGGTGCTGATGCGCTCCGAACGTCGATTGTTGCGACTCACGGCATCACCTCCCGCATGGCTGGTATCGGCCGCTCGAGTACCCGACGAACGTCTTCCACCTGGGCGGCGATGGAATCCCAGTCGCTGCCCGGAAAAGAGCAAAACACCCCCGCGATGCGCGGGTCGAACTGGGTTCCGCTGCAACGCTGGATCTCTTCGACCGCGACCTCGTGCGAGCGGCCTTTGCGATAGGGTCGATCGGAGCGGATGGCGTCGTAAGTGTCGACGACCGAGAAGATCCGCGCGCCGATGCAGATCTCTTCGGCGCGGATGCCGCGTGGATATCCACCACCGTCCCAGCGCTCGTGATGCGAGTAGACGATCTCGGCGGCGCCGGCGAGAAAACCCATCGGGCGCAAGATCTGATAGCCGTGACCTGGGTGGCGACGCATCTCCTCCCATTCATCGGCATCGAGGGCCGCAGGCTTGAGCAAGATCGAGTCGCGAACGCCGATCTTTCCGACATCGTGGAGCAGCGCCCCCCGTTCGCAGTCGAGGAGCGCCGTGCCAGTCAGCTGCAGCGCCTCGGCGACCTTGCGGGCATACAGCGACACGCGCCGCGAATGCCACTGGGTCTCCGTATCACGGAGCTCGAGCGCGGCGACCAGGCCCAGCAGGCCCGACGTGGTGCGATCCTCGACGCTGCCGGCAAGATCGTCATTGCTGCGCACCAGTTGGTCGAGCTGCTCGGCCAGCTTGGCCTCTCTGTGACGACGCTGCCGCCGTGACTCACGCAGCGACGCGGCCTCGGACACCACGCGGCACAGCAGCGCAAAATCGAAGGGCTTGGCGAGGAGGCGATAGGCGCGGCCCTCGTTGACCACTTTGCAGGCTTCATTGAAATCCGCCACGCCCGACATCAGTACCGAGACGAGCTGCGGGTCGACACAGTTGGCGGCGTGCAACAGATGCAGGCCGTCCATCTTGGGCATGTGGTAGTCGGTCAACAGCACGTCGATCTCGCCACGACTTCTTTCGAGTGCAGCGAGTGCGGCCTCTCCGTCGTTGGCCGACTGACACAGATGTCCCGCGCGGGTCAGTGCCCGAAGGACCCCTCGCCGCACCAGGCTGTCGTCATCGCAGATCAAGACTTTCGCCATACCGATTGCCTCCAAAACCTAGTTCGGCAGGTCCGGCGAACGCTTGAGGGCTTCAGTTCCAGGTTTGGCAGCCGATCTGGCGAGAGTGAGCCAAATCCTGTCGGTCGCCTTTCCTGTGTTGTCGCAGGTTCTCGATGGTCTCGACGAAGCGGTGTATGTGACCGATCTCGATGACTGTTTGCAGTATGTGAACCATGCGTTCTGTCTCACGTTTGGCTACAGCTCGGCGCAGGTCATCGGCCGGACCTCGGCTCGGCTTTGGCGGGATCGGCCGTTCGAGGACAGCGCGATGGAGGATGGCCAACAGGGTGCGGTGCTGTTGGCGCGTGGGGGCGGAGAAGTGGCGGTCAGCCTGCGTCGTCTGGTGCTCCGCGACGGGCGGGCCAAAAAGTGGGTGTCTTGCGCGCAGTGAGAGATCTGCGGCCCATCCGTCAGCTGGAGGACGAGCTGCAGCGGCTGCGTGGGCTCCTCAACGACGAGCGGGCCGCCAAGCAAGATCTGTCGGTGCGCGATCCGGCGACGGGTCTGTGCAATCGACGCGAGATCCAGCGCATCCTCGCCGAGGAGCTGGAAAATGCCGTCGGCGAGCGGACCCCGCTATCGGTGATGCTGCTGGAGGTCGACTATCTGGCGCCGATCGTCGAGCGCTATGGCGCGGCGCGTGGCGACGAGATCCTGCGCGAGATCGGCAAGGAGTGTGAGCGCGTCTTCCGCGTCGAGGATCGCGTCGGTCGCTTCGACGGGGAGCGGCTGCTTTTGGTGCTGCCCAAGACCTCGGCGCTGATGGCGCTGCGTCCGGCCGAGCGCCTGCGGGAAGCGATCGATCGGCGGCGGTTTTCGATCGCCGAGGTCAACCCGGGCATGACAGCTGGCATGACCATCAGCCTCGGGATCGCCGAGACGCCTGGCGACGCCGACGTCGAGTCGAGTCTGGTGTCGGCGGCCAGCTTTGCCCTCTGCGAGGCCAAAGGGCGCGGCCGCAACTGCTCGGTGAGATTCTCCGAGCTGGGGTCCTGCGACCGTTTTGACGTTGCCGAGGCCGACGGTCCCTGAGCGGCCTGAGCGCCTAAGCTTCTTTGCCCTTACGCTTCAGTTTCTCGACGAGGGTGGTGCGGTTGAGGCCCAGCAGGCGGGCGGCGGCGTTGCGGTTGCCGCGGGTGCGATCGAGGGCCTGATCGATGAGCGAGTCTTCCAGCTCGGCGATGGTCTGCTTGAGGTCGATGCCTTCGGCGGGGAGCTCCGACGGGTCGGCGGCCTTTTGTCCAGGCACCGCCGGCTGGCGAATGGACTCGGGCAGCTCGTCGAGACCAATCGAGCCGGCGCGACGCAACACCACCAGTCGCTCGACGACATTGGCCAGCTGACGGACGTTGCCGGGCCAGTCATAAGCACACAGCGCATCCATGGCCTCGATGCTGACCTCGAGGATGTTGCGGTTGTGGCGCTCGTTGGCGCTCTGCAGAAAGTGGCGTACCAAGAGCGGAATGTCGCGCTTGCGCTCGCGCAGTGCCGGCAGCTTGAGATCGACGACGTTGAGCCGGTAGAGCAGATCCTCGCGAAAGGTGTTGTTGGCGATCGCTTCCGTGAGATCGCGATGGGTGGCCGAGATGATGCGCACGTCGGTGCTGCGGGCGGTGGTGTCGCCGAGCGGCGTGTACTGGCGCTCTTGCAAGACGCGCAGGAGCTTGACCTGTGCCGCCAGCGGCATGTCGCCGACCTCGTCGAGAAACAGCGTGCCGCCCTCGGCCAATTCGAACCGACCGGCGCGTGCCTGGGTCGCGCCGGTGAAGGCGCCGCGCGCATGTCCGAACAGCTCCGACTCGATGAGCTGCTCGGGAATGGCGCCGCAGTTGATGGCCACGAACGGCCGGTTGGCGCGTGGCCCGGCGGCATGAAGCAGCCGTGCGACGACCTCTTTGCCGGTGCCGCTTTCGCCCTGGATGATCACCGTGGCGTCGGTCTCGGCCACCTTGGCGATCATCTCGCGGACCTCGAACAGCGACTCGTCGGTGCCAATCAGCGACGGGCGATCGGTGACGGGGCGACGCTTGCCGGCGTCGCGGCCGAACGTGTCGTCGAGCACTGCGCGGACCATCTCGCGGGTGAACGGCTTGGAGAGAAAGTTGGCCGCGCCACGCCGCATCAGCTCGACTGCCGTGTCGACGGTGGCCTGGCCCGTGACGATGACCACCGGGATGCCGTGGGCCTCGGCGGAGGCAATGACCTCGCGACCGTCGGCGTTGGGCATGCTCAGATCGCTCAAGATGAGATCGATCTTGGGCGCCTCCGACATGCGCTGCGACGCCTCGCGACCGTCGCGGGCCTCGATGACCTGGCAGTTCTCGCGTGTCAGGATGCGCTCGATCGAGCGGCGCACCGCCGGCTCGTCGTCGACGACAAGCACCACGCGGCGGGGTGAGCCCGATGGCGGAGTGGTCGTCATGGTTGCGTACCTACGCCGCGAGCCACGCTAGCGCCAGCCACGCCAACAACGGCCGCAAGTTTTAGAGGCTCGCTCATCGGTTTTGGCAGGCTTCGATGGGACACATGCTCCGCTCCAACGCCGCCGCCCACGTTTGCAAAACGGCTTACGCAACGTTGCACGAAATGCGAGTTATCCACAGAGAAAAAAGCGACGCTTGCCATGAAAGGCCCCCCCCGGAGCCGCCATTAGATAAAATCAGACAAAATCAGATAAAATTACACCCACCAAAAGGTTGGGCCTGCCAACCGCTAGAGTCGGGTTGGTCTGTTACCTGACCAATAGCCTCTCTCACCATGCCCCCAAAACCAGACCTGCGCAAGCGGCTCCTTCCAGAGCCGCCCACCGACGACGATGCGAAGCGGCCACTCGGGTTCGTCGATTGCCTCGCGCTCGGCATCAACGGCATCATCGGGTCGGGGATTTTCTTTCTGCCGGCCGTGTTGCAACGGCACGCCGGCTCCGCGTCTTGGCTGTCCTGGCTGGTGGTGGGCGGTTTGTGCATCGTGGTGGCGCTGTGCTTCGCCGAAGCCGCAAGCCGCACCACCCAGTCTGGCGGACCGTATCGCTACGCCGTCGATGCTTTTGGCCGCTACGCCGGGTTCGGCGTTGGCTGGATCACGCTGACCAGCTCGGTGCTCGGCTATGCGGCAGTGGCGCGCGGGTTCGCCGAGCATGGGGCCAGTCTCGCGGGCACGACGAGCGCGCCGGCGTTGGTGGCGTGGGTGGTGGCGTTGGTGGGCGGGCTCGGCGCGCTCAATGCGTGGGGCATCCGGCCGAGCGCGCGCACCGGCGACGTGGTGGGTGGGGCCAAGCTGGTTGCCCTTGCCGGCTTCGTGCTGTTCGGGGCTTGGGCCCTACATCGTGGCGATGGACCGTCGCTGACGGCGCCGTCGCAGCCGGTCCATGGCGTGGTGGCTGGCGCGATGGCGGGCTTGTTTGCCTGCACCGGCTTCGAGTATGTGCCGGTTCCCGCGGGCGAGACCAAGCGGCCCGAGCGCCTGGTGGGGTTGGCCATGGTGTTGAGCCTATGCGTGTCCGTGGCGGTTTATGCGCTGGTGCAGCGGGTCTTCTCGGGGGCGGCGTCGTGGGCTCCGTCGCTGGCGACGTCGAAGACCCCGCTAGCCGACGCAGCCGGCGTGCTCGGCGGATCTTTCTTTGCGCGGGCAGTATCGGTGCTGGCGATGGTGTCGTCGTTTGGTTTCTGCACCGGCTCGGCGCTGGTGGCGCCGCGTTACGTCGAGAGCTTCGCCGTGGACGGCTTTCTACCGTCGCTGTTGGGGCGGCGCCTGTCACGACGCAACACGCCGCTGTGGGCGATCGTGGCGGTGTCGGGGTTGGTGCTGGGGCTGGCCGGCACCGTCGACTTCGGGAGCCTGGCTGATATCTCGACGCTGGCAGTGGTGGCGCAATATGCGTCGACCTGCGCCGCCGTGCTGGTCTTGCGCCAGCGTCGGGGGCGTGCGCCGTTCACGCTCCCGCTCGGCCCGCTCTTGCCGCTGCTCGGCCTTGCCGGTTGCGTGGTGTTCGTCTCGCAGGTCGCACGCGGCGAGCTGTTGCTCGCGGCAGCGTTGCTCGGAGCGGGCGTCGTGGTCGCGGTGGTCAGCCGCGTAAGCCGTTAGCGTTTGCCGCGGAGCACGTCGATGCGGCGGTAAGCCTCGGCCATCACCGACCCCAGCTCGCCACTTGGATCGATCGGCGTACCAAAGCGGACGGTCACCACCACACCACGCTGCACGTCGAGCGAGTGTTTCTCGAGGATGTCGCGGCTGCCATCGATGCCGACGGGGATGATGGGCGTGTTGGTGTCGCGCGCGAGGAGAAAGCCGCCTTTTTTGAACTGGCCGAGCTCGCCGTCGTGGCCGAGGCTGCGGGTGCCCTCGGGGGCGATCCAGATGTTGACGCCAGCGTCCACCGCGCGGGCCGCCTCGGCCATCGCCGCCTTGGCCCGCACTTTGTCGCCCGAACGGTCGACGGGGATGAAACCCGCTTCGCGCATCGCCCGGCCCCACACCGGGATCCGAAACAGCTCGGCCTTGGCCACCATGCGCAGCGTCCGTGGCTGAAACGCCTGATACATCACCGGGATGTCGTAGTGGCTCTCGTGGTTGCTCATCAACACGAAAGCTCGGTCGCGCGGCACCGCTTCGAGACCCTCGGTGCGCAGCCTGACGTCGGCATAGCCCAACAGATCGCGCGACCAACGCGCCAGGCGGGCATCACTGCGCTCGACGGTGAGCCGCCCGCGCGCGGTATCGGCCAAGGTCCCGATGGAGATGTCGAGCGTGCGAACCACAGTCCGCAGCGCCGTGATCCGAGACGCAATCATGGGGTGGCGATGGCCAAAATCATGGCGACTACCATATCACGCCGGCCCCTTACGTCGGCGCGTCACGGCGGGGGAGTCGGACAACGACGCTGGTGCCGACACCGTCGGGAGGCGTCTCCAGCGTGATGTGCCCTTTGTGCTCCTCGACGATGCGGTGCACGGTGGCGAGGCCCAGGCCACTGCCGCCTTGTTTGGTGGAGAAGAACGGCTCGAAGATACGGCTGCGAAGCTCGGGGGGGATGCCCGAGCCATGGTCGCGGATCTCCAGCCGAATCATCTCTGAATTGTCCCCATCGTCGTCGTGATCCGACCCGAGCGAAATGTCGATGGCCGCGCCTGGCGGCGAGGCCTGCGCCGCGTTCCGCACCAGGTTCCACAGAACCTGTCGAAGCTGGCCGGGATCGGCATTGACCCAGGCAGGGTCGCTCGGCCCGAGCTCGGCGTGGGCGTGCTCGAGATCCTTGTCGTTTTCGAGCACGCGCAACAGCTCGCCGATGGTCTGCGACAGCTCCACTGGCTGAAGCTGCGGCCGCGCCGGCCGCGCAAAGTCGAGCATGCCAGTCACGAGCTCGTTGAGGCGCGAGACCTCGCGCAGCACGATGGCCATCAGCTCGCGGTTGGTCTCGTCGCTGCCGGCGATCTGTTGCAACAGCTCGATGGAGCCGGAGATGGCCGCCAGCGGATTGCGGATCTCGTGCGCCAGACTGGCGGCGAGCCGGCCGATGGCAGCCAAACGCTCGGCACGCGCGACCTCCACCTCCATGCGCCTCAGCTCAGTGAGGTCTTGAAAGTTGACGATGCGTCCGGAGATCGCACCCTCGGCGTCCACGAGAGGCGAGATCGAGACCCCGAGTGGGACCACCGTGCCGTCGGGATGCTCGTGCAGCGCCTCCGAGCGTCGACCCTGCGCGGTGTCGCCCATGCCTGTCAGCCACGGGAGAATCGTCGTCGCTGGTTGACCCACCGCCACCCCGGCATCGATCCCGAGGATGCTCTCGGCGGCGATGTTGAAGGTGACCACCTGGCCGTCCACGATGGTGACGAGGCCCGAGGTGAGGCTGCGGATCACGTCGAGGTGGAGCGCGGCCAGATCCCGCAGGCGATGGCCAGTGCTGGTGGCACTCTCGGATGCGCGCTGCAGCTCGACGGTGAGCCGACCGGCCAAGGCGCCGGTGGCCGCAAAGGACACGGCGTTGTAGCCAAAGGTCCGCACCGTCTCGCGGATGTGCCCAGCCGTCGCTGGCATGCCGAGAACGTACGGCAAAGCCGACACCGCACCGAGGAGCAGCACCGCCGCCACTGCCACCAAGATGGCTCTGCCGTCGAGCACGAACGACGCACCGACGATCACGAGGACGTACATGAAGGCAAAGCCGCTCTCGGCACCACCGGTAAGATAGACGAGCGCGGTGGTCATGAGGAGATCTGCCACCACCTGCGTGGCCGCCAGCGAGGCTGCCCTGGTGCTCCGCGGCAGCCACAGCGCGAACAAGATGGTCAGCGTATAGGTGCTGACGATGAGGGTGAGGAACCAGTTGAAGCGAGGCTGTGCTGCCGTCGCTGAGGCCAGCTCGGAGATGACCGTGAGGCCGAGCAGCAGCGTGACCACGCCCACCCGGAACAACATCAGATAGGTGAGGCGCCGTTTGCGCTCCGAGGGCGCCAGCATCCCCTTACCCGCCCGACTTGATGTTTCCTGCCATCTCGAAGATTGGCATGTACATGGCGATGATGAGACCACCGACGATGCCGCCGAGGAAGACCATCATGAGGGGCTCCATGAGCTTGGTCATCGCGCTGACTGCCACGTCGACCTCGTCCTCGTAAAAGTCGGCGATTTTCTGCAGCATGGTGTCCATGGCGCCGGTTTGCTCACCGACGCCAATCATCTGCACCACCATGGGCGGAAACACGCCGGTCTCGGCCAGCGGCTCGGCCATGCTCTTGCCTTCTGAAATCCTGGCGCGCGCATACATGATGGCGTCGTGGATGACGACGTTGCCCGAGGTCTTGGCGACGATCTCCATCGCCTCCAAGATGTTCACGCCCGACGCCAGCAAGGTGCCCATGGTCCGCGTGAAGCGCGCCACCGCGACCTTGCGCATGACATTGCCAATCAGCGGCGCCTTGAGAATCACTTTGTCGAACAGGGCGCGGCCCTTCTTCGTTCGCACCCCATACGTGAATCCGGCGACCAAGCTACCGATGGTGCCCATGATCAAAAAGGCATGGTCGACGAACGCATTGGAAATGTTGATGACCACCTGGGTGGGCTTGGGCAAGGCGCCGCCGCCGAAGTCCTTGAACATGTCCTCGAACACCGGGATGACCTTCCACAACAGCAAGGTCACGACGCCGAACGCGATGATCAAGATCGACGTCGGATACACCAAGGCGCCTTTGACCTGCGCCTTCAGCTTCATCGCTTTTTCGATGTAGGTCGCGAGTCGCCCGAGGATGGTGTCCATGATGCCGCCGATTTCGCCGGCCTGGACCAGGTTGGTGTAAAGGTCGTCGAAAGCCTTGGGCTGCTTCTTGAGCGCCTCGGCCAGCGTCGAGCCCGACTCGACCATGGCCTTGACCTCGAAGAGAATGCGCGAAAAATTCTTGTCGCTGGCCTGTGAAGCCAGGATGTCGAGGCACTGCACGATGGGCAAGCCAGCGTCGATCATCGTCGCGAACTGCCGCGTGAAGATGACGATTTCTTTTTCGGGCACCCCGCCGCCAAACGGCAGGTTGATCTTGATCGCTTTGCCTTTTTTCTTGGCCTTGGAGAGGGTGATGCCCTGCGCCCGCAGCCGGTTGACAATCTCCGGCTCGGCGTCGGCTTCCATGGTGCCCTTCTTGACCTCGCCGGTGCGGGTCCGGCCTTCCCAGGCAAAGACGGGCATCAGCGAGAGCCTGGCGGACGAGGCCCGCCGCCCGTGTTGTTGGCGATCATGTTGCGCAGCTCCTCGGGATCCGAGCTGTACTCGAGCGCTTGCTCCATGGTGATGAAGCGCTTCGCGTGCAGCTGGAACAGTGACTGGTTGGCGGTCTGCATGCCGAACTTGGCCTGGCCGAGCTGCATCTGAGAATAAATCTGATGGATCTTGTCCTCGCGCACCAGATTTCGAATGGCGGGCGTCGGCACCATGACCTCCAGCACCAGCGCCCGTCCGCCGCCCTGTTTCGCCACCAGCGACTGCGACAACACGCCTTCCAGCACCATCGATAGCTGGGCGCGGATCTGCGGCTGCTGGTACGAGGGAAAGACGTCGATGATGCGGTTGATGGTGGAGACGGCGCCGTTGGTGTGCAGCGTGCCGAAGGCCAAGTGGCCGGTCTCGGCGACGGTGAGCGCGGCCTCGATGGTCTCGAGGTCACGAAGCTCGCCGATGAGCACCACGTCGGGATCTTGGCGCAAGATCGACTTGAGCGCGCGCTTGAAGCTCTGGGTATCGGAGCCCACCTCGCGCTGGTTGACCACGCAGTTCTTGTGCTGATGGACGAACTCGACCGGGTCCTCGATGGTGACGATATGGCCGAAGTCGTCGGTGTTGATCTTGTCGATCATCGCCGCCAGCGTCGTCGACTTACCCGAGCCCGTCGGACCGGTGACCAGAATGAGGCCACGCGGCTTCTTGCAGAGCTCAGCGACGACCGGCGGCAGATTCAGATCAGCGAAGTTGCGGATCTTGGTCGGGATCACGCGGAAGGCGCCGGCCACCGACTCTTGCTGCACGAAGATGTTGGCGCGGAAACGCGCGAGGCCAGGCAGCTCGAAGCTCATGTCGAGCTCGTTCTCCTCCTCGAAACGCGCCTTCTGCGAGTCCTTCAAGACCGAGTAGCACAGCGCCTTGGTGTCGTCGCCAGTCAGGTCGGGCGTCTTCAGCTTGACCAGATTGCCGTCGAGACGGATCTGTGGCGGTGAGCCCTTGGTGATGTGCAAATCGCTCGCGCCATTTTCCACCATGGCCTTGAGCAACTGCTTCATGGACGGCGCCATCGATTTCCCCCCTATTGTTGCCCGGAACCCTGAGAGGGTTCCGGACCTCGTGCTACGCTGCTCGGCACAGCCTCGCGCTCCGCATTATATCGGCTAGTTAGTCAGCAACTGAAACGCGAAGCACTTCCTCGACGGTGGTGACACCCTCGATGAGCTTGGTGATGCCCGAATAGCGCAACGTCTTGACCCCCTGCCGGATCATTTCCGCCTTCACTTCGGCGGTCGACGCGCCTTGCAGAACGAGCTCTTTCAACGAGTCGAAAAAGGGCATGACCTCGTAGATGGCGATGCGGCCTTTGTAGCCGGTGTTGGAGCAGTTGCGGCAGCCAGCGCCCTTGAAGAGCTGGAGCTTTTGCGCGACCTCGAGCTTCACGCCGAGATCGGTCAGCGCCTTCACGTTGGCCTCGACCGGCTGCTTGCACTCGCCGCAGATCTTGCGCGCCAGACGCTGGGCCAAGATCAAGTTCACCGACGCCGTGACCAGGAACGGCTCGACGCCCATGTTGAGCAAACGTGAGATCGTCGACGGCGCGTCGTTGGTGTGCAGCGTCGACAGCACCAAGTGGCCGGTCAAGGCGGCCTTGACCGCAATTTCGGCAGTCTCGAAATCTCGAATCTCGCCGACCATGATGATGTTCGGGTCTTGTCGCAAAAAAGACCGCAGCGCCGTGGCGAAGTTGAGGCCCACGCCCTCGTGCATCTGGACCTGATTGATGCCCATCAGGTTGTACTCGACGGGATCTTCCGCCGTCGAGATGTTGCGCGTGGGCTTGTTGAGCTCTTGCAGCGCCGAATAGAGGCTGGTCGTCTTGCCGGAGCCCGTGGGGCCAGTGACCAGCACCATGCCGTAGGGCTGGTTGATGGCCTTCATGAAGTCGGCGAGCTGTTTTTCTTCGAACCCGAGCTTGGTCATGTCGAGCTGTAGGTTCGTCTTGTCGAGCAGACGCATGACGATCTTCTCGCCGAACAGCGTCGGGAGCACGCTGACGCGGAAGTCCATTTCTTTGTCTTTGCCGAGCTTGAGCTTGATGCGGCCGTCTTGCGGCAGGCGCCGTTCGGAGATGTCGAGGTTCGACATGATCTTGATGCGCGAGGTGACCGCGTTCTTGAGCTTGAGCGGCAGTGGCTGTTCCTCGTAGAGAACACCGTCGATGCGGTATCTCACGCGGAAGTTTTTCTCGTACGGCTCGATGTGGATGTCGCTCGCCCGCTTCTTGATGGCGTTGAGCAAGATCACGTTGCAGAGCTTGACCACCGGGGCTTCGCCCGAGGCCTTCTCGAGGTCGACCACGTTGAGGTCTTCCTCGTCGCCGCCGATCTCGATGCTGTCGGGGTCGATGTCGCCGAGGACGTCGGTGTAGCTGACCTGTTTTTCGTAGTAGCGCCCGAAGGCCTCGTCGATGGAGACCTCGGAGGCCACCACCACGTCGATGTTGAGGCCGGTGCGGAACTTGAGATCGTCGATGGCGTAGATGTTCGACGGATCAGCCATGGCCACGATGAGGGTGGCCCCGGCGCGGTTGACCGGGATCAGCTGATGTCGCTTGGCGAGCTCGGGCGGGATGAGCTGGATGACCTCGGGCGAGATCTCGAACTCGGACAGGTTGATGGCCGGGACGCCGTACTGCCGCGCTAAAAACGAGGTGAGGTCCTCCTCGTTGATGATACCCAGCTTCGTGAGGCTATAACCGAGTCTGGCTCCGGACTTACGCTGTTCGTCTTGCGCCTTTTGAAGCTGCGCAAGCGAGATCAGGTTCTCACGGACCAGCAGCTCTCCAAGGCGGCTCATCGCTGGAAAATCGTAGCATCATTTTCGTCGGAACCCTAAAGGGGTTCCGAACCTCCGACGCTCCGCGCAAACAAAGCCCGACGCTACGCTACAGAAAGGGCTAGCCGAAGCGTTCGGTGAATAGCG
>Ga0123336_10003143_pt1 | contig 13998 bp, 13 predicted proteins | sample SSSSmetaG_FD_96466 | JGI IMG/M metagenome (GOLD analysis project Ga0123336, IMG submission 96466) | Glacier valley bacterial and archeal communities from Borup Fiord, Nunavut, Canada, to study Microbial Dark Matter (Phase II) - ​SSSS metaG | ecosystem: Environmental > Aquatic > Freshwater > Ice... | reverse complement strand
CCTCGCGCTCGCGGTGCGGTCGGACCTCGATCTCGCGAGCCAGATCGGTGCCGATGGCGCGACCTGGCTCGACCGGCAGCTCGTCGCGCGGACACCAATGCCCCTTGGCGATAGCGGCTGCGGCGCGGATGTCCGCGATGCGCTCGCGGCAAGAGCCGAGCGCCTGATCGAGCAAGGGCTGGCGCAGCGCGACGGCGACCGCTTCGTGCCCGCGCGCGACCTGCTGGGCGGCTGCGCGGGCGCGATCTCGACGCCGCGGCGCGTCGTATTGCCGACGACACCGGGCTCACGCATCGGCCGAGCGCGGTCGGCGAGTATGTCACGGGCAGCTACCGCCAGCGGCTGTCACTCGCCTCGGGGCGCTTCGCGATGCTCGACGACGGCGTCGGCTTCCAGCTCGTGCCATGGACACCGAGCCTTGAACGCCACCTCGGCCGAGCGGTGTCGGGCGTCGCGATGCCCGACGGTGGCATTGACTGGAGCTCTGCCCGCCAGCGCGACCTCGGATTGTGACGGGTCAGCTCCAGGATGCAGCGTCGCGCGGCTGGTCCGCGTTGGGGTCGATCGTGGTCACGCGCGCGCCGCCATCGACGTTCCAGCGCCAGAGCACGAGATTGACGCCTGCCGATCGGGCTGAGGCGACGCGCAGGCCCTCATAACCCGCGCCGAGCGCGGCGTCTGCGAAGTCCCAAGAGGCGGGCCGCCCCTGTTCGACATCGCGCACATGCCGCCAGTCGCGCCCAAGTGCTTGAGGATCGATGTTCAACGACGCGTGTATCGACGCGTCGGTCAGATCGAGGATACGCCCGGACTCGATGTCGTACGGCGCGAGCGTGCCGGGACGGACAAGGTCCTGGAGGTATTCGGCAACCGCGGTCGCGTGGCTCTCCGACAGATAGAGCGCCCCCTGCCCGCGCGCGTTCCAGCGACCGCCATTGCGCGCCGCGCCCGCGCCCGAGAGCGGCTGCGACGACCAGCGCGGCGACAGTATTCGCCAGTAGCGGCCTTCGACTGCGCGAACGGGCGCGACCGCGAAGTCCCATGCCGCCAAGCTCAAGCGTAGGCGCCGTCGCGCAGATCCTCGAGGTAGGCGAGCACCGCTTGCGCCTGGCCCGCCTCGACCAGATCGAGCGCGGTGCGGCCGTCGTGGCCAGGAAGCGGCTGATGCCGGAACCAGACGACCGCGCGGTCCGCATCGCCCGCAAGCTGCTCGGCACCGGCAAGGATGCGGACGACCGGTTCGAGGCTACGCTGCACAGCCGCCGAAGCCGGCTGGCGCGCGAGCGTGTTGCGATGAAGGTGCGCGAGCTTGGCAAGGGCACTCAAGGGAATTCTCAGCCGCGCGCTCATGCGCTGCGGCGAGACATGATCGGCATCGCGGAAATCAGAGACGAGTTCGGCCAGCATTCGGGCACCTGTGCAGAAGTGAGGCGTATATAGCACTTGATCCGCACCCGGACAAACCACCGGTGGACAGCTTCGAGTCTCCATTTCCGATATGCACGCCAGAGCTCGCCAGAACACGCCGCTGCGCGATGCGCACCTGCTCGCTCTTGAGCTTACTGCCCGCCCATGCCGACGTGCGCGCCATGTCCGCGACCCGCATCCTCTGGGGCCAGTTCCTGCTCGTACTGGGGATCGCGCTTGCCTTCGTCTGGGGCGCGACGCAGTAGACCGCGTGGCGGCTCGGCCAGGAGACCGCGCGGCCGCTGCTGACGCCGGGCGAAGTCATGCAATTGCCGCCGACCGACGCGGTGGTGCTCGTTTCCGGCCTGTCACCGATCCGGGCGAAGAAGGCGCGCTACTTGGCGGATCCGCAGCTCGCGCGGCGCGTGCTACCGCCGCCGACAGCTCGCGCCCAGCCCGTCCCGTCGGAACCCAAAGCCAGACGGCTCGTGCCATCGCTGGCGGTGTGCCCGCCAGCACAGTCGAACTGACAAAGCGAAAGCGGCATCCGCCGCGAACCCGCGATGCCCGAGCACGAGGAGGTCTCCCCGCCGGTGTTCGTCGCCGATAACGAGTTCGAACCGGTCGAGCGCGACCCTAACGACGATGCAGTCAGGGCGCGGGTGCTGAACGCGCAGCAGCGTGTCGCCGCGCGGCAGGCGTCGCTCGATCCGTGCGACGGGCTGGATTTCTACTGATGCGAAAGCGCCAGATCACGGTCTACCTCGATCCAGCGACGATGGACGCGCTCGGCACCTATGCCGCACACCGCGACAAGCCGAAGTCGCTCGTCGCCGAAGCCGCGATCACCTCCTTCCTCTCGCCCGACGCGACCGAGCGTCAGGAAGCCGCCATGGCCAAACGCCTCGACCGGATCGGGCGCGTGCTCGACCGTCTCGAGCGGAACGACGGCGTCGCACTCGAGACACTGGCGCTGTTCATCCGCTTCTGGCTGACGGCGACCCCTTCGCTCCCCGAGCAAAGCACGCCCGCTGCCCGCGCCAAGGGCGGCGAACGCTACGACCGTTTCGTCGACGCGCTCGGGCGACGCCTGTCCAGCGGCGCATCGCGCGCGCGCGAGGTGACGATGGAAGCCTTTTGAGAACCGGGATGGTGTTTTACCCACTGCGTGACGCAGCGGTATACCTTGCTGGCAGGGCGGAACAATGTTCAGGAAGTCTCCATTGCGCTTACGTCGCGCATCGAGACGGCTCAGTATCCTCCTCGCGCATTTCGGAGCAGCGTGCCCGCCCGCCCGTCAGCCCGCTTGCACGGGTCGGCTCCTATTTCAGACTGGTATTTCGTTGAAGATTCTCGTATCGTGAGTAGTCGAAGGAGCATTTGATGAGTGCGATCGAGCGGTTGGTGCATTCGTTGGCCACGGGCGGGATTTGCGTCGTCGATCTCACGCAGCCGCTCTCGGCGGATACCCCGGCGCTCGAACTGCCGCCGCAGTTCGGCCAGTGCGTCGGCTTCTCCAGCCGCGAGGTCAGTCGTTACGACGCGCGCGGCGTGGCGTGGTACTGGAACGAGTTCACGATGAACGAGCATACCGGCACGCATTTCGACGCGCCGGTGCATTGGATCACGGGCCGCGATTTGCCCGACAATGCGACCGACACCATTCCTCCCGCGAACCTGATCGCGCCCGCGGTGGTGATGGACGTGAGCGGTGCGGCCGCCGCCGATCCCGACCTGATCGTCGAGCCCGCGCACATCGAAGCGTGGGAAGCGGCGCACGGCCGCATTCCCGAAGGCGCGTGGCTGCTGCTGCGGACCGATTGGTCGAAGCGCCACGGCTCCGCCTACACCAACCGTGACGCAAGCGGCGCGCACACGCCCGGACCGAGTGCTGCAGCGATGCACATGATGCTGGACCGCGGCGTTCGCGGGCTTGGGGTGGAGACGATCGGCACCGACGCGGGACAGGCGCATCTGTTCGATCCGCCCTATCCCGCGCACACGCTGCTCCACGGTGCGGGGCGATACGGGCTTCAGTGCCTGACCAACCTCGATCTGCTGCCGCCCACTGGCGCGCTGGTGATCGCGGCGCCGCTCAAGATCGTCGGCGGTTCGGGGTCGCCGCTGCGCGTGCTGGCATTGATCGATGGCTGAGCGCAGCTTCGCGCGCGAGGTCGAGCGGCTGCGGCTCGGCGCGGGCGAAACGTTCCACGGCGAGGGGATCCTCGCGGTCACCAAGGCGCTACTGCAATCGGGCGTGAGCTATGTAGGGGGCTATCAGGGCGCGCCGATCAGCCATTTGATGGATGTATTCGCCGACGCCGATCCGCTGCTGCGCGAACTCGGCATCCATTTCGAGCAGAGCGCGAGCGAGGCGACGGCAGCGGCGATGCTCGCGGCGAGCGTCAATTATCCGCTACGCGGCGCGGTGACGTGGAAGTCCACGGTGGGCACCAATGTCGCGTCGGACGCGCTCGCCAATGTCGCTTCGGGCGGCGTTACCGGCGGCGCGCTGGTGATCGTGGGGGAGGATTACGGCGAAGGCTCCTCGATCATGCAGGAGCGCAGCCACGCGTTCGCTATGAAATCGCAGATGTGGCTGCTCGATCCGCGCCCCAATCTGGGCCACATCGTCGATATGGTCGAGCATGGGTTCCGCCTGTCCGAAGCGTCGAACACGCCCGTGATGCTCGAACTGCGTATCCGCGCGTGCCACATGACCGGGCGGTTCGCGGCGAAGGACAATGTGCGGCCCGCATTCACGCTGCGCGACGCGATGAATGCGCCGGTGCGCGACACCGACCGGATCGTGCTGCCGCCCGCCAACTTCCTGCACGAGCAGGAGAAGATCGCGCGCCGCTGGCCCGCCGCGCTCGATTACATCCGCGCGCACGGCCTGAACGAGCGGTTCGGGCCGGAGGACGGCCGACTCGGCATCATCGTCCAGGGCGGGCTGTTCAACACGCTCGCGCGCGCGATGGAGCTGGCGGGGGTGGCGGACGGGTTCGGTGCGTTCGATCTGCCGGTGCTGGTGCTGAACGTCACTTACCCATTGGTGGACGACGAGATCGTCGGCTTCTGCGCGGGCAAGCGCGCGGTACTGATCGTGGAGGAGGGGCAGCCTGCGTTCCTCGAGGACGCGATCGCCGCCACGCTGCGGCGCGCCGACGTGCAGGCCGCTATTGTCGGCAAGGGCGCGCTGCCGGTTGCGGGCGAATATACGGGCGCGGTGGTGAAGGCCGGGCTGGACGCGTTTCTGGCCGATCATGGCGGGCGCGCGCGGCCCGCCGTCGCTCCGCCACCCGCGCTGACGATGGGAGACGTGCCCGCGCGCCCGGCGGGGTTCTGCACCGGCTGTCCCGAACGCCCGGTGTTCACCGCGATGAAGTTGCTGATGCGCGAACTCGGGCCGTTCCATGTGAGTTGCGACATCGGCTGCCACCTTTTCAGCATCCTGCCGCCGTTCGAGATCGGCAACACCACGATGGGCTATGGGCTGGGCTGGGCGGGCGCGGCGGCGTTCAACGTGGAAGGTGCCAGGCGGACGATCAGCGTGATGGGGGACGGCGGGTTCTGGCACAACGGTCTGACCAGCGGTGTGGGCAACGCGGTCTTCAACAAGTCCGACAACGTGCTCGTGATCGTGGACAACGGCTATTCGGCCGCGACCGGCGGGCAGGACATACTTTCCTCGAAGAACGCGCCCGTCACGCGCAGCGGGCACCACCGGATCGAGGACGCGGTGCGCGGGGTCGGGGTCGAGTGGGTCCGCACGGTCGAGACCTACCGGATCAAGCAGGTGAAGGCGGCGCTGAAGGAGGCGCTGACCACGCCGGTGCGCGGCCCCAAGGTCATCATCGCGGCAGGCGAGTGCATGCTCAACCGCCAGAGGCGCGAGAAGCCGCTGTTCGCCGCCGCTGTCAAAAAGGGCGAGCGCCGCGTGCGCGCGCGCTTCGGGGTCGATCCCGATGTCTGCACCGGCGATCACAGCTGCATCCGGCTTTCGGGTTGCCCGTCGCTCACCATCGCGCCCAACCCCGATCCGCTGCGCGAAGATCCCATTGCCGCCGTGGCGCAGGATTGCGTGGGCTGCGGCGTCTGTGGCGAGGTCGCGCACGCCGCGGTGCTGTGCCCGAGCTTTTACCGCGCCGATCTCGTCCACAACGCGGGGCCGTGGGAGCGGCGCTGGGCGGCGGCGCAGGCGCGTGTAACGCGCTCGCTGCAACGTTGGAGCGACCGTCGACGGATGGCGCGCGCAGCGTGAGCGACGCGGCGGGGGTCGACGGCTGCGCCGATACCGGGCCGCCGACGCGCACGCCCCCAAGCGGCCCGGTTCGCATCTCGATCCACGCGCTCGGCGGTCAGGGCGGCGGCGTGCTCGCGGACTGGATCGCCGACGTCGCCGGACATGCGGGCTGGTGGGCGCAGGCCACCAGCGTGCCCGGGGTCGCGCAGCGCACCGGCGCGACGGTCTATTATATCGAGATCGCGCCGCCGGGTCCCGAGCCGCTGCTCGCGCTGATGCCGGTGCCGGGCGATGTGGATGTCGTGATCGCGTCCGAACTGATGGAAGCAGGCCGTGCGGTCGCGCGCGGGCTGGTGACGCCGGAGCGCACGGTGCTGATCGCGTCCTCGCACCGCATTTTCGCTATCGGGGAGAAGTCCGCGATGGGGGACGGCGCGTTCTCGGCCGCCGCCGTGCTCGATGCGTGCGCGCTCTCGGCGAAACGGCTGGTGCTCGCCGATTTGCAGGCGCTTGCGGCGGCGAACAGCTCGGTCATCTCGGCGACGTTGCTCGGCGCACTGGCGGGATCGGGCGCGCTGCCGTTCGCGCGCGCGGATTACGAAGCCGCGATCGCGCGTGCGGGCGTCGGCGTGAAGACAAGCCTCGCCGCGTTCGGCGCGGGCTTCGCGGTTGCGGGCGGCGCGCCCGCGATCCCGGACGCGATGCCCGCGCCCGTCTCGCCCGAGCGGACACCGCCGCTTCCGGCCGCCGCGCGCATCGCGCGCCTGCCCGAAGCCGCGCGCGCTTTCGCGCAACTCGGGGTGGAACGGCTGACCGACTGGCAGGACGGCGCGCACGCTGCGCGCTATCTCGACCGGGTGGAGGCGGTCGCCGCTGCCGAAGCCGCGCTCGGCGGCGCGGGCGCGCTCGCCGCCGCTACCGCGCGCCACCTCGCGCTGTGGATGTCCTACGAGGATGTGATCCGCGTGGCCGATCTCAAGACCCGCCCCGCCCGCGCTGCGCGTGTTGCCGACGAGGCGCGGCCCGGCGCGGGTGTGCTGATGACCACGACCGAGTTCCTGCACCCGCGCTTCGAGGAGGTGGTGGATTTGCTCCCCGCCCGCCTCGCGCGCCGCTTGCAGAACAGCGCGCGCGCACGAGCGTGGCTCAACCCGCTGATCGACCGCGATCGGCAGGTCCGCACGTCGAGCCTCGGCGGGTTCGCGCTGCTGTGGGCGGTCGCGCGTCTGCGACGCTTCCGCCCGCGCTCGCTCAGGTTTGCGGTGGAGGAGGAGCGGATCGAGGCATGGCTGGCGAGTGCGATGAACGCGGCGCGCACCGATCTGGCGTTGGGCCTCGAGGTGATCCGCCTCCAGCGCCTCGTGCGCGGCTACGGTGACACGCACGCGCGCGGCCTCGCGAACTTCGCCGCGATCATGCGCGTGCTCCCCCTGCTCGGCCGACATCTCGACGGCGCGGCGCGGCTCGCCGGGCTCCACCGCGCCGCGCTTGCCGACGACGAGGCGCGCGCGCTCGGCGCGGGGCTCGCCGCATTGACCGGGCCGGAGGAAAGCCGGATCGTTCGCGGGCCGGATACCCAAGGGAGGCTCGCCCATGCCGCATAACGCGCCCGCGCCCGGCCGCCGCAATGTGCTGAAATCGGGGGCGCTGCTGATCGCCTGCGTGGTGGCGGGCGAAGCGGCGCGGCTCACACCCGCCGCTGCACATGCGGCGGCGGCAACCCCGCGCGTCCTGACCGCCGCCGAAGCGGTCACGCTCGGCCATTTCGCCGAAACGCTCGTGCCGGGCGCTTGCGCGGCAGGTGTGGTCGAGTTCGTCGACAGCCAGCTCGCCGCCGACGCGACCGAAAGCCTGCTCATCGCGCGCTATTTCGGCGTCGTCCCGCCGTTCCACGATTTCTACCGTGGCGCGCTCGCCGCGCTGGATGCGGCCGCGCGCGCCGCGCACGGCCAGCTGTTTGCCGCGCTCGCGCCCGAACCCGCGCTCGCGCTTGCGGGATCGCTGCTCGCCGGGCCGCCGCCGGGCTGGAGCGGCCCACCCGCCCCGCTCTTCTATCTTGCCGCGCGCGGCGACGCGGTCGATGTCGTCTACGGCACAGCCGCCGGGTTCGAGGCGCTCGGCATCCCCTACATGGAGCATATCCTTCCCCCGAGGCGCTGGTGAGCACCCGCGCGCCCGAAGAGGTCGATGTCGTCATCGTCGGCGCGGGCGCGGCGGGGAGCGTCCACGCCGCCGTGCTGGCCGCCGCAGGGCGCTCGGTCGTGGTGCTCGAGGGCGGACCGCCCCGCAAACCGGGCGATCTTTACAGTTCGCAGATGTGGGCGCGGCGGCTCAAATGGACTTCGCCCGCTGCGGTCAACGGCGGCGCGGACCCGGCCGGCATCGCCTTCAACGGCGGGCATGGCTACGGCGGTGCGGCGCTTCACCATTATGCGGTGTGGCCGCGTTTCCACGCGCCCGATTTCGGCATGGCGAGCGATCACGGTCGCGGGCTCGACTGGCCGCTCGATTACGAAACGCTCCGTCCCTTCTACGACCGGATCCAGGCCGACGTTGGCGTCTCGGGTGACGCCGCACGCGAGACATGGCGGCCGCCCGGCGCGCCATACCCGCTCCCCCCGCTCCCGACGTTCGCACAGGGCGAGACGATCGCGCGCGGGTTCGCGGCGCGCGGGCTGCACACAGCGCCGTTGCCGAGCGCGATCCTCACGCAGGAGTATAAGGGCCGCCCGCCCTGCATCATGGACGGCTGGTGCGACGCGGGTTGCCCCATCGGCGCGCTCGCCAACCCGCTCGTCACCTATATCCCGCGCGCGGTGAAAGCGGGCGCGGTGTTCCGATCCGGCGCGCATGTCACGCGCGTGGTGATGGACGCGGCGGGCGGGCGCGCCATCGGAGTGGAGTATGCGGACGCGGGGGGCGCGCTCCATGTGCAGCGCGCGCGCGCGGTGATCGTCGCGGCGTTCGCAATCGAGACGCCGCGCATCCTGCTCAATTCGGTGGTGGACAAACACCCGTGCGGTCTCGGCAACGCGAGCGGCCTGCTCGGCGCGTATCTGATGAGCCATCCCTCGATCATCGTCTTCGGCATGTTCGACGCGGACATGCAGAACTACATGGGGCCGACCGGCGGCCAGCTTCTGAACCAGGATCATTTCGGCAAGAGCGCGACGCCGGGCGCGCTCGGCAGCCGCCAGTGGATGATCGCGCAGGCGCTCAAACCGAACGACCTGCTCGGCATCTCGATGAGCCGCCCGGACATTGTCGGCCCCGCGCTGGCGCCGTTCATGCACAAGGCCGCGCGTGGCCTCGGCAACATGGTGGCGCTGTGCGAGCCGCTTCCCGATACCGCGAACCGCGTGACGCTGTCCGCCGCGCGCGACGCGCACGGGATGCCGCTCGCCGAGGTAACCCATCGCTACGGCGCGGACGGCAAGACGCTGATCGCGGCTGCGGCCATCGAGGGCGCGGCGATCATGACGGCGGCGGGCGCGGCCGAAACCTGGCGCTCGCCGATCGGCGGCCAGCATCTGATGGGCGGGTGCGTGATGGGGAGCGATGCTGCACGGTCTGTAACGGACGCGTTCGGCCGTGTGCATGGAGTGCCCAATCTGATCGTCGCAGGGCCGAGCCTTTTCCCGACCGCTTCGGCGGTCAATCCCACCTTCACCGTCCACGCGCTCGCGCTGCGCTCGGCCGAGTTGCTCGCACGCAACTGGGCGCAATTTGCGTGAGGACCGCGACGAAACGCCGTTGACGTAGTTGATTATTCAACTAGCCTTCGTTCCGGTGCAGGTCGATCGGGTGGGAGATAGGCGATGACGGGACGGCGGAACGCGATTCTTGGGTTGGTTGTGGCGCTGTCGGGCGCGTCGACTGTGGCACTGGCGCAGGTCGCGGCGGTGCCGTCGCCCGCACCGACCACGCCCGCTGCGGAGGATGCCAACCGCTCGCTGCTCAGCGGCGAGATCGTGGTCACCGCGCAGAAGCGCTCGCAGAACGTCCAGAACGTCGGCATCGCAATCACCGCCTATTCGGGCGATCAATTGCGCGAACTCGGCGTTCGCGACGCGACCGATATCTCCACGGTGACGCCCGGCGTGCATATCAGCGGCAATCTGGCGGGGCAGAACACGCAGCTCACCATTCGCGGCGTGACGCAGAACGATTACAACGACATCGTCGAGGCACCGAACGCCGCCTATCTCGACGAAGGCTATATCGCCGTCGCGCAGGGACAAACCTTCGCCTTGTTCGATCTGGAGCGCGTCGAGGTCTTGAAAGGCCCGCAGGGAACGCTGTTCGGTCGTAACGCGACCGGCGGCCTTATCCATTACATCAGCAAGAAGCCGAGCCTGACCGAGACGAGCGGCTTCGTCGATCTTGGCTACAGCCTTTTCGATTCGCCCGATAACCCCGGCGGCCTGCGCGTTGAGGCAGCGGTGGGCGGGCCGGTCTCGTCCAAGATTGCGGTGCGCGCGGCCGTTTTGTGGAACCAGCGCGATCCGCTGCTGCGCAACCGGTATCCGGCGGGTGCGGTCGGCGGTTCGCCGGGGCCGGGCGCGGGTGCCAACCTCGACGACGACGATACGCTCGCGGGGAGGCTCACAGTTCTCGCCCAGCCGACGGACCGGTTGCGTGCTTTGCTGTCGTTCAATGGGGCACGCAGTCGTCTTGCAACGGGCGCGTATCAGAACAAGCCGACGATCGGCGTCTTCAACGCAGCGGGCGAGCTGATCGACGTCAAGAATGTTGCACCCGGCGAGACGCGCGCATCGATCGGTGCAAACGGTCAGGATTTCGGCTCGGACCTAGGCAACACCGGCCACTTCGGCGCGCCGTTCGGACGTCCGGTGCCGGGTGGGGATTTCTTCGGCTACATCGATGGCGATGGAAAAGGTTTCACCACCTCGTCCGATTTCGCCTTCAAGGATCAGGGCCACGTCCGCACGCTCGGCGTCAACCTCGATGCCACTTACGATCTTACAGACAAGATGCAGCTCACCTATGTGGGCGACTACAAGAAGTTCGACAAACTGCTTTTCATCGATGTCGATGCGGGCCCCGGCAACCAGGCTGCCAACTACGCGGCGGTAGACGCGTACACCGTCACGCAGGAACTGCGGCTGGCTGGCAAGAGCCGCGATTTCGATTGGGTGACGGGTTTCTACTATCTCCATATCGACACCAAGAGCCAGAACGGACTGAAATTCCCGATCGGCAGCGTTGTCCCCGGCACCCCGTTCGATGTCGCCTCGGACGCGCATCTGATCACCGACAGCTACTCCGCCTTCGGCCAGGCCGAATGGCGTTTCGCCCCGCGCGTCGCGTTGATCGCGGGCGCGCGCGTGATCCAGGAGCAGAAGGATTATGTCTTCAGCCAGGGCCTGTATTTCACGCAGGACTCGCGCCAGATCGAGGTGGGAACGCCCGTGCCGATCGGACCGGTGTTTACTGCGGCAGGCGCGGTTCCCTTCAAGGACAAGCGCAGCGAGACATTGTGGGCCGGCAAGCTCCAGCTCGAGTTTCATCCGGTCGAAAAGCTGCTGCTTTATGCGGGGATCAATCGCGGCGTGAAAGCTGGCAGCTACAACGCGCAGCTCGCGGGCGGCCTGCCTGCACCCGTCAGCTTCATTCCCTACAAGGCCGAAGTGCTGCTGACCTACGAGGGCGGGTTCAAATACACATTCCCCGGTGGCCGCACGCGCTTCAATGCCGCCGCCTACTATTACGATTACAGCGGCTACCAGTCTTTCCTGTTCACCGGCGTTTCGGGCTATGTGATCAACGCCGACGCGCGCACCTACGGCGGCGAGGCGACGCTCTCCACCTCGCCGCTGCGTGGTCTCGATTTCTCCGCGTCGGTCTCTTCGTTCAACGCCAAGGTAAAGAACGTGCCGCTTCGGATCGGCGGACCGATCATCCGCGACGTCAAACCAACCTACGCGCCCGAGTTCCAGACCAACTTCATCGCGCGCTACCAATGGGCGGGGCTGGGCGGCACGCTCGCGGTGCAGGGCGACGCGCAGACGTCGAGCAGCTTCTACTATAATTTGCGCAATTTCAGCGCGGATCGCTACGATGCCTACGTAACCGCCAACCTCGGTTTGTCATGGACCGATCATCGCAAAGCCCTTCGTCTGGGGTTCGATGTGCGCAACCTGACCGACGAGCGCGTCGGCATCCAGGGGTTCGATCTGGCAGGGCTGTGCGGGTGCAACGAGGTCAGCTACAAGCCACCGCGCTCGTTCCTGTTCAGCGCGCGCTACAGCTTCTAGCGCGCCGCGATGTTGCAAGTAGGTGGCCTGTATGGATGCCGACGCACGGTGGGAGCGCGCAAACCCCGGGACCGCAGGATTCCTGCTCGAAAACTCCCCTTTCTACTGGCTGACGCGCGTTTCCGGCCGCTATCTGTTGCAGATGGAGCGGCACCTCAAAGCGATCGGCATGGATGTGCCGCGCTGGCGCGTCCTGATGATTCTGGCCGAGCACGAACCCGCCACGATCACCACGCTCTCCGAACGCAGCGTGGTGAAGCTCGCGACAATGACGCGCATTGTGCAGCGCATGGTTGCGGACGCGCTCGTCCGGACCGAGGGCAGCGACACCGATGGGCGCGTCACCCAGGTTCGCATGACCCCGGCCGGCCGCGAGGCGCTCGCCCGCGTGCGCGTCGAAGGTAGCCGCGTGTTCGCCGCCACATTCGACCGCACGCAGGCGATCGAGGTTGAAGCGTTGGTGGTACAACTCCACCGGTTGTTCGACCGGCTGAACAGTCTGCCGCTTCCCGCCGCCGGGCGTCCGGCGGGGGGTGCGCGGTGAGCCGCCGCCAGTCCCTGATCTTCAATGCCAACCGACTGAAGCTCGGGCTGTTCTCGCCCAATTGTTCGGGCGGCATGGCGGTCACCAAGGTCGCCGAGCGCTTGGACAATGGCTGGGACAACAATATCGCGCTCGCGCAGATGGCGGACGCGGCAGGGATCGAGTTCCTGCTGCCGATCGCGCGCTGGATCGGCTACGGCGGCGAGACCGATTTCCATGGTAGCGTGCTCGAGACGATCACCTGGGCCACGGGTCTGCTCGCGCTGACGCAGCGCATTACCATTTTCGCCACCGTCCACACCGCGTTCCTTCACCCGTTCGTCGCGGCCAAGCAGCTCGCCACCGCCGATCAGCTCGGGCGCGGGCGACTGGGGCTGAACGTGGTCGCGGGCTGGAACAAGCCCGAGTACGATGCCTTCGGCGTGGACCTGCCCGCAGCGCACGCGGATCGCTACGCGCTCGCGCAGGAGTGGTTCGATTATGTACGGCGCGTATGGAACCACGACGGCCCATTCGATTGGGATGGGCGCTTCTTCCATGGGCGTGGCATCTACGCCTACCCGCGCCCGTTCGACGGCGATCCGCCGATCATGAACGCCGCCGGATCGGGCGAGGGACGCGCGTTCGCAGTGCGCAACGCCGATTATCTGTTCATGATCGCGGTCGATCTCGACCAGTCGAAGGCCGAGGTGGCCGCCATCCACGCGCAAGCGCGCGCGGCCGGGCGCAACACGGGCGCGTTCACGCTCGCCCACGTCGTCTGCCGACCCACCGTGCGCGAGGCGGAGGAGTATTACCGCTGGTATTCGGAAGAGAATGCCGACTGGGGCGCGGTCGACAATCTCATGGCGCTCCAGGGCCTGCACGCCCAATCCTTCCCCCCCGAGGCGCTGCGCACGATGCGCGGGCGTTTCGCGGCGGGGCACGGTACCTATCCCCTCGTGGGCGATCCCGACACGATCGCCGCCGAACTCGCGCGGGTGAGCGCGGCGGGGTTCGCGGGCACGACACTCAGCTTCGTCGATTACGTGCGCGAGCTGCCGTTCTTCCTGACCGAGGTCGTGCCGCGCCTCGAACATATGGGCCTGCGTGCGCCGTTCCGGCCCGAGACACCGACCGCTTAACCTACGGCTTCGAGCGCGGCGACGAATGCATCGAATGCGGGCAGCCTCGCGATTTGACTTCTTTGCGCGAGCGTCACCCCAAAGCTAGCGTTCGGATCGCGCATCGGCAGTGCGATAATCCGGCCGCTGCGCGTATCGTTGATGAGCAGCCTGGCCGGTAGCGCGCTCAGATACCGGTTGCGCAGCAGCATCGCGCGGATGAGCTCTGCAGAACTGGTGGTCGCGGTGGGCATGGGGGCGTGCAGGCTCTGCCGCAGAAACGGCTGCTGAACGTTGTGAAATCAGAACTGCGTCAGCGGCGGCAGCACGGGTCGTCGAACAGCGGGGGAAACGGCACCTGGGCCACGTCGGCTAGAGCAGTTATCCACCGTCGTGAATCGGTGAGGGATTCCCAATCGG
>Ga0123336_10003142_pt1 | contig 13999 bp, 14 predicted proteins | sample SSSSmetaG_FD_96466 | JGI IMG/M metagenome (GOLD analysis project Ga0123336, IMG submission 96466) | Glacier valley bacterial and archeal communities from Borup Fiord, Nunavut, Canada, to study Microbial Dark Matter (Phase II) - ​SSSS metaG | ecosystem: Environmental > Aquatic > Freshwater > Ice... | reverse complement strand
AGAATTGTCTTACGATATGAGTCTTGACCGAAATCATATGGAAATATTTCTTCATTATAATAATGCCTAAATTTTTCCATTAATTCTTGCGAAACTATATTTTTGTTGGAATCAATAAGAAAATCTAAAAAATATGATTTTGCCCAATATTTCAACTTATTATTTGAAAACTGAAAGTTATATAAGTCCTGTTTTTTTATAAAATGTTCTACATCAGATAGGCTGGGTAATCCACAGTCTTCATGCTCAACTAACCATGGATTCTCAAAGCCAAAAACTTTTGTAAAAAAATCACGAACTTCTATTTCTGCATTAACAACGGCTGGACTATTAAATGGTCCGGCAATGATAAGTAAATCTTTTGTCATCAATAATGCATTATGCAAAACAATTTCCCGCATTGATTCCGGGATATGCTCCAAAACGTCGTGAATAGTAACTACATCAAAATTTTCATTAGGGAAAAGACTGGATAAATCCTGTGCCTTTGCACGAAAAATACCTTTTTCTTCATTAGGTTCTACATTAGGGTCAATAACAGTGATTTCTTCATCAGGAAGAAAATCGTGAAGTATAGAATATTGACCACCGATATCAAGAATTTTTAGCTTATCAATATTTTTTAGCTTCTTGTAAAGACTGATTATATCGGCCGTAATTTTATGCCGACCATAAACGTCGAAACCATATTTTGATTTTAAAAAATCTTTATTCAAAGCCATATACATGTGGATATATCTGGATGATGTTATCAAATTTGCATATATAAATCCATGAGAAGCCGATCTTTATATGATAAAATAGATCATATTTTGTAATTTATATTATGAAAATTCTTGTCACAGGAGGCGCAGGTTTTATAGGTAGTAATTTTATTAACTATTGGTTAGAGAACAACCAGGGAGATGAGATCATAAATCTTGATGCTATGACATATGCCGCGAATCCATTAACGGTAGAATATCACAAGAAAAAATGGGGTGTAAGATATTCTTTTGTACAAGGCGATATTTGTGATGAAAATTTGGTGCGAGAAGTAGTAGGTAAAATTGATGCGGTGGTTCATTTTGCTGCGGAAAGTCATGTCGATCGTAGTGTGACTGACCCAGGAAATTTTGTACGAACTAACGTTGTTGGAACTTTAACTTTATTAGATGCTGTAAGAAAAAGTGGAAAATCAATAAGATTTCATCACGTATCAACGGATGAAGTATTTGGAACGCTGGAATTCAATACTAAAGATAAATTTAGTGAAAACACTCCGTATTCTCCTCGCTCACCGTATTCTGCTTCAAAAGCAGGATCTGATCATTTAGTTCGTGCATACTATGAGACTTATCATTTGCCAGTAACAATAACTAACTGTTCAAATAATTTTGGACCGTTTCATTTTCCAGAAAAAGTGATTCCGCTATATGTTACTCGAGCGCTAAAAGATAAATTAATTCCAATCTATGGAGAAGGAAAAGCTATTCGAGATTATCTTTATGTAGAAGATCATTGTCGTGCTATTGAAGCTGTTTTGAAAAAAGGTATTCTAGGTGAAACCTATTGCGTGGGTGGAGATAGTGAGCGAAATACTAATCAAGTAGCAGAAAATATTTTAGGGTTATTAAAGAAACCGGAAACTTTAATCCGTCACACTTCCGATCGACCTGGTCATGATCCGAGATACGCAATAGATCACAATAAAATAACTAAAGAATTGGGATGGAAGCCGATGAATACGTTTGAGCAAGGTATAGAAAAAACAATAAATTGGTATAAGGAAAACGAAGCCTGGTGGATGCCAATTTCGCATAAAGCTGAAGAAGTAGCGGAAAGATATTTAGTAAATCAAAATTAATTTTTCATAAAACTATCCAACCGTAAATCATTAACCAAAATTCTATGCCTCATATCGCACACGCAATAATAAAGTCTACCGATGAATTTGGTCGAGATCAATACTTGATGTTGGAAAAATATGCTGATCTCGGTGATTTTTCAGGATTTTGGAATTTTCCAAATATTGAAGCTAATAACGAAGAAAATGCTGAGGAAACTTTAAAAAATGAAATTAAAAGTGCGATAGATTTGGAAGTGAAAAACGCGGAAAAATTTCATGAAGAAATTTTTGAGAATAAAATATTATCATGGTGGAAATATGAAATAGAATCAGCAGAGTTTAAAATCTTATTAGAAGAAATAGCAGATGCTGAATTTTTTACATTTGATCAAATGTCAGCAATTCCCATAATACCTGCTACTAAAGAATTTTTCGAAGATAAGATATTTATGAAAAAGATTATTGCTGCTTAAACTAAAATTTTGAAGCCGGAGATTGGATGAAAGATCCCGTTAAAAAATATATGCATGAATTTAAAATACAGATTTCCTGAAACAGTGATAAAATAAGGTTATAACAAAAAGAAAATATTTTTTAACTTATCTTTATGAAAGCACTTGTACTTGCTGGTGGTCGCGGAACCAGATTGCGTCCTCTCACTCATACAAAAAATAAACATATGTTACCTATTGGTGGAATTCCAATGATAGAGCGTGTTATTAATGATATCTGTGAGTTAGGAATCACAGATATTTTCATAAATATAAATAAAGGTGATAAAGAGGTAAAAGATTTTCTCGGTGATGGCGCAAAATGGAACGTTAAATTCACCTATCTGGAGCAGGAAATTCCAAACGGGATGATGTATCCTATTTTAATGGCGGAAGAATTGTTGAATGGTGAAGATTTTATTCTTCATGCTGGGGATAATATTTTATCTGGAGGATTAAAAAAATATTATAAAGAATTTTTAAAGCTTGGATCTGCTGCACATCTTCTCGTGACGAAAGTCACGAATCCAGAAAGATTTGGCGTCGCTGTTGTAGAAAAAGGTCTGATGGTAAAAACAGTGGAAAAGCCAAAAGAATTTATCAGTAATTTAGCCGTAACCGGAATCTATTTTTATAAAAAAGATATTGTTGAAGCGATGAGAAATGTTGAACCTGTCATATTAGGAAATAGCGCAATACCAGAATATTACCCTCCGTTGGCTCACCAGTGGCTTATTGATCATGGTAGAAAGATTACTGTTACAGAAGTAACCGGTTGGTGGAAAGATACTGGGAAACCTGAAGATCTCATCACAGCAAATCACTTAGTTTTAGAAAAACTAGAAGATAGAATTTACGGCGAGATGATAAATTGTAAAGTGGACGGTAAAATAGAAATCCAAGATGGAGCGAAAGTTGTTGACTCGACCCTACGCGGACCATTAATTATTGGTAAAAATTCTACAATCACAGACTCATATATTGGACCATTTACTACAGTAGGAGAAAATTGTGAAATTGTAAACTCTGAAATTGAAAACAGTATAGTGCAAAAAAATGTCCGTATATTAGATTTTCCTACGAGAATAGATAATAGTCTGATAGGTGACAATGCTGTGATCACACATCAAGAGACAAAACCTGAGACTACACGCTTATTTATAGGTGACAATAGTGAGGTTGTGCTTTAGTGAGAGATGAATTATCGTCTAATGCAAACTCACCTGTTGAAAACGTACGACCAATACGGTCAAGATTTGATATATTCAAAAATAATATTGTATCTAAATTATTTACTTTTTTAGAAAAATTACCTGAAGTGCCTGTAACAAAAGATGGAAAAAAATATTTTTCTATTGCCAGTTATTTTTTTATAATTAAATCTCAATTAGATCATGAATTTTGTAAATCATATTACGCGTTATTGAAAGAGTGGGAAAAAAGTCCATATAACGTTGAACAAAAAAACGCATCTCCGCTAAAATCCGAGTCTGGGTGGGCATTTTTACTTGATGAACAGAATCTTTATAGAATTCCGACTTCGACATTAAAAGAATCAAAGAAAATGAAACATATAGTAGATTACATCGCAGAACGACAATCTACAAAATAAATTTTTTCACAATTCTTTTTAAATTTATAGAAAATTCATCATTCATATATTTCGGAAGCATCAGCTTTTGTTTGTCTATTATTACTTGTCTGATGTTTTGATCATTAATAATAACATCCATCATAGTTGCTATTTTTACAAAATTTTTTTCACTAAAATATACTGCAGAATCTCCACACGTTTCTGGTAAAGCACCAGATTTGTCGTAGGCTAATATAGGTAAACTAGTAAACATAGCCTCTACACCTGGCACAAAGAAACCTTCATGCTCTGTCATAGATAAAAAAAGCTGACATAGACTATAATATGTGAATTTATCTTCTTCTGATACTGAACCGGTAAAAATCACGAAATTTGATAATTCCAAACTTAAAATCAAATTATCTAATGCCCGTTTATATTTCTCCATTCCGGAGTAGCTGCCAACCAAGAACAATTTTGCATTTTGATCAAATAATTTATGGTACGCATAAAAAGCTTTAATAACATCATGTTGGCATTTATGAGGGGAAATACGACCAATAAATATAATATTATTTTGCTTTTGTAATAACTCTTGTAAATTTTGATTGATTTCAATAGATTTGAGCTTTCTGAAATCATAGATTGGTGGTAATTTTTCTATATTTTTGTAACCTAAGTTAGTTAATTCTTGAGAGTTAAATTCCGATGATGCGATCATATGGGAAAATACTTTTTGCAACTTATTCAATTGAATTAAACCACGTGTCATAGAATAAAAATATCTACGTTCATAGTTTTCAAAATATTTTGGTGGAGTTATGCCCTGAAAATATAAAATCTTTTTTGATGGATATTTGTTCAAAATTTCATAAAAATTAGATCCCATAGAAAAATGCACTATTAGTACATCATTTTCTTCGCATCTATATTCATACGAATGTCGAAATTTTTGCTGATCAAATAATTTAAATGAATCAGTAAAAATTTCCGATTCATACCCTTCTTGTTGCAAAATTTTTCGAATGGCGAGTGCATTTGAAGTGATGGCATCATATTTCGCTGCGACAGGAATGTACTGATCTAATCTCATATTTTTTGTTCTATATATGTAAGTATTTTATTGATATACCAAACAAATTTTCCTTTCATAGGAATAATATATGAGAAAATATTTTTAGATAAATTATTTTCAAAATCAAAGGGATATTTTAACAACGCTTTTTCAATAGCTAGAATCAAAGTAGGATCCAACTTCATAATCAAAGCTTTCGTCTCTATAATTGTGTTTTTTTCACTAACTTTTTCCATATTATGCGTAAGGATCGGATGTAATTAATTTACGCCGCCATTTTTTTACAAAATATAACCAATTCTGAAATTCCTCCGCAGAAAAATCTTTTTTTCGTGTTGCAGATTCATAGTGAATTAATTTTGAATCTGTAATAAAAATAATTAATTTATTTTTTTCTAGAATTTTGAAACATAAATCTAAATCTTGATAAACAATACTTAAGTTTTCATCAAAATTGCCAATTGAAATGAAATCAGACTTTCTAATCATTAAACACGCACCGGTGACACCGGATACTTTTCGATTGAAATTTAAGTATTTATTAAATTCTACCTCATTCATTTTACTAAAAAGATGTTGGGTAACATTAGATAAATTTTCATTAAAATACGCTACACCCGCATGTTGAATTGTATGGTCCGGATAAAGGAGTTCAGTTCCCACAATTCCAACTTCAGGATCCTGAAATTTCTCAACAATTTTTTCTAACCAATCTGAATTTAAAGATTCAACATCATTATTTAAAAAAAGTAAAAGCTCCCCTTTGGAATGTTCAACTGCAAAATTATTGATTTCTGCAAAATTAAATTTCACATTATGATCCAATATTTTTATATTTTTTTCTTGCTTTAATTTTTCAAAATATGTAAAACTATCTTTTTGTGATGAATTATTGTTAATGATTATCAATTCATAATTATTATGAGTATTATTCTGTGCACTAGCAACAGCCTTTTCTAGCAAAGCGATGTTATCTTTCGTTGGAATTATTATTGTTACGAAAGGATTAAAATCTTCTTTTAATTTGAATTTGTCTTCGTACTGAAATATTTTGTATCTTGATAAATAATCTCCAGAATAATTAATTTCATTCATATTAGATAACTTGAATAGTTTGTGAAATAAGAACATAGCAATTCTTTGGACAGTATAGAAAATTCCCTGAACTTGAAATATTACAAAAGTTTTTTGTAATAAACGTTTTAAATAATTAAGTAATGTAATTAATTTATTTTTCATTCATAATTGATACTTTCACATCAAAAAATGTAATTCCTGATGCATTTTCAGTAGACAGAACAGTAAACTCATATTTTTGTGATTCTTCTACACAGCTTATTCCGGGCTTAAATTCTGCACCAAGCTGAATAAAATAGTTACCAGCCAGTAGATTAAGATTTGGAATTTCAAATACTATTTCAGAGGAAGGCTGTGACAATTTTATTTTTTGTGCAAATGTATTTGTTCCAAAAATTGTCACCCCTAAATCGTTAAGAATGGCAAATCCTACGTTCAGATTAGAAATATCATTAACTCCGGAATAGGCATAAGAAATTCTTAGAAAAAATTGATCATTTTTTTCAAAAACTTTAGTCTGATTCCCATTCGCGTCCTGCATTAACAAATCCAATTGAAGATTATCGCCTTTTTTCATATATTCACCTTCTTCTACATCTGAAAAAATTTGGAGATATTTTTTTATTACATTCATTATTGTTTTTGGCGTATCAGCAATCTCAGCAACTTTAGATTTGTTTAGCCAAATAACCTTGTCGGATAATTTTTGTACTACATTATGATCATGACTCACAAAAATTATTGTTTTGCCATTTTTTATTAGCTTCAATATTTCTGCTTGTGATTTTGCTTGAAATCCTGCATCCCCAACTGCTAAAACCTCATCAAGAAGATAAATATCTCCCTTCGCTTGAATAGCAATCGCGAAAGCTAAACGGACTTGCATACCTGATGAATAGTGTTTGAGCTGAGTATCCATAAATTCACTCAATTCGGAAAAGTCAACTATTTCGTGATATTTGTATTTGATCTCCTTATTTGTCATGCCAAGAATTGTTCCATTTAAGTATACATTTTCTCGACCGGTCAATTCTGGATTAAATCCGACACCTAGCTCAAGAAATGGAACTAACTTACCAGAAATCTGCACTTCACCTTCATCAGCAATATACACACCGGCAAGAATTTTTAGCAGAGTACTTTTACCACTACCATTTCGTCCAATAATTCCTACGAATTCACCTTTTTTGATATCAAATGAAATATCTTTTAATGCATCAAATCTTGAAAATTTTACTTTTGAAAATGGACGCAGAAAGTAATCCTTCAATCGCATTCTTTTTTCATGAGCAATACGAAAGGTTTTTGAAACATTTTTGACGCTAATTGCTAGATCTGATGACATGTTTGAACTTATTTTGTGCATAAATTATATCACATTGATTCCACAATTAGATCGGAAAAGTCCTTCGCGCAAGGATGGATCGTCATAATTGATAATTATATTTCATCACCGTATAGTATTAGAAATATCAGAGATCTTCATGCCCAAAATAACCGTAATCGGCGATGTCACAATTGATAATTTCATTACCATACCTCAAGAATATGTTGAAACAGAGTGTAGGATCAACGACCAACAATCTGAATTAATTCTACCCTATGGCGGTAAAATACCTGTGGAAGATGTTGTCGTAAAATGTGGTGGCAATGCCGCAAATGTGGCTGTAGGATTGAAAAGATTGGGAATTGAACTAGAAGCTATAATTCCAATCGGAATCGATATGTTTTCTAATTTTGCGATGAAAAATTTGGAACAAGAGAATATTATTATTGATGAAAGAAATATTAATGAAAATTTTAAACTAAACACATCTTATATTTTAAGATATAACGGTGAAAGAACTATTTTGTCTCATCATGTAAAAAAAGATTATTTTATTGGCGAAAATTTTGACACTGAGTTTGTATTTTTTTCATCACACGACGGAGATAATAATGTCGTATCGACAAAGCTTTTGGTAAATGCTGAGATAAATAAATGTAAAATTATTTTTTCTCCCGGTAATACACAGATAAAAGGTGATCCAAAAATGCTTGAGGCAATAATTGCAAAATCTTTTCTCACGATCTGTAATAAATCCGAAGCCTACGAGATTTTGAAAATAATTGATCGTGCAGATCTGGACGTTATTAATATGCTTCATAGATTTAATCATATGGGATCTCATCATGTAGTAATTACTGACGGGGCAAATGGAGTTAATTTTTTTAATGGGAATACTGGAGAAACCGGCCATCTGAATTCATTAATTTCTCCCAATGAAATTGTTGATACTACTGGAGCTGGTGATGCGATGACGACCAGCGTTACGTTTGGACTAATATCTGGTTGGAATATAGAAAAAGGTTGTACGTTTGGTTTAAAAAACTCCGCCTCCGTACTGCGTGCTATCGGAGCTCAAACAGGACTATTACGAAATATAGAATAATTCTAAAAAGAAATTAGAAATTTCCATTCTCTGTCTGTTATACTTTGCCGTCTCACTCTCTTGCTTAATTTTTTTATAGTGTGTTATTATGAAGATTTACTTTCCAAAATTTGTATTAAATTAACGACTACAGGATTATGATTTTAAAAATACATAGAAAAGATTTGTCCCTACAACAAATTGAGGATTTTAATTTTTGGCAACATAAAGAATTTCATCACACGGGAGCTACAGAAGAAACGATCACTCAAGAAAATAAAAATGATTATAAAGACGACTTATTTTATTTCTTGACTGATGATACTGGCAAGACACTAGCTATGGTAGTTCTTTTTACAGTGGAACCAGTTTTTTTTATGAAAAAAGATTATCAGATTTTAACTTTTACAGGTTTAGTTGCTACGGAAAAAGGAAAAGGATATGGAAAAAGTTTAATAACAGAAGTAAAGCAAGATATAATTTCATCAGGATTATCTTGTTTTAGCTTTTGCCATTTGGAAGTTTTTTATGAAAAATGTGGATTTGGAATAATGTTGAATGCTTTAAATAGATTTCAATACTCTGGAGAAAATTGTGCCATTTTAGATATGCCTCATATAGTATATATCAATGGAGAAGATAATCTTATTGAATCGATAATAAATTATCCTGATGAAATGGTAACTTTGCCAATACCATGGTGGTAAATAATGTCTTTGTCATAGTTAAAAAAGAGTTTGGGAAGTCTGTCATCCTGAGCGTATGCGAAGGATCCTAATTAAAACCTCTTCAAATTTATTCTAAATAATAACCTTTGATGTTAATCTAAAACACATAAAAATAATTATGGACGAGAAATTGAATATCGTTGTCATTGCATCACCACTCGTAAACTCCGTCAATCCATAAAAGCTGCACGATTAGTGGAAGAAGTTGGACATGAATTTCACGAGATAAATATTATTTTTATCGATGTTGTAGATTTTTTTCCGCCGCCTAATGAAGGGAACGATCCCGAATCAAAAAATCCTAAATGGGTTGAAATAAATAAAATGTCAGACGGATATTTTATTGTGGTGCCAGAATATAATCACTCATTCCCAGGTTCATTAAAAATGCTTTTAGATAATGATCTCGGAAACTATACTCACAAACCAGTAAATCTAGCCGGTGTATCGAATGGACCTTTCGGTGGCGCACGTGTTTTGGAAAATATTCTCGGACCATTACGTCAGATGGGATTCGTCACTATGTTTTCTGACGTTTATTTTCCTTTTGTACAAGAGCTTTTTAATGGAACACCAGAAGTGATACAAAAAGTAGAGATACAAAAAGAAAGAATTCGAAAAGCGTATTAGGAACTGATTTGGATGGGGAAAGCGCTAAAGAAAGCAAGGATAGAAAGCATTATTTGATGATCAATATCTATTAATTCACAATTTATTAAAGTAAAACGGAGGGGGCGGGATTCGAACTCGCGACGCTATTAACGTATCTGTTTTCAAGACAGACGCACTAGACCACTATGCGACCCCTCCATAACCAATTAAGAATTTACAATTCATAATGAAGAATTACTAACATAACTCTTCTGCCTCATCTTAATAATTCTTAATTCTACATTTTAATTGTATCTTGCACCCGGAGAGACTCGAACCCCCGGCCCCAACTTCCGCAAAGTTGTGCTCTATCCACTGAGCTACGGGTGCTAAATGTAAAATCTACAGTTAACAAGCATTATGCCAGAAAAACGCCCTTGATGATAACATTTTGACGTAAATTGTTCAAAATGACATGTCTATGTTACAATTGTCAAAAGTTTACATCTTTATTCCAAAAGTTAGCCCACACAATAAGGAAACTATTTATTTTAGTCAAGTTTTCATGAAAATATATGTTGGAGGTATCTCACCCGAGATCATCGAAAAAGATCTAATGGGTCTTTATTCACAGTTTGGTACGGTTGCAAAAGTCGATTTACTCAAAGAAATTACTACAGGTCAAAATCGTGGCTATGCGTTTGTGCATTTTAATGATGAGATGGAAGGCGAAGCAGCTATTTTAGGCACAAATAATACCCTTTTTGGTGGAAATAATATCCAAGTATCCATGTCTCGAAGCCGTCTTGACCAGAAAAGAGCAAAACAAAGTGGTCCAAAATCATTTAAACCTAGAACTCCGAATCAAGGTTTCAAACCTCGAGAAAACCGGGAACAAAGCACAAAGCCCTTTCGTCAGAATACAGCAGCCAGTGGCGAAGGCATTGCTCCACGTACAAATAGTCCTAGACACTTTAACAAACCTTTCTCAAGCAATACAAATCGTGGACCTAGACGATACGGAGATCAACAAAATCAAAATCAGACTCAGAATGCTCCTGAAGGCGAAGATCGATACAATACAAAAGTATTTCCTAAAAAAGGTGCCGATTATGGTCGCGGCAATGCCAAACCTTTTTCAACTCAAATGAGTTTCCTGGGCAATGAAAATTTTGGCGTACCAACTACATCAGACCAGAATATGTATACTGGCAATGATCAAAACTATAATCGGAAGCCAAGAGATTAATTTCAGAATTTCTTGAATTTCTTATATAATTATATATATTTTCAGAATTATATTGTCAAAAGTAATATAAATAGATAACTCAAAAGGAGTCCGAATTGCTGTAAAAACATTCGAAGAATGCAGGATCGTGGATGAGATTATTGTAGAAAGAATAGATGACATGATTATCCTCTGCGCACTATAATAATCGCTCTCATGACAACAAAATCTCATAATTTTGCTACCAGAATTCCAATTATTTTTCTGGGGAAACAGGAGGATCGTTTTAGACCAGATTAGAACTATTGATTCTACTAGACTAGGTAAAGGGGAAGGAATCGTAGATGCTCTTACTGTCGCTCGAATAAAAGATGTTTTAAAAGAGATGCTTATGGATTAAGCTCTAATTTGTTTCCTGTTTGCGGATTTTTCAGACCTTATTACTTTGAGTCTTTATGGTCAGTATTTCCGACACGTTAACTCGCGAACTCGTTAACACCTTAACAATTATCAATCTTATCTGTTATTCTGATAGAATTGTGAGTTGAACTACTGCTTATGGACAAACCCGGAAAACGTAAAATTGAGCTCGACTTTTATGAAGCGAGTAAAGGTGATTTTGTTTCTCCAAAATCTGATCGCGGAAAAGATATTCCATCAACAAAAATGCCTCTTGCAAAAAGCAAAATTCCAAAGTCAAAATTTACTCCAGAAAGACCCGCTGCAAAAAGCATAAAATCTCGAAATAAAGTAATAAATAATGATTTAACAAAAGTTTCGAAGGATAAAAAGAAAAAAAAGTTTTTAACAAAGAAAAAATTATTTTTTTGTTTACCGTTATTAATCATTCTAGCTGGAATCATAGGCGCAGCTGTATATTTTGGGCCGACACTAATTGCAGCTGGAAAATCTTTTAATGTGAATCCTTTACCGGCACTGATTGATAAAGTAATAGGCAACAAACCCACGTTGAATTCCACAAATGGTAAAGTGAATTTCCTCATATTAGGTGTAGATAATCGGGCAGACACTCTGACGAATGATTTGAAACAAGTAGGAAATACCGACACGATGATGATGATTTCTTATGACACGACAACAAGCAAGGTTTCGTTTTTATCTATTCCACGAGATATTGGGATCCGATTAAAATTTCCGTCTGGTCAAAGAAAAACTATTGATAAGATAAATGCTGCCGTAAATGTAGGGGCTAGTCAAAATTATCCTGGTGGTGGGGCTCAACTTTTGCGTGACACGTTAAAAGATATGACGGGTATCGATATCAACTACACCGTTGTTGTGAATTTTGATGCTTTCGTTCAAATCATTGATAGCATTGGCGGAGTTGATGTGAATGTTGAGAATTCTTTCTGTGATGCGGGATATCCTGTCGATGCTACGTATGGTGTAAAAACAGTGAAATTTAACAAGGGACCACAACATATGGATGGCAAGATAGCTCTGGAATTTGCTCGGTCTCGCGTACATAACGAATGTGCGAATATGACTGCAGGAGACCCGATTTTTGAGGGTACGGATTTTCGGCGAGCATATCGTCAGCAGCAAGTAATAAAAGCCGCACAAGATAAAATTTCTGCATCTGGTCTGGATATAGATAAGATTCAAAAAATAATACAAGCGATTGGAAATAATATGCTGACAGAAATTGGTAATGGTGCTTTTGGTAATGACAACAAAATAGATTTACAGACTCTCCAATCAGCTTTTGATCTGAAAGACAAAATAAAGAAAGATGCAATGTATAGTTATGTTGCGTCGCAAACATCATGTGGAGGAAATGCGATTACAGAATATAATCAGCCCGATGGATATTATCTTCTCCCAGCGAAACAAAATGATTTTACTGCGTTAAGAAATTGCGTTACTTTTTATCTATCTTATCCAGAAGTGCTTTCTGAAAATGCTAAAATTACAATCTACAATACTGGTTTTGGAAATAGTAAAACAAACACTTTATCTAAACAGATTAATACTAGTGATTGGTTAAATACCAGTTTTGATGGAGATATTTTGACAAAGAAACCTACCGATCCAGCTAATCCCGACCTTGCGCTGGGAAATTATATTTTGGACGTAAAAGGTACAAAATCCGCTACGACACAATATTTAGCAAAAAAATATAACGCAACAATTGTGACCAAAGCTCATATTTCACCAAATATTCCTATTCCTTATGGAACAGATATCATATTCTTCGCTGGAGGAGTAGTGATTTCACCTATACCTTCCTCTATTCCTGCCTCTGTGAAACCGTAATTTGTATTAAGATAAAATTGATATAGAATCAACCATAAAACGTAATGAATTGAAGTAAGAAACCTAATGTTAGATTTAAAAAAATTATTGATAAAACCAAAACACGATATTGCAATATTACAATTATTTTACTTTTTTCATTAGTTGGTTTAATTGCATCTTTTTTAATCACCACTGAAAAAATTGATTATCTTAGGATAACTAATTATGTCCCTATTTGTGCAATAAATACCGTCTTTAACTGTACTAGTGTGATGAACAGCAAAGAAGCCGAATTATTCGGATTTCCCAATTCTTTAATCGGTTTAGTTTGTTACTCAATTGTCGGAACTGTCGCATTATGCTTTCTTTTAGGAAATAGATACAAGAAACATTTTTTATTATTATTTAATCTTGTATCATTTATTGCATTTTTATTTTCATATTGGCTATTGAGTATAAGTTTTTTTAAAGTAGGAGCTATCTGTCCATTTTGTGTAGCATCGTGTATATCTGCAACAAATATATTTTTTGCAATCACAATTTATAATCTGTTAAATCTGGATTATAAAAAAAGCATAAAAGACAAAGCTGAAAGATTCATTAACAAAGGCTATTTCTGGGCTTTTATTTTCGCCTGGTATGTTTTAATAATAATGATTGGATATTTAAAATTTGAAACATTCTTTTTTGGTTAAAACTTTACTTCTTCACCATTAAAAAATATGTTTCTCGTATTCT
>Ga0123336_10003140_pt1 | contig 14000 bp, 11 predicted proteins | sample SSSSmetaG_FD_96466 | JGI IMG/M metagenome (GOLD analysis project Ga0123336, IMG submission 96466) | Glacier valley bacterial and archeal communities from Borup Fiord, Nunavut, Canada, to study Microbial Dark Matter (Phase II) - ​SSSS metaG | ecosystem: Environmental > Aquatic > Freshwater > Ice... | reverse complement strand
CGCCGGAATTCAAGGCGGAGACGGTGCGCCTCTGCAAGGTGGGCGACCGCACGGTTCGGCAAGTCGCGAAGGACCTCGACCTCACGGAGACGGCGCTGCGTGAGTGGGTACAGCGCGCCGATGAGCCGCAAGGGCGACTGCTGGGACAGTGAGTATAGCTTGCTGCGACGAATACTGCGCCGGACGCCGCTTGTCTGTCCGCCGATGCCCGAGACAGCGTCCCGTGCGCCGTGACCAGGTGTTCGCGAGGACTCCGCTTCAGGCCGGGCGTAGGGTGCGTCCATTCTGACGGTATGCCGTGCTTCGCCGGGTGTGGGCCTGAGGATGTAGTCGGACAGCAAGGCGCGCCTGTAGACCCGCCAGTGTTTCCCTACCGCGCAGCCGCCGACGCCTTCTCGAAGGTCCGTACGACGGAATCGCATCAGGCTCCCCACTTGCCGCAGCGGCGGCCGAAGGCGGCGCGCGCGTGCTCCGTGGCCTTCGAGTCGACGGCGCGGTCGCCGGGAGGTGTGACTACGGCGACGCCTGGAGGACCCCGCCGCCGAACACGACCGGCGGCAGCGCCTGCGGCGTGCGCGACAGGAACGTGCCGAAGATCTTGTCGTAGAACACGTCGACCGAATAGCTCTCGTTCGCAGCGGCGTCGAGGGAGAGCGTGGTGGTCTTCGTGCTGCTCGTCGACGCCGTGCGGGACGAGCCGAAGGAGACCTTCGTCGTGACCTTGTCGTCGACCGGATCGCCGATACCGATGAGGCTGAGCCACCCGGAGTTCGCGTCCTTCAACGTCGTCGTCGTGGTCATCGTGCTCGTCTTGTCGCTCTCGGTGATCGTGTGGCTCATCGACTGCGAGTAGGAGACGCCGTTCATGAGGTCGCCGGCGGACGCGGCAGCAGGCCTTCGAGCTCGCGAAGTTTCGCGTACAGGTTGTCGGCAGCGAGCTTCTGCTGTTGCGTCTCGACGGTCCCTTCGAGGGAATCGTCGACGCCGTCGCCCGCGGCGCACCCCACGGTTGCAAGGACGAGACACACGAGTGCATGGCGAAGGCTCTTCATCGGCGCGGCTCCTGAGTGGCTGGTTCGAGCTCGTGGTCGAGCCCTGAGCAACCGACTCGAGCAACCCTCGTGCCGCGGTCCGCACCGCGAATTCACGAAGGATCTCCGCGCGAGATCGCGCCCGCCGCCTGCGCGCGCGTCCCGCAGGATCAGGGCTCGATGAGCGTGCTCGTCCCGCTGAACACGATCGCGTCGAGCAGGAGCGCGTCGTCCACGAGCTCCAGCGTCGGGTGATCGCGACGGATGCGGACCGTGCCGCCGGCGTCGGCGAAGCCGCAGGCGTGCGCGCCGTCGATCGAGCCGGCGCGCCAGAGCGCCTCGGCCGGCGTGCCTGCGGCCGGCTCGAACGTGGTGCGCTTGCCCGTGCGCAGGCGCTCGAGCGTCTCGAGGGCCCGGAGCTCGGCGAGCGGGTCGTTCACGACGTGGCTGTCGATCCCGGTGCACAGGCGCACGCCGGCCCTGCGGAGCGCGCCGAGATCGGGCAGCCCGTCACCGAGGTCCGCCTCGGTGGTCGCGCACACGCACGCGAAGGCGCGCGCCTCTCCGAGGAGGACCGCCTCGTGCGGCGCCAGGTGCGTGGCATGAACCGCGACGAAGCGCTCCGACAGCACGCCGGCCTCGGCGAGCAGCTCGACGGGGCGGCGTCCGGTCTCGGCCACGCACTCGTCGATCTCGCGCGGCTGCTCCGCGACGTGCATGTGGAACGGTAGCCCATGCCGCGCCGCGTGAGCTCCGAGCTCCCCGATCCACGTCCTCGGCACCGCTCGCACCGAGTGCGGCGCGATGCCGACGCGCACGTCCGGCGCATCCTTGTATCTTGCACGCAGCGTCTCGACGTCGCGGAGGACGTCGTCGACGCTGGCGTCGCAGAAGCGTAGCTGCTCGGGCTCGGCGGGCCGCCCCGGTCCTGCGCGGTGGTAGGCGACCCGGAGGAGCGCGATCCGCAGGCCCTCGGCGCGGGCGGCGGCGATCACCGCGTCGCTCATCGCGGTGCGGTCGGCGTACGGCGTGCCGCCCGGCTGGTGGTGCACGTAGTGGAACTCGCCGACCGTCCGCACCCCGGCACGGTGGAGCTCACGGAACGCGACGCGGCTGATCCGGCCAATCGACGCGGGGTCGAGCGACGACGCAGCGCGGTACATCGCGCCGCGCCACGACCAGAAGTCGTCCCGTCCCGGACGCTGCGCGGCCCCGCGCATGACCCGCTGGAACGCGTGCGAATGTGCGGTGGTGAGTGCCGGGAGCAGCAGGTCCCGGCCGTCGGGCGAGAGCGACAGCATGGGGCGGTCACGCTATCATCGAACCGTGGGGGACGACGAGGGGGCCAGGACATCGCGGCCAGTGCCGTGCGCTCAGGATGTCAACACCGTGAGCGGAGCGCCGCCCGCTTCGCTGCCCTCCGCGCACCGCGCCGAGGAGGCGCGCAAGCCGCTCATCGCCGGCTACGACCTGCTGCGCACCATCGGCAGCGGCGGAATGGGCGTCGTATGGGAGGCGATCGAGCACCACTTCTAATTCCGCGTGGCGGTCAAGGTGCACGTCCGCGACCGCCCGCGCGGGGAAGGGCGCGACGAGCTCTGGTCCGAAGCGACGGTCGCGGCGCGCATCGGCGATCCCGGGATCGTGCGCGTGCTCGACTTCGGCTACACGCTCCAGGAGCAGCCCTACTACGCCATGGAGCTCGTCGAGGGCACGGATCTCGCCGCGCTCATCGCCGACGGTCCGCTCGCTCCCCGTACCGCCATCGGCATCGCCGCCGACATCGCGCGGGCCGCCGCCGCGGCGCACGAGCACGGCGTCATTCATCGCGACCTCAAGCCGCGCAACGTCATCATCGATCCCACGGGCCGGGCCCGCGTGCTCGACTTCGGGATCGCGTTCGACCTGACGCAGCAGACCGACCGTTTCGCCGGCCTGCTGTGCGGCTCGCCCGCGTACATGGCGCCGGAGCAGGCGCTCGGCGAGCGCGTCGACCCGCGCACCGACATCTTCGCCATCGGCGTCATCCTGCACGAGATGCTCACCGGGCAGCGCCCGTTCGCCGGCCCCACCACCGACGAGCTGCTCGTCGCGATCGCCACCGCCGAGCCCGCGGTCCCTTCGAGCCGCAACCCGAAGGTGCACGCCGACCTCGACGCGATCGTCGCGCGCTGCCTCGCGAAGAGCCGCGACGAGCGCTTTCCCACGGCGCGTGCGCTCTTCGAGCTCCTCACCGCGATCGCCGAGGGCCGCACCGTCGACGCCGCCGCGACCGCCGTGCGCGCGCCCACCTACGCGCCGAAAGCCGCGGCCGTCCCGCCTCCCGATCGACCCCGCCGCGACGACGCGAAGAAGCACATGGCGTGGAGCTGGCGGCTCGCGTCGCCACCCGAGGCGCTCTGGCCATTCGTCGCGAACACTGACCGCTTCAATCGCGCGGTGGGCCTCGCCGCCGCGACCTTCCACGACGAGCCGCGAGCCGAGGGCGGCAGCACGCGCATCGGCGAGGTGAAGGTCCTCGGCATGCAGCTGCGCTGGCGCGAGTACCCGTTCGAGTGGATCAAGAACCGCGAGCATTCGGTGTTCCGGTGGTACCAGGGTGGCCCCGTCGCCGCGGTATGGAACCGCGTGACGCTCGCGCCCACCGAGGACGGCGGCACCGAGCTCCATCACGACATCTGGCTCATGCCGCGCGGCGTGATCGGGCAGGTGGCCTCGTTCATGGAGATGAACAAGCTAGGCGCCGCCGTCGACCGCTTCTATCGCCATCTCGACGAGGTCCTGCTCGCGGGCGGCTTCGAGGATCCCTTCGAGCCTCCGCACGCGCCGAGCCCGCAGCAGCGCGCCGCCGTCGACGAGGTCTGCAAACGACTGCACCAGCAAGGATTCACGCCGGCGGTCGTCGAGAAGCTCGCGATGCATCTCCTCACCACCGCCGACGGCGCGATCGGCACACTTCGGCCCTACGAGCTCGCGAACGCCTGGCGGGAGGACCGCGCCGAGGTGCTCGACGTGCTCATGCACGCCTCGCACGAGGGCCTGCTCGAGGCCACGTGGGACGTGGTCTGTCCGAAGTGCATGCTCGCGCACGAGTCGGTGCCCGCGCTCGCGCAGGTCACCCGGCTGGGTACCTGTCGCGCCTGCGCGAGCTCGTTCGAGCGCGACCTGCGCGAGTCCGTGGAGCTCGTGTTCACCCCCCACGCGAGCATCCGCCAGCTCGATCGCCAGACCTATTGCGCCGGCGCGCCAGCGCTACGGCCGCACGTGATCGTGCAGCAGGTGCTCGATCCCGGCGAGGTCCGCGTGATCGACGTCGAGCTACCGCGCGGCATCTACCGGATCGCCGGCCTGGTGGCGAAGGCCCCGAGCGAGCTCGTCGCGAGCGCGGTGGGCTTCGAGGGCAGCGCCGATGCGGTCGCGCAGGGAACGCGCGTCGAGATCCGGCCGAGCATCGTGCAGGCCGGTCTCGTCCAGCTGACGCTCCGCAACGAGAGCATGAACGAGGAGACGATCCGGATCGAGGTGCCCGGAGCGCGCGCCGACGGCGTCTCGGCCTCGACGGCGATGACCCACCCCTCGTTTCGTGACCTCTTCTCGAACCAGCTCCTCGCGCACGGCGAGCACCTGCGCGTCAGCCAGCTGGCGTTCGTGTTCGTGGAGCTGCTCGGCCGGACTTCCCTCTTCGAGACGCTCGGTGACGCCAAGGCGTGCGCCGAGCTCTCGCGGCTCGACGACGCCGTCCGCGACACGGCGCGCGCGAACGAAGGGACGGTCGTCCCCTCCTCCCTCGATCTGCTGGTGGCCGCATTCCCCACGACCCTGCGCGCGCTCCAGGCAGCCTTCGCGCTGCGCAAGCGGATCAACGCGGAGCCACTCTCGGGATCGGTCGCGATCGCGGCGCATGACGGTCGGTGCCTGGCGCTCACGCGCGAGGGTAAGGCCGAGTTCTTCGGCGAGACCCTCCATCGCGGTCACGCGCTCCTGCGCGACCGCCCGCGGACGGGCCTCGTGCTGAGCGCCTCGTTCGCGTCGGATCGCGCGGTGGCGGTGGCGGTCCACGAGTCGGGCATGCGCGTGACGGTGGCGCAGTCCCCGGAGGGCCCGTACGCAGGCCGCCGCCTGACGATCCTCTCCCCGCCCTGACTGCTACTGGCGCATCAGGTCGGCGCTGGAGCGCGTGACGTAGAAGTAGCGCGGCCAGTGGCGGTAGAAGCTCGCGCGCAGCGTCGGAGCGCCGTCCGACGGGTCCACGTCCTCACCGAACACGCCGACCGCGCGGACCAGCGACCCCACGCCCGTCGAGCGCTCTCCCAGGTCGTCGTCCGGACGGAGCGCCACGAGCACGTGGACGATCCCGAAGTCGCGATCGCTCACGGTGACGCGGCACGTGTCCTCGTCGTTCGCGTTCGAGCACAGGTTGCGCGTCTCGAGCTTGCGCACGCTGAGCGTGAGATAGGCCTGGCCGCCCGGGCCGGGCGCGCGGCCCGTGACCAGACCGAACAGCGACGTCCTCGACTTGCGCCACGCGTCGGGCTGGCGCGCGTACATCACGGGGTCGTACTCGCGGGCCCCGGTGAGCGCCTCCGCCTCGTCGCTCGCCGGCGTGTACTGCGCAGCGTAGCCGTAGGGACCTGCGCTACGGCACCCCGCGACGAGCACGAGCGAGAAAACGAGCGCGCGGATCATCGCCCGGTTCTACGCGATTCGCTCCCGGTCGTCACCTTGTCGGCTAGCCGAGGCGTGCGGTGTCGGGCTGGCCCGCGCGGGAGCGCGCGAGCGCGCGCGACGAGAGCTCCGCGGCGACGAGCGCGAGGAGCGCGAGCGCGATCATCCACGAGACGTCGACGATGGCGACGCCGCCGCCCAGCGCCGACGACGTGGCGCCCGGCGTCACCGCGCGCGAACGCAGATCGATCTCGCGCGCCAGCGGCGCGGCGACCCGCAGCTCCTTCGCCCCGTCGATGGTCACGCGATACGCGCCGGCGAGCGTGGGCACGAGGCGCAGCGTTCCATCGTCCCGCGTCGGGCTCAACGGTCCGGATGGGCCTTGCACCTCGACGGTGCGCGCGCCCGCGAACGTCCACGGCACGCCGACGTCGCCGCGGCGCGGCGTCGCCCGGTGCTTCGCCTCGGTGACGAACGCATCGAGCAGCGCGAGGAAGCCGGGGCGGAGGGCGAGGTCGCTGACCTCGACGGAGAACGGGAGCGTGGTCAGCCAGAACTCCCCGCGACCACGCGACCGGCGCGCCACGAGCGGCAGGGAGTCCGTCCATTTCAGGAGCGGCTCGTACGCGGAGATGTCCTGCTCGGCGAGCTTGGCGCGGCCCTTCGGCGCGAGGTCCGCGAGGCTCGCTGCGGCCTCACCGAAGAACGTTGCGCCGCTCGCAGCCTCGACGCCCGACACGGACGACGAGTCCCAGCCCACCGCCTGCGTGAGCAGCGGCTCGAAGTTCGCGCCCAGCGGAGCGGCCGCCGCACGGCGACCCAACGTCACGAGCAGCACGCCCCCCGACTCCACGAACGAGCCGAGCGCGCGGCGCTGCTCCGGCGTGAAGCCCGGCGGGTCGTCGACGATGATGGCGGCGAAGGGCGCCGTGTCCTCGCGGCGATCGGGCACCTGCGGGATGGGCCGCACCGCCAGCTCGACATGCAACGCGGCGAGCGCCTGCTCCACCACCGGCGCGCCGCCCGTGGCGACGGCCTCCTCGTTGCGATCACCGACCACCGCCAGCGCGGCGGGGCCCGCCTCGACCACCACCGGCGCGGTGTCGTCGGAGGCGATCGAGTCCTTGCCGGTGAGCTGCGCCACGAGCTCGCGCGCCTCGTCGACGGTCACCGTGAGCGTGGCCTCGCCCATCTGCGTCTGAGGTAGCGGCGCGGTCGCGAGCACCTTGTCGCCGTCCTTGATCTGCACTTCGCGGCCCGCGGCGGCGCCCGCGCTCGAGCACGCGAAGCGAACACGCGCACGACCTCCCGCGCGGTCCGCGGAGAGCACACCACAATCATCGGCGCCGGCGGTCGCGCGCAGCTCGGGCATCGCGACCCACACCGGCAGGACCGAGCCCTCTCCGAGCGGCGGCGCATCGGGCTTTCCGTCGGCGAGGTCGCTGAGGACGATGATGCGGCGGTCGATCTGCGGGAGCTCGGTGACGAGCGTGCGCGCGATGGCCACCGCGCCGTCGAGATCGGTGGCGCGATCGCTGGCGGCGATGCCGTCGAGCGCGGAGCGGGCGGCGCCGACATCGGTGGTGGCGGCCAGCCCGACGCGTGCCGGCGAGCCCGCGAGCACGATCGCCGCCGCGTCACCGTCGCGCAGCGCGCCGAGGATCTCGCGCGCGCCTTCCTGCGCGCGCTGAAAACGAGAGCGGCCGCTGGCGTCGACGACACGCATGCTCATCGAGTCGTCGAGGACGATCGCCATCGCCACCGACGTACCTGAGCGGCTCAGCGCGAGGCGCGAGCAGGTCACGAGCGGTGACGCACCGAGCAGCGCGAGCGCGATCACCGAGAGGCCGCGGATGGCGAAGAGGCCGCGGTCCTCGAGACGCGCGCGGCGCCGCGCCTTGGGCGGCGTCGGCGGAACGAGGCGCGTGGCCGCGAAGAGCCGCTCCTCGGCTTGCTGGCGGCGCAGCCGATGCGCGATGTACGGCGCGGCCACGAGCCCGGCGATGGCGAGCGCCAAGATGGCGGCGAAGCTCACAGCACCGCCTCGATGATGCTGCGAACGGCGGCGACCGGATCCTGATCGGTGGTCATGGTGAGGAAGCTCGCGCCGCGGCCGACGAGGATGCGACGCCACGTCTCCTGGAGCTCGCCGAGCGCCGCGAGGTAGCGGTCGCGTGCCGCCTCGTCGCTCTCGACGGTGACGTTGCCCTCGAGCGACCGGAGGCGGACGGTCTCGGTGAAGGGGAACGTGGCCTCGTCGGGATCGAGCACCTGCACCACCACCACGACGCGCCCGCGCGTGGCGACGGCGCTGATCCGCTCCGCCGCCTCGGCCGGCAGATCGAGGAGATCGCTCAGGACCACTACCACCGAGCCGCGGCGCGCCGAGCGTGCGAGCGCAGCGAGCGCGCGATCGAGGGTCTCCAGGTTGGTCAGCGCGTCACCGCTGGCGCTCTGCGACTCGAGCGCGTCGACCACGCGCTCGAAGGCCTCGCGGCCTCCGCTCACCGGGACGCCGAGCGCCTGCGGAGAGCCGCCGATGAAGCCGAGCCCCACCGGATCGCCGCTGCGGATGGCGACGCGCGCGAGCGCCGCGGCCACCAGCGAGGCCCACGCCGCCTTCGACGCCGGCGCCTTCGCGCCGCGGTAGCCCATGGAGGCCGTCGAATCGACGACCAGACGGAGCGCGCGGTCGGTCTCGGTCTCGAACTGACGCACCAGCAAATGATCGTGACGAAGGAGCGATCGCACGTCGAGCCAGCGCAGATCGTCACCCGGCGTGTACGCGCGGTGACCGCCGAACTCCACGCCCGCGCCCTTGCGCGCGCTCCGATGCGCGCCCGCGTAGACGCCTTCCGCAACCATGCGCGCGCGGATGCGGAGCGGCGCGAGGCTGCCCCAGTCGATCGATCGGCGCAGCCCGGGCGACTTGCTCGGGAACGTGCTGCCGGCCGTACGCTTCACGCCTCCTTCTCCCGCGCTTACGGGAGGCCGACTTCGGGGACCGGTCCGCCGATCTGGGCGCGCGGGCCGCTGAGGAGCTCGCGCGCGAGCGCGACCTCCATGAGATCGAGTCCGGGGGAGCTGACCACCTGCTTGAGCGCGTCGTCCGCGCCCTTGGCGTCGCCTGCGATGCGCTTGTCCATTGCGGTGTAGAAGAGCGCTTCGGTCTTCTGCGTGGGCGTCTGCGCGGCGGCGACGAGGTCTGCGGCCTTCAGCTTGCCCGCGCCGAACGAGGCGACGCGCCCGATCCAGCGAGGATCAGCGGAGGCCTCGGCGAGCACCTTGTCGGCCGTGCTCTCGCCGCTCGACTTCAGCTGGCGCTCGAGCACGCGCACCCAGATCGCGTAGTAGACGATGTCCTCGCGCGGGAGCTCCGCGGAGAGGCCGCGGCCGAGACCATCACGCGCGGCGGCGAGATCGTTCTTCACGAACGCGCGGCCCACGATCTGCCCGATGGTGGCGGCGGCCTGTCGCTTGTCCCGCGGGGCGGCCTCGAGCGCGCGCTCCAGGGCCTTGTTCGCGCTCGGGCCGGCGCCGAAGCGATCGAGGGCACGCGCGATGAGGCGCTCGATGCGGGCGCGGTCGTCACCCTCGGCGGCGCCGCGGGCCTTCGCGAGATCGCGGAGCGCATCGGAGAGGGGCTTGCGCGCGCCGTTGGCGTCGCCGGCCTCGCGCGTGATGTCGCTCTGGAGAAGCAGCACCTCCCCGCGGAGCGCGGGATCCTTCGCGACGTCGTCGGCGGCGAGCGCCTCCTTGATGCGCGCCTCGGCGGTCTTCGCCTGACCGTCGTGCCAGTCGAGGCGCGCCAGCGAGAGCAGGACGTTGCCGGTCTTCTCGCGGTCGGTGGCGGCGGTGAGGAGCTTGCGCGAGTCCTCGAGGCGACCTTCGCGCATCTCGATCTCGCCCATCATGCCGTAGACGCGCGCCGGGCCCGGCTGGACCTTCTTCGCGGTGTCCGCGGCGAGGAGGATCGGCTGCGCGGCCTTGAACGTGCGCCGCACGCTGTCCGCTTCGTCCGACTCGAGCGCACGGCCCATCGCCTGCATCGTGATGGCCAGCGCGAGGCCGACGATCCGCGGGTCCTTCTGCGCCTTCACCGCGTCGGCGAGGATCGCGGGGGCGGCCTCGCCCATGCCGAGATCGACGAGCATCGCGGCGACGAACGCGGCGGGCTCGGGCGAGGTCGTGTCGAGCCGGTACGCCTCGGCGGCGGAGGCGAAGGACGCGACGCGGAGGAGCTCGGCGTCACGCCCGAAGTCCTCTTCCTCGGAGTGCTGCTGGCGCGGCGGCGGACGTAGCATGCGCGCGAGGTCGAGCCACTTGTCGGACTCGGGCTTCTCGACCACCGCCTCGAGCGCGCGCAGCAGCTCGGGGCGCGCCACCTCCTTCACCTTGTCGATGGCGGAGAGCGCGCCCTGCGCGTCGGCGCTGCGGAGATGGATGGCGGCGAGCACGGTGGCACCGGTCTCGAGCGCGCGGACCGCCTCGAGGCCCTCCTCGCGCGAGACCTGGGTGCCGCGGGCGCGCCGCGCGGTGCGCACGGCGGCGGCCTTGTCGATGAAGTCCATCGTCTTCGCGACTGCCTCGTCGCGCGCCTCCTTGCTGGGCTCGAGCAGGTGACGCTGCACCGCGGCGGCCTCGAGCGCGCCGGCGGTCTGCATCACGCCGCCACCGGCGGTGTCGCGCGTCCAGGCGCCGATCGCATCGAGGTGGGCCTTGATGTCGGTCTTCTCGGCGGGCGGGGCGACGCGGCTCAGCATCTCGTACGAGGCGCGCGCGCGGCCTTCGTCGCCGCGCCTGGAGAACTCGTCGGACGCGGAGCGCAGCGCCTCGTAGCCGTGCGAGCCGAGCATCTCGTTGGTGAGCTCGCCGGCATGGACGAGGTACATCGCGCCCGCGAAGGAGGAGACCGCGCGCTCGCGCTCCTTGCTCTTGAAACGAGTGGCCACGCGGGTCATCTGGCGGCCGACCACGCCCTGTAGACGAAGCGCGCGCTCCTTGCTGTTGGGCTCGCTCGCGAGGAGGTCGCGGACGGCGCCGGCGAAGGCCTCGTCACTGACCTCGGTGCCAGCGACGGTCGCGCGCTCGGCGCTGTGCACGGGACGGCCGTAACGACCACGTGCGGGGCCGCACGCCGCGATCGTCATGGCTACGAAAAAGAGACTCGCGAGCCGTCGCATTGGGGTTGGGAGTGTATCTCGGGTTACCGCGGGGAAGCTAGGCAAGAGGCCGGAAGATGGGCCTCGGGGCGTGGGAATGAACGAGGCGGTCCGTTCGTTGCACCAGACGTTCTCTTGTGAACGACGCCCGAGGTCTGACGCGGGAGGCCTGCTCTTCCTGTAGCCTCACACCCTATGCCGCACGCGCATCTCCTCGTCGTCGACGACGAGCCCTCCATTCTCACCACGCTCCAGAAGGCGCTCACGCTCGAGGGCTACTCGGTCGATGTGGCCGGCGGGGTCAAGGTCGCGGCGGACAAGCTGAAGAAGCGGTCGTACGACCTCTGCCTGTTCGACGTGATGCTGCCCGACGGTGACGGGCTCGGCCTGTTGTCGCAGATCCGCGCGGCGAAGAACGAGGTGCCCGTCATCATGATGAGCGGGCACGCGACCATCGACACGGCGGTGAAGGCGACGCGCCTCGGCGCGATGAGCTTCCTCGAGAAGCCGCTCAACACCGACGCGCTGCTGATCGCGGTCGAGACGGCGCTGCGCCTCCAGCGAGCGGAGAGCGAGGCGCGCGAGCTGCGCGCGGCCAGCGGCACGACCGGCGAGCTCGTCGGCGAGAGCGGGCCGATCAAGAAGCTGGTGGAGATGATCTCGCGCGCGGCGAAGAGCTCGGCGAGCGTGCTCGTGACGGGCGAGCGCGGGACGGGCAAGGAGCTGGTGGCGCGGGCCATCCATCTCCTGTCGCCGCGCGCGAAGGGGCCGCTCGAGAAGCTGAACTGCGCGGCGTTGCCGAGCGAGCTGATCGAGAGCGAGCTGTTCGGTCACGAGGTCGGCGCGTTCACCGGCGCGACCAAGCAGCGACGCGGCAAGTTCGAACGCGCCTCGGGCGGCACGCTCTTCCTCGACGAGGTCGGCGACATGCCGCTGCCCATGCAGGCGAAGCTGCTACGCGTGCTGCAGGAGCGGGAGATCGAGCGCGTCGGCGGCAGCGAGACCATCAAGGTCGACACGCGGGTGGTGGCGGCGACGAACCGGGATCTCGTGAAGGCGTCGGAGACCGAGGCGTTCCGTCCGGATCTCTACGATCGCCTCAACGTGGTGCCGCTGCACATCCCGCCGCTGCGCGCGCGCCGCGAGGACATCCCGCTGCTCTCGCGTCACTTCCTGGCGCTGGCCGCAAAGGCGAACGACCGCCCCGGCATCACGATGGAGGACGACGCGATCCAGGTACTTGCATCTTACAGCTTTCCCGGCAACGTCCGCGAGCTGCGCAACCTGACCGAGCGGCTCGTCATCCTCACGCCGGACGACGTGATCCGCGCGGCGGACGTGCGCGCGGTGCTCCCGGGCGGCACGGCCCCGAAGGCGCAGGGCCTGTACCGCGCGGGCGTCCCGTTCCGGGTGCTGGTGGAGGAGGCGGAGCGCCAGATCATCCAGGACGCGCTCACGCACCACGGCGGCCAGATGGCGGCGACGGCGCGCGCGCTGGACCTGGAGCGGAGCCACCTTTACAAGAAGGCCCGCGCGCTGGGTCTCCGCAACAGCGAAAAGAGCGAAGACGACGAGGGGTGAACGCGATGCGGCCCGGTTGGTGCAGGTCGCGCTGCATCATGCGGATCGCGCTCCGTGGCTTCACGATGGGCGTGCGCGAGTACTTCGAGACGTGCTGACACCTCGCGGCGCTGGCGTGGCGCGCAGACTGCGCGCCTGGTCACACAAATGCGTGGTCAGTGGACCAGATTGCAGAGGGCGGCGTCGAGGTCGCACGTCCGGCGGTGGAGCTCGTCGGCGCGAGCGGTGAGCGCCGGATCTCGCTGGCGATCGAGGTGCTGCGCGAGGATCTCGCAAGCGAGCGCGACGCGGTAGGTGCATCCCCTCTCGGCGAGGCGAACGCCGCGAGGAATGTCCTTGTGCCATGCGCCATCGGGCATCCCCGGGCTGTTGCCGGTGAGGTAGGCGCGAGCGTACACGGCGACGAGATCCTTGTCCTCGCCCGGTGACCACCAAGGACGTGCCGCAGCCGCGAGCAGGACGACGAATCCCAGCGAGAACGCGAGCCAGCCGTTGCGCGAGCGACGCGCGGTCAGGAGCGTTCCGAGGGCAGCTCCAGCTGCGAGACCACCGACGTGGGCCGCGTTGTCGAACGGCAGTACCGTGAGGCCCACCACCGTGAGGATGCCGAACTGGAGCGCGATGGATCGCACGCCGCGATCGGCGAGGAAGGAGCGAGTGTTCGCGAAGTGGCGGCGGCGGAGCGCGAGCGTCGCGCCGACGACACCGAAGAGCGCACCCGACGCGCCTGCGGACGTGTGCGGATTGTGGAGGAATCCGACGATGACGCTCGTGCAGCTACCGCCGATCCCTGCGAGCAAGTAGACGAGGAGGAACCTGCCGTGTCCGAGCGCGCGCTCTAGCGCCGTCGCATAGCCGATCGACATGTACGTGATCACGGCGATGTGCACGAGCCCTGCGTGGACGAACATGCACGTGACGAGTCGCCAGTACTCCCCGGCCCACAGGTGAAACGGCTCGACTGCGCCGAACCGAAGCAGGGTGCTCGGATTCGAGGAGCCTCCCGCGAAGTACTCGGCCCAGACGAAGATCCCGATGTTGATGGCTGTGACGAGGTACGTGATCGGCGACGCAATGATCCGCTCGAGCGGCCCCGTCGAAGTGCCCGCGCCGGCCTGAGCGGCGACGCGAACGCGGACGGAGGGCGGCGCGTCGACGGGGTCGCGCGGCAACGGCCCTCTCTCGGCGGGGTCCGTCATCGAGGGGCAGAGTAGCACCGGGGCGCAGCGTTGTTCCGACGCGCCTGTGGTGGAGGTTGGAACCGACGTGAGGACGCGGCGTCGCCGGCACCTCGTCCGGCGACATTCTTCCCGTCCCGCTCCTGCGGCCACGCGGCGCATTCCGACGGCGCCGAACGCGATTGCTACGGTGGCCGTAGCGTCCCCCGCCCTCTTCGGAGCCGACGCCCTCTTCGGAGCCGACGCCCTCTTCGGAGCCGACGCCCTCTTCGGAGACGACGCCCTCTTCGGAGACGACGCGACGACGCGCGAGGTCAGCTCCCCCGCGCGGAACGCTTCGGCTTCGGCTTGCGCACGCCCTGACCCACCAGCAGCGCGCGCAT
>Ga0123336_10003139_pt1 | contig 14011 bp, 16 predicted proteins | sample SSSSmetaG_FD_96466 | JGI IMG/M metagenome (GOLD analysis project Ga0123336, IMG submission 96466) | Glacier valley bacterial and archeal communities from Borup Fiord, Nunavut, Canada, to study Microbial Dark Matter (Phase II) - ​SSSS metaG | ecosystem: Environmental > Aquatic > Freshwater > Ice... | reverse complement strand
GACCCAGCAGCTCCAGAAATCCGTCGAATATTTTTAACTCGACTTTGCAGCATGACGACAGCACCGAGGGTGAAGATACAACCGTCGCTGCAAACTTGCGGCCCGAGTAGGTCGGTACTTGCTAGATTTATGATAGCTGTTTAGGCTTTAATTTGTTGGGCTATAGGCCTAAAACACATTTAAATCGTCACTATTCGGCTCCCCTGCTTGTCATTGCGGTCCCAAGCTGCAATCCACGCACCCGAACATATCCGTACCTGCCAGACGGAATGCGTCTCGGATCTGGTCTGACTACTGTCATACAAACGCCCGCATGCAAGCTGCGTTTGACCTGGATGACAACCAGGGTGAATCGATTATGTGTTGCTGGTGGGCACCGCTGGTGGTGCGCTGTGTGGGCAATTAAAGGGTGTTGCAGCGCGATACCCGCGCCCGAAATGTGACCAATCGCGCTTTTACTGGCAACGCTGGCACTTCACGCCTACACTTTGCCTAACTTCTAGGGGCATTGGCTTATGGATTTCACAGTGGGTGTGTTGCTCGGCACGTTTTTGCTGTCGATCGTGGCGCTGTTCATTTTTATCTGGTCGATGTCTACCGGCCTGTTTGGCGATGGCACCGCTGCAGCAACCGAGATTTTTGCTCCCAACGAGCTGGGCCAGATTGAAGACCCGGCCGCCACCGCCGCGCAAAAAGGCGGTTTGCAACAGGCCATGGGGCCGCTGAACCTTGCGCAGCCGATTGCCCAGGCCGATGAAGACTCGCGTAACCGCGCTGATCAGTCAACGTCACTGGTGGTAGGGGTTTGCCTGACCTTGGCAGTAGTCTGGCTGGTACTGGCCTCTTTTGCTGGGCTGATATCGTCCATCAAGCTGCATGCGCCCGACTGGTGGGTGCAGTATGAATGGCTGACGTTTGGCCGCATCCGGCCGATTCACCTGAATCTGGTGGCCTATGGCTGGTGCTCGCTGGCAGGAATTGGGGTGGCCATCTGGCTGATTCCGCGTTTGCTTAAAACCGAGCTGGTGGGTGCCAAGTACGCGCTGGTGGGTGGCGCGCTGTGGAGTATTGGCGTGACCGCGGGCTCGGTTGCTATAGGCATGGGGTACTCCGACGGGTTGGAATGGCTGGAATACCCGTGGCAAATTGATATCTTGCTGGTGGTTGCCGGGGCGCTGGTGGGTTTCCCGCTGTGGCTGACGCTGCTGCAGCGCAAGGTCAAGCACCTGTATGTGTCGGTCTGGTACATCGCTGCGGGCTTGCTGTGGTTTCCGATTTTGTTTTTGATTGCCAATGTGCCCGGCTTGCACTTTGGCGTGCAGCAGGCGACCGTGAACTGGTGGTTTGGCCACAACGTGCTGGGCCTGTGGTTCACGCCGCTGGCACTGGCTGCGTCGTACTATTTCATTCCCAAAGTGCTGGGCAAACCGATTCATTCGTACAACCTGTCGCTGCTGGGCTTTTGGTCGCTGGCGTTTTTCTACAGCCAGGTCGGTGGCCACCACCTGATTGGCGGGCCGGTGCCGTCGTGGCTGGTCACCATCTCCATCGTGCAAAGCATGATGATGCTGATTCCGGTGTTTGCGGTGGCGGTGAACCAGCACATGACGGTTCTGGGTAACTTCAGGGCGCTGATTTACTCCCCCACGCTTCGCTTTATTGTGCTGGGCGCCATGATGTACACAGCGGCATCGATACAGGGCTCGCTGGAGGCGCTGCGCTCGGTCAACACCGTGACCCACTTCACTCACTACACGGTGGCCCATGCGCACCTGGGGCTGTACGGCTTTTTCACAATGGTGATGTTCGGCTCGATTTACTTCATCATGCCGCGGGTGATGAACTGGGAGTGGCCGTTCCCGCGCCTGATATCGCTGCACTTTTGGCTAGTGCTCGTCGGCTTTGCAATTTACTTTATTGGCTTGTCGATTGGCGGCTGGTTTCAAGGCCTGGCCATGCTGGATGAAAAAACACCGTTCATGGCGTCGGTCATGCTGATGGCGCCTTACTTGAAGGCTAGATCGATTGGTGGCAGTTTAATGACGCTGGGACACCTGGTGTTTGCCACCCACTTTTTTGCGATTGGCTGGAAGTTTGGGCCCAAGCGGCTGGGCGCAGCGCTGCTGGAGTCCCCTGTGTTGGGCCGAATTGCTGGCAAGGGAGCTGTAGCATGAGCGCCACCAAGAGCTTCTGGGAAATGGACGAGTTGCGCATCGTCTCGGGGGCGATGGTGATTTTGAGTGCGGCCACTGCGCTGATGGTGGCGGTGCCGTATGTCCTGCTTAAAAACATCGAGCCGCCCGCCGGGCTCAAGCCCTACACCAGCGTGCAGCTCACTGGACGGCAGGTCTACATTGCCAACGGCTGCGTGTATTGCCATTCGCAGCAGCCGCGCGACATCAAGCAAGCCCCCGACGCGCTGCGCGGCTGGGGCCGTGCGCCTGTGGCGGCCGACTACGCGTACGACACGCCGCACCTGCTGGGCACCATGCGCACTGGGCCAGACCTGTTCAACATTGGCGCGCGCCAGCCTAGCAAAGACTGGCACTTGGGTCATCTGTACCAGCCGCGCGCCTACACGCCGGGCTCCATCATGCCGTCGTATCCATTTATGTTTGAAGTCCGAAAAGGCCAGGCACGCCCTGGAGAAACGGCCATCACGCTGCCGTCCGCTTTAACCAAGCCCGGCGAAGTGGTGATAGCCAAGCCCGAAGTGCTGGCACTGGTCGATTATTTGATTGGACTGGACCACACCTACACGCCCCTGCCTGCCTTGGCAGCTCCCGTGAAGGTCAAGCCATGAGCGAAGAATCGAAAAAACCGGGCACCGCTCAACGCCAGCGGGAAAAAGGAGAGCCGCTTGAAAGCAATCGCCCGCTGCCCTGGTTTTTGGTCATGTCGCTGGGTGCGCTGGCCATGTGGGGCGCGTTTTATATTGCCAGCACGCCGTCGGGCGACGACTCTGCCTACGGCGACCAGCGCACCGTTGCCAGCTTGCGGCCGGCTGTGCTGCTTGCTGGCGCTGCGCCTGTGGTTGACGGCAAGCAGCTATTTGGCGGCAAGTGCGCGGCCTGCCACCAGGCCAGCGGGCTGGGTGTGGCGGGCGTCTTTCCGCCGGTGGCTGCATCGGAATGGGTGCTGGGCGATGAAAAAATTCTGGCAAATATTTTGCTGCACGGCATCAACGGCGAAATAGTCGTCAAAGGCAGCACCTACAAAGGCGCCATGCCGGCCTGGAATACTTTGAGCGATGACGAAATTGCAGCGGTGCTGACTTACATTCGCACCGACTGGGGCAACGCCGCACTACCCATCAAGGCCGAAACGATTAAGAGCCAGCGCGAGCTGACCAAGGCCAGAACGGAGCCATACCAAGGTGGTGCTGCTATTAAATCCGACTCTTGAGCGCCCCGGCCTCGTCAAAACCTTTGCTGCCAGCACGGCGGTTTTAATATTGGGGCTAGCGGTGTTGTGGTCAGCCACTGACGGCGGCCAGGCCTTTACCACCGAGACATTTCGCAGACAGCAGGTGGCCAGACAGCCGCAACGCATTGCGCCCTTCAATGTCACGCTGGCTGACGGCAACCCAACCCGTTTGGATACCGTGTTGGCGTCAGGTGGCAAGGTGTGGCTGGTTGACTTTGTGTACACCCGCTGCCAAACAGTTTGCAGCTCACTCGGTTCGATTTATCAGCAGCTGCAAACGCAAATCGAAGCACGCGGTTTGCAGGGTAAGGTCGGGCTGCTGTCGATCAGTTTTGACCCGGCTAATGACACCGCGCCAGCGCTGGCCGCCTACGCCAAGCGTATGCAAATGAGCCCGGCCGTGTGGCAAGTCGTGACGCTGACCGACTGGCAAGATCGACGCCGTTTGCTGGATGCGTTTGGCATCATGGTGGTGCCCGCGCCGCTAGGCGAGTTTGAGCACAACGCCGCGCTGCATGTTGTCAGCAGCAGCAGCGTGCTGCACCACATCATTGACTACACCGACTTTGGCAACGCGCTGGATGTGGCGGCGCGCATGGCTGGTGACGCCAACCCAAGCAATACCGTCGTTTCCGCGGCTGCAGCCAGAGCGCCATGACCAGCGCTGCTTTCGGTTGGGTTAAAGGCGAGTTGATTGGCAAAGTGATTGCTGGTCTTGCAAGCGGCTGCGCGGTTGTCGCTGTCGCTTTGTCGGTACCGCCGCTGCGCAGCGTGATTGAGCAAAGCATGGCTTGGCACATGGTGTTTCAAATGCCGCTGCTGGTCCTGGCCGGGGCTCTGGCGGCTGGCGCGTGGCCGCAGCGCTTTATGCTGAACCAGCTCACTGCTTTCAACCACTTCGGCCTGACCGGTTTCATGGCAGCCCAGGCCATCATTGCTTACTGGATGCTGCCCCTGGCAATTGACCGCGCCGTGGTCAGCCCAAGCTTTGATGCGATCAAAATTCTCTCGCTCTTGACCTGCGGCACGCTGCTGTTCAGCGCTTTCAAACGCGCACCCGGCGCGCTGCAATTGTTTTTTATGGGTTACTGGGTATCGATGATGTGCTGGCTAGGCATTTACTTCGCCACCACTGACCTGCGGCTGTGCAACGCCTATTCGCTTGAAAGCCAGGTCAGCGCAGGCTACGGGTTGCTGGCGCTTGGGCTGCTGCTGGGCGTTGCCTGGCTGGCCACCGTGGGGTGGACCTCCGTTCGAAAAGCGCTACCTTCGCGAATTCACCCCTAGCGTTGTTCACAGGTTCAGCCACCGCATGTCGCACCGGCTACCGGCGGGCGCGTCAGCCCAAGTAAACAACGCCCGTCGCTGGACGCGGCTGTGCAGGTGCAGCCATTCCAATCGCTGCACGGCTCAGTTGCAACACCGCAAAATTTGGCTCCGCAAAGACCAGCTCTTGCACGTCGGGCTCACGCCCCTCAACATGCGCAGGCAAGCCGCTGGTTGGCCCTGGGCTGGTGTTGCCGGGCTGTGCGCCAAGGTAACAACGCAACGATGAGGGCCTGCTGCCGATCCAGCGCAGGTGGCTAAGCGAATCGTCAGCATGCACGCTGATCGAGCCCTTAAGCCGCAGCTGCACCTTGCGACCCCCGTCATAAAAAACCAGCGCAGCTCGGCTGTCAACAGCCAGCTCTGGTAACTTGGCACTGCGCGTGTCAGTATGAAATGTCAACGCGCGTGCGGCAACATCGGCCGCGCGCAACACCAACACCCTGGCCTGCGGGCCCTCTGCGCTTTGCGTGGCCAGTACCGGTGTGTGAAAGGCCGAGCGCCGCTCTTGCACACCCCGCCCCACCATTTGCCAAGCAAATTTAAGCGTGGCTGCCAAGTCATTGTGGTGGTCGGGAAATGGCTCATCAGCACGACGGCCGACTGCTGATTTGGTATTGGGTTCAGAGACCGCTAGTGTCCGGTAAATTTTATGATTGCAGGTTGCAAACGTAGGCTACACAAGCCTTGCAAGCCGATTTTCGATTCCGACGATTTGAAACGCGAATTTTCCACGGCGGCGTACCGTTACCTCTTTTTGGGAGGTTTGCGGCATGAACTCTGGTCGAATGGTGTTTGCACAACTGCTGGGCTTCGTGCCGTTTGCTCACTTCGAACACCTCGTCGACAAGCACCAAGCCAGCCGCTGGACGAGGGACTTCACCGCATGGAGCCACTTCATCTGTATGGCCTATGCGCAACTTACACGGCGCGAAGGTTTGCGCGACTCGATTGCGTGCCTGAACTCGCAAAAATCCAGGCTCCACCACGTTGGATTGCGCCACCGCATGACGCGATCGACTTTGGCCGATGCCAACGAAAGGCGCACCAGCGAACTCCTCGAATCCCTGGCTCAGCGCTTGATCGGGTTGGCCATCGCACTGCACAAAGACCACGATATTGGACTGGGCTTGAAAGAGCCCTTGTATGCGATGGACTCGACCACAATCGATCTGTGTCTCAAGCTGTTCCCATGGGCCGACTTTCGCTCGACCAAAGCAGCAGTCAAGGCGCACACCGTGATCGACTTGCGTGGGGCCATTCCTATGATGCTCACCATCACCACAGAAAAAGTTCATGACGTCAAAGCGCTCGACAGTTTGCGGGTGCCCCCAGGCTTCATAGTGGTGCTGGACCGGGGCTATGTCAACTTTGCCCGTTTGCATGCTTTGGTTCAGCGCCAGTGCAGCTTCGTTGTAAGGGGAAAAGACAATTTGAAGTTCGCGACCATGGACTGCCGACCCTTCGACTACAGCACGGGCATACGCGGCGATCAGACGATCCAATTGCTGACCCACAAGTCCAAGAAAGCCTACTCTGGAGCACTGAGAAGGGTCGAAGTTTTCGACAAGAAAACGCAACTCGATCTGGTGTTCTTGAGCAATCGGTTGGACCTGCCCGCGCTGACCATTGCTGCCATTTACAAGCAACGCTGGCAGATCGAATTGTTCTTCAAATGGCTCAAGCAAAACTTGATGGTCAAGCACTTCTTTGGTAGCTCACAAAGAACTCGGCATGGACATTTCGCTGCGCAACTTCCTGCATCTTGTGGGGGTCAATATGTTCGAGAAAATCACACTCAAGCAGATGGTCACCAACGCGCTTCACAACGAAGAAGTCGAGGTGCTTCAGTCGCAAGACGAACTGTTCTGAAATCAGCATCAAAAATTTACCGAACACTGGTGTTCAGAGACATTAAAAAGGAAAACATAAGTTTAAAGACGGCAACAGCGTTGGGCGGTTCGCCACGAAAGGCGATGCTCAAGTCTAGTGTCTTCAAGCCCGCTGTGCTGGCCAGCGTCGCTTTGCATCTTTTGAAGTGTCGTCTTTTGGATTTTATCCTGGCACAATAGTTTGCTATTAAATCAGGAGCTTTTCACGCATACATTTATTGGGCTGGAGCCCAAAACGCTCTCTAATCAAGTCAATTTTCAGTGTATTTAAGGCTTTGAGCCGTCAAAACGACCCGAAAAACCCACCCAATGCCGCCGCCGTTGCTTCAGGCAGCTCTTCAGGAATAAAGTGCCCCGCAGCCATGGCCTGACCACTGACCACGCCTTTGCACTGCGCCTGCCACAGCGCCATTGGGTCAAACAAACGATTGACCACGCCGCGTGCACCCCACAGCACCAGGGTGTCGCAAATTAGTCTTTCACCTTGTTCGCGGCCTGTGCAGTCATGGGTCAAATCAATACCGGCGCTGGCGCGGTAGTCCTCACAGGCGGTGTGCAGGGCTTCGGCATTGCAAAAACAGCGCTCGTACTCGGCTAAAGCTTGCGGCTCAATATAGCCCAGCCCCGCGCTGCCCCAACCGCCCAGCTTGGCGTGCAGATAGGCCTTGGCGGTCTCGGGGTGGTTGGCACCCATCATGATTTCAGGCAGCGGCGCAGGCTGCAGCATGTGAAACCAGTGGTAGTAAGCGCGTGCAAATTCCATGTACGGCGCGGTGAGCGTTGTGCCGTTGTACATGTCCAGCGTCGGCGCAATGTCGATGACGCAGAGCTTTTTAACCCGTGCGGCGTGGTCTAGCGCCAAGCGGTGCGCTACTCGCCCGCCCCGGTCGTGACCACAGAGGTAAAACTGTTCAATGCCAAGCGAATCCATGACGAGTGCGATGTCGTGCGCCATGTTGCGCTTGCTGTAGTTGCTGTGGTCGGGCAAGCCGGGCGTTTTAGAAGAATCGCCGTAGCCGCGCAAATCGGGCATGACCAGAAAATAATCCTTTGCCAGTTGTTGCGCCACCCGGTGCCACATGACGTGCGATTGCGGAAAACCATGTAGCAACAGCAGCGCTGGTTTTTGCGCATCGCCCAGCGCAGTTTTTGAAAACCGAACGTTGATGGACGCGCCATTGACCTCAAAACTGCGTTGCTCGAATTCGTCAAACCAGGTCATGATGAGGCCTTTCTCGAAGCCAGAAACTTCTTCAAATTAGCGGCAGCTGTGCTTTTGACTTTTTGCCGCAAGAACGGTGTCCAGCCCAGCAGCAGGCCGGGTGTGCCGAGCGCCTGGCGTGACCAGTTCCAAAAGTTAAAACTGTCGCGGTCCGTGGCAATCAGGCTTTGCTCGTCAAAGGTAAACACGCCGTCAATCACGTTGTGCACCAGGCGGCCGGTGGCGCTGAAGCGGTAGTCGGCCTCCCAATGGGCTTTGCCGGTTTTGTCGCGGGCTTCAATGCCTCTGTAAACCAGCTTCCAGTCGGCCAGCGCTTTGGCCTTGGTGGTCTCGCACAGCATGCGCCACATGCCGGTAACTTGGCTCTGCCCGCGCAATAAGAAGGCCTCGTCGTCAAACTGCGCATCCGCCGCATAGCAAGTCGCCACGGTGTCCGAATCCAGACGTTCAAAGGCGTTGTAAAACTTCTCTAAGGTGACTTGGTTCGGGTGCATGGTGAGGCCTTTTTAGTGAAGCAGTTGAATCAAGCGTTGCACAGCGTAATGCGTAGTCGCCAGCCGCACGGCAGCGCGGTCGCCCGCAAATAGCCTGCGTTCTGACGTCAACGTGCCAGCAACCGAAAAGCCAAACCAGACGGTGCCGACAGGTTTGGCCGCGCTGCCTCCGGTAGGCCCGGCCACGCCTGTCACAGCTACCGACACCTGCGCGGCTGAATGGCGAATCGCGCCAAAAGCCATGGCTCTGGCCACCGGCTCGCTCACTGCGCCGTGCTGCGCAATCAGCGCTGCGTTCACACCCAGCATCTGCGTTTTTGCGGCGTTGGAATAGGTGACAAAGCCGCGGTCAAACCAGGCGCTGGACCCTGTCAGGTCGGTACAAGCGGCGGCGATCATGCCGCCTGTGCAACTCTCCGCCGTTGCCAGAAAAAACCCGTTTTCAAGCATCAAATTGGCCAGCAGCCCAATAGATTCAAGAGCGAGCAACTCCTTATTTGATATTGATCCCGTTGTTGTGTCAGGCATCACCAAAACCTCCACAGCGCAATCACCAGCAGCGTGCAAAACGCCGCCACGAAGTCGTCAAACAAAATGCCCCAGCCGCCGCGTGGGCCGTAACCCTTGAAGTGTTGGTCAGCCCAGCCGACCGGTCCGGGCTTGGCCGCGTCAAAAAACCTGAAGAGTAAAAATGCCACCACCTGCCCAGCAAAGCCTGCGGGCATGATGAACCACAGCACCAGCCAAAATGCCACCACCTCGTCCCACACAATATTGCCCGGGTCCAGCACCGCCATGTTTTTTGCCGTTACCGTGCAAGCCCACCAGCCAACCATGGTGGCGGCGGCAATCAGCCAGCCCATTTGCGCGCTGGACATGTTGGGTGCAATGACCAGGTAAGCCAGCCAGGCCCACAACGTACCCGCTGTGCCGGGGGCAATGGGGCTGAGGCCCGAGCCAAAGCCCAGTGCAATGAAATGCGCCGGGTGGGCAAGCAAAAATTTGACGTTGGGTCTGCGTGGGCTGGCTGTGCTGGTCATGGTGCTTAGTCGGGTTCGTGACTCGCAATACTACGACCAATCTCTGGCCAGCGGCGGTGCAGGTACAACCAGGCGAACAGACCAATGCACATCATGCCCAGCGATGCGCTCGCCAGGCCCACACCAGAGTGCATCACCAACGGCGCCAACGCGCCCGCCACGATGCCGTTGGCGGTGGATGCAATTACCGCTTGTAGTGACGACGCCATGCCGCGCCGCTCGGGGTACATGTCCAGTACCAGCAGCGTAACAACCGGCACCATCAGCGCCCAACCGAAAGCAAAAACGGCAATCGGTAGCAAGGCCCACCACGCTTGTGGCGTGAACAAATAATTGGCGATCAAATTCAACAGGGACACCGACAGCATGATGACAAAACCATATTTGATTTGCTGTTTGGCAGGCACTTTTCCCGCCAATCGGCCACTAAGCCAGGCACCGGCCATGATGCCGCTGATCGTAAGAATAAAAAACCAGAAAAACTGCGTGGGCTGCAAGTGGAGCAGGTCACCCAAAAAGGCGGGCGCTGTCAGCACATACAAAAACATGCCGTTAAAAGGCACGCCGCTGGCCAGTGCCAGCAGCAAAAACCGGGGGTTGGACGTAAGCTGCCAATAGCCGCGCAGCAAATGCCTCACCTCAAACGGCTGTCGCTCGTCAATATGCAGCGTCTCAGGTAAATACTTGAAGTTTGCGGCCCACAGGAAAAAGCCCACGCCCGTCAAAAACCAGAAAATACTGTGCCAACCCAACAACACAAACAACCAGCCGCCCACGATGGGTGCCAGAGCCGGCGCGACACCAAAATAAATCGTGACCTGACTCATCACCTGCTGCGCTTGTGCTGGTGGGAACATGTCACGTATCACCGCGCGCGACACCACAATGCCGGCTCCGGTTGACAGGCCTTGGACTGCCCTGAAAAACACCAGTTGCTCAATGCTTTGCGACAACGCACACCCCGCTGATGCAACGGTGAACATGGCAATACCCCACAGCACCACGGGCCTGCGACCAAAGCTGTCGGCCAAAGCGCCGTGAAACAGGTTCATGAAAGCGAAACCAAATAAATACGCCGACAGCGTTTGCTGCATTTGCACAGGCGTGGCACCCAGCGACTTGGCAATGCCTGCAAATGCCGGGATGTAGGTATCAATTGAAAAGGGTCCCAGCATGCCCAACAGCGCCAACAAAACTGCTAGCGCCCAGCGCGGGCCAGGCCACAATTTGTCTGCGTTAGGGTTCATTGCGCGCTCTCATTCTTCAATTTCAAGGCCGCGTCATACAAGTCATTGCGCGGCGCGCCCGTGATCTCAGCGGCCAGCTTGACGGCGGTTTTCAGGGGCAACTCAGCCAGCAACAGTTGCAGCACGCGGTGGCCATCGTCTTTGGGCAAGGCGTGGGCGGCTGGGTGCAATACCAAAACGAATTCACCACGTGTGCGCTGTGGGCCAGCGGCCAGCCACGCTGCGAATTGATCAGACGCAACGGTGGCGATTTCTTCAAACTGTTTGGTCAACTCCCGGCAGACGGTGACGGGCCGCTCGCCCAGGGGGTTCATGGCTTGCGCCAGGGCCTCGATGCGGTGTGGTGCCTCCATGATGACGACGGCTTTGGCCTCATGCAGCAACGTTGCAACGGCTTGGTCACGCTCGCCTGCTTTGCTGGGCAAAAACCCCGCGAATACAAATCCTGAATCGCCTGAGATGCCCACAGCGCTGAGCGCCGTCGTCACACTGCTAGCCCCTGGCAATGGCATCACGCCTAATGCTGCACTGCGCACAGCAGATACCAGCCGCGCACCGGGGTCGCTCACAGCGGGTGTGCCTGCATCACTCACATAAGCCACGCGCTCGCCTCGCTGCAGGCGCTCGACCACGCCAACAGCAGCCTCAAGTTCATTGTGCTCATGCACGGCCAGCAAGGTTTTATCAATGCCAAATTGGCGCAGCAGGCCCTGCGTGTGGCGCGTGTCCTCGCAGGCGATGCAGTCAACCAATTGCAATACATGCAGCGCCCGCAAACTGATGTCGGCCAGGTTGCCGATCGGCGTGGCCACCACATACAGCGTGCCTTGCGGATAATGCTGCATGCCAGCGGCAGCTTTTGCCGCGCTCAGCGCCAAGTCGAAAGAAGCGTTCAATGTGGTTTTCCAAAAAAGAGGCGATCAATGCACCGGACAAAGCGTCCAACGGCGACCTTACCACCAAGCCACCCACCAAGTCTGTAGGCGATGCTGCTGAAGCCCTGGCGCTGGCTCATTTGCGCAAGGCGGGCTTGAGGTTGATGCAAAGCAATTATCGAACACCAGGGCGGGGTGGTGGCGAGATTGACCTCATCATGACCGAACCAGATGGCACGCTGGTGTTCATAGAAGTGCGCCAGCGCGCCAGCCAGTCGCATGGCGGCGCGGGTGCCAGTATCAGCGCCGTCAAGCAACGGCGCATTGTGTTTGCCGCCCGGCACTATCTGATGCGCTACAAAACCCTGCCGCCCTGCCGCTTTGACGTGGTGCTGATTCAGGGCAGAGTGGGCGGCAGCGCGAGTCCAGATATCGAATGGCTGCGTTCTGCTTTTGATGCGTACTAAGCGGGGACAAGCTTTGTAACCAGACGTGATGCCGACGCCTGCTTGCAGTCAGCCTGACCCGCTATCATTAGCGCATGCTTGAACAACGAATTGAACAACATTTCATCGACAGTGCAGACCTGAAGTACCAGTCAGCGCAAGTTTTGTCCAAACCCATCGTCGCAGCTGTGCAGGCCATTTTGGCCAGCGTCACCAGCGGCGGTAAAGTGCTGGCATGTGGCAATGGCGGTTCTGCCGCCGACGCACAGCACTTTGCGGCTGAATTTGTGGGCCGCTATGAGCGCGAGCGGCCCGAGCTGGCCGCCATTGCGCTGACGACCGACAGCTCCATCATCACAGCCATTGCCAACGACTACGACTTCAATGTCATTTTCTCCAAGCAGGTTCGTGCTTTTGGCGGCGCAGGTGATGTGCTGCTGGCATTGAGCACCAGCGGCAACTCTGGCAATGTGCTGGCTGCGATTGAAGCAGCACATGAGCGCGACATGACCGTGGTGGCCCTGACCGGCCGCAGCGGCGGGAAGATCGCCCACGCCTTGCGTGAAACCGATGTGCATATCTGCGTGCCGCATGAACGTACTGCGCGCATTCAGGAGGTTCATCTTCTTGTACTGCACTGTATTTGTGACGGTGTGGATGCCCAGTTACTTGGCGATCAGGAGTCTTCCATATGAAACGTGCTTTATTCAAACCTCTGGCCTTGTCTTGTTGCGCTGCTGTGCTGGTGAGCGCGCTCAGCGCCTGCGTGCCGTTGGTCATTGGTGGCGCAGCGGCAGGCGGATCTTTGGTGGCAACAGACCGCCGCACATCTGGCGCACAGCTTGAAGACGAAGGCATCGAGCTGCGCGGCACCAGCCGCTTGCGAAGCAACCTGGGGGAGCGCGGCCACATCAACCTGACCAGCTACAACCGCCAGGTACTGCTGACTGGTGAAATACCGACAGCGCAAGACAAGCAGCTCGTCGAGCAAATCATTTCGCGGGTTGAAAACGTCACGTCAGTGGTCAATGAATTGGCGGTAGCTAGCAATTCAAGTCTGGCCCAGCGCTCGTCCGACACGTTGATCACCGGCCGGGTCAAAGCACAACTGATTGATGCGCCGGACTTGTTCTCAAATGCCTTCAAAGTGGTGACCGAACGCAGCACAACTTATTTGATGGGCCGCGTCACTCAGCGTGAGGCGGACCGAGCCACCAACGTGGTTCGCGCAACCTCTGGCGTCCAGAAAGTCGTTCGTATTTTTGAAGTCATCAGTGAGAACGAGCTGGCACGCTTGCTGCCCACACCCTCGAAACCACAACCAACCGGCCCGAAGCCGGACGCGAACTAACTTATGCCAGTCGCTTGATCAAGCTGGACGTATCCCAGCGCTGGCCGCCCATGGCTTGCACGTCAGCGTAAAACTGGTCCACCAGCGCCGTGACAGGCAAGCGCGCACCGTTACGCTTGGCCTCGTCCAGCACAAGCCCCAAGTCTTTGCGCATCCAGTCCACCGCAAAACCAAAGTCAAATTTGTCGGCCACCATGGTTTTGCCGCGGTTGTCTAGCTGCCAGCTTTGTGCCGCGCCCTTGCCAATCACGTCTAGTACTTGGCTCACATCAAGCCCGGCCTTCTGACCGAAGGCCACCGCTTCGCTCAAGCCCTGCACCAGTCCGGCAATACATATCTGGTTGACCATTTTTGTGAGCTGGCCCGCGCCGCTAGCGCCCATCAGTGTGAAGGCTTTTGAAAAAGCCATACCCACAGGCTTGACCGCCTCAAACGCAGCGGCATCACCGCCGCACATTACGGTTAATGCGCCGTTTTGCGCGCCCGCCTGGCCGCCAGATACAGGTGCATCCACAAAGTGAAGACCAAGGTTTTTGGCGGCCCCATAAAGTTCACGGGCAACATCAGCGGATGCTGTGGTGTGGTCGACAAATATCGCATCGGCCTTCATGCCAGCCAGTGCACCGTCTGGCCCCAGCACCACGCTGCGCAGGTCAGCGTCGTTGCCAACGCAGCAGAACACGATGTCAGCG
>Ga0123336_10003138_pt1 | contig 14011 bp, 10 predicted proteins | sample SSSSmetaG_FD_96466 | JGI IMG/M metagenome (GOLD analysis project Ga0123336, IMG submission 96466) | Glacier valley bacterial and archeal communities from Borup Fiord, Nunavut, Canada, to study Microbial Dark Matter (Phase II) - ​SSSS metaG | ecosystem: Environmental > Aquatic > Freshwater > Ice... | reverse complement strand
CCAGCAAAAATCGGCAAGCCGCCTTCTACCGTTGTGATTTTTTCCAGCTGCATAAAGCCTGCCAATCCTGGCTGAGTTCGTTTTGCCATTTCAAGCGTGGGATTTCGTGTGGTGAAGGCGGTATATGCCTTGCGCACGCTGTTTTCAATGGTGTGTGGATTCACGCCATCGTCGCTCAGAACAACCGCGGTACGCGCATGTCGGTTGATCACGGTAATCGTCACTTTATAGCCATCTGCGCGGCAGCGGGCAAGCGCAGCTGTGGCAAGTTCAATGGCCGCATTGGCTGAAATACTTTGCTCGCTGATGAGCCCGGATGCCAAGCCAGACGGGTTTTGCGCCATGGCTGTTGTGCTTGCCAGGGTAGCGGCTAAAAATAAGGTTCGAGTGAAAGTTGTCATGCATAACTCCGGGGTTGATGAATTGACAGTTTAATCATCTATCGACGCATCCAGGCCAGGGAACAGCACATCAGTAAAGCCAAACTGCGTGAAGTCGCGGATACGCATCGGATACAGCTTGCCCATCAAGTGGTCGCATTCATGCTGCACCACACGTGCATGAAAGCCATTCACCGTCCGGTCAATGGCATCACCGTATTGGTCAAACCCGGTATAACGAATGCTGGACCAGCGCGGCACCACGCCGCGCAAACCCGGCACCGACAAGCACCCTTCCCAACCGTCTTCCATCATCTCCCCTAGCGGTGTGATGGCCGGGTTGAGCAACACGGTGCGTGGCACCAGAGGCGCGTCCGGGTAGCGCGGATTGATGGCATCAGTGCCAAAAATCACCAGTTGCAAATCAACCCCAATCTGCGGCGCGGCCAGGCCAGCACCATTGACGGAACGCATGGTGTCAAACATGTCGCTGATGAGCAGGTGCAGCTCGTCGGTATCAAACGCGGCGACTGGCGGGGCAATGCGCAAGAGGCGCGGGTCGCCCATTTTCAGGATGGTGTGAATGGTCATGCCTGGATTATCAAGGCGCAAACCGATCCTTGCATCGCTACCAGGCGCGGATCATGTACGTCCGATTTTCTAGCGCCGGCCGTGGCCCCAGCTTTATCTCCAATGCCGGTAGCCTCCATAGCCCCAATACCCGCGATAGCCGGGATACCCGTAATAGCGTGGCGGGCCGGGGACAACCACAACCGGTGCGGGTTCGACGTACACCGGGGGTGCACGGTAAACCACCACTGGGCGGGGCTCTATTGGCGCGACCACGCAGCCAGAAAGCATCGCTGCAAAACCTGTTGTGGCAATCAGGCCAGTTAATCGAATCAATGAATGGGATGAGAGGGATGTCATAAAAACTCCAGTAGTCCAGAGCCCTTAACGCCGCACCCCGCGCGCCGTCTGACCTTCCGCGCGCAAAGCGCTGTAACGTCCTGTAAGCAATCCGGCGATCAAACAACCGGGCGAATCGCCAGCGTCAGCAAACTGGCTTCATTGATCACCTCAACGCCTAACTCCCGCGCCTTGTCCAGCTTGCTACCAGCGTCGGTTCCGGCCAGCAAGTAATCCGTTTTTTTGCTCACGCTGCCCGCTACTTTAGCGCCCGCTGCTTCCAGCATATCTTTGGCCTGGTCACGGCTTAAAGTCGGCAGTGTGCCGGTGATGACGAAGGTTTTGCCAGTCAGGGGTTTGATGGCGACAGGCGCTGGCCCGCCCTCTTCCCAAGTAACACCGCAGGCGCGCAACTGTTCGACTACTTCACGGTTGTGCGGCTGGTCAAAAAACGTGCGCAGGCTTTTGGCGACGATGGGGCCGACGTCGTTAACCGTTAGCAACTGCTCTTCAGTCGCATCCATGAGGCCATCCAACTTGCCGAAATGGCGCGCCAGCTCTTTGGCTGTGGCCTCGCCCACGTGGCGAATCCCCAGGCCAAACACAAAGCGAGGCAGCGTGGTCTGCTTTGATTTTTCAATCGCCTCCAGCAAATTGTTGGCTGACTTGTCGGCCATGCGCTCCAGGTTGGCCAACGCTGTCAAACCCAGTTTGTACAAGTCGGGCAGCGTGCGAATGATGTTGGCGTCCACCAGCTGTTCGACGAGTTTGTCGCCGAGGCCATCGACCTCTACCGCGCGGCGGTGGGCAAAATGCAATATGGCCTCTTTGCGCTGTGCCCCACAAAACAGGCCACCTGTGCAGCGGTAATCAGCCTCACCGTCTTCACGCACGGCACTTGACCCACACACCGGGCAAACGCGCGGCATGGTGAAGATTTCTGAGCCCGGTAGACGCTTGTCCAACAGCACGCTAACGACCTCAGGAATCACATCACCCGCCCGGCGCACCACCACCGTGTCGCCTACCCGTACGTCTTTTCGACGCGCTTCATCTTCGTTGTGAAGCGTGGCGTTGGTCACGGTGACGCCGCCAACAAACACCGGCGCCAACTTGGCAACGGGTGTGAGCTTGCCGGTACGGCCCACCTGCACGTCAATGGCCAGCACGGTGGTCAATTGCTCTTGCGCCGGGTACTTGTGGGCGACGGCCCAGCGCGGCTCACGGGTCACAAAGCCTAGCTGCCTTTGCAGTGCCAGGCTGTTGACCTTGTAAACCACGCCGTCAATGTCGAACGGTAGTGCATCCCGCATTTGCCCAATGCGCTGGTGATACGCTATTAATTCAGGAGCTGCTTGCGCAAGTATTGTCTGGGCTGCAACCGGAAAACCCCAATTTTTTAGCGTCTGCAGCAGCTCAAAATGGGTTTCAAAGGCCGGGCCGCCAACACCCGCCGGCGTGATGTCCCCCAAACCGTAGGCAAAAAAACTCAAGGGGCGCTGCGCAGCGATGCTTGGGTCTAATTGCCGTACCGCGCCAGCAGCTGCATTGCGCGGGTTGACGAAGGTTTTTTCGCCTTTCATGCCTTGGGCAATTCTGGCGCGCTGGCGTTCGTTCAACGCTTCAAAGTCGTCGCGACGCATGTAGACCTCGCCGCGGACTTCCAGCACAGCAGGCGCGTCTTTGGGCAAGCGCAATGGAATCTGCTTGATGGTACGAATGTTCTGCGTCACATCTTCACCCGTTTCACCATCGCCCCGCGTGGCGGCCTGCACCAGCACGCCGTTTTCATAACGCAGACTCATGGCCAGGCCGTCAAATTTGAGTTCAGCCACATATTCAACAGGCGGGTCGGTCTCAAGCAAACCCAACTCTTTGCGAACGCGGGTGTCAAAGCTCTGCGCCCCTGTGGCTTCGGTGTCGGTCTCTGTGCGAATGCTGAGCATGGGCACTTTGTGGCGCACGCTGGCAAACGCATCAAGCGCCTTGCCGCCTACGCGCTGGGTGGGAGAATCGGCGGTGAGTAAGTCGGGGTGCTTCGCTTCCAGCGCTTGCAGTTCTTTGAACAAACGGTCGTAATCTGCGTCGGGTATTTGCGGATCGTCGAGCACATAATAAAGGTGAGCGTATGCGTGTAACTGAACGCGCAGGTCAGCTATTCGTTCAGTATCAGTGACGTATGGCGCTGGCTGCGCATCACCAAACATATCACTTGTCACAACGCTTAACTAAACAAACGCCGCGCCAGCACAGAGCCCGCCGACAAATCGCGCTCGTCCAGCGTGTCGTACAACTGCTCCAGCTCGCTGCCAATCACGTCCATCGCCTCTGGCGAAATCACGTTACCGTTGTCGTCCATCACCACGCCGCCCATACTTGCGGCCAGCGCTGCGGCTGATTCGCGCATTCGCACAAAAGGCTGTTCGGCGCGTGGCACTTGCGGCACGTCAAGTGACAGCGTGACTTCACGCAGCGCAGTTTGCTCAGGGTCCTCGGCCATAGCGGCTTGAGTATCGAACGCCAAACCCAACAACGGCGCACCGCCACGCTCGGTGGCTGGCAGCACCAAGCGGCCTGGAATCGAGCCCGCCACAAAACCCAGCCGGGCGGCGTTTTGCGCTACATAGCCAGGACTCCACGCGGTGCTTAGTGCGCGCAGGGTAAAACTGAGCTGTGCATCGTGTGCGCTGGCAAATTGGTCGAGCTCGCGGGCTCTGGCAACCTCATCACCCATTTCTGGAAACTCTGGCTCGCCGCCTATGGCATCGGCAAAGGCTTGGGTTTTCATGACGAATTCTGAGTATTCAATTTGATTGAGCGCCCCCAAGCGATTGGCCAGTTGCACCCCGCACTGAAACGCACTGTAGCGCTGATTGGCAGCTGGCAACTCCCAACCGGTTGTAGCACTGTTCAAACCCTCGACTCCAAACGGCTTGCTACCTGCGCGCCGAGTGGCAGGCATGGCGCTAAGGGCCGCTTCGCCTGAAACATCAGATTCCAGCGCGACCGGGGCAATCACGTCAATCAAGGCATCCAGACCCGGCTTTTTATCAATCGCCATCAAACTGGCCAGATTGCTCAATGAACCAAGTTCAGAATCACTGTCAAAACTGGGTTCTTGCCGTTCCGCAAAAGTATCGCTGGCGTTATGAACTGGCGGCTGATCAAGAGGCGCTTCAGGCGTGGCCAGTTTGGGCTGGTTTTTGCGGGCTGACCAGGCGCTGTGTGCGACCACGCCCGCCAGCACCAGGCCGCCTGCGATGGCCAAACCAATTTGTAAATTGCTCATGGCGTTTTCATCTCAAGCGGCTTCCGCAAAACCAAGCGCGGCTTCCATGTCCACCGCCACAATGCGCGACACGCCCTGCTCTTGCATGGTCACGCCAATCAGTTGCTCGGCCATTTCCATGGCGATTTTGTTGTGGCTGATGAACAAAAACTGGGTTTGCCTGCTCATGGATTTGACCAATTTTGCATAGCGCTCGGTGTTGGCATCGTCCAGCGGCGCATCGACCTCGTCCAGCAAGCAAAACGGTGCGGGGTTCAATTGAAAAATCGCAAACACCAGAGCAATCGCAGTCAGCGCTTTTTCGCCACCCGAGAGCAGCGCAATGCTTTGGTTTTTCTTGCCTGGCGGCTGGGCAATCACTTGCACGCCAGCGTCCAAAATTTCCTCACCCGTCATTTTCAGCTGAGCATTGCCGCCGCCAAACAGCTCCGGGAACATACGGCCAAACTGCTCGTTGACCTTCTCAAACGTACTGGCCAGCAAGTCGCGTGTTTCGGCATCGATTTTCTTGATCGCGTCTTCCAGCGTCGTCATCGCCTCGTTCAAATCGGCCGATTGCGCGTCTAAAAACTGCTTGCGTTCGCTGGCGGTAGCCAGCTCGTCCAGCGCGGCTAAATTGACTGCCCCCAGTGAGGTGATTTCACGGTTAATACGGTCAATGTCGCTCTGCATGCCTGCCACGCGCACATTGCCTTGTTCAATCGACACTGCCAGCGCAGCCATGTCGGCTTGTGCGTCGACCAGCAGTTGCTCGTACTGCTCAAAGCCCAGGCGGGCGGCTTGCTCTTTGAGTTGAAATTCAGTGATGCGCTGACGTAGCGGGTCAAGCTCTCGCTCAAGTTGCAAACGCCGCTCATCGCTGGCGCGCAGCTTGGTGGTCAGGTCGTCGTACTGGTTTCGCTTGGCACCCAAGTCGGCTTCGCGTTCCAGCTTCACGCTCAACGCGGATTGCAACCCGGCTTGCGCGGCGGCGTCTGTCAGGCGCGAGAGCTCTTCTTTAGCGCGCTGCTCTTCGGCGGCAATCGTGTCTGCTTGTTGGGCTGCAATGTGAATCGACCGGGCCAGCTCTTCACGCCGCGCTGTCAAGGCACGCAGCGCAAATTGCGCTTCTTGGCATTGGCGTTCGAGTGCACGCTGTTGCTCGCGTGACTCGCTCAGTTTGCGTTCGACCTCAATCACCCGATCGTCAAACTGCGCATGCCGATCCTGACTGTCGGCCAGTTGCATATCCAGCTCTTCAAAGCGGCCTTCAGCCGTGACTTTGCGTTCTTCCAGCTCACCCAGTTGCGATTCAATATCGCCCATGTTGAGCTGAATTTGCTCGCTGCGTGCGCGTGTTTGCTCCGCCAGTTGGGTCAAGCGCAGCACTTCAACTTGCAGCTCATGAGTACGACTTTGACCCTCAGCGGATTCGCGCCGGGCTGTGCTCAGGCGCTGCGCTGCGTCAGCATAGGCGGATTCAGCACGCATTGACGCACTGCGTGACTCATCGCTAATCATCGCTTGCGCTTTGAGCTGTTTGTCCAGGTTTTCGATTTCTTGCGCGCGGCCTAGCAGACCTGCTTGTTCAGAATCTTGCGCGTAAAAGCTTAAGCTGTAAAGTGTGACGGTGTGGCCGCTTTTGACGTAAATCGCCTCGCCTGCTTGCAGCTTATCGCGTGCGGCCAAAGCTTCATCCAGGCTGCCAGCCGTGTAGCAGCCATGTAACCAATCGCCCAATAAAGCGGACTGCCCCGCATCATTCAAACGCAGCAAATCAGCCAGTGATTTTAGCGCGATGGCCGCATTTGACTTAGCGGGCGCGCAACCGGCTGGGGACGAATAAAACGACAACTTGGCAGGTGGCGTGTCTTTGCCTTCCGTGCCTGCAAAGCCGCGCACCAGGTCGAGCTTGCTGACTTCTAGCGCACCCAGGCGCTCACGCAAGGCGGCTTCAAGGGCATTCTCCCAGCCTTGCTCAATATGAATGCGGCTCCACAATCCCTGCAAACCATCCAGCCCGTGTTTGGCCAGCCAGGGCTTGAGCTTGCCGTCGGTTTTGACTTTTTCTTGCAAGGCTTTCAGCGCGTCCAGCTTGGCTGACAGATCAGTGCGTTTGGCCGATTCGGTGTTGACGGCAAGCTGCTTAACGCGGCGGTCTTCGTCGAGCTGCGGCACGCTGGTTGTCAGCTCTTGCAGGCGCGCGTCAAGCTCTTGTTGGGATTCTTGCGCAGCTTCAAATTGGGTTGTCAGGTTACCCAGCCGGGCGTCGTCAGGTGCATTCAGTGCGTTGCGGTCAGTGGTAAGTTTTTCCAGCCGCAAGTTAAGCGCCCGAGACTGCTCGCTGATGTTGCGCTGGTCGGCTGCCAGCACCTGGATTTGCTGCTGCACCTGCGCCACGCCTGTGCGCTGCTCGTTGGCCTTGGCTTGGGCGCTGCGCAGCACTTCTTCAAGTGCGGGCAACTGGGCGCTTTGCTCTTCGCTTTGCGCGGCAAGCAATTCGGCTTTTTCTTCGCCTTGTATTGCCAGAGCGGCCAGGCTTTCAGTCTCAACCGCCGCGTCGTCTTTGCGCGTCGCCCACTGGGCGGTTTGCTCTTTTAATTGCGCCAGGCGTTGCTCTACCCGCACGCGGCCGTCGACGACGAAGCGAATTTCGGCTTCCAGCCGACCGACTTCGCTACTGGCCTCATACAACTTGCCTTGCGCCTGGTTGACGTGATCGCCTGCCGCGTAATGCGCCTGACGAATGGTTTCGAGATCTGCCTCAATGTGCCGCACATCGGCCACGCGGGCCTCTAAATCATTGACAGCTTTTTCAGCATCCGCTTTGACTTTGGTCTGGTCGACTTCAGCGTCCAGCCGTTTTAAAAACCAGAGCTGTTGCTGCTTGAGGGTGCCGTCGCTTTGCAGCATGTTGTAGCGCTTGGCCACCTCGGCCTGTTTTTCAAGCCGCTCCAGGTTGGCGTTCAACTCACGCAAAATGTCTTCGACGCGGGTCAGGTTTTCACGCGTGTCAGACAGGCGATTAGCCGTCTCGCGGCGGCGCTCTTTGTATTTTGAAACGCCTGCGGCTTCTTCTAAAAACAGCCGCAGCTCTTCAGGCTTTGACTCAATGATGCGGCTGATGGTGCCCTGCCCAATGATGGCGTAAGCGCGTGGCCCCAAACCGGTCCCCAAAAACACGTCCTGCACATCGCGGCGGCGCACCGGCTGGTTGTTGATGTAGTAGCTGGATGTCCCGTCGCGGGTCAGCACGCGCTTGACGGCAATTTCCACAAACTGGCCCCACTGGCCGCCGGCGCGGTGGTCAGCGTTGTCAAACACCAGCTCCACACTGGAGCGGCTGGCGGGCTTGCGGGTCGTGGTGCCGTTAAAAATCACGTCCTGCATCGACTCGCCGCGCAGCTCGGACGCTTTGCTTTCACCCAGCACCCAGCGCACTGCGTCCATGATGTTGGACTTGCCGCAGCCGTTGGGCCCGACTACGCCCACCAGCTGGCCCGGCAGCACAAAGTTGGTCGGCTCGGCAAACGACTTGAAACCCGACAGCTTGATGGAATTAAGACGCAAAAGGCAACCCGTATTTATTATGTAAGCTATTGATTCAAAACACTTTTCCAGCTTGCGGGGCAAGCAGCGTTAAAAATCGCAAGCGTCAATGTTACCCGAGGCGCTCATAGGTAAATCAGGGATGAAAACCGGGCGTCGATTTACTTTTTCAACTGACGAAATACCAGTGCCAGACCGGTCAGCGCAATGCCCACAAAACAAATAAAAGACCAATTCGCAATTGAGCCGCCCAGGAATGTCCAGTCGACCTTGGTGCAGTCGCCACTGCCCTTGAAGATCATGGGAATGGCGCGCTTCAGGGGAAAGGTTTCGATCATGCCGTACAGATCACGACCACATGATGCTTCTTCAGGCGGATACCACTGCAAAAAGCTTTGCCGTGCCGCCACAAATGCGCCCAGGCCAGACAGCAGCACCATCAAGCCAGAGCCCGTCACCAGTGCGCCTTTGCGCGACGCAAAGGCTGTGATGCCGGCAACAATGGCCACCAGCACCAGCGCATACCGCTGCACGATGCACATCGGGCAAGGCTCCAGCCCCACCACGTGTTGCAGATACAAACCAAAAGCCAGCATGGCGATGCAGGCGGCGCAAACCAGCGCCAGCAGGCGGCGCGGTTGAAGGTCAAAAACCTTGAAAATCATCGAAAGCCTTGTTTGAAAATATACTGATTATTCGGGCTTTGGCGTGGCAATAAGTTCCCAATGCTTAAAACCCGGCCAACACCGACCCTTTGAACTCTGTCGCTATGAACTTGCGAATTTCTTCAGACTGATACGCCTTGAGCAGCTTGGCCACCCAGGGTTTGCTCAGGTCTTGCTCGCGCACCGCCAAAATATTGACGTAGGGTGACTTGGCGGCTTCTTGCGCAATCGCGTCTTTGCCGGGGTTCAGGCCCGCCAGCAACGCAAAGTTGGTGTTGATGGCTGCGGCGTCCAGGTCGTCAAGCGAGCGCGGCATCTGGGCTGCGTCCAGCTCTACAAACTTGATTTTTTTCGGGTTGTCAATCACGTCAAGCGGTGTGGCTTTCAAGCCTGCTTCGGGTTTGAGTTTGATCAAGCCCTTGTCTTGCAGCACCAGCAGCACGCGGCCGCCGTTGGTGGGGTCGTTCGGTATGCCAAAGCGCGCGCCCTCTTTCAGCTCACCCAAAGATTTGACTTTTTTAGAGTAAACGCCAATCGGGAAGTTGACCGTGTAGCCCGCCGTCACGATTTTATAACCGCGGTCTTTGACTTGCTGGTCCAGATACGGTTTGTGCTGGTAGCTGTTGGCGTCCAGATCGCCAGCGGCCAAGGCGGCGTTGGGCTGCACGTAGTCGGTGAATTCAACGATCTGGATTTTGAGACCGTCTTTTTCAGCAATCTTTTTGACCTGCTCAAAAATTTGCGCATGTGGGCCAGCGGTGACGCCGATTTTGAGGGGCTTGTCTTGCGCGAATGCCGCGCTGGTCAGTGATGCGGCCAGAGCGGCCGCAATGATGAGGGTGCGTTTTTTCATGAGGGTTTCCTTTTGAACGAATAATGAAGTTTAAGCGGGATTTTGGCTCACCTCAGGCTGTTTTTGACCGATTTCAGGTATTGAAAGTACCTCTAGCCCAATAAATATATGCGCGGGCAGCTCCTAAAAAAAGAGCAACACAACAACGTTATTTATGATTCAGTCGCCGCACCGCCCAGTCGCCCAGGCTTTGCACGGCTTGCACAAAAAAGATCAGCACCAGCACCACGGCCAGCATCACCTCGGGCAAAAAACGCTGGTAGCCGTAGCGAATGCCCAGGTCGCCCAGCCCGCCGCCGCCAATGGCACCGGCCATAGCTGAATAGCCTGTCAAGCTGACAAAAGTAATCGTCAAACCCGCCACGATGCCGGGCAGCGCTTCGGGCAGCAGCACCTTCATCACGATTTGCCAGGTGGTGGCGCCCATGGCCTGCGCGGCTTCAACAAGACCGTGGTCGACCTCCCGCAGAGAGGTTTCAACCAGCCGGGCAATAAACGGCGCAGCGGCAATCGTCAGTGGCACCACGGCAGCCGCCGTACCGATGGACGAGCCCGTGATGAAGCGGGTTAAGGGAATAATCGCCACCAGCAAAATAATGAAGGGCGTAGAGCGCAGCGCGTTCACGATACCGCCCACCACGCGGTTGGCCGCCACGTTTTGCAGCACGCCGCCTGCGTCAGTCAGCCGCAGGTACACGCCCAGCGGAACGCCCATCAGCGCGCCCACCAGGCCAGAGATGCCCACCATGACAATGGTTTCCCACAGCGAGCTGGCGAACAGCTCGAGCATAGGTTGCGTGAAATTACTGAACATGGGTTACCCCCTGAAAGTTTAAAACCGCTTCGACGTGCACACCTGCGGCTCGCCAATAAGCCACTGCCTCGGCCAATTGCGCAGGCATACCGCGTGCAAACACCGCCAGCGTGCCAAACGGCTTGCCTTGAATCTCGTCAATTTGGCCATGCACGATCGACAGGTCAAGATTGAAACGGCGAATCGCATCAGACAACAAAGATTGGTCGGCACCCTCGCCCGAGAAAGCCAAACGCCATAACTGGCCCGGGTTGTCAGGCTGCTTGCTTTGCAGCGCCCGCACACGGGTCAGCACACTGGCGGGCAGCTCTTGCGGCACGATTTCATCGATCAGGCTGCGGGTAGTGGCATGCTGCGGGCGGGTAAACACGTCGATCACCGGGCCGCTTTCAACAATCTGCCCGGCGTCAATCACGGCAACACGGTCAGCCACCTGTTTGATGACCTGCATTTGGTGCGTGATGAGCACCACCGTCAGGCCAAACTCCTGGTTGATTTGCTTCAAGAGGCCAAGAATCGAGCGTGTGGTTTCTGGGTCAAGTGCAGACGTAGCCTCATCAGATAGCAACACCTTGGGCCGATTGGCCAGCGCCCGCGCAATGCCGACCCGCTGCTTTTGCCCACCGCTGATTTGCGACGGGTACCTGTCCTTCAAAGCGCTCAAGCCGACCAGGTCGAGCAACGGCTCAACCCGGACTTTGATGTGACCTGGCGCCAGCCCGGCAATCTCAAGCGGCAGCGCCACGTTGTCATACACCGTGCGGGACGACAGCAAATTGAAGTGCTGAAAAATAATGCCAATGTCACGCCGCGCCACCCGCAGCGCGTCTTGGCCAAGGGCCGTCAAGTCACGGCCGTCCACCAGCACCTGCCCCGCCGTTGGCCGATTCAGCAAGTTAATCACCCGCACCAACGAGCTTTTACCCGCACCGCTGCGGCCAATGATGCCGAACACCTCCCCCGGCTGGATGTGCAGGTCTAACCCGCGCAGCGCCTGAACCGGGCCAGACGTGCCGTGATAGGTTTGATAAATACCCTTGAGTTCAATCATCGAAATCCGTTGTACGCTATAAAAACAGGAGCCGCTAGCGCACGTATTTATTGGTCTGGAAGGCTAAATGCACCCTAAGTGCACCCTAAAACGGGTACAACTACAACAACCTTGCTTTAGCAGCCTCATATTCGCGCTTGAGCTGCGCCACGTAGTCAGCCGTGCTCTGCACCTTGTCAATCGCACCAATTCCCTGGCCGCAGCCCCAGATGTCTTTCCAGGCCTTGGACTTGTCACCACCAAAGTTCATTTTGCTTGGGTCGCTGACAGGCAGGTTGTCGGGGTCCATGCCTGCGGCGCGAATCGATGGCGCCAGATAGTTGCCGTGTACGCCAGTAAAGAGGTTGCTGTACACAATGTCGTCAGAATTGCTGTCAACGATGGCTTGCTTGTAGGCTTCTGACGCACGCGCTTCCGTTGTCGCAATGAAAGCCGAGCCGATGTAGCCAAAGTCAGCACCCATGGCTTGAGCGGCCAGCACCGCACCGCCGGTTGAAATAGCACCTGACAGCGCAATCGGGCCGTCAAACCACTCGCGAATCTCCTGGATCAGCGCAAACGGGCTTTTTACGCCAGCGTGGCCACCCGCACCTGCAGCCACGGCGATCAGGCCGTCAGCGCCCTTTTCAATGGCCTTGTGCGCATGTTTGTTATTAATGATGTCGTGGAGCACCACGCCGCCGTAGCTGTGGGCAGCAGCGTTGATGTCTTCGCGTGCGCCGAGGCTGGTGATGATGATGGGCACTTTGTATTTGACACACATCGCCATGTCGTGCTCCAGCCGGTCGTTGGACTTGTGCACGATCTGGTTGATGGCGAACGGCGCGGCGGGTTTGCTGGGGTTGGCTATGTTGTAGGCGGCCAGGGCTTCGGTGATTTCAATCAACCACTCTTCCAGTTGCTCGGCCGGCCTGGCGTTGAGCGCAGGCATGGAGCCGACCACACCGGCAATGCACTGGGCAATGACCAGCTTGGGGTTGCTGATGATGAACAGCGGTGAGCCAATGATGGGTAGCGGCAGGTTTTGAAGGGCACCGGGCAGTTTGGACATGGTTTTGACTCAAAAAAGGCTGTTCTAAGGTATCAAATAGGGCTCTGGCCCAATAGATATGTGCGCGAGCAGCTACTAAAAGTGTAGTGATAAAAAGTGTTCAGAACGCTTCCAGCGCCAGCGCGGTGACGCAATCTGCGCCTTCGACAATGCTGTCTCGCATGCCGGAGGCTTTGGTCAGCAGGTGGTCGGCGTAAAAGCGGGCGGTGGTGATTTTGGCTTTCATAAAGTCTGCATCGACACCCTTGGCCAGTTCTGTTTGTGCGACCAATAGCGAGCGCGCCATTTGCCAGCCAGCCACCACGTTGCCCGCCAGCATCAGGTAAGGCACGCTGCCAGCAAACACGGCGTTCGGGCTGTTTTTGCCAAAGTCCACGACAAATTCAATCACGTCAACCAGCGCCAGCCGCGCGGCTTTCAGGCGCTTGGCCACAGCCACTGCGTCGGCGCTGCCCTGCTTGAGCAACTCGCCTTCAGTGACGGCAATTTGCGCCGCAATGGCTTTGGCCGTCTGGCCGCCGTCACGCATGGTTTTACGGCCAATCAGGTCATTGGCCTGAATGGCCGTAGTACCTTCATAAATCGTCAAAATTTTCGCGTCACGGTAGTACTGCGCGGCGCCAGTTTCTTCGATAAAACCCATACCGCCATGGACCTGCACCCCAAGCGACGTAACTTCAAGACTCATCTCCGTGCAGTAACCCTTGACCACCGGCACCATGAACTCGTAAAAGGCCAAATTTTGTTTGCGTACATCTGAATCGGTATGGTGATGACTTGCGTCAAACGCCGCTGCCGCGCCGCTGGCCATGGCACGGCAGCCTTCGGTGTAGGCACGCATCGTCATCAACATACGTTTGACGTCCGGATGGTGAATGATGGGTGCACTGGCCTTGATCGAGCCATCGACCGGGCGGCTTTGCACGCGGTCTTTGGCAAAACTGACGGCTTTTTGGTAAGCGCGCTCGGCTACCGCGATGCCTTGCATGCCGACAGCGTAGCGGGCTGAATTCATCATGATGAACATGTACTCCAGGCCGCGATTTTCTTCACCCACGATATATCCCACGGCACCACCGTTGTCGCCATACTGCAGCACAGCCGTGGGAGACGCTTTGATGCCCAGCTTGTGCTCAATGCTGACGCAATGCACGTCGTTGCGCGCACCTGGCGAGCCGTCTTTACCGACCATGAATTTAGGCACGACAAACAAACTGATGCCCTTCACGCCTTCAGGCGCACCCGCCACTCTCGCCAGCACCAGATGGACGATGTTGCCGGCCATGTCATGCTCACCGTAGGTGATGTAGATTTTGGTACCGAAGACCTTGTAGGTACCGTCAGCTTGCGGCTCAGCGCGCGAACGTACAGCGGCCAGGTCTGAACCAGCTTGCGGCTCGGTCAGGTTCATGGTGCCTGTCCATTCGCCACTGACCAGCTTTTCCAAGTAGGTGGCTTTCAGTTCATCGCT
>Ga0123336_10003137_pt1 | contig 14013 bp, 13 predicted proteins | sample SSSSmetaG_FD_96466 | JGI IMG/M metagenome (GOLD analysis project Ga0123336, IMG submission 96466) | Glacier valley bacterial and archeal communities from Borup Fiord, Nunavut, Canada, to study Microbial Dark Matter (Phase II) - ​SSSS metaG | ecosystem: Environmental > Aquatic > Freshwater > Ice... | reverse complement strand
CTTCTGGGGATCGCCGAGAAGCTCGATCGAACGGTCGAGCGAAGCGCCTGCGAGGCCGGCGGCGCGCGTCGACAGGCCGTCGAAGACCTTGAGCGCAGCGCCGGCGAGACCGTCGTCGAGGCCGTCGGCGGCGGCGCCTCGCGACTTGCGCTCGCGCCGCGGCGGATCGCTGCCGCCGTCGGTGATCGTCATCATCACCGAGATCAGCGCGATGCCGTCTCCGATGCAGTGGTGGACGCGAGCGATCAGCGCGCTGCCGCCCTCGTAGCCGTCGATCAGGTGGAATTGCCAAAGTGGCCGCGCCGGATCGAGCGGCTGCGACGCGAGCACACCGACGCGCTCCTGCAGCGCAACACGCTCGCCCTGCCCGGCCGCCTTCTTGAGCTTCTCGCGCACAACGTGGCGATGGATGTTGAAGTCGTCGTCGCCGACCCAGGTCGCGCCGCTCGCATCGCGCACCGCGATCTCGCGGAAGCGCTCGTAGCGCATCAGCTTGTCCTCGACCCTCTCGCAGAGCGTCTCGTAGGCGATGCCCGGGCGCAGCAGCCAGACGCCGACGATCATCATCAGGTTGACGTCGCTGTCCATGCGCAGCCACGCGGTGTCGACGCGCGACATGCGTTCGCGGGAAGCGGGGGACGTCGTCATGGAGGGAAAGCGCGGCAGCCGGGATCGGCCCACGATGCTGGCTAAGATCGGCGCCGTCAATCGCGACTTGTCATGACGAAGCCAACAAAGGAAACCCCATGGCCGACCTCAAGAAGCAGTTCGAGCAAGCCGTCGCAGAGTCGAAGAGCCTGCCGGAAAAGCCCGACAACATGACGCTGCTGAAGATGTACGCGCTCTACAAGCAGGCCTCGAGCGGCGACGCCGACGGCAAGCGTCCCGGCTTCGGCGACATGGTCGGCCGCGCCAAGTGGGACGCGTGGAACGGCCTCGCGGGCACGTCGAGCGAGACTGCGATGCAGGAGTACGTCGATCTGGTCGAGTCGCTGAAGTGACTTCGGCCGCAACGCGGCCGAAGTCATCCTGAGCGAAGCGAACGATCTCCGCCCAGCCGCGGCTAGCGCTTCTTCGCTGCCGCCGCCGGCGCGGACTTCGCCTTCACAGCGGTCTTCGGTGCGGCTTTGGCCTTTCCCTTCGTGGCGACGCCGCCGGCGAGCAGCGCATCGAGGTTCTCCTCGATCTCGCTCTCGATCCGCTGGCGGAATACGCCGACCAGCAGTCCGAGGCGCGCCGTCAGGTCAAACGCGTCTGCGGTGATGACGAGCTTGCCGTCGACGCCCGAGCGCGTGAACTCGACGACATCGTTGTCGTCGCCCTCGATCACCGTGCACTCCATGCCGAACTTGGCCTCGGCTTGCTCGGCCCAGCGAAAGGCCGTCTTCCTCGCCTGCGCGAGGCCCAGGCGGTGGGCGCGGTGGATGTTGATGTCGGCCATGGTGGAGCTTTCGTCGATGCGTCGATCTGCTGGCAAATACCTTGCCGCCGGCGAGTATCAGCGTTCCAGCGCGGCCCGGCGATCGGCCGGCGGCAGCGACGCGATCCGTCGGACCTCGGCGTAGAAGCGCGTGAAGTCGCGCCCTTCGCGCTCGAACAATCGCTCGAAGCCCGGCACGAGCGAGGTGTAGCTCGCGAGCACGCCGAGCGCGGCGTTGTTGGCGCGCGCGAACCAGTCGTCGTAGCCGCCGTAGCCGTTCCAGCGCGTCGCATTCATCGTCGCGTAGTCGGCGCGCAGTCGGGCGAGCAGGTCGGCCTTGCCGGCGCGCTTTTCGGCATCGCTCGCGCTGCTCGCGTAGAGCGCGGCGAAGCGAACACGGTACGCGTCGGTGAGCTCGCGGAAATCGGCGCGCCTCGCTTCGCTGCGCGCCGACTGTGCGCGCGCATCGGGTCCGGCGCGGCCGGCGAGCCAGCGCTCGACGCCAATCTTCTCGACCGCGCTCGCGAACGATTCGTTGAAGTCTGTGTCGCCGGGCGCGAACGCGATCTGGTGCGCGAGCTCGTGGAAGACGAGCCGCGCGAGCTCGCCTTCGGGATAGTCGATGAAGGTGTTGAGGAGCGGATCGGCGAGCCAGCCGCCGGTGGGCAATCGTCCGAGCGTCGAGTACGCGGGCACGGGATACACGGCGACGTCGAGGCCTTGCATGCGCAGCTCGTCGGCGCGCGCATCGGCGCGCGCCTGGTCGTAGTAGCCGCGGTAGCCGACGCAGCCGACGACCGCGAAGCACCAGGTCTTCGGTTCGAGCGAGAACTCGGGCGCGGCGACGACGTTCCAGACAGCGGCCGTGCGGCCGAGGTCGGCGTAGCGGCGGTAGCTCGCGTTGTCGGGCTCGCCGAGATCGCTGACGGCGAAGTCACGGATCTGCTGCGAGAGCATGAGCCGCTGCTTCAGCGCTGGGCTGGTTGCCGGATCGGCGAGCCACTGCGTCACCGGCTTCGCGGCCTCGACCAGGTTGAGGTGACCGGTCGCCGATTGCGCGTAGTAGCCGATCGTGCTGCAGCCAGATGTCGCGCAGACCGTGGCGCCCGCGAGCAGCGACACGGCGACGACGCCGCCCAGGCCCCAGAGCGCCATGCGTGCGCGTCGGTTCACGCCCGCACTGGCGCAGCGGCGTCGACTTCGACCTCGACGAGACAGTCGTAGAAGCTCGGCGCGCGGCCGATGTCGGTCAGCCGCTGATGCGTGAGCTCGTTGCCGTTCTTGCCGTCGGCGGCGAGCTTCCTCCACCACACGCCGAGGCCGTTGACGACGCCGGCACGTGCGCGCGGGCCGACGACCGCCTTGCAGACGATCGAGCCGCGCTCGTTGAAGATGCGCACGCGCTGGCCCGAGACGATCTCGCGCGACGCTGCATCGGCGGCCGAGATCTCGAGCACCGGCTCGCCCTCGATCGCGCGCAGGCTCGTCACGTTGACGAAGCTCGAGTTGAGGAAGTTGCGCGCCGGCGGCGTGATCATCGCCAGCGGGAAACGCGCGGCGAGCTCGGGCGTCGTCGCCTTCGATTCGTAATTGGGAACGTGATCGGGCACGCCGATGCCGGGTGCGTCGATGCGGCACTTGCCGTCGGGCGTCGGAAAGCCGCCGTTCGCGAACGGCGCCTCGGCGATGGCGAGCTTGACCCAGCCGGTCTCGCGCAGCGCACCGAAGTCGACGCCGCCGTCGCGCGCCGGTTTCACCGCCGCGCGCGCCAGCGTGTCGTCGTCGTCGGCGAAGCAGGCGTCGTCGAAGCCCATCCGCGCGGCGAGCTCGCGGAAGATCTGCGTGTTCGCCTTCGCTTCGCCGAGCGGCGCGACCGCCGGCTCGTTGATCAGCAAGTAGGTGTGGCCGTAGCTCGTGTGCACGTCGAGATGCTCGAGCTGCGTGGTCGCCGGCAGCACGTAGTCGGCGTGGTCGGCGGTGTCGGTGAGGAAGTGCTCGAGGACGACGGTGAAGAGGTCGTCGCGGGCGAAGCCGCGTGCCACCTTCGTCGAGTCGGGCGCGACAGCGACCGGATTGCTGTTGTAGACGACGAGCGCCTCGATCCTCGGCCCGAAGCGCGTGCCGTCGGACAGCTGCTCGCCGCTCTCGCGCAACAGGTCGTCGCCGATCGTGCTCATGTTGATCGTGCGCGGTCGGCGGCCGGCGAGGAGGTCCTCGCGCGCCAGCGCAGCATCGTTCCGCGCGTGGCGAAACCAGCCCGACGCCGACAGCAGCAGCCCGCCCGCGCGGTGGCGCCAGGCGCCGACGAGGCACGGCAGGATCGCGATCAGGCGCGTCGCGTTGCCGCCGCCACGCACGCGCTGCATGCCGTAGTTGAGGCGGATCGCGGCGGGCGCGGTCGTCCCATAGTCACGGGCCAGCGCGCGCACCTGCGCCGCATCGACTCCGCAGGTCTCCGCGACGCGCTCCGGCGGCCACGCCAGCGCCTTGTCGCGCAGCACCGGCCAGCCCGAGACGTGGCGCTCGATGTAGTCGTGGTCGAGCCGGTCGTTCGCGATCAGCTCGTGCATCAGCCCGAGCGCGAGCGCGCCGTCGGTGCCCGGCAGCAGGGCGATGTGCTCGTGGCACTTCTCGGCCGTGTCGGTGCGGCGCGGATCGATGCACACCAGCTTCGCGCCGGCGCGTTTGGCTTGCAGCGCGAGGGTCCAGAAGTGCAGGTTCGAGGTGATCGAGTTGCTGCCCCAGATCACGATGAGCTTGCTCTCGGCGTAGTGCTCGACGTGCATGCCGACTTTCGCACCGTAGGTCGCGGCCAGGGCCTCACCGCCGGCCGAGGAGCAGATCGTGCGGTCGAGTCGCGATGCGCCGAGGCGGTTGAAGAAGCGCGCCGCCATGCTCTCGCCCTGGACCATGCCCATCGTGCCGGCATAGCTGTAAGGCACGATCGCCTCTGCATTGGCGAGATTGGGGCCGGCGATGCGCCTCAGGCGCGCGGCGATGTCGTCGAGCGCGTCGTCCCAGCTCACCGGCGCGAACCGGCCGAGCCCTTTCGGGCCGACGCGCTTGAGCGGCACGAGCACGCGATCCGGGTGATACGTGCGCTCGGGATAGCGCGAGACTTTGGTACAGAGCGCGCCGTGGGTCGGCGAATGCTCGGGGTTGCCGTGCACCGACGTCGCCCGTCCGTCCTCGACCGTGACCAGCATCGCGCAGGTGTCGGGACAGTCGTGCGGACAGGCGGCGCGAACCAGCGTCTGGGTCATTCCGAAATGATGGCACAGGGCCTGCAAGGGACTGGGGTGCACGGGTAAACTGGGTTTCCAAGCGGAGCCAACGCCATGCAAGTCATCGAATCGATCCTCGCCGACGCGGCCCAGATCGCCGCCATCCGACGCGACATCCACGCCCATCCCGAGCTCTGCTTCAAGGAGCAGCGCACCTCGGACCTGATCGCCGAGCAGCTCACGTCCTGGGGCATCCCGATCCACCGCGGCATGGGCACGACCGGCATCGTGGCGATCCTGAAGAACGGCACCAGCAGCCGCGCCGTCGGCCTGCGCGCCGACATCGACGCCTTGCCGATCACCGAGAAGAACCAGTTCCCGCACCGCAGTCTCTTCACCGGCAGGATGCACGCGTGCGGTCACGACGGCCACACCGCGATGCTGCTCGCCGCGGCCAAGCACCTCTCGAAGCACAAGAATTACGACGGCACCGTCTACCTCGTCTTCCAGCCGGCCGAAGAAGGCGGCGGTGGCGCGCGCGAGATGATCAAGGACGGCCTGTTCGAGAAGTTCCCGATGGAGGCGATCTTCGGCGCCCACAACTGGCCCGGCATGAAGGCCGGCCAGTTCGCGCTGAAGAGCGGCCCGGCGTTCGCGTCGAGCAACGAATTCAAGGTCACGATCCGCGGCAAGGGCTCGCATGCGGCGATGCCGCACAACGGCATCGATCCGGTGCCGGTCGCGTGCCAGATCGTCAACGCCTTCCAGACCATCATCAGCCGCAACAAGCGGCCGATCGACGCCGGCGTGATCTCGGTCACCATGATCCACACCGGCGAGGCGACCAACGTCGTCCCCGACAGCTGCGAGATGCAGGGCACCGTCCGAACCTTCACGCTCGAGGTGCTCGACCTGATCCAGAAGCGCATGCAGGAAGTGGCCGAGCACACCTGCGCCGCGTTCGGCGCCGAGTGCGAGTTCGAGTTCAAGCGCAACTACCCGCCGACGATCAACCATCCCGACGAGACCGCGTTCGCGCGCAAGGTGATGACCGACATGGTCGGCACCGACAACGTCCACGAGTTCGAGCCGACCATGGGCGCGGAAGACTTCAGCTACTTCCTGCTCGAGAAGCCCGGCTGCTATTTCCTGATCGGCAACGGCGACGGCGAGCACCGCGAGGGCGGCCACGGCATGGGCCCGTGCATGCTGCACAACCCGAGCTACGACTTCAACGACGACCTGATCCCGCTAGGCGGCTCGCTCTGGGTGCGCCTGGCCGAGGCCTGGTTAGCCGCGCCGCAGCAGCGATGAGCGGCGCCGCGCGCTTCTTTGCGCAGACATACGCACAAGCGCGCGACAAGTTCTTCGTGGCGGCGCGCGGGCGCGGGCTCGGCGTCGAGACCCATGTCCATCCGCTTCCCGGCCTCGACGGCGAGATGCTCGCCATGGACGTCGCCCGCGACGGGCCGGCCGACGCGAAGGCGGTACTTGTCGTCAGCAGCGCCTGTCACGGCGTTGAAGGCTTCTGCGGCTCGGGCATCCAGGGCGCGTTGCTCGACGATCCGGCGTGGCATCGCGCGATCGCCGAAGCAGGCGTCGCGGTGCTCTACGTGCACGCGCTCAACCCGTACGGCTTCTCGTGGTGGCGCCGGACGACGCACGAGAACGTCGACCTGAACCGCAACTTCCTCGACTTCACCATCGAGCCACCGGCCAATCCCGCCTACGACGAGCTCGCGGCGCTGATCGTCCCCGAGACCTGGCCGTTCGATGCGGCGACGATCGAGGCGCTCGCGGCGTACGTCGCGACCCACGGCGAGCGCGCGCTGCAACAGGCCGTGTCGGGCGGTCAATACCGGCATCCGCGCGGCATCTTCTACGGCGGCGACGCGCCGACGTGGAGCCATCTCACCTTGCGCCAGGTCTTGCGCCAGCACGGCAAGCAATGCGCGAAGCTCGGCTGGATCGACTTGCATACCGGCCTCGGCCCGAGCGGCCACGGCGAGCGCATCTACGCCGGCCGCGACGACGCCGCGACCTACGCCCGCGCCCGCGCCTGGTGGGGCGACGTGACCTCGATCTACGACGGTTCGTCGGCATCGGCCCTGCTCACCGGCCTGCTGTGGAACTCGGCCTACGAGGAGTGCGCACAGGCCGAGTACACCGGCATGGCGCTCGAGTACGGCACCGTGCCGACCACCGAGATGATCGGCGCGCTGCGTGCCGACCAGTGGCTCGAGAACCATCCCGAGACCGACACCGCGACGCGGCAGGCCATCAAGCGCCAGGTGCGCGACGCGTTCTACACCGACACCGACGCGTGGAAGGACAGCGTCGTCGCGCAAGGCGTCGACGCTGCCTTCGGCGCGCTGCGCGGCCTCGGCGGCGGCTGAGACCGGCGTGTCGCTCGCGTCGGCCGGGCCCTGCGACCGCGCCATCGCGACAGCTGCGGCCGGCGGCAGCACGACCCATCCGCGCGGCACGCTCGCCGCGACGATCCTCGGCTCCAGCCTCGCGTTCATCGACGGCTCGGTCGTCAACGTCGGCCTGCCGGCAATCGAGCACGACCTCGCGTCGTCGGGCGCCTCGGACGTGTCGATCGGCTGGCTGATCAACGCCTATCTGCTGCCGCTCGGCGCGCTCGTGCTGTTCGGCGGCGTCGCCGGCGACCGCTTCGGCCGCAAGCGCGTCTTCCTCATCGGCCTGGCGCTTTTCACCGCGGCGTCGCTGGCGGCCACGCTCGCGCCGACCTTCGCGTGGCTGCTCGCCGCACGCGCCGTGCAAGGCATCGGCGCCGCGTTCCTGATGCCGGCGAGCCTGGCCTTGCTGGGCGCGGCGTTCAGCGGCGAGGCACGCGGACGCGCTGTCGGCACGTGGGCCGCGGCCGGCGCAGTCACGGGCGCGATCGGACCGCTCGCCGGCGGCTGGCTGATCGACGCCGTCGGCTGGCGCTCGATCTTCCTCATCAACCTGCCGCTGGCCGCGGCGTCGGCGTGGCTCGGCTGGCGCTATGTCGACGAGAGCCGCAGCGGCGACGCCGCGCCGCTCGACGTCGGCGGCGCGCTGCTTGCGACGGCCGGGCTCGGCGCCCTCACTTACGGCTTGACGCTGGTCGCTGCGCGCAGCGGCGGCGCGACGGCGTCGGGTCTTCTCGGCAGCGACGCCGCGGGACTGGCATCGGTGCTCGCAGGCGCTGTCCTGCTCGCGGCCTTCGTCGCGCTCGAGGCCCGCCTCGGCGCGCGCGCGATGATGCCGCTCGCGCTCTTCGGCACAAAGAGCTTCGTCGGCGTCAGCCTGCTCACCTTCTTCCTCTATGCCGCGCTCGGCGGCATGCTCGTGCTGCTTCCCTATCTGCTGATCCGCGACGGCGGCTACTCGGCAGCGGCGGCCGGGGCGGCGCTGCTGCCGCTGCCGGTCGCGATGGGCCTCGGCTCGCGTGCGGCCGGGCGGCTGGCCGAGTTCGTCGGCGCGCGCGTGCTGCTCACCGTCGGGCCGATCGTCGTTGCCGCCGGCTTCGCACTCTTCCTGCGCGTCGAGCACGGCGCCGTCGACTACGTCTCCGTCGTGCTGCCGGCGCTCGTGCTCATCGCCTGCGGCCTCACGCTCAGCGTCGCGCCGCTGACGTCCGCCGTGATGGGCGTCGTCGATGCTTCCCACGTCGGCTCGGCCTCGGGCGTCAACAACGCCATCGCCCGCATCGCCGGCCTCATCGCCACCGCCCTCCTCGGCTTCGTGCTCGCGGGCGATGCGTCGGCGCCGGGCTTCGTCGCCCGCTTCCACGGGGCGGCGGCGGTCGGCGCGCTGCTCGCGCTCGCGGCCGGCGCCGCTGCGTTCCTGCTCGTCAGCCGATCACCCGATCGGCGCGCACCAGCACCGACTGCGGCACCTTGAGGCCGAGCGCCTCGGCGGTCTTCAGGTTGACGATCGTCTCGATCGTCGTCGGCTGCTCGATCGGCAGGTCGGCCGGCTTCGTGCCGCGCAGGACGCGGTCGGCGTAGTAGGCGAGGCGCTGGTAGGAATCGACCAGTCGTGGCCCGTAGGTGCACAGCGCGCCGCTGTCGGCGAACACCGGCCAGCTCGTCATCAGCGGCAATCGCTGGCGCATGCAGAAGTCGATGATGCCGACCCGGTTTTGCACCGTGAAGCTGTCGGCGAAGAGCGAGACGCCCTGCATGCGGTCAGCGCTGATCCCGGCGAATGCAGCCTTCAGCTCGTCGGGCGTGCGCGCCGCGTAGTAGCGGACGTCGAGACCGATGCGGCCCGCCGCGGCCTGTGCGTTGGCGCGCTCGCCGCCTTCGCCGGGGTATCGCGGATTGGCCAGGAGCGCGACGTGTCGGATGCCCGGCACGAGCTCGCTCAACAGCTCGAGGCGCTTGCCGTTCAGCTCGGTCGCGAGGAAGGTGAGGCCGGTCATGCCGGCATTCGGCCGGGCCAGGCTCGCGGCCAGACCCGCCGTCACCGGATCGCCGCTGTAGGCGTAGACCACCGGCACCGGCAGGTTCATCTTGCGCAGCTCGAGCACCGCCTCGCCCTGCGCGACGATCAGGTCGACCGGCAGGCGGATGAGCTCGTCGGTGAGACCCTGCACCTTGCCAAGGTCGTCGTCGCCGTAGCGAAAGCTCATCGTGAGGTTGGTGCCTTCAGCGAAGCCGCGTTCGGCGAGCGCCGCGCGAAACGCCTGCACGTAGGGCACGAGGCTCGGCGGCCGTTGCGCGGTGACCCAGCCGATGCGCGCCGGCCGCTGCGTGTCGTACTGCGCCGCGACGAAACGTGGCAGCGCAGCCAACGCAGAGGCGGCGAGAAGAATCTGGCGTCTGTTCATGACGGCTCCTGAAGTGGCGTCCGTCGCGATGCTCAGCGGCGTGAGGATCACGACGCGGATTTCACTCTAGTCCATCGACGTTACCGAAACGTCATCAAACGACACGATAAGCGGGCACCGGCCGATGGAACCCTTTCAGCGCCAGCTCGCCCGCAGACTCGATCGCGAGCCCATGCCCGTCGAGCAGCGAGCGCACCCGGTGCGAGACCAGGATCTCGTCGCCTTTCGCTTCGCCGCACAGGCGCGCCGCGAGGTTGGTGACGGTGCCGATCGCGCCGTAGTCGATGCGGCCCGGAAAGCCGATCGCGCCGATGGTCGCGAAGCCCTGAGCGATGCCGATGCCCATCGTCAGGTCGTAGCCGCGCCGGGCCCATCCTCGCGCCAGCTCGCGCACCTCGACCTGGATCGCAACCGCCATCTTGGTCGCTCGCGCCGCCGGATCGGCGACCGTCAGTGGGTCGTTGAAGAAGACCATGATGCCGTCGCCCGAGAAGCGCTCGAGCGTGCCTTCGTGCGCGAGCACGAGCCGGCCGACGGCGGCGTGGTATTCGCCCAGCACGCCCATCACGTCCTCGGGGTCGGCGGTCTCGGTGAAGGCGGTGAAGCCGCGCAGGTCGAGGAAGACGACGGTGATCTCACGCCGATGGCTCTTCATCGGATCGTCGGCGCCGCCGGCGACGATGAGGTCGGCAAGCTGCGGCGAGAAGAAGCGCTTCAGCCGTCCCACTTTCTCGAGCTCGCGCACGCCGGTCTCGACGCGCTCCTCGAGCGTGCGGTTGAGCTCGGCGAGCTCGAGCTTCTGGCGCAGCACCTCGTCGTAGAGCGACTTGATGCGCAGGAGCGAGCGCACGCGCGCCAACATCTCGGCCTGGCTCACCGGCTTGGTGAGGAAGTCGTCGGCGCCGGCGTCGAGGCCCTTGGCGCGCTCCTTGGCCGGGTCGAGCGCGGTCACGAGCACGACCGGCAGCATCGCGTGCGCCGGGTCGGCGCGGATCGCCGCGCAGACCTCGTAGCCGCTCATGCCGGGCATCATCACGTCGAGGAGGACGAGGTCGGGGCGCTCGCTGCCGAGCTTCGCGAGCGCCTCCGCGCCCGAAGCCGCGGTGCACGTGGCGTACCCCTTCGCGCCGAGCAGGTCGGCGAGCAGCTTGACGTTCATCGCGACGTCGTCGACGACGAGGATCTTGGCGGGCTGAACAGGAGACGAGCTCATTCGACGACGCGGTCGGCGCGCAGGAGCAACGATTGCGGGAGGACGACGCCGATGATCTTCGCCGTCCTGAGGTTGAGCGCGAGCTCGAATTTCGTCGGTCCTTCGATCGGAATGTCGCCCGCCGGAACGCCGCGCAGGATCTTGTCGATGAAGGTTGCCGCGCGCCGGTAGTTCTCGATCGAGCTCGACGAGTACGAGAGCGAGGCGCCGGCGTCGATCATCTCGGAGTTCGCGACCATCGTCGGCAAGCGCTGCGCGTTCGCCAGCTCGGCGATGCGCGCGCGCTGGACGAAGAACAAGCCGTCGCCGGTGACGAGCAGGCTGGCTGTGTCATGCCCGTCACGTTGCCGTCGGGATGGGCGAGGCTCGCGGCGAGGCCGGACTCGACCGGGTCGGTGCCGTTCACCATGACGATGGGCACATTCGCCGTCGCCTTGCGCGCCGCGAGGATCACCGTGCGTACGCGAATCGTCCAGCGGTAGTCGATCGCGACAGTGCGGCCGTCGACATAGCCGAGCGTGCGCAGGCCGTCGCGGAAGGCATCGAGCAGCTGCGGCGCCACGTCGGCCGGTGGGCCGAGGTAGCCGATCCTCCAGACCCTGCCCGCAGCCTGCGCGACGACGCTGCGCGACGCGCATGCGAGAGCCGCGAGCAAGCCCACGCGCGTGAGGTCGCGCCTGCGCCATCCGGCCGCGACCGGCCTGCCGGTGTCGCTCACTGGACGACCTCGTCCGCGCGCAGCAGCAGCGTTTGCGGCAGCGTGACGCCGAGCGCCGTCGCCGCCTTCAGGTTCACGCTGAGGCGGAATTTCGTCGGTCGCTCGATCGGCAGCTCGCCGACCGGCGCGCCCTTGAGAACCTTGCCGATCTGCAGCGTGCAGCGCCGGCCGAGGTCAACGATGTCGGCGCCGTACGCGAGGAGAAATCCTTCCGCGATCTCGGGCGATGATTCGCCCATCGAGATCAGTCGATCCTTGGCCGCCAGCGCCGCGATCTGCGCCCGGTGCGGGAATGTCGCGATCGTGAGCAGCGCCTGCGCACGACCGCGTCGCGCTTTCTCGAACGCCGCGTCGAAGTCCTTCGAGCCGTGGATCTCGAGCACCTGCAGTTGCAAACCGAGGCGCTTCGCGCCGGCTTCGGCCTCGCGCACGACATCGACGGCATCGACGACCTCGACCGGGTCGATCAGCACGACGACGCGCACCAGTCCCGGCGACGCTTCCTTCAGCAGCTCGAGCCGCTTCGCGTTCAGCTCGGGAAACGTGAACGTCAGCCCGGTGATGTTGCCGGCCGGCCGCGCCAGACTCTTCGCCCAGCCCTCGCGCACTGGATCGCTGCCGCCCATCGTCACGATCGGGATCGTCTGCGTGGCGCGGCGCGCCGCATCGCGCGCCGGCTGGCCGACCGCGAAGATCGCGTCGACCTTGAGCCGCACAAGCTCCTCCCCCATTGCCGCCAGCCGGGCGGGCATGAACTCCGCATAGCGCCGCTCGACGACGACGCTTTGGCCTTCGACGAGGCCGAGCTCGCGCAAGCCCTGCCGGAACCCGATGTCGACGGGGTCGATGAGCGGTCCTGCGGGCGGCGCGAAGAACGACAGCACGCCGATCTTGTGCAGCGGTGGCCGCGGCTGGCTCGCGGCTGTGCGCGCTGCGCCCCCGACGACGCTCCCGACAGCGACCGCCAGGCCGACCCGAAGCGCCGGCCGGCGGCCGAGGGCGGGCATGTGCGAGCGCGTCATGTCGCCCGTCGTCCACCTGCCAGGAAGCGCTTCACCGTCTCGAGGAACTGCTTCAGGTTGATCGGCTTGGTGACGAAGGCGTCGAAGCCGGAGCTCACGATCTTCTGCTGGTCGTCGGGCATCACCGAGGCCGACACGGCGATGACCGGCATCGCGTCGAGCTCCTTGACTTCGCGGATCCGGCGCAGCGCCTCGATGCCGTCGATGTCGGGCAGCTGGATGTCCATCAGCACGAGATCGGGCCGATTCTCGACCGCGAGCCGCACGCCGTCGCCGCCGGTCGCGGCCTCGAGCGTCTCGTGCCCCGCGTGGCGCAGGATGTCGCGCACGAGCTTCATGTTCTTCTCGTTGTCCTCGACGATCAGGATCGTGCTCACATCGACTCCAAGACTTTTTCGGGAAGTATGAACGCGAAGGTCGAGCCGCGGCCGGGCTCGCTCTCGATCCGGATCGAGCCGCCGTGCAGCTCGGCGAAGCGCCGCGCGAGCGACAGGCCGAGGCCCGTGCCTTCGGACTTTCTCAGGTAGTCGCCGCCAGCCTGGCGGAATTCCTCGAAGACGAGCGCCTGCTGGTCCTTCGCGATGCCGACGCCGGTATCCACGACGGCGATCTCGACCGCGTGCTCGAGGCGCCGTGCGCGCAGGGTCACGCTGCCTCCGGCAGGCGTGAACTTGACCGCGTTCGAGAGCAGATTGATGACGATCTGCTTGACCTTCCTCACGTCGGCCACCCAGTCGCCGATCCCGTCCTCGACATCGAGCGAGAGCGCCAGGCCCTGCCGGCTCGCGCGCTCGCGCACGAGCGTCGTGCAGTTGTCGAGCAGCATCGGCAGGCTGACGGTCGCGAGGTCGAGCTCCATCCGGCCGGCTTCGATCTTCGACAGGTCGAGGATGTCGTTGATGAGCGAGAGCAGATGATGGCCCGAGGTGTGGATGTCGAGCAGGTACTCGAGCTGCTTGTCGTTCACGTCGCCGAACATCTTTTCGGAGAGCACTTCCGAGAAGCCGATGATCGCGTTGAGCGGCGTGCGCAGCTCGTGCGACATGTTGGCGAGGAACTCCGACTTGTGCTTGTTGGCCAGCTCGAGCTCGCGGCTCTTTGACTGGATCTCGTTGAACAGGCGCGAGTTCTGGATCGCGATCACCGCCTGGTCGGCAAAGGTCTTGAGCAGCGTGAGTTCCTTGTCGGTGAACGGGGTAGGCGGGGCGCGCGTGACCTGGATCACCCCGACGCCGCGTTCTTCCCAGAGCATCGGCGCGAAGGCCATCGAATAGTTTCCGGTCGTGTCCGCGATCTGCCGCGCTAGAGCCGGCGCGTCGGGCGCGCCGAGCACGTCCGGATAGTGGACGACACGCCGCTCGCGGACCGCGATCGCCGTTGCCGTCCCCTCGAGCCGACGCGGAAACCCGCCCGCGATCGCTCCCACCGCGCCGCCGCGAAACGCACCCATCTGGAGCATGTCGGCATCATCGATCAGATAGATGCCGAGCCCGGTCGCCGCGAACAGGCGCTCGCAGCTGTCGAGGATCTTGTCGAACACCGGCTGGGTGTCGGCGACCGAGCTGCTGATGACCTGCAGCACCTCGGCGGT
>Ga0123336_10003136_pt1 | contig 14013 bp, 13 predicted proteins | sample SSSSmetaG_FD_96466 | JGI IMG/M metagenome (GOLD analysis project Ga0123336, IMG submission 96466) | Glacier valley bacterial and archeal communities from Borup Fiord, Nunavut, Canada, to study Microbial Dark Matter (Phase II) - ​SSSS metaG | ecosystem: Environmental > Aquatic > Freshwater > Ice... | reverse complement strand
TTCAATCGTCTACGACGTTCTCGAGCCTTTTTACCTCCCCGTGACCGCTGGCCAAGTCGTGCGCGGCTAAGTTTCAATCGTCTACGACGTTCTCGAGCCTTTTTACCGTCAGGGTGGGTGTCATGCCCCCTCCACAAGCTCGTTTCAATCGTCTACGACGTTCTCGAGCCTTTTTACCAATAACCCGTGTGGAACGGGTTTAGGTAGTATAGTTTCAATCGTCTACGACGTTCTCGAGCCTTTTTACCCTGTCTCCGCACATGGGAGCAAAATAAATGACCCCCGTTTCAATCGTCTACGACGTTCTCGAGCCTTTTTACCGCTCTTTGAATTGGCGGCAGCGGACTGATGAATTAGTTTCAATCGTCTACGACGTTCTCGAGCCTTTTTACCCTTGCCCCCGTCGCATCTTTCCAGGAAGTCCCACTCGTTTCAATCGTCTACGACGTTCTCGAGCCTTTTTACCCTCGAGTCTCCGTTCGGGTTGCTGCTCGAGGTGAGGTTTCAATCGTCTACGACGTTCTCGAGCCTTTTTACCGGCGGGCTTCGTTTTCCTGTGCCACACAGCCTTTTTTGGGTGTTTGCGAGCGTCCCTATCCTCCCCGTGTTCATCGTGGTCCTCCTCCCCTCGAGCGGATGGATTTCTTCGTCCCAGAGCCTTGCGAGCATCTCCCTGTTCACAAGGCGTCCATAAGGCACTGCTCACCGCAGTTTAGCGCATCCGTCCGGCCTCGAGCTTGGGTGCTCGCTATACGAAATCCGGTTCCTCGAGCGGGGGCACCGGGGCGTTTCCCACCCGCCAGGTTTTGTCTGCGTTCTCCGGTGAGAGAAAGTAGGCGACCAGATTATCCTCACCGGGTTCGATGATGTGCTCGAGCGCCGCTTTGAGCCGCGCCCACTGTTCCCGAGTGACCCGCGCTTCGAACAAGCTGAACTGCTTGCGCTCCCCGTAGCCCCGCAATACCCGAAACAGCTTGCGGCGGCGGGCATCGCTGGGACTATCGTAAGCCAGCACCACATACAGCATCCCAGCCCCTCAGCGCACCGTGAAGGGCGGGTACTCGAGCAGCTCCCCGCTGAAGGTTTTGCCCAGCAAGCGGGCCTGAGCCAGCAGAATCTGGCGGTAATCCAGATTCTGTTTGAGCAGGGGATGCTTGACCGTGTGCGATAAGCGCTCTTCCCAGGCCCGCAAAAACTGTTTGAAGCCCTCCTCGTTCAGTTGCGGGTGGCCCCGGCTGTGCTCGAAGGACTCGAGCGAAATCATGTTCTTGTTGAGCAAAGTCAACACCACGCTGTCGGCCACGATAGGTCGAAACTCCTCCATCAAGTCCAGCGCCAGCGCCGGTTTGCCGTACTTGACCTCGTGCAGGAAGCCCAGGTAGGGGTCCAGACCGGCTACTCGCAGGGCGGTCTGCACCTCCTTGGCCAGGAAGGTATAGGCCAGGGAAAGCAAGCTGTTGACCTCGTCGCGGGGTGGGCGTTTGCTGCGCCCGTCAAAGGCAAAAGGCAGTGGGAAACGCGGTTTGAGCAAAGCGAAGTACACCCGAGCGGCGTTTCCTTCCAAGCCCCGCAGGCTTTCGGTGTCCGGGCAGCGCTGGACCAGGGTGAGGTAGCGCTCGAGTTCAGCGGGGTCGCCGCCGTGTCTGCGGGCATACACGAGGCTGTTTTGCAGCTTGCCGAGCACGAAGCTGCGGGCCAGCGCATGCTTGCGCTCAGGGTCTAGGTGGGCGACGTACTGGGCCAGCCGCAAGGGGGCGTTTTTGTTTTCCAGCGGCGCGATGTGTGCGAAGTAACGTCCTCCCCGCGTCAGGTAATGCACGCTGGCCCCGCTCTCGAGCAGCGCGTACAGCGCCGAGGGCGTGACCACGGTGTTGCCCAGCACCACCACCTCGCGCACATGAATCAGGGGGCGCTCGAGCAACACCTCGCGCCCAGCGCGCCGCGAGACCCTCAGCACTCCCCCGTCGCGGCTGAGGTAGGCGTCCTGCTCGAGCACGTAGAGCGTGCCCATCAGCGCACCTCCGGCTGGCAAGCCTCGCGCACGCTGCATCCGCGACACTTGCTGAGGTTGGTTAAGGGCGGCGGCAGAGTTCCGCTCTCGGCCAGGTCGCGCATCCGCCTGACCGTGCGCTCGACACGTGCTCGCAACTCCAGGGTAAACTCGACCCGCTCCCGGCGGCGGGTGGCGTGGTAGTACACATAACCGTGTGGACAGGGGCCACGTCCCATCTCTTCCAGGCACAGCCCCTGGGCGCACAGTTGTACCGCGTCACTTTGATGCCCGCCCAGCCAGCCTTTTTTCAGCTCGAGCGGCACTTTCTGGCTGCCCTCGGATACCAGTTGGTCCACGATACCGATTAAACCCAAGCGATCACTGTAAACCCACAGCCCCGCCCCAGAGCGCTCCTTGCGGTCGTGCAGGGCTGCACCTTCCTCGAGATGCACGTTGCGGTGGTCTTCCCCGCGCAGGGCCTCGAGCACAAAGCGGCGCTCGCAGAAAACCAGGGTGTTGAGCTTGCTGATGGGGAGATAGTCCATACCCCCAAGACTAGGTGGGCGGTGTCGCAACGTACTGCGACAGGTTAGGCGAGTTCTCGCACCGCTACCTGACCCATGCCGTAAGGCGTCTTAGTACCCACCCCACAAAAGGGGGCCAGCGCGCCCATGCGACCCAGCAGGGCCTCGAGTTCAAGGCGGCGCTCGAGCAGACCCAGCGTCACCTGGCCCACGAAGCCAGTGAGGGCCTGCTTGCCAGCGGGGAAGCTGTGGGTTTGAATGCGGCACTCGAGCACGGCGGTGAGGTCCTCGAACATCTGTTTAAAGTACGCCACCGAAGGCTCGAGGTAGGGGTCAGGCGAGAACGCCTGATGGACGCGCAGCAGGCTGCCCAGCACCAAACGGGGTTCGGGCAGGGGGGTGTAATGCCTTTTGCCGCCCAAGCCTGAAGTGGTGAACAAGGTGGGGCTGAGAAAGTCCAGCTCTAGCGTGCGGGTGGGAGGGGCGTGAACCAGAGCGTCCCAGCTCAGGCGCATGGCCCTCGGGTGGCCCTCGGGGGTCATCAGCACGCGGGTGATGGTGTACGCCTCGCTTCCCAGTTGCAGGCCCTCGAGCGACTGGCTCAGGGCGGCTTGCAGCAGCGGGGCGAAGAGGTCGTCTTGCAGCAGGGCCACTCTCAGCGTTACCACCTCTCCCGTTCCCCTGGCCTCGAGGGTGAAAGGCACCGTTTTGGCGGCGTGAACCTCGGCGCTTAAATTAGGCGAGAGGCGCTCGAGCAGATGGTAGAACAGACCGTGGGCGTACTGGCCCAGGTAGCGCGGGGCGGGCTGGGGGCGCTGGGGGCGTAGCTCGAGCGCGAAGGCAGTAGGCATCAGAGAGTGCCTCTGGCAAGAAGACGCGGGTTCACGCTCCGCCTCGTTTGAACAGTTTGACGTTACCCTGGGACTCAAGCCTTCCTCTCAAGACATACGTATCCAGGCGGTAGTGTTTCTTGTCGCGCTGGCTGGGTAACACGTTTTCTAAGGTCAAGGGTGCTTTTTTGGCCTTGACTTCTTGAGTGTCAAAGTCAGCAAGCTGCACCATCATCAGGTCGTCATCCTCAGCAGGGGTGTATTCCGCTAATCGAACGGCACAGTTCTGTGGAGGTGCTTCCACTTCGTCCACCCCCACGCAGGTCACCAACGAGTCTTTAGTCCCCAAATAAGGAATGCGCTCGAGTGCCTCGGTGAAAAGCGCACGCTGACCCAACGGGGTGTGGACATACACCTCTAAAGCGCCCTCGAGCAGAGCAAACTCGCGGTAGTGGGGTGAGATTTTGTACCCCGAACCGGTGTTCTTGTCCAGATCGTCGGGGCTTTTAGGGGGGCGCACGAAGCGCATAAAAGCGCGAAAGATGATGGCTCCTTGAGGAGGACGCACTCGCAGCTCAAGCGGGAAGTGCTCGAGTAAGGTTTGCGCGTCCCCACTGCGCCCCTCACGCAGCAGCGAGGCGAGCATGGCCATTTGCACGGTCAGGGGCGACGGCAGGCTAGGGTTCACGCTGTTGATGGCTACCGTGTCCGGCATCCGGTAGTGAAAACTGTGGCACTGAAACTCAGCCCTCAGCCAGGTGTGCGTTTGGGTCACGCGCCCACACCCCCCAACCTGGCCTCCTTGAGGTCCAAAGCGTCTCTCACCCCCTGAAAGGCCGTGACCAGCCCAGCCAGATCGCTGAAGGTGAGCACCTTGTAGCGGTCTGGTTTGGCCGCCTCGAGCGCCACCAAATCTGCCTGATAGTGGGGGTTGGGTTGAATCTTTTCCACGTCTTCAGCCAGATTCACTTTCACCTCGATGGGGGAGCGGAACGGGGCGGGTCCGAAGTTGGAAAGTACCAAGACCCCCTCGAGCTGACCCAGATGCTGTAGCCAGCCCGCTTGCTTCGCGCCACTGGGGGAAAGCAGCCACTGCTCCCAGGCATCGATGAGGGCTAGAACACGTTGCCCTCGCTGAGCATCCTCGAGGTGTGGGCTAGGCTCTTGGGGTGTTAACCAGGCCCAGTCGTTATACCCGACCCTTCCTAAATCCAGCCGAACAACTCCGCCGTAGGTTGCTGCCCGCATGTTTTGGGTGAACAGGTTGTGCTGACCGTCGGGCCTGTACGCCGTGTGCTGAGCGAACTCCACGATGGCAGGGGTCTCGCTGATGAGCCAGCCCACGTCAAAGGTCGAGTCTCGCTTGGGAATTGCCCCGCCAACCCCCTCTTTGCCTTCATAGGCAGCCAGATAACCTCCGATATCGGTGAGGGTACAGGCGGTCATAGCGGCTTTAGTCACCACAGGCAAGTGAATAGGTAGGAGCGTATATTTACCGTCTTTCGCAGCAATATCGCTTTGAGAAGTCAGAAAACTCTTGATGACTTCTTTTCCTCGGTCAGGAAGCAAACCCTCTCCCTGAGGACTGAGGGGCAATTTGCGCGCTTTGACAAGCTGCACGAGGTTCTCGAAGACATGGCGGCGCACCATCTCCCCAGAGATACCATCGTAGTTCTGACCCCCCACTGCGATGCGGCGCGGTTCCATCACGTTGGTGCCGCCTGACCCCTCGTTGTTCATAGCGTGAAAAGCAAGCCCGATACGAAAGCTGATGGAAAGGCTCGAGTAGTTCATAGTTCTTCTCCTGATTCACTAGGTTGGTTTTCGGTGGGAACAGAGTCGGAGGTTGGGGTCTTTTGATAACGCAAGTTCGCCAATACCCTTAATAAAAAAGTTGATTTGTGCGCGAGAAAGTATTTGCTGTTCGCTGGCTCACAAGCGGCAAGCACCTCACCCGACTGTAGTTCGAGCAGAGCTTTCTCGAGGCTCGGGGCCAGCCATTTTTGCTTTTCGTCGTCCCAGGCTCGAGCGATGGCTCGAGAAAGCAGTTTGGCCACTTCCGCGTAAAAATCAGCAGGTTTTTGTGCACGCTCGAGCTGGATGTATGACCCAATCCAACTGCCTTTGCCTGCGGTGCGGAAAACGGTGCCCAGCGCTTTTACCAGTGCTTCGCTGGGTTTTGGAATGTCATTCGATAGTTCGGTCATGGTTTGGGCCTCCTCGATGGCGTCGGGCGTTCCCAGCAGCCCACTGGCTGCGTGGCGAACCCAGGCGGGCAGGTGTTTCTCGTCGGCTACTGCACGCGCTTTGATGCGGGTCAAGATGGCCAGGGTGTCGCGGGCGGGGTTTTTAAGAAAGTGGGTCAGGGTGCGGGCCAGTTCGAGCGCGGGTCCTGATTCTTCCCGGTTGCTGCGCTGTAAAAAATAGAGAGCTTGAGCGGCGAGGGGCGAATCAGAAGTCATGTGGGCGCAAAGTCGGTGCAGACCCAGTAAGCCCCCGTGATAAAAGCCCCTCCCCCCGTGGTAGGCGTAAGCAAAGTCTCGCACCGGATAGACCCCTCCCAACTGCACCAGAAAACTGAGCGCAGCCATCACTGCTGCGCTCTGTCCGCCAGCGGCGTGGTTGAAACGCTGCCCAAACGCAATGAGGGGACTGAGCGGCTGTGAGCTGTTTTCGAGCACGGGCAGGACGGTAAGCACCTCGTCATTGCCGTATGCCAGTGCCGCGCGGGTCAGGCCCAGGGTGGCCACGACCAACTCGGGTAAGGGGCGTTCGCTCGAAACGCCCATCTGCGAGGCCATCGAGGAATACTTAGCTCCCTCCGATCCCTTGAGGCCAGTCAGCAGAGCAGGCTCGAGAAAACGAGAGATGCTCGCCAACTTCACGCCCTCAAGCGACTTGGGAAAGGGTTGAGCGTAATAAGCTTGCACCTTTTCGAGTTGCGAGTCCACATCGGCCAGAAACACCAAGGTGGTCAGCTCGACTCGCTCGAGGCCCTTGTTCAGCAGGCGGTCTCCCAGCAAGCTTATTTGGGTTTTTCCGGTGGTCACACTCCCGATGAGGGTCCAATACGTTCCCTTATCCAGAACAGTTTGGGTGTTTCCCCCAAAGAAGGCGTGCATGGCTCCGACAAGCTGACAGGCATCAAAAAAGGGAAAGCCGGTCTTCTGAACCACGTAGGTCTGGGTGGCCAACTTGATAGGCGCAAAGGTCAGCGGCACAGCTCCACCTCGGTTTCACCACTGGCTTCCCAGTCGCCCACCTTTACAACGCGGCTGGCTAAAACATAAAAAGGGTAGAAATCTTCCGAGGGGCTGGGAGTGTCCCGCACCCGGTAGAAGCCCTTATCGTCTTGATCGTATTTCTCGCTTTCCGATTGAAATGCAAAGGAGCGCAGGAAATCGTCGTTGATCAAAGGCAGAATCTGCTCGGCGTCCTCGCGCAGCGCCTCACGGACCAACTTTCGGACCGCCTCGAGCGTGCGTCCCGGCTCAGGGTGCGGCTCGAGGGTGGTCCAGTGCATTTTGCCATCTGGGGACCCCAACGAGTGGTGACGGGCGCTGGCCATCGCAATGAGTTCAGCCAGCCGTTGTACCTTGCCTTTATCATCCACTACGCCCAACTTCTCAAACAGGTAGAGCAGCGCAGGCAGAGCGTGGAAGGCGTGGGGAGGAAGAGGCGACACTTTTCGCTCTTCCTGGCTCTTCCCCCAAAATTCTCCATCGCTCTCGAGCCAACCAATCGCCCGCTGCCAGTGCATATTCAGCTTGCCGATGTCGTGAAAAAGCACGGCTACCCGCATCAGACTTGAAACTGTCGCGGCCATTCCCGGCCCATCCTGCGAAATTTGGGCTGAGATTTGCTCGAGGAAGGGTTGATAGGTCTTGAGCATTTTATCGGCTTGCTCGTACACCTTGAGGCAGTGGTCGTGCCAGTTCTGAAACAGGTGATGCTTTGAGCCTCTGTCTGATATATGAGGCGGGACAAGCCTTGTGGAAATGGCCCCCGGCAACTCGCCCTGGAAGGTCAAACCCAGCTCTGCCGAATAGCCCGCCTCAACACTCGAGAGCACATAAGTATGGTTGGGCAGGATGCGGTCTGCCCGCTCGAGGCTGTAAAGAGGAAATTCTTTTCGTGTACCGTCATAGTGCAGGGTCAGCTCATAGGGTGTGACCCCTTCCAGATAGCGCATGAACCGCCCCAAGCTCACCGGCACACTCTCGAGTGTGTCGCGCAAAAACGAGGGCAATTTGCTTTGCCCGTCCAAGTAGGTTTTTAATGTTTTAGGTGCCGAGTGGTGTGAGAAGTCGCCACCCCCTACGATATCCACGTTCCAGAGCGGCAAATCGGACACCACCACCTGCACGTTGGTGATTTCGCGCAAGGTTTGCTCGAGCGTGCGGGGGTCGCGCGCGAAAAAAGCTTGGTCAAATAGGCCCAGCGCGTCTCCGCTGGTGAGCGCCCTCACCTTGCTTTTAGGAATGTCCGGCAACTCGGTCTTGTGTCCCTTCTTGGCCCGCTTGATTTCGCCCTCTTTCTGACTCACCCGCTCACCCCGAACGAAGCGGGCATAGTAATCGTCCAACACCTCATCCACCAACTCGCATTCGGTTTTCCACTCGAGCCTGAAGCTGCTCGAGCGGTTCTGCAAGGCGATTTCGGTACGGTCTACTAGGGTTTCGTTGTAAGGAAAGTGCCGCGCCTTGCGGCCCTCGTGAGTTGCGGGCGCATACACTTCGAGCGTCCCTTCAGGCTGGTCTCCGAAGCGGGCACACCGCCCTGCCCGCTGAATCAAGCTGTCCACCGGGGCCAATTCGGAAAAGACCACGGGAGCGCTGATGTTGATGCCCGCCTCGCACACCTGGGTCGTCACCACGATGGCCTGTGTGCTGGACGCTTCTTTCAAAGCCTCGACTATCTGACGTTCCCGCGCTTTGCGCTCACCCGGCGCAAAATTGGAATGCACCAGGAAAAGTTCACACCCTGGCTCGAGCGCTCCAATGGCCCGGTACAGCTCGAGACTGCCCTCAACCGTATTGGCAAATGCAAGCACACGCCCCTTGGTTTTCTGAGCCTCTACAATGCGTGAGGCTGCGTCAGCGGCGCTCGAGGGTGTGGGGGAATAGTTCAGGGTCACTCTGCGCCAGCCGTCACGAGCCTGGATATCCTCGCCTGTAAGCTCGACCAACGATAGACCCACTTCATCTATCAGGAATTGGCGCACCGACTTCGGCAGGGTGGCGGTCATCACGGCAGAGGGCAAACCCCAGCGTTGCCGCTGCTTGAGCACCGCGTAAAGCATGGGTAAGCCGCGCTCCGGCTCGAGTAGATGAACCTCGTCGAAGACGCTGTAGGAACCGATGATAGCCCCGGCCAGGGCGTGCCCGCTACGGCTCGAGAAACTCAGCGGCGACCCGGCAAAAGCCGCGAAATACTGGTCTACCGTGGTGACACACAGCCGCTCATTAAAAATACGGCTCTCGGGCTGCTGACCGTGGTGGACAGCGGTGCGGTACTTTCCTGGCTCGAGGTTCACATCTTTGCTTCTTAGTCTTGCATTCAAGGCTAATCGTTTATCGAGGTCGTCGCGCACACTCTCGGCCAGAGCGCGCATGGGAAGAACATGCAGCAGGCGGACTCCGAGGGTGCCCTCGCCTAACTGGTCCACGAAGCCCCCCGCCGTACCCCAAGTTTTTCCAATACCTGTGGGAGCGTGTAGGAGCAAAGATTTACCCTCGAGCAGCAGGGCTTTTGCAGCATTTTGAAAAGGGCGTTGAGCCATGAAACCTCCAGAAATTAGTGTGCAGTAGGGATGTCTCAACGGGGTGCGACAGGTGTAAAACGGTTTGAGTCAAAAACCAGAGAGAGGGCTACCCCTCTCCCTAATTATCTATTCTTCAAGTCCATAATCAGGACGTTCGAGAATCTCAAAGCGCGTATCACTCATCCCTTGCTCAATAGCCCACTCGAATTCAGGCGGAATCAGCTCGAGCAAATTCCGTCGCAATGAGTGGAAAATCTCGTCCAGGTCATCTATAATATCCACCTCCTCACCAGGATGTACAGGTAGACCTTCGTTCCACATCGAGTTGGCGCTCGGGAGTGGAGGTCTTACTGTTCACTTCAACCCTAGCACGCTTTGGAAGTCGGTACAACCCTTCCCATACCCTACCCATGTTTTAAGTATTCACTGACCAAGCTTTTCAAGTCGTCTTTAAGTATTCAAAGTTTTAAAGCTTGACAGCTCGAAAGAGAAAATGGCAAAGTTCAGCAGTCACCTCGTAGAGGATTGAAATAGTGATTACTCCAAAGAATGGGTGGGGCTTATCCAACCTCGTAGAGGATATTTTCATAGGTTTTACCGTGTAGGGAAACCATTTCTCGGACTTCCTTGAGCACCTGTCGTTTCAGGCTATCCGGTTGGATACTCAAAATCGCGCTGCCGTAGCTCAAAATCCAGGCCACCAACGTTGGGGTGATGGGAACCTCGAGCGTATAAATCAGCCGCCCATCCTCGAGCCACTGGGTTTGTTGGCTGGAGTGCCTGCGGGTACGTCCCACGGTATGGGCCATGTGTGCGGCCACCTCGAGTGAGACGAGAACAGGTGGGTCGGGACTGTCGAAGCCCAGAAAGCCTTGGGTCAAGTAACCTGCCGGGTCGAAATCGGGTTTTAAAAAGTGGCGGGGGACGTGGGGTGGAGTCGGCTCAAGGGCGGTCGCCCAGCTCAAAATGCTGTCGAGACGCAAACGGTGGACGTGCTCGAGATTCCGTTCCCGTCTGCCGATATTGCTGCCTACGGCGTAAAGGTGTTCCCCTAGGGGAATCAGAACATAAGGGTCAAAACAGTATGTTCTTTCGACTCCATTTTTATTGCGATACGTCAGCTCGAGCGTACAGCGCTCTTCGATAGCCAGCACCAATGCGTCGTATAGGCCGTCTGGTAAACCTTCGCGCTGGGCGACATAAAGTGCAGAGGGTCGCTCGAGGCGGACTTGGCCAGAACGACCTTGAATCCGCTTGAGCTGGTCAAGCAAGGTGCGAACGATTGGGCTGTGGTCCCTGGCATTCTCCAGTTGGGCCATCAATACACTCAGCTCGAGGTTTCCTAAAATCAGCGGGCCATCGCCGAACTGCCGACGGTCCTCGTTGCGTAGACGGAAGAGTCCGGGTTCGTCATCGATGACATAGCCTTGCAGCCGTGCTCGAGCAGGGTAACGATATAGCGTTGAGCGATGGATAGAGAGTCGGCTGGCGAGGACGGCTGGCCGCCCACCTTCAGGATGATCGAAAAGATACTGCATGAACTCTTCAAAGCGGCTCTTGAGCGACCTCTTCATGGGTCTCAGCATGATAGGGCTTCCTCGGGCCAGGGCAGGACTTGACCGCTGCGGGTCGCCACCAGACGGTAAGGGGGGCGGGTGTGCAGGGGGTAGTTCCAGGCGAAGGGACAATAAGAGTGCTCGAGCGGAAATGAGGCAAAAAAATAACAGCCCTTCGGCTGCTTTATAACTTAAATATAGCCAGGTATACGCCCGGTGTCAAGTCTATGCACTCGAAACCGGACCTATCCAACTAACTCTGCACAAACGGGGCAAAGCGAGCGGGGTGGAAAGTCTCCCGACCGTAAGAAGCCGAGCACCACCCTGGGCTGGACCGCACGCGCTAGCTCAATCGAGCCACCAGGGCTTCCCCTCCTGCTTCGGGAATCAGCTCGAGCCGCACTCCATATCCCAGCGCGGAGGCGTATCGGATCAGGTTTCCCAGCTCGAGGCGGTCCGCTTCGTGCTCGATACGTGAAATGCGGGAACGACTTACTCCCAGTAGCGCTCCAGCCTCAGTACCGGTGAGACCCTGGCGAATGCGCGCCTCGCGCAAGACGTCGCTCAATCGTCGCTCGAGCAGGGCCTCACTCACCTTCTCGGACAGTCTCTCAGAGCTGAGACCGAAGGCAGTCTCGAGCGCTGGGTCACTTTCTCGCACGCTCGAGTTCAGGTCACCGGGTTGAGCCATTAGAATCAGGGCGGCAGCACGCAGGGTTTCAGGGTTCGTCAAATCAGTATTCGTCATAGTTCTTCTCCCATGAGTACGGGGCAACCCAGCCCATAGGCGGCGGCCACCTCCGCCGTCCACAACAGCAATGTCTGGTCTGGGGCGTCTTCGCGTTTGCACTCAAAACGACACAGGCCATACACACTGCGGGTCGCCCGAAAGACATACACTCTTGCTCCTCCGTCTGCTGTCCGGCTCTTGAGTTCGGCTACAGCCCCGAAGAGCGGCTTGAGAAAGCGGCATTCCGGCCCTGAGGTCTGTAAATCTGAAATCATGGCAATTGCTTTGTCCACACACCCTATGTTTGCTGGCATAAGCAGACTCGAGAAGGTCAGCGATCAGTGCAGGATGCTTTAAGGGACCCAACGTCAGTAAGGGATGTAAAGCCAACAAGGTACGGAACGGTGGCACATGTTTACTCTAAAAGCAACAAAGCCTTTTGTCAACTCCTGAGTAAACACAGGCTAATAAGCCTTGGAAGCAACGCACCGGATATGGACAGAAATCGAATGACCCAAGGCTAAGGTCGGTGTAACCCATCTCTCTCGAGCACCAAGCCCTAAACTCGAGCTATGCAGTTCACTGGCTTGGGCGGAACCGACGAAGTGGGGGCCTCGAGCTACCTGTACACCCTCCCTGAGGGCCGACTGCTCGTAGACGCCGGAGTGCGCCCTGGACTGATCGGCTCGAGCGCTTTACCTGACTTTGCACCGCTTGAAGACGGGGCACCTGACGCCATCCTCATCACCCACGCCCACCTGGACCACATTGGCGCGCTCCCGCTGGTCAGCAACCAGTATCCTCGAGCGCCGCTGTACATGACCGCGCCCACCGCCCGCTTGCTGCTCGAGGGCCTGTCGGACAGCCTCAAGATCGGCCAGAGTCAGGGTCAACCCCTGTTCAACGCCCGCATGATGAAAACCTGCCTCGAGCGCGTCCGGGTGATCGGAGTGGGGCAGCGACTCACCCTGGAGGGGGGTCGGGGCAGCTTTGTGCTCGAGTTGCGCGAAGCCGGACATTTGCTGGGGGCGGTCTCGGCGCTCATCCACTCGCCTGCTTCTCGAGGGGGAGCGGGGGCCACGGTGTACCACAGCGGAGACTTCAGCAACATCGCCGGCAGCACCACCCCACCCGCGTATAAACCTCCCACCCCACTGGCGGTGGACGCGGTGATCTCCGAGTCCACCTATGGGGACACCAATCTGCCCTCGAGAAAGGAGCAGATTCGGGCCTTCGTGGCTGGACTCAGGAGCACGCTCGAGGGTGGGGGTAAGGTTCTGATTCCCACCTTCGCGCTGGGTCGGGCGCAGGAAGTCATTGCGGTGTTGCTGTCGCACATGGCCGGAGGTCAGCTCCCTGCTGTGCCGATCTATTTAGACGGACTGGTGCGGGCCATGACCCGCACTTATGAGGAGCTGCTCGAGCACCTCCCCGCAGCCCTGCAAAACCAAGCTCGAATCTCTGGACAGTCGCCCTTTCTGCGGCCTCCAACGGTCGAAGTCCAGACCGATGCCCAGCGTCAGCGCATCGTCTCGAGCGGGGAGGCCTGCGTCATCCTGGCCTCGAGCGGAATGCTGCACGCGGGCCGCTCGCCCTACTACGCCCGCGCCCTGCTGCCGGACCCTCGAAACGCGCTGTACATCGTGGGCTATCAGGACGCTGAGTCTCCAGGGCGTCGGCTGCTTGACCTCAGCCGAGGCGGGGAGGTGGAGTTACCCACGCCCGGTGGAGACCGGGAGACGGTTTCGGTGGCCGCTGAGGTGACGCGCTACTACCTCTCGGCACACGCTGACCGGGGCGGCATCATCGGACAACTCTCGAGCTACCCCAGCCCCAGGGTGCTGTGGACCCACGGGGAGTGGAACGCCCGCAGCGCTTTGAACGAGCACTTCGGCAGCAAGCTCGAGTCAAGGCTGCCCAGAGCAGGGGAGACCGTGGACCTGCTGGCCCCGGCAAGGGTGAGGGCCACGGCTAGTTTCACCCTACCTGGAAAAACCAGACGGGCTGAACTCGAGGCGGCCACTACCTCACTCCCACTCGACGAGGTCTCGCTCGAGCGCCCTGACCCTGGGTCACTTCGGCTTGAGGAGATGTCTGAAAACCTGCTCGAGACCCCATCCTCGAGCTTTGAAGCTCGGGTGCGCTTTGGGGTAGGGGATGTGCCGGGCATCTACGACCCGGAGCGTAAAACTTTCACCCTGTACCTCGAGGACCTGCGCGACCCCGACCTCTTCATAAGTGGGACCTATCACCTCGAAGCCAAACGAGGCAACAGCTTGCAGGTCCGCCTCAAACAGCGTCACGCTCCCGTCTCGGGTAAGCCCTCTCGTGAACCCGTGGAGACCCCCGCTCGAGCCGAACCCAACTTACCCTCACCGACTTTGAGCACTTTGGAGCAACGGCTCGAGCGGGGAGAGGTGCCTGAAAAGTTTCAGCTTCAAAGACCCGTCTTGGACCCTGAAAGCTGAACTCTCGAGGAGATAAAAGCACCTTGTTTTTTGAGAAGTCGAAGAGAAAAAGCCTATAAGCACAAGCTCGAGCTGAAATAAAGCAGCTTGAGTTAGCACAGATTATATGAGAGTCGGTTTTTGCATCGAAGCTTGATTTTTTGTTTCT
>Ga0123336_10003135_pt1 | contig 14026 bp, 11 predicted proteins | sample SSSSmetaG_FD_96466 | JGI IMG/M metagenome (GOLD analysis project Ga0123336, IMG submission 96466) | Glacier valley bacterial and archeal communities from Borup Fiord, Nunavut, Canada, to study Microbial Dark Matter (Phase II) - ​SSSS metaG | ecosystem: Environmental > Aquatic > Freshwater > Ice... | reverse complement strand
GACTTCGACCGGAGCGTCAAGGCGCCGCTCTACGCCGGAAGCGGCATCGCCGAGTACTGGATCGTGAACTTGGCGGAGCGCGTCGTCGAGGTTCACCGCGAACCCACCGGTGGGCGTTACGCCCTGGTCCGCCCCGCCGGGCTTGGCGATACCCTGGACATCCTCATGCTGCCCGGCTTGGCCCTGGCGGCCACCGACCTGCTACGGACAAGCACTGGTTCCGATCCACGGGCCTAGCAGGCTTGGGCGCCGCGCGGCGGGCGCGCCGGAGAGCGGCCAAGACAGCGCGCCGGGCTGCAACGGAGGCTGAGACAAACCCTCGCTCCGCCCCTGCCCCGTGCGCTAGGCTGAACCTCGGAATGACACAGCAGACGAGGGATGATGCACAATGGACATCGGTGTCAGCGAAAGCAAGCCGCACCGCTTCACGGTCGCCGAATACTACCGGATGACCGAGGCCGGCTTGTTCGCCGAGAACTCCCGGGTCGAGCTGATCCGGGGGGAGATCATTGACATGGCTGCGATCGGCACTCCGCACTTCGTCACGGTGAACCGGCTCACCCGGCTCCTCGTCCTTGCCGTCGGGGACCGGGGCATCGTGTCCGTGCAGAACCCGCTCCGGCTTGATGACAGCTCGGAGCCGGAGCCGGATATCGTTGTCTTCAAGGCGCAGGCCGACGAGTATGAGTCCGGCCCGCCGACTCCTGATGACGCCCTCCTGGTCATCGAGGTCGCCGACACCAGCCTGGCCTATGATCGCTCCGTCAAGGCGCCGCTTTACGCCGAGAGCGGCATCGCCGACTACTGGATCGTGAACGTGCAGGACCGCACCGTCGAGGTTTACCGCACTCCGGCAGGCGGGCGCTACGCCGATGTCCGGACCGCCCGGCCTGGCGACATGCTGACCCCTTTGCTGCTGCCCGGCGTGGCCTTGCCCGTGGCGGACGTGCTTCGCCAGAGTGCGGGAGGGTGGGACCGAGCCGGCCTGCCAGGTCCGGCGTAGCCCGTCAGCCAGGCAGGCTCCCAACCGGCCGGCACGGGTAGCAAGCCGCATTCGGGCCAGACAGGGCTTGCTACGCCAATTCCAGCACCCGCTTCCGCGGCGCGTCGCCCATTGGCTTCGGGATCAGGCAGTCCGGCAGCGGCTTCTGCGCCGGGGTCAGGTCCGGCGGCGGCGGCACGGGGGTGGGCGCCCGCGGCTCGTCCCCGCCCCAGCCGCCCCGGGGTGGACGGCGCAGCACCACCAGCTCCCGCACCGCCAGCGCGAGCGGCACGCCGAAGGTCAGAATGCCGCTGAGGATGACCTGGGTGGCTGCGCTCATCTCCATGCTGCCGCTCCGCGTGCTGGCTGGGTCCAACGAAGGGGGCAGACTAAGCTACCCTGGCCGCCGCCGTCATCACATTACTGCGCCCCTCACGCGACTGCGTCCTCACGTTGCGGCGCCCTGAAGGGCACCACGCGCTGCGCCTGCTCGCCCAGGCCCTGGATGTGCAGGCGCATGACCTGGCCGTCTTGCACGAACACCGGCGCCGGCTTCTTGCCCATGCCGACGCCCGGCGGGGTGCCGGTGGCGATGATGTCGCCGGGGTGCAGCGTCATGAAGTGGCTGACGTAGCTGACGATCTTCGGCACGCCGAAGATCATGGTGCGCGTGTTGCCGTCCTGCATGCGCTGGCCGTCCACGTCCGCCCACAGGTCCAGCGCGTGCGGGTCCGGTACCTCGTCGGCCGTGACCAGCCAGGGGCCGGTCGGGCCGAAGGTGTCGCAGCCCTTGCCCTTGTCCCAGGTGCCGCTGCGCTCAAGCTGGAATTCCCGCTCGCTCACGTCGTTCACGATGCAGTAGCCCGCGACGTGCTGCATGGCGTCGTGCTCCGGCACGTAGCTGGCGCGCTCCCCGATCACGATGGCCAGCTCGACCTCCCAGTCCATCTTCTTGGAGCCGCGGGGGCGCACCACGTCGTCGTTCGGCCCTTGATAGGCGCCCAGCGACTTCAGGAAGATGATGGGCTCCTTTGGGATCGGCGCGCCCGTCTCCGCCGCATGGTCGGCGTAGTTCAGGCCGATGCAGAAGAAGTTGACCGGGCGCGGCACCGGCGGGCCGATCCGGGTATCAGGCGCCACCACGGGCAGGGATGCCGGGTCCAGCGCCCGCAACCGGTCCAGCCCGGCGCGCGACAGGGCCTCCGCATCAAAGTCCCGGATTGCGCCCGACAGGTCGCGGATTTGGCCGTCCGCGCCCATCAGGGCGGGACGCTCGGCGCCCGGAGCACCCACACGCATCAGCTTCATTGTCGTTCTCCAAGTTGGTTGTTTCAGGACGGTGGCCGGACGGACCGGGACGGATGCACCCTGCGGGTTGGCGGGGTCGTCCGCAACCAGCGTGGCGCTGGGCCGGTGCCGCTCGCGGCATTGGCCTCCTGGACTAGCCATCTGGACTTGCCAGGCGGCACAGAGTCCGCAGACGACGGCTGGCAACCCTTCGCCTACAGCGTCCAGCCGCCGTCAATGACCAGCGCCTGGCCCGTGAGGAACTGCGAGTCGTCGGACGCCAGATAGACCGCCATTGCCGCGATCTCCTCCGGCGTGCCCAGCCGGCCCATCGCCTGGCGCGCGATGAAACCGGTCCGCGCTGCCTCCAGCGACCCGGCGGCGGCGGCATTGGCGGCGATGCGGTCGTCCAGGCTCGGGGTCTGGATGGTGCCGGGGCAGATGGCATTGCAGCGCACGCCCTGCTTTACGAAGTCCGCCGCCACCGACTTGGTCAGCCCGATCACCGCAGCCTTGGTCGTGCCGTAGACGAAGCGGTTGGGCGCGCCCTTGATGCTGCTGGCGGCGCTGGCGATGTTGACGATGCTGCCGCCGCCGCGGTCCACCATGCCGGGCAGGAAGGCCCGGATGGTGCGGAACATGCTGCGGACGTTGAGCGTGAAGGCAAAGTCCCACTCCGCCTCCGTCGCATCCAGGATGGTGCCCTGGTGGACGAAGCCAGCGCAGTTGAACAGCACATCCACCGGCCCGGCTTGGGCCGCCATGCGGATGATGCTCTCCGGGTCGGTCGCGTCCAGCCGGTGCGTGGCGATGGATGGCCCGGCAAGCGACGCCAGCCCGGCCTCGTTCACGTCGGTGGCGATCACCCGCGCGCCCTCCGCCGCGAACGCCAACGCCGTGGCGCGGCCAATGCCCTGCGCAGCGGCGGTGACGAAGGCAGTCTTGCCCTGCAAACGTCGGGTCATGCCCGTTGCTCCCTGCTCATGATGGCGTCGGCCTGCAACGCGCCGACGCGGGCAAACGGCGGCGGCAAACATCAATGCCGGCGCTTGGACACACCCTGGACACCTGCCCACGCCCCCTGTCCACCGCCATGTCCCAGGCGCGCGCTCAAGACCCCCGCACGATGCCGCGCAGACGCTCGTTCTACCACCGCACGGTCGCACCCCGGCGCGCCCGGGTCAACGGATGGCGACAGGGAGAGTATCGGCGGGCGAGCTTTTCCAATCCGGCGAGGAATGTCAGAATGCTGTGTGTCAAGCCCGCTCGATCCGTGCTGGTCCGCCTCGCACGCCTTCGCGCCCCAGCAGGAAAAACGATGCCATGTGGACATGTCGCTGCCGCGAGGCCATTGGACGTGGACCGAAGCGTCCGGCGCACGCCGGTGCGCCAGCCCGGCGTTGCCCGGTTGAGACGCAGCGGACATGAAGTGGCTGGTGCTTCCCTTAGTAGCGCTGGCGGGTGCGCTCAACGCCGTGCAGTCCGGCGTCAATTCCCAGCTTGCCAAGTCGCTCGGCCAGCCCTGGTGGGCAGCGGTCACCATCTATTCCGTGGGTCTGTTTGCCACGGGTGTCGGACTGGGCGTGGTGTCCCTGCTCGGCGTGGCCGAATGGCCCGGGCTGGGCAAGCTGGCCGCCGCGCCGTGGTGGGCCTGGACCGGCGGGTTCCTGGGGGCCACCTACCTGATGGCCACCCTGTTCTTCGCGGACCGGCTGGGCGCGGCGGTGTTCACCGCCACCACCGTGACCGCGGCGGTCCTGGCCTCGCTGGCGTTGGACCATTACGGGCTGGCCGGGTTCAAAGAACACACGTTCAATCTCGGGCGTGGGATCGGCGCGGCCTTGATGATCGCCGGCCTCGGCCTGATCGCGAAGTTCTAACCCGTCCCCGGAATAAACTTCCGGAGGACACGTCAGACCCAGGCTGTGTCGGCACCGCAGCCTTGACGCTGACCATTGGAGCCGGGCCATCACACCGGCATGGGGCCTCGCACATGGAAGATCGGGTCGTTGACGTAGGCATCGGCGAATTCTTGAGACAAAGGCCGCAGCGCGTCCCGGAGCTCAGGCCACGTTCCGTCCCTTTCAGCGCGGTGGATGAAAGCCTCCAGGAAGCCGGTCGCGACGACAGTGCTCAGGTAGTCGTCGCCGGGAACCCTCACCCCGTCCTCGATGCGGTCCAGCACGCTGGCCCGCTCCCCGGCGTCGAAGGCGGCGAAGCCTAGCGCGAACTGGGTGCCGAGTTGACCGAGCAGCACGGTCGAGGGCGGGTCGTCGGGCGCCCAATACGCCCTGACCTCCTCGACGACGGCACGGAACGCGGGCAGCAGCTCGCCCAGCCCGCAGGCGAAGCTGAACGCCCTTAGCTTTTCCTGCTCAAGCATCGCTTCCTGGCTCATGCTGTTCCATTGCTCCAAACTTAGTTTCCAGCCAAGGCGTCAATCATATCCTGGATGACGTTCTCGGCTGCCGCACGGTCCCCCGGCGACGCGGTGAGGTTGTTCCGGAGCCACCGCCTCAAGTTCACTATCTGCTCCTGCGCTTTTATAGAATGCGTCTTGCCGCCGACCTGCACCCCTGGTGCCCGTTCCGCCCGGACCGCCGCCGCCGTGCTTCCGCTTCCGACAGCAGCTCCCGGCCGGTATATTTCGCTCATGTAGTGGGTAAGCGTCGGGTCGGTCGTGGAGGGCATCTCCATCGCTGCACGAACCGCTCTCCTCAACTGCTCGTGCTCCTGCCTCCTGACCGCCTCGGCGATGGCTGCCGCTTGTTCCCGCCCGGCTGTTGCCTCCCGTGCGAGGGCTTGCTGCTCCGCCACCATCCTTTCCGCCGCAGCCTTGGCCGCCAACTCGCGGGCTGCGACCTCCTCCGCTGCGGGGGCCAGAGGTCCTCTGTTCCCTTCCACCCGGGCCCGCCCTGGCGTGACCGTCTGCGGCAACGGCGGCTCCGTGGGGACCTGCCGTACCTGCGTCTGACCAAGAGAGAAGGTCTGTTGCGGCGGCGCCTGCACCGGGCCGGGGACCAAAGGTTGGTTCGGCGGTACTTCGCCCGCCAAGGCAGGCGGCGCACCCCGCTCCAAGGTGCCGGCCCCCGCGTGCGGCAGTCCCAGGGCTACCCCGCAGGGCAGTCGCGGCAGAGGTAGCGCCCCCAGCCGCAAGGCCGCCCGCCAGGGACGCCGCCATCTGGCCGTATGGCCCCAGCCCAGCATCCTCCGCGCCCTGCCGTCCCGCGCCCGCGCCAACTCCTGCCGCAACCTGGGCGGCCGGGGCAGTCGTGAGAAGGCGCGCCGCCCCCTCCATGAGGCCGCCCACGGCCGGGCGCGCTGCGCTCAGCAGGCTGCCAGTGCCCAGCGACGACAACGCGCCGGACGCGCGCCCTCGACGATGCTCCCCGTCCACCGTTCGGCGCTCGTTTCCGGTGTGGGCAGCCCCGTGGCGTCCAGCAAGCGGGACACCTGCTCGCCGCCCGTCGGAACGGAAATCCCGAGGTCGTGCCCCGTCGCACTCCTAACGCTCCAATTGAGCAGGTTCTGGGGGACAGCGCCGAGGGTGTAGGCCATTCCCGGCAAGGCCATCAGGGCCTGGACGGTGCTCCTCGTGCTCAGGCCCAACCCCCGGAGCAGTCCGGACTGGCCGCCCGGCGCCGGCTGCGGGTTGGGCACGCCCGGTCCGGCAACAGGCACGTCCTCGGAGTAGCCCCTTGAGTTCCCCAGCTCGTCGTAAGCCGGCACCTGCATGGTGCTGCCGCCATGCGAGGACGGGGCCGCCTGGAGAGATGGCGGGGCTGGGGTGGGCGCGGGAGGCGGCACGGTGCCGGGCGGACTTGCGTCCGTGGCGGTGCTGCCGGGCGCAGCGTTCTGCACCAGCCGAACCTCGTCCGTCCGGTCGCGTGGCCCCCCGTCCGTTTCGTCGAACCTTTGCCGCAGGAACACGCCGGCAAAGCCAGGCTGCCCGGTTCCGTCATCCTGCTGCGGCTGCGCCGCAGTAGGGGCGGGGGCAACTGGCGTGCTGGGCGGCGCGGCTGCGGGTGCGCCTACAGGCGCAGCAGCCAGCACCTGCTCCAGCCCCTGCTCGTAACCCGCTCCGCCCGTGCCAGGTCGCCCTCACGCAAGGCGTCCCGTCCCAGCCGCGCCGCTTGCCGCCTGGCTTGCTCCGCATCCGGCTCCGGGTGCGGGAACGCCGACATGCGCTTGACCGCCGCGGCAAGCCGCCTTTCCAGCGGGGCGGCAGCCCCAGGCGGCGGCACGCCCGCTTCGCCCGCTGAGGAGCCGCGCGGTGGAACGGGCCGCTCCGCAACGGCTAGGGCGCCGCCGGGCTGGGCAGCCGCGGTGGGCACCATGGCAGGTGCGGCCCCTGCCGGCGGCGCGGTCGGACTGCCCGGAGACGACGCGGCATTGCCGGATGCCGTGTCTGGGGCAGGAGCAGCATCGGCAGGCCGGGCCGGGGCCGGTGCGCCAAGCGCGGCCCCGGCCGGGGCGTCTTCCTCCGGCTCCCCGTCCAGCGCCGCATCCACCGTCAGGCTGCAACGCTTGTAGCCCGCGGGCTTCACCCGCTCACGCAGCTTCATCTCGAAGCCGTTCGCGTTCGGCACCTGCTTGTTGACCGAGACGTTCACGCACTGGCTGTCGCTGGCGCCGTCCACGGTGGCGCGCCCGAAGCGCAGCGTAGTCAGGTCCAGGTCAACCTTCGCGGCGGCTGCCTGCTTGCGAAGCTCGGCCATGACCTTCTTGGGGCGCATGGTCCGGTGCAGCAGCAGGATGGCCTCTTTGTCCTTGGTCAAGGCGACCGCGCAACCGACCGGCTTCTGCTTGGACGTGGCCAGCAACAGGCGCAACGCGGCCGTCGGCATGATGCCGTCTGCGCCGTTCGGGACCTCGGCGGCTGCTCTTGGTTTGACCGCCACGGGGCCTCGTCATCCCCTGCATACTTTGGAAGCCTGCCGGGAGCACGCCCGGCAAGCAAGCCATCCCGAGCATGACAAGAGGACAAGCCCAGGTGAGGAACCGCCTTGTTCCATCGTCCCTGGGCATAGCTGTGCGCCTTGTGAAAACCGGGTAGCTGCTCCCACTTCAGTGGTTGTTCCGGGACTCCCCGCGCTCCTCGACGATGTTCAGGTACAGCGTCGCCGTCTCCAGGCACGCCCCCGTCGAGTGCTGGCCGACCATGCTCCGGGAAATCTCCTCCCACGGCGTCATGTGCCGCAGCTCGGGCCGCTGCCATGCGGCCCGGCGCGCGTCCAGCTCGCCCGGCGGCAACAGCACGTCCACCTTGCGGGTGTTCAGGTCTATGCGGACCTTGTCCCCGGTGTGCAGCAGCGCCAGCCCGCCGCCGACCACGGCCTCCGGCGACACGTTCAGGATGCTCGGGCTGCCGCTGGTGCCGGACTGGCGGCCATCGCCCATCGTCGGCAGCGTGTGGATGCCGGCCTTCAGCAGGGCGGCGGGGGGCTGCATGTTCACGACCTCGGCGCCGCCGGGGTAGCCGACGGGGCCGCAGTTGCGGATCACCAGGATCGAGTGTGCGTCCACGCCGAGCGCCGGGTCCTCGATCCGCTCGTGGTAGTCCTCCGGCCCCTCGAACACGACCGCCTTGCCCTCGAAGACGTTGGGCTGCGCGGGGTCGGACAGGAAACGGTCGCGGAACTCCGGGTCAATGACGCTCAGCTTCATCACTGCGGCGTCGAACAGGTTGCCGGACAGCACGGCGAAGCCGGCGCTTTCCTTCAAGGGGTTCGCATAGGGGCGGATCACGTCGTGGTCCACCTGGGGCTTCTTGGCCAGGTTCTCGGCCAGCGTCCGGCCCGTGCAGGTCATCACGTCCGTATGCAGCTTGCCGGCGTCCAGCAGCTCCCGCATCACGGCGGGAACGCCGCCGGCGCGGAAGAAGCCCTCGCCCAGCACGCGCCCGGCCGGCTGCACGTCGGCCAGCAGCGGGATGCCGTCGCCCAGGCGCTGCCAGTCGTCCAGGGTGTGGTCCACGCCCATGTGCCGGGCAATGGCGATCATGCTGATTGGGCAGTTGCTGCTGGCGCCCAGGGCGGCGGCGGCCACCACCGCGTTCTCGAACGCCGGCTTGGTCATGATGTCGGACGGGCGCAGGTTCTCGTGCACCATGCCGACGATGCGGCACCCGGTCTCGTAGGCCATCCATCCCCGCTCCTTGTGCGGGCCGGGGATGGCGGCGCAGCCGGGCAGGGACATGCCCAGCGCCTCGGCCAGGCTGTTCATGCTCAGCGCGGTGCCCATGGTGTTGCAGTGCCCGACCGACCCGGCGGACGCCGCAACCATGTCAATGAACTGCTCCCAGTCAATGCGGCCCTCGGCCAGCATCTTGCGGGCCTCCCAGACGATGGTGCCGCTGCCGGACAAGCGCCCGCCGTACCAGCCGTCCAGCATGGGGCCGCCGGACAGCACGATGGCGGGGATGTTGACGGTAGCCGCGCCCATCAGGCAGGCCGGCACCGTCTTGTCGCAGCCGGTGGTCAGCACCACGCCGTCCAGGGGGTAGCCGTGCAGGACCTCCACCAGGCTGAGGTATGCCAGGTTGCGGTCCAGCGCCGCGGTGGGGCGTTTGCCGGTCTCCTGGATCGGATGGATCGGGAACTCCAGCGGCACGCCGCCCATGTCGCGGATGCCGTCGCGGACGCGGCTGGCCAGGTCCACCAGATGCCGGTTGCAGGGTGCCAGGTCGGACCCGGTCTGGGCGATGCCGATGATGGGCCGGCCGGATTGCAGCTCGTGCCGGGTCAGGCCGAAATTGAGGTAGCGTTCGAGGTAGAGCGCCGTCATCCCAGGGTCGGACGGGTCGTCGAACCAGCGGCGGCTGCGCAGCCGACGGGTGCCAGTTGTTGCGTCGGGTGGCATGGGCGTTTCCCTGAATTGGCTTTCATCAAGGGTGGGCGGGGCGGCAGAGGGTGTCAACCAGGCATCGCTGCCCACCCGACCGTCCGGCCAGCGTCCCGCTCCATCACCCGATGCAGCGGCGCCGGTATGGTCCCGCCCGGCCCTGCGCAGCGGCCCTGCGGCGATTGGTCGGCTAGAGCATCATCGGATCAAACTTCTACACGTTCTGATAAATATACTCGTAAAAACAAAGGTTAGGCCGTGTTCGGTGCGTCTATCCGCACCGAACACGGCCTAGACCAACCCAGGCCTCAGTGGTGGGCCTGGGTCATCGTGGCGATCAGCGTAGCTACGTCCCCGGACGGGACCGGACGGCTGACCAGGTAGCCCTGCATGTTCGTGCAGCCCTCCGCACGCACCAGGCGCTGCTGCTCCAGGGTCTCCACGCCTTCTGCCGTCGTCGTCAGGCCCAGGCTGGCACCCAGTGCCGCGATGGCGCGCACGACAGCCACAGCCTCCGCCGTGCCGGTGCCCCGGTCCGCCACCAGGTCCCGCACGAACGAGCGGTCAATCTTGATCTTGTCGAACGGAAAACGCCGAAGCTGGCTAAGTGACGAGTAGCCGATACCGAAATCGTCCATGGAGACGCTGACGCCCTGCGACCGCACCGCCTGCAACGCCTGCAATGCGATCTCGGCGTGGTGGGCCAGGGCGCTTTCGGTGATCTCCAGCTCCAGCCGGTCCGCCGCCAGGCCGCTTTCGGCCAGGGCGGAGGCGACGGCCCGCGGCAACCGGTCCTGGCTCATCAACTGCACCGCGGAGACGTTGACCGCCACGGCCAGCCGGCCCGGCCAGCCCGCGGCGGCGCAGCAGGCGGTGCGCAGCACCCATTCCCCGACCTGGACGATCAGGCCGATGGCTTCCAGCGTCGGGATGAAGGCGTCCGGCGGCACCAGTCCGCGTTCAGGGTGGCGCCAGCGCAGCAGCGCCTCGAACCCGATCAACGCGCCGGTGTCCAACGCGGTCTGCGGTTGGTAGAACAGCTCGAACTGCTGCAACGCCAGCCCGGCTCGCAGGTCGGCTTCCAGTTGGCGCCGGGCCTGGGCATCGGCCTGCATGGCGGGATGATAGACGCAGATGGTCCGGCGCCCCTCCGCCTTCGCCTGGCGCAGCGCCATGCCGGCGGCGTGCAGCAGGCGGTCGGCCTGGGCGCGCGCCGGAGCCGGTCCGCCATCGGAGGCCGCAGTCGCAATGCCTACGCTGGCGCTGGCGTGGACCACCTGGCCCTCGATCAGATACGGGCGGCCCAGCAACTCGACCAAGCGGGCCGCCAAGGTGTCCGGCCGCGGGAAGCCCCCGGCCGCCACTGCGAACTGGTCCCCCCCGGCCCGGCCGATCAGGTCTCCGGTGCGCAGCGCCGAGCGCAGGCGCTGCGCCACCACGCGCAGCAACTCGTCCCCGGACGATGCGCCCAGCGTCTCGTTGACCGTGCGGAACCCGTTCAGGTCCACCAGTAGCACGGTCACGCCGTCCGTCCCTGGCGGGTCCGTCAACAAGGCGCCCAGTGCGGTCAGGAACGTGCCGCGGTCGGCGACGCCCGTCAGGGCGTCGGATTGCGCCGCGCCCGTGGCCGCAGGCGCCTGGTTCAGGCTGATCAGCCAGAACGCGCCGTCCGCCAGGGACGCGCCGGGTGTTGCCGGCGCGTCGTCCGCCGGCGCGGACAGGGGGCGCACGTGTGCCTGCAGGCCGCCAATCTCCTGGGCGTCCAGCGGACCGTCGCCGCGCCGCGCCGCCTGGGCCGCCTGCATCAGCGCAAGCTGTGCCCCGGCGCCCAGGGTGGACGACTCCTGCAGCATCCGGGACAGCGACCCGCGCCCGGCTTGCCGCGCCACGCCCAGCAGACGCGCCGCCTGCGGGTTGCACAGCACTACGCGCAACCGGGCATCGAACACCAGGTAACCCTGTGCCGCCGTGTCCAGCACGGCCCCCGCACTGACCCTGCCCCGGCGTGGGCGGGGAATGCCGCGGGACGCCCCTGCACAGGAGCGCTTGGCACCGTCCAGCGTCAGCAAACCATCCATGCCCAGCCCCCCAAAGGTCCAGCGCACCGCGCCGGTAGCCGACCCGTCTTGCGCGCGCCGGCCCGGACCGTGCCCGGGACGCAGCGTACGTGCAGGTGCAGGATGTGGGGAAAATTCTGAATTGCTGGTTAAAACACTGGGCCGCCCGTTCCGGTGCAGCCTTGCCCGCCTTGTCACGCTGCCGTCCTTCCGGCAGTCCCGCGCCGCGCCAGGGTGCTCAGGCGTCAATGCCCGCGCAAACTTGTAGAGCCGGGCCTCGGACGCCCATCAGAATTCCTAGCCGGCGTACGGCACCAACAGCTCGACACGGTTCTACCGGCGCTCTTTTAGGGTTGCGTGGGCAGGATCACGTTCTGCGGATGGTTGGTCAGCAGCGCCGCGCGCATCGTCTCGGCCGACTTGATGCGGATGTCCCAGTGCGCCTCCGGCGTCAGGTAGGCGGAGTGCGGCGTGATGATCAGCCGGCCCTCCACCCAAGGCTCCCGCGCACGGTAGGCGCGCAGCAGCTCCGGCAGCGGCTCCACCGGCGGCTCCACCGGCAGCACGTCCAGCCCGGCGCCGGCCACCCGGCCATCCCGCAGCGCGTCCGCCAGCGCCGCCACGTCCAGCACCGGGCCGCGGGCGGTGTTGACCACGACGGCGCCGGGCGGCAGGTGCGCCAGCGCCGCGGCGTCCACCAGCCCCGTGGTGTCCGGTGTCAGCGGCACGTGGACGGACAGCACGTCCGACACCCGCATCAGGTCGTGCAAGGTGGCCGCGCGCGCGACGCCGACCGCAAGCTCCGCCCCGTTCGGCAGATGCGGGTCGTAGATCGTGACCCGGAAGCCGAAGGCCTTGGCCCGTAGCGCCACCGCCGTGCCGATGCGGCCCATGCCAAGGATGCCGAAGCCCTGCGTGCTGGCGCGCCGCAGCAGCGGGTGGTCGGCGCCGCGCCAGGGTTCGGGCGGGCTGCGCCGCTGCCACTCGTGGTGCAGCACGATGCCCCGGCGCAGGGCCAGCACCAGCGCCATCGCGTGGTCGGCGACCTCCGTCGTGCCGTAATCCGGGACGTTGCAGACGGTGACGCCCCGGGCGGCGGCGGCGGCGCGGTCTATCCGGTCGTAGCCGACGCCCATGCGGACGATGGCGCGCAACCTGGGGAAGCGCGCCAGGTCGGCGTCGGTGCAGAACTGGCGGAACAGCATCAGCCCGTCCACGGCGGCGCAGTCCGCGTCCGTCAAGTCGTCCAGCACCTTCGTGTCCCGGCGCAGGATGGTGACGCCGGGGCCGAAGATGCGGTGCTCCTCGGCGGCGTCGGGATACATGGTCTCGGGATACAGGATGGTGGTCATCGGTGCGTGCCCTTCAAGCTTTGGGAGGGTCTCCAGAGCCTGCTATGGCGCAGATGCCATCTCGCAAGCAGGATCGTGAACCTCCCGACCGCTGTTGTGTAGCAGGCCATCCCTGCCTCGGCGTACCTCATAACCGTCTAGGGTGCGATACGTGCCGCCGTTCAATGCCTGGTCCAGTACGCAAATGACGGCAGTGGTTTTGCTACTCCGGCGTATCTTGATCTCAAACAGCCACTGCCGGTCAGGGCGGTGTACTTCAACGCTGCTCAGGTCACGCGCAGTGGGCACAATCACAGTGAAGCCATTCTGGGCCAAAGTTCTTGTCCTCGGCTGCAGCCCGGGACGGACAGAGTTGGGAAACGAAGTGATATCGAGCGTCTTGGCGATGTCAACGGCAGTCAAGTTGGCCGCCCAGCAAGGAAGCGCGGACACCACTGTGGCTGAGCCTAGGACAAAGACCGTAAGAGCGAGCTTCATCGGTTCGGCTCGCCCTCGCCTTGGGGAGCATCACTCTGGCGCTGGCGTCCTGAAAGGCTGCCGTTTTGTATGTCCTGTGAAAGCAACCCCGCTTCGGTACGCCGTCTGGTTGGGGTCTTGTCGCCAAAATCCATTAGGTTCTTGCGGGCGCCCTCCCAATCGCCCGAAGTCACCTGCCGCCAGAAACTGGAGCTGAATAGCTGAGGGCCATATTGGTGGTAGATGCTTGTGAGCATAGTTTTAGTGTTGCTGGGCAAGTCGGCAAACCGCTTCGAAGCAGAGTCTTTATCGAACCTTGCTGCAACTTCCTCGGCTGAAGTATTTAGGAGACGGTTGCTCAAGTCTTCAGCCTGGCCTTTTGTTAGGGATAGTGGCTCAGCAGCTAGAACACCGGCTGCTACTTCCCTTTTCCATCCAAAATACGACATGAGCAGCTTAATTGTTTCATCGTCAACCCCCAATGCTTTGAGCCTTGCAGCTGTTTGAGCGCCCATGTCCACTCCATTTCCAACCGTCACGCCACTTTGACCAATGACGCTTCCATCTCTGTTCATTGGAACGTAACCGTCGGTTTTGAAGCCTTCCTGCTTGCGGATGAAGTCACTGTTGATTGTGTTGTTGGCTCCGTCCGACGTCACAGGCCCGGCGTGCGGATTCGTGGCCCGTTGCGGCAATGAGACGTTTTCCACTGCTGGAAGCTGGGGATTGCCCAAGCTCACAGACGTGCCATCCTGATTGGCAGCGATGTCCGGCTGGCTGTTTAACCTACCCACCCGAACTGACACCAGGCCCGAGTCATTCGCGTTGTCTGCTGGGCCGTCCAGCGCCCCCAAGTCTACACGGGGCGGCATGGGCAATGCGCCTATTCGAACAGCTGTGCCGTCTGCATCGTAGGACCCATCTGCTGGACCGACCAACCGCCCCAATCGCGTGGCGGGTGCTGTGCTGTCTCCGTCGGTGGACTGCCCTTCCGGCGGCTTGCCTGATTTGCCGCTCAAAGCCCTTAGTTCGGCTATCCAATCACGCAT
>Ga0123336_10003133_pt1 | contig 14031 bp, 10 predicted proteins | sample SSSSmetaG_FD_96466 | JGI IMG/M metagenome (GOLD analysis project Ga0123336, IMG submission 96466) | Glacier valley bacterial and archeal communities from Borup Fiord, Nunavut, Canada, to study Microbial Dark Matter (Phase II) - ​SSSS metaG | ecosystem: Environmental > Aquatic > Freshwater > Ice... | reverse complement strand
GGCGACGAGAAGCCCGAGCACGGCAAAGAACGTGATCCACGGGCGGGTCTGTTCGAGCACGGTCAGAATGGGCGCGGGCAAAGGCTCCGTCGAGGGCGTCGGACGCAAAACGGGTCGTGGCTGCATGGGAACGTCATACGCGCCTTGCCGTCGGATCTCGGCGCCAACCGACACCAAGATCGCGCCATCCCACGCGGCTCTTTTTGCGCTATTCTTCGCACATGGCCATCAGCATCGTTCCAAGCCTGTCGTCTGTCGGTGACATCAACGCGCGCGTTCGGCAGATCTTCGATCGCCAGCACGCCACCGCGCAGCGACTGCGCTCGTCGACGGCAAACGAACGCATCGCCAAGATCACCAAGCTGCGCGACGCCGTCATCGCCCACGCCGAGCTCTGGTACGAAGCCGCAGAGGCCGACTTTCGCAAGCCGCGTGGCGAGGTCGACCTGACCGAGATCTTGCCGGTCGTCGTCGAGGCCAACGACGCTATTCGCAATCTGAAGGCGTGGATGAAGCCGACCAAGGTCTGGCCGACCATGCTCATGGCTGGCACCTCGGCGTACATCAAATACGAGCCGCGCGGCCGCTGTCTCATTATTTCGCCGTGGAATTACCCCGTGAACCTCACCTTTGGCCCGGTGGTCTCGGCGCTCGCTGGCGGCAACACCGTCATCATCAAGCCGTCGGAGATGACGCCGCACCTGGCCGCGGCCATGGCCAAGGTCGTCGCCGAGGTCTTCACCGACGATGAAGTCGCCATCTGCGAAGGCGATGCCTCCATGTCCACCGCGCTCCTCGAGCTGCCCTTCGACCACATCTTCTTCACCGGCAGCCCGGCCATCGGCAAGGTGGTCATGACTGCCGCCGCCAAACATCTCACGTCGGTGACGCTGGAGCTCGGCGGCAAGAGCCCCACCATCGTCGACGAGACCGCCGACCTCGGCCTCGCGGCGCAGAACATCATGTGGGGCAAATACACCAACAACGGCCAGACCTGCATCGCCCCCGACCACATCTTCGTCCACGAGTCGGTCAAAGACGCCTTCGTCGCCCAGTGCAAAGCGGTCCTCGAAAAAGCCTACGGCGCCGGTGCGGCCACCAAGGACAGCCCGCACCTGGCCCGCATCGTCAACACCCGCCACACCGGCCGCGTCAAGGCGCTCCTCGACGACGCCAAGTCGCGCGGCGCCCGCGTCCTCGTCGGTGGCGAAGTCTCCGAGTCGGAGTCCTACATCGCACCGACGCTGCTCGACAACATCTCACCCGACGCCAAGATCAACTCCGAAGAAATCTTCGGCCCGCTGTTGCCGATCTACGGCTTCACCAAGCTCGACGAAGTCATCGACCGCATCAACGCCGACCCCAAGCCGCTCGCGCTCTACGTCTTCAGCCGCAACGAAGACAACATCCAGCGCGTCATGACCGAAACCTCGTCGGGCGGCGCCTGCATCAACCACTCCGTCGTCCAGTATCTCCACGGCCGGCTACCGTTCGGCGGCGTCAACAACTCCGGCATCGGCAACGCGCACGGCCACTTCGGCTTCCGCACCTTCAGCCACGAGCGCGCCGTCGTCCGCACCCGCCTCAACCTGGCTGCCAAGCTCTTCGCGCCCGGTGAAGTCCCTGGCGGCCTCCGCAAGATCTTGAAGTCGCTCCTCAAGTGGGTCTAACCAACTGCGCCTACTCCTGTACGCAATCTCCGTCGCTGCGGCCTTCGCAGCCGGCGTCTACTTCGGCCCGCAAATCCGCCCGCAGCTAGCGCCCGTGTTACCCGCACCCATTCAAATCGTAAAACCGTCCACCACCGCAGAAATCCACGGCAACCAAAACTGCCGAGACGCCTGCGACCAACGCGCAGTCGTAGAGCGCATCCCAGACAACGTCCTCCGCCTCTGCCGAGCCCGCTGCGACGTAGAACACCCCATCATCGTCGCCCCAAGAGAAATCCCCTCAGGCATCACCGTCGCCCCCGCCGACCACAGCCGCTAGCCCCGCTCGATGCTCGTCAGCAGACGACTCCCCGGACTACGTCGACACGACCACGCGACCTTCAAAACACGTGTCTCGCGTTCGAGGGGTCTCACGGGGCGCGCTTTGCAGGCTCTGGCGGCTTCTTCTTGCACTGCTCGCCTTCACACTCGCAGCCGCATTGCACTGGCCGGTGGCAGTGACACTCGTGGGTCTTGCGATTGAAGTGGCAGCCGCATTGATTGAGCCCACCCCCGTGCGCGAATGCTAGCGACGGTGCTGCTAGCGCCATCGCGACCAAGACTGCAGCTGGCCAGCTCACGCCGAATCGCCTAGTTGCTGATGGTCAGCTTGTACTGGCCGCAGCCGCGCTGACCTGCGGTCTGGTAGACGCGGATGATCAGCGTGCCCACCGACGGGGTTGCGACGTAGGTGAGGCTGCCTGCATCGCCGCCACCCTTGGCCTCCCAGTCGACCATGGCTGCACCACCGGTGAGGCCACAAGTCACTGCGCTGCAGGAGGTGCTCACGTCCATGAGCATCGTGGTGCCGGGTGCGGCCACGAGAGCGATGTGCGGATGATAGGTGGCCGCGGCGGAGTAGGCGAAGGTGACGCTGAACCAGTCCTCTGAGCCGGCGGCAAGCAGGTTGCCGTTGCGCACGATCGAGCCGCCCACAGCGACGGTGTTGAGCGCCGTCCGGGCGGCGCAGGTCTGGCCGAACGTGCTGAGGCCGCACTCGCAGCCGTCGGCGTAGGTGGTGTTGTAGTCGGTGTAGCCGGCGTTGCAGCCGGTGATGGTGCAGGCGTTGGCGCCGTTGCAGCTCGTCCCGGTGGTCTGTGCCGTGGCCGGGCAATCGCTGTCCGAGCAGCACGCGCTCACGGGGATGCACTTGTTCTGCGCCGCGCACAGCACCGTGCCCGGATCACAGCCGCACGAGCCGTTGATGCAATTCTGGCCGTTGGTGCACTCAGCCGTGCTGCAGCAAGTCCCGTCGGCAATACAGGTGTTGATCGACGTGCAGACATGTTTGCCCGGTGGGCAGGCACAGGTGGCCCCGATTCCCGGACAGGCCTGGCCCTTGACGGTGCAATCGGCGCTGCTGCAGCACACGCTGAGTGGGACGCACTCGTGGGTGGCGGCGCACAGATGCTGGCCCGACTGGCACGGGGACGACAGATCGCCTTCGCCCGACAGATCGTATCCACCATCGGGCGGCGAGCTCGCAGCGACGGCACAGCCGGCAAGCGCAACCGCCCACAACGCGAACCGGATCTGGCCGAGATTCCCCATCACCTCTACAATATCAGATTGCAGGCACCTACACGTCAGACGTTATTGGTAGCCCAGTTCAACAGGCACCAGCCGTGTAGTGGTGTGGCTTCGCCGACGCTGCGTTGCGTGACGCGCTCGGGTTTGCCGTCGGCTGCTCGAGAGGAATCCGCACGACCTCTTCGCTGCGCGATGGACTCGCCCCTCGCGCTGGCTCTGCCAATGCGAGCACCACTGCAGCGCGTCGAGCGATCCACATGAAGGTCACCACATCACGTAAGCGTATCGCCTACACATCCTCTTGCGTCGTTCTTTTCCCTCTATTTCAATTCAGCGGGTACTTCGGTATTACACCGCGAAATAAAATTGTAAGTCTTATTAGCTTTCCCATTGACGGAGTTTTTATGGCTGTTTTACGATGCCCATGGGTGGGGCAGTCCCTTTCACACGGAGGTGCACGTGAAAACGCGCAAAGTCTCAGCAAAGGGTTTCAGCCGGGCGTCGTTGGGGTTGATATTGGCAGGGGTGGCGGGATGTTCACGTCCGCCGGTCATTCCAGGCGGCCAGAGCTCGGCCGTCGTCGGTGCTCAGGTCGGGCCCACGCTCGATCTGCCTGCTGCCGCAGTCTGTCCTGCATTCGAGGGCGACCCCAGTTTCACGATCGGAACCTCGGTCGCCATCGTTCCAACCTCGATATTCGATCCATCTCTCCCGTATCCGTTCTTGATTGCAACCAGTTGCGACACCGATATCGCCAGCGGACCCACCAGTCACAACAATATCTTCTATACCAATCCCAATACGACTCCACCGACGCTGGTTGCGACCATTACCACGCCCAATGTGTCGACGTTCGGCTGGGGCTCGCTCGCGCTGCGCGGCAACCACGGCGACCTCATCGGGTGCACCAGCAATCCGACTGGCATTCATGATGTGTATCGCATCAACATCAAGACCGGCGCGGCCACCTTCCTCTTCAACGCCGTCGGTGGCGACGACATTTGCGACGGCGTAGCCTGGGACGGCGCCAGCAACACCGTCTATCAGAGTGACGACGTCGCCTCGGTCATCAATGCCTTCAAGCTCGACGAGAACGACATCCTTCTGTCGTCATCCAGCTTCCCGGTTCCCATGGATACGCTGGCGCCGGGCGGTGCACTTGCCTGTCCCAACAGTGGTCTCGCGGTGAGCGGTGACAGTGTGTGGGCCGCCTGCGACGGCAATGTGCGCATCGAGCAGGTGGACAAGACCACCCATGCGCTCATCACCAGCTTCCCAAGTGGCATCCAGCGCACCGAGGATGTCGAGTGTGATCCACTGACCTTCGGTAAAGACGTGATCTGGACCAAAGAGGCATATATCAATAAATTCTCCGCCTTCGAGATACCGCTTGGTACCTGCAATGTCGGTGGCGCACCGCCGACGATACCGCCCGTCGCCCAGACCGGCGCCTGCTGCCCGACGGGAAGCACCGATAGCGACCACGATGGTCTCCTCGACTGCTGGGAAACCGACCGCAGCACCGGGTCGCAACCCATCAAGTATTACATCGACTTCGATTGCAACGGCACGCCGGATATCGACCTCACCTACGGCGGGACGCTGACCGCTCCCAACCCCAGCGTGAAAGATGTCTACGTCGAAATCGACTACATGGCAGGAACCCAGCCCAACGCCGCCGCTCTCAACACCTTGCGCACGCAGTTCGCACTGGCCAACGTGCAAGGCGCCGGCGCGGCATCCACCGGTGTCAACCTCCACTACCAGGTCGACGATCAGGTCAACTCCGACACCATCAATCCGGTCTCGACGCCGTTTGCGCCGTGTACCTCGAGCGGTTTCGCCGGTGACGTATCCTTCGACGACTGGAAGACCACGGCCGCAACTCCACAAGGCGTACCCGGCTTCTTCGGCACCGCGGCCGATCGCACCGCTGGTACCACGCGCCTGCGCGCCAAAGCACTCTTCTTCCGCTACGGCCTCATCGCCCACGGCCTGACCGGCTCGAGCCCCACGACTCCGTCGGAGCTCATGGGCTGCGCCGAGCTGCCTGGTAACGACTTCATCATCGGCGTGGCCGGCCTGCTCGGTGGCTATGTCGTGCCCGAGAACCAAGAGGGCATCTTGATGCATGAGCTCGGCCACAACATGAACCTGCGCCACGGCGGCAACATCAACCTCGACAACCAACCGAACTTCGTCAGCGTCATGAACAGCAGCCTCATCATGAACGTCAAGCAACCGTCGCGGCCTCTCGACTTTTCACGTAGCTCGCTGCCCTGGACCGAGGTCGCGGGAATCGTCAACATCAACGGCATCCCCCAGTCCAAGGTCGTGGGCTCGCTGTTCTGGAGCGGCGGCACCATCAGCGCCGGCACGGCCTTTGCGACGGCGGCCAACACCACCCAGCCCACTGCGTTCAACTTCGGCACCACGACGGATGCGGCGGCGCGATCGCTCGACGTGAACGGCGATGGTCTCATCACCGCGCTGCCAGGTGGCTATCCCATCCCGGGCATCAGTCTCGACGGCAGCTCGACTGGCGGCGACTGGGCCAATATCGTGCTCAACTTCCGCGAGACCTCTGACTATGCAGCCGGCGTGCACCTCAGCATGCTCTCCAACGAGGAGGTTCCCGGTTCGCTGTATGTCCGTATCAGCGACGACACCGACCACGATGGTATCGTCAACTATCTGGACAATTGTCAGAACGTGGCCAATCCGGACCAGAAAGACCTGAATCACAACGGCATTGGGGATGCCTGTGAGGTCGTGCCCACCGTCTGTGTGGCCGAGCAACGCGGAAATCTGGTGGCAAAGTTCGGCTATACCAACCGAAATGCGCCGATCACCTATCCGATTGGCAGCGACAATACGCTGGCCGGTTCCTCGACGACAATCACGGCTGGCGCGCAAACCGAATCGTTCCAGAACGGTCATCATGCCGATGTATTCGAGGTGGTCTTCAACCGTCACACTGCAGTGACCTGGACCGTGGCGGGCGTTGCCGCCACCGCCAGTCGCGCCAGCCATCGCTGCGACAGGGATGGAGACGACGATCACGGCGACGACGATCACGGCGACGATCACCACGGCGACGATGACCACCACGGTCACGGCGGCGGCGGTGACGACCACCACGGTAACGGTGGCGGCGGTGACGATCATCACGGCGGCGACGACCACCACGGTCGCCACTAGTCCTCGTCGAGACGGCGGGGCCCAGCACAGCGGGCTTCGCCGTGGTTACTGCCAGACGATTCCCACCACATCGCTCGGCGCGGCACGCGGCTTGTTGGTACCGTCGCCAATCTGACCGTCGCTGTTGAAGCCCCAACAAGACACCGTGCCGTCAACGCGAACTGCACAGGAGCCGCCCAACGCCACTGCGTCGGAGAGCTGCACCGCCACCGGGCTGGCATGGATCACGATGGCGCCTGTCTGGTCGATGGCCCCTCCCCAGCACGAGACTGGACCTTGCGCGTCGCGTGCGCAGATGGCCGTCACCGACGACAGCTCAGCGGGTGAAAAGCCGAGACCCACCTGCACCGGAATCAGCTGGGAGTTGGGCGTTGTGCCGTTGCCGAGTGTGCCGTACATGCCGGCCCCCCAGCACCAGGCGCCACCTGACGCGCGGTTGGCGCAGGTATGAAACTGGCCGGTGGTGAGTCGAACGGCATCGTCGATCCCGATGACTGCCGTCGGTGACGGCGCGCCGGCGATGTCGCGATTGCCGACCTCGCCGTAGTTGTTCGCGCCCCAGCAGGAGAGCTTGCCCGATGAAAGACGCACGCAACTGTGAAAGCTACCGGCGGATACCTCGACCACGTTGGTCACCGCGATCTGCGTCGGCGCCGCGCGATCAACCGACGTACCGTCCCCGATCTGCAGCGACTGGTTGTTGCCCCAGCAATAGACATGACCATTGCCAGCGACGGCGCAGGTGTGCATTGCACCGAGGCTGATGCCAATCAGCGCGGGAAGGCCGCCGATCTTGACGGGCAGCGCCTGGTCGGTGGCGGTCTGGTCGCCTAGCTGGCCGAACATGTTCGATCCCCAGCACCACAGCTCGCCCGCCGTATTGAGCGCGCAGGTATGGCCGCTCACCGACGGGTTGCCGCAGCCGACTGCCATTTGGGCGATGGTGCCGACGGCCGCGAGGCCCTGGACCGTAGCGGCGCTGTTGCGGCTGGTCTGGGTATTGTCGCCCAACGCGCCAAACGTATTGGCGCCCCAGCAAAATGCCTGCGTGCCACGCCAAGCGCAGCCATGACAAGGGCATTGGGCCACACCGACACCGTTGAAACCGCCGTCAGGATTCGCCGATAGCAAATCAAGATCGGCCTGGTTCCGGCTCATATCCCGACTGGCGGAGAAATCGAATGCGGCATCGTACGCGGCGTCGATGGCGCCCAGATCGTCGGCGCAGCCCATCGTCAGAATCGTGAACGCTCCCAATGCAGAAAGCGCATAAGTCAGGATTCGCCGTGTTTTAGCCTGTTGGCCTAAACCTAGCAGTGATAGCATTGCCATCATGATTGCTCCTGCGCTGTCCGGGGCTCAGCAACCAATCTTATACCTGGGAGGAGTCGTGGGCGAGAGAGTTTGCCAGTGGCGGGTGCTGCTTGGGCTTTCGATATTCCTTGCGGGGGTTTCGAGTTTTACGGCGGGCTGCAAGACCGCCCAAGATTGTCGTCCCGGAACTCTATTCATTCGCACCATGATCGGCGCTGATTTGCAGAGCGCCGACGCGCTGGTGGTGACCGTTCACCGCGACGGTGTGGCTGATGTGACGCTTCCCGATTTTCACCGCATGACGGGCGTGCGCTCCGAATCCATCGAGCTGACATTTCCCAGTTATACGGCCAACCTCTCCGTGACGCTGGATATTGTGGCAAAATCCCAAGGTCAACCGCTGGCCAAGGCCCACAAAACGGTGGTGTTGGTGGCTGGCTGCACCGCGGCCGATGTCGCCATTGGCGATGTCGGCGCAGATATGGGCATGACGGATATGGCCGCACAAGACTTGTCGGGCGACATGGCCGTGCTACCGGGAGTGCCAGGTCCGCCTTCCAACGTGGTGTCGGTTGCGGTCGTTGGTGGCAAATTCCAGCTCAGCTGGACAGCGCCTACCGATAGCGGTTCGGCACCCGTCAATGGCTATACGATTGAATCGAATCCACCGGGATTGTCGGCCTCGTCGACGACGCTGACGTACACGACTACGGCTCTAACGCTGGGGACCAGCTACACCTTCAACGTGCATGCAACCAACTCGTTCGGCACGGGCAACGCGGCCACTTCCAACGCGGCCGTCGCTGGAGACGTGCCGTCAGCACCGACGAATGTCGTGGCCACTGCGCCTGGCGGTCGAGGCGTTCTGAACTGGACCGCGGCCAGCGCCAATGGTTATCCCATCACCTCGTATACGCTGACCACGGTTCCCACCAGCCAAACCGTGCAAGTGGGAGCCCTGGCCACGTCCACGACGGTGACCGGCCTCACCACGGGAACGATGTATACCTTCAATCTTTACGCGACCAATGCATTCGGAAATGGACCGGTCGCCACCTCCAATACCATCACCGCGAATTGCACGCTCAACACCTACACCTTGTACGCGATCGACTCGTGCTCCGTCGAGTACGGCACTCCCCCCCAGAGCGCCGCCAATGGACAGATCGAAGCGACACGCGACCCACGTCTTTACAACGTGGACTTGCGCGGTTGGGCGAAGTTCAGCCTCGGCACCGTCCCAGCTTGGGCGGTCATCAAATCCATCCGCATGACGCTGACCGCTGGCTCGGTCAGCATCGGCAACACACCCAATCCGACATTGGAAATGTGGTACAGCAAAAGCGACGGTTGGAGCCGCGCTGCGATTCCGGTCGCAGCTGATATCGAGGCGACGCAGGTCATATCTGGCCAATATGGACCCGGCGCGGTGGGCAAGCAGTCTTTCGACGTCAATATCGGTGCACGCGATTGGTCCGCCGACGTGACCGACCGTTATCTGACGCTCGGTATCCGCAACGTGAATACCAACTGGAGCTCCAATCTGTATTACGGATCGGACAATTCGCCGGCAGGCTCCGCGCCATTTCTGACGCTGGGGACCTGCGAATGAGGGCCGCGATGAAGCTCCTTTCTCTCTGTGCGTTGATCTTGTTTTCTACCTGGAGCGACGTGGGTCATGCCGAGGGGAAGCTCGGCGCCAAGGAGCATTACAAAAAAGGCGTCAGTCTGTACGCGCTCGGCAAGTTTGCCGAAGCCGCCAGCGAGTACGAGACCGCCTTCGAAATGGAGCCCGATCCTGCGCTGCTCTACAATGCCGCCCAGGCGCATCGTCTCGCCGGCAACAAGGTGCGCGCTCTCTCGCTCTACCAGAGCCTGCTGCGCATGTTTCCGAAAAGTGACGCGGGCGGCGTACAGAAGCATATCGCGGCGCTGAAGCTGGCCATCGAAGCCGACAGCAAGGCAGAGCATTCTCCACCGACGGAAACGCGTCAACTGTCGGAGAAGCCGCCGGAAGTCGTCACGCCCGCAGAGCCTGCGGCGCGGGTCGAGGTGGTGGTCGCCAAACCCGCCCCGCCACCGCCAGAAAAAAAGCGGACACCGCGCTGGGTTTGGGGCGTGGTGGGCGGCGTTGCTGCGGTGGGGATCGGCCTCGGGATTGGCCTGGGGATCGGTCTCAGCGGCCCGCAATATCCCAGCCCGACTGCGGGGAGCGCAATCGTACAATAGCAGCCTAAAATCCGTCATTGCGCCACCGTCGGGCTTCGACTGCTATTCGGAGTATCAACCGATCGGTCAATTCAGCCTCAGTCGCGTGCCGGATTTCACCACCTGGCAATACTACACGGCACAGGAGCTCACCGTCGCTGCAGCGCTCAGCATCGTGACCAACAACCTCGGCCCGAACACCGCCATCCAGGGGTTGGGAAGCGCGGCGGCGCATGCGGCAGAACTCCGGCGTCGGCAGCGGGACCGATCCGATCGCCAACGGTCTTTGCAACTCACGCGCGTTCGAGAACGAATGCAAAGGCACGAGCCCCAGATCCCAACGTGGCAGTGGCAGGGTAATACGGGCCTGGGCGCAGAGTCTTTACGCCTGAACGAAATCGGGACCAGCGACGACTAACGCCGCAGTTGGAAGAACTTCGCACAACACGCGTATGATGACTTTCGGATTCCCTTTGCCAAAGGACCTTTAGATGAAACGCATCCTTTTGCCTATGTTGGCCTTCGCAATTGTCAGCAGCGGCTGCAGCAGCGGTCGCGGCGGCGGCAAGCCCAACGGCAATGGCAACAACGACCTCAGCGTGCCCGACATGGCGATGATTCCCGTCGACGTGTGCTCGGTGCCGCCCGAGGCCACCGGAATCGACAACGCCGGCGAGCAGTGCACCGTGTCGGCGCCGCCCAACTCCTTTACCCCCGAGATCAAGTGGTCGTGGACCGCGCCGGGCGCCGAAGCCACCATCGGCAGCATTGTCATGCCGCTGGTTGGCAACTTCACCGACGACAACCACGACGGCAAGATCGATCTCTGCGACATCCCCGACATCCTCATCACCACTGGCTCGGGCGGTATCGGCGGTGGCGGCCATATCTACATGCTGGCCGGCGACACCGGCGCCCTCGAGAAGACGTTCGCCACCGAGGTCGACGGCTCGGTCACCCCAGCCTTCGCCGATCTCGATGGTGACGGCATCCCGGAGATCGTGGCCAACGACGTGTCGGGCCACCTCATCGCCTTCAACGCCAACGGCACGGTCAAGTGGACCGGCCCCAGCATCGGCGCCTACAAGCAGGTCACCGCGTCCTACTGCCACGCCATCGCCATCTACGATCTCGACGGGGACGGCAAGCCCGAGATCATCGCCGGCTTCGAGGTCTTCGACAACAAGGGCAAGATGTTGTTCGGCAAAGACGAGTCGTCGTTCGACGGCCACTACTGGTGCCCGGCCAACACCGCCGCCGATCTCGACGGCGACGGCAAGCTGGAGGTCATCTTCGGCAACGCTGCCTATCACTCCGACGGCACCGTGTACTGGACCATCCCGGGCCCGCCGGGCCAGCCGCAAGTGGCCAACCTCGACAGCGATCCCGATCCCGAGATCTTCATCGCCCGCGAGGACGGCATCCTCATCTTGGAGCACGACGGCACCATCAAGCTCGGCCCGGTCAAGCTCATCAACGAGCCCACCTCGCCCAACTGCTGGTCCAAGCCCGGCGCCATCCACGACTTCGACGGCGACGGCATCGCCGACGTCTCGGCGTCGACCTGCGGCGCGTACGGCGTCTACAAAGTCACCGGCAACACGCTGACCCTGAACTGGCAGGCCAAGGTCGACGACACCTCGGGCCTGGCGTCGACGACCGCGTTCGACTTCCTCGGCCGCGGCGTCGCTCAAGCCGTCTACGGCGACCAGGTGGCGCTCTACATCTTCGACGGCAAAACTGGCGCCCTCGAGCTCACCAGCCCGCGCTCGTCGGGCACGCTCATCGAGTATCCCGTCGTGGCCGACGTCGACAACGACCACTCCGCCGACATCGTGGTCGTCTCCAACGGCGGCGGCTACAAGCACACCGTCGACGTCATCCAAGATCAGATGCGGCGCTGGATCCCGACGCGACGCATCTGGAATCAGCACGCCTATCACGTCACCAACATCCGCGAGGACGGCACGGTACCGAAGCACATGAACCCCAACTGGAAGGCGCTCAACACCTTCCGCACCAACGCGCAGATCAACGGCAACAACGCGGCCTGCGCGCCGCCGATCCCATGAGGCTGTTGTGGTTGGTGCTGCTTACTGCGTGTAACGCACCAGCCGCAAAAACCGACGCAGGCGTCCCTGGGCCCGACGCTGCGCTCGGCGAAGACTTCGAAATGCAAGCCGCTGACTTCGAATGCGTGACCCGCTGGCCGCAGGTCCGCAACTACCGCATCACCAACAAGCTCGGCCACACCGATGCCGCCGTCGCCATCGCCACGGCCGATGTCGGCGGTAATTTTCCCGTCGGTACGCTCATCCAGCTCGTGCCTTTCGAAGCCATGATCAAACGCCGCGCCGGCTTTGACCCAGTCAGCAACGACTGGGAATTCTTCGCCCTACAAGCCTCGGCCTCGGGGACCAAGATCGTCGCCCGAGGCACGTCCGGCGTCGTCAATCAGTTCGGCGGCAACTGCCTCGACTGCCACAAAAAAGCCGTCGCCAAATGGGACTTCATCTGCGAAACCGGCCACGGCTGCGACACGCTCCCGTTGACCAGCGCGCAGATCCTCAGCCTACAAAACAACGACGCCCGCTGCCCTTAGCGCGCGCGAGCCGCACAGTTAGCCCGACATTCCGGGGAGTTGCACGGCGAGAAAATCGTCCGCATCCTTCTGGGTTGGCCAGTCGTCTTTTACATGAGGGGTAAAATGACCAAGGCGATAAAGACCGGGAGCGCATTTCGGATGGACTGCACCGTGCGCGTGCAGATTGGCGCCAGCGCCGACAAAGTCTGGGCACTCTTGACCGACGCAGGGCGTTTCCCAGCGTGGAACTCGACGGTGACCAGCATCGAAGGCCAGATCGCCGAGGGCCAGCGCCTCAAGATCCGCGTGCCGGCTGCCCCCGGCCGTGTCTTCAAACCCAAGGTCAGCGGCGTCAAACAGGGCGAAGCCATGGTCTGGAGTGACGGCATGGCGCCGATGTTCAAAGGCATCCGCACCTTTGCGCTCAAGCCCAACAGCGACGGCACGACCGAGTTCTCCATGCGCGAAGAATTCAGCGGTCTGATGTTGCCGATGATCAAAGGCTCGTTGCCCGACTTCGGACCCATTTTCGAAACCTATGCGGCCGACCTCAAGCGCGCCGCGGAAAGCCTGCAGTCATGAAAAAGTGGAGCTCGAGACTCTGACCAGTCAACGCTTTTCAGTCTCACCCGTCGGCGAATTTTGAGAGCATACGAGGACACATGAAGACCAAAGGGCAAGGCACTCAGAAGTCGCCGTGGGAGCTCAAGACACCGCCGGGCACCGCCGAGTATTTGGCCTACCGCGACGAAGAGGCCGATCCGCCAGCGCTGGTGGTGCAGGTCGGCAAGACGCAGCTCCGCTATCACCTGCGTTGCATCGACGACCTGCACGCGATGCTCAAGAGGAAAAAAGACTGGGTGCTCCTCGGCAGCGCCGACGAACAGAAGCCCGCCGCCGACGACACCGTCGAGGCCTGGGGCCGCGCCGCCAACAATCCAGTCAAAGGCTGGTACGGAATCAAGAAAGGCCTGCGCGGGCGCTTCGGCATGTATGTGCCGCCGGTGCTGGAAGCCTTGGGTCTGGCCGAGGTCGAGCACAACCCCAAGAACAACCGGATGCGCGCCGCGTGACGCAAACTCCGGGCGCGTTTGCCGACGCACGCGAGCAATTCCTCGCGCTGGTCGACGGGATACGGCCCGAGCTGCACCGCTACTGCGCGCGCTTGACTGGATCGGTCATCGACGGCGAGGACATCGTTCAGGAGACGCTGGCCAAGGCGTTTTATGCGCTCAGCTTGTCAGCCGAAGTGCCGTCGCTGCGGCCGTGGTTGTTTCGTATTGCGCACAATACCGCAATCGACTTTCTGAAAAGCCATGCTGAGCGATTTACGGATACGTATGGCGATGTCCATGACCTCGGGATCGAGGTCTTCGAAGACCGCGCCGATCCGGCGGTGGTACGTGCGGCGCTGGCGCGTTTCGTGGCCTTGCCGGTGCGACAGCGCGCGGCGGTGATTTTGAAAGACGTGCTCGGACACTCGCT
>Ga0123336_10003132_pt1 | contig 14033 bp, 15 predicted proteins | sample SSSSmetaG_FD_96466 | JGI IMG/M metagenome (GOLD analysis project Ga0123336, IMG submission 96466) | Glacier valley bacterial and archeal communities from Borup Fiord, Nunavut, Canada, to study Microbial Dark Matter (Phase II) - ​SSSS metaG | ecosystem: Environmental > Aquatic > Freshwater > Ice... | reverse complement strand
ACAGTCAGACGTCGAGCATTCCCGATCTGATCCGCACGCTCCGCATCGCGACCTGGACTTCGAACAGGAAAAGCAGCAGCCCGGCGATGAGCAGCGCCATGGCGACGATGAACAACCCAGCGACGAGGATACTCGCAGAGAACGGCGTGAAATTATCGACGAACAGCAGCGCGACGACGACGCACACGAACAGCGCCGAGCAGGTGCACAGCCCGATCGCCCAGTGCGCCGCCGTTGTCCGTCGTCCCAGCATGCCGAGTTCGACCACCGCGCGCCGTTTTGCCGCCGGGTCGTAGCCGGCGATCTCCGCCTCGATCCGGCGGGCGCGGTCGATGACGCGGCCGAGGCGGTTGGTGAGTACGTTCAGGATCGACGCGATGCCGGTCAGCAGGAACACCGGACCGAGCGCGAGCTGGATGTTATGCGCGATCGCGTCGACATTACCGGCCAAACCGCTGTCCCCCGGGGGCAACCAGAGCAGTCGCTATGCCAGCGATACGCTCGCTTGGCCAGTCGCCCGGCGACGAGCCACGCCGACCGCGGCAAAGCCAACGATCAGCATGGTCCAGCTCGAGGGTTCGGGGACCGTGACCGCTGCCGAGCTTGCCGACTGCGCGGCAATCTGCGCCCCGGCTTTCGCCTTCGGCTTGATGACCACCGGAAATTGATGAATGACGTTGCCGAGCATCGTATTGCCCGACCCGCCGACGACGTTGAGGTTTGTCAGATACTGCGACCCCGGCAGCGTTGTCAGCGTGTTGTAGGTAATTATGCTGTCGACGCACTCGTAACAGGCGATGCCCTGCGGGAATGAGGTGCTGACGATATTGCGCGTGATCTGCAGCCGGAGCCCGCCGCCGCCTGCCGAGAAGGAGGTGAAACCCTGGGTTGGCCCGGTCGCGGTGTTGCGCGTGATGATGTTGTCCGACTGCAGCGGCTGGCCGGGATTGCTCCACAGCTGGATGCAGTCGGGGTGGACGCCCACGCCGGGCGTACCGAGCGAGCAAGTGTTGAAGCTTGCGGTGACATGATGGCTGTCGGCGATGTCGATGCCATCGGAAACTGCATGCGTTATGCGGTTCTTGAGGGCGATGCCCCCCGTGACGCTGCCGAAGGCAACGCCGACCTGCAGCCCGTCGAAGCGGCCGTTCGAAACCGTCGCGTGCGACGTACCGGCAAAGCTGATCCCGATCTGCCCGGCGGTGCCGACCACCACGGTCTTGTCGAACGAGATGTTGCTGCCGCCGTAGACGACCGCGGCACGTGAATAGATGCTGCCGGCCGTAACGTCGAATCGCCCGCCGATGACCTTGAGATTGTTGATACGCGACAGGTTGAGCGTATTGTTGAACGACGCCTTCGTGAGGTCGAGCGTCACCGTCTTGGTGAAGCTGCGGTCGAGCATGCGTAACGTGCCGAAGCTGCCGATGAACTGCAGGGTATCGCCGGAGCCGATCGTCTTCAGCAACGCGGCCGCGGTATCGGGCGTGGCGATGAAGGTCGCCGCTGCCGCCGGCGTTCCGAGCGACGCGCTTAACACAGCCGCACAGGCCCAGCGAACTGGTGATTTAAAGTTCATGATACTTCCCACCCGATGAAGACTGTTAGTCGAAGTCTGCAGTCGCGGCCGTCATCCCCTACGGTCGCAATCCCAGTGACTTAAACGCTACGTGTTAATAGCTGCATAATTCAGTCGGTGACAAAATCGTGACGCGCGCGGCAGTCGCTCGACACGCATCGTGATCTTCGCTACCTCTGGGTTATCGCATCGCGGCGACTTACCGGCCCCTAAGGCATGTGCCGCACCGCCGGGGTGCGCTGCATGCGGGGATGGCCCCGGCGGCGATACGCAAGGCGGCGGACGATGACGAGCATCCTGATCTTCGATACAACTCTCCGCGACGGCGAGCAGTCGCCGGGCTGTTCGATGAATCTCACCGAGAAGCTGCGGGTTGCCGCACAGCTCGAGGCACTCGGTGTCGATATTATCGAGGCGGGCTTCGCGATCGCAAGCGACGGCGACTTCGAGGCGATCGGTGCCGTCGCGCGGCAGTGCGAGCGGGCGATCGTCGCCAGCCTTGCGCGCGCGGCGAGTGGCGACATCGAAAGGGCGTGGCTGGCCGTCAAGGGCGCGCGGCATCCCCGCATACACACCTTCATCGCGACCTCGCCGCTTCATATGCGCGTCAAGCTCGGCCTCGAACCCGATGTCGTGCTCGAGAGGATTCGCGCGTCGGTGACCCACGCGCGCAATCTGTGCCCTGACGTCGAGTGGTCGGCGGAGGACGCTACCCGCAGCGACCCCGACTTTCTGGCGCGCGCGGTCGAGATCGCGATCGCGGCCGGCGCGGCCACGATCAACCTGCCCGACACAGTCGGCTATGCGACGCCCGAAACGTACGGTGCGATGTTCCGCAACGTGCTGAACCGGGTTCCCAATGCCGATCGGGCGGTGTTCTCGACACATTGCCACAACGACCTTGGCCTTGCCGTGGCGAACACTCTGGCAGCCGTCATGGCGGGCGCGCGGCAGGTCGAAGCGACAGTCAACGGCATCGGCGAGCGCGCCGGCAATGCCGCTGTCGAGGAGATTGCGATGGCGCTGCATGTCCGACGCGACGTGATGCCGTTCACCACCGGCGTCAACGCGAGTGAGATAACCCGTGCCAGCCGCATGGTCAGCGGCATCACCGGCATGGCAGTGCAGGCGAACAAGGCGATCGTCGGGGCCAATGCCTTCGCCCACGAAAGCGGCATCCATCAGGACGGGATGATAAAGGACGCCGGAACGTACGAGATCATGACTCCCGAGAGCGTCGGTCAGGGCGCGACCAACCTGGTGCTCGGCAAGCATTCGGGCCGCGCGGCGTTCCGGCAGAAGCTCGAGGCGCTCGGCTACGCACTGTCGGACAACGAGTTCGGCGATGCGTTCCGCCGCTTCAAGGACCTCGCCGACGCTAAGAAGGCGATCTGGGACGAGGACATCGTCGCACTGGTAGACGACGAGGTGCTGCGCGGCCACGATGCGATCCGGGTTGTCGAGGTCGAGGTCCATTGCGGCAGCACGGGGCCGCAGCGCGCGATCCTGACGCTGTCGGTCGACGGCGTCGAGACGACAGCTGCGGTTCGCGGCAACGGTCCGGTCGACGCGCTGTTCGCCGCGATCCGCCGCATCGTCCCGCACGACGGCGCGACGCTGCAGCTCTACCAGGTCCACGCCGTTACGCAGGGCACCGATGCGCAAGCCGAGGTCAGCGTGATGCTCAGCGAGGACGGCCGCACGGTGCGCGGAACCGGAGCCGACGTCGACACACTCGTCGCCAGCGCACGCGCCTATGTGAACGCGCTCAACAAGCTGATCGTCAAGCGCGGCCGCAGCGCGCTCGACGATCGCGCCGCGGGTTAGGCCGGCCGCCGCTGCGGCTAGCCGGCCAGCGCCGCCGCGAGGCGATCGTTGACCACCGCCGGGTTCGCCTTGCCGCCCATGGCACGCATCGTCTGGCCGACGAAGAACCCGAACAGCTTGTCCTTGCCGCCGCGATAGTCGGCGAGCTTGTCGGGGTTGGCGGCGAACACGGCGGCGATGGCCGCGTCGATCTCGCCGGCGTCCGACGTCTGGCGCAGGCCGCGTGCCTCGATGATGGCCCCAGCGCCGTCGCCCGTCTCGAGCATCGCCTCGAACACCTGTTTGGCGAGCGGTCCCGACAGGGTCCCGTCGGCGGTCAGGCGGATCAGCTCGGCCGCGGCCGTGGGCGTCACAGGCGACGCCTCGATGCCGAGCCCGAGCCGCTTCAGCGCGCCGAACAGATCGCTCGTCACGAAGTTCGCCGCGCGCACCGCGAGCGCCGGGCCGCCGATTGCCGCGGGTCCAAGCTCACCGAGCAAAGCCTCGAACCAGTCGGCGGTCTCCTTCTCGGCGGTCAGTACCGCGGCATTGTACGGCGTCAGCCCGAGCGCCGTCGTGAAGCGGTCGCGCTTGGCGTGCGGGAGTTCGGGCAGGCTCGCCGCGCATTCGGCGACAAAGTCCGGTGTCAAGGTCAGCGGCAGCAGGTCGGGGTCGGGGAAGTAGCGATAGTCGTGCGCATCCTCCTTCGACCGCATGGCGCGTGTCGTCATCCGGTCGGGGTCGAACAGCCGGGTTTCCTGGACGATCATCCCGCCGCTTTCGATCACGTCGACCTGACGGCGCGCCTCGGCTTCGACCGTGGCCATGATGAAGCGGACCGAGTTGACGTTCTTGGTCTCGGTCCGCGTCCCGAACGGCTCGCCTGGGCGCCGGACGCTGACGTTGACGTCGGCGCGCATCGAGCCTTCCTCCATGTTGCCGTCGCAGCTGCCGACGTAGCGCAGGAGCGACCGCAGCGCGCGGACGTACGCCCCCGCCTGCGCCGGGGATCGAAGGTCGGGCTTCGACACGATCTCCATCAACGCGCAGCCCGAGCGGTTCAGGTCGACGAAGGTCATCGTCGCATGGCCGTCGTGGACCGACTTGCCGGCGTCCTGCTCGAGGTGGAGCCGCTCGATGCCGACGCGTTTGGGGGCCTCGCCGTCGGGCTCGATGTCGAGATGCCCCTCACCGACGATCGGATGAAACAACTGACTGATCTGATAACCCTGCGGCAGGTCGGCGTAGAAGTAGTTCTTGCGGTCGAAGCGGCTGACGCGGTGGATCTCGGCATCGAGCGCGAGGCGGGTGCGCACCGCCTGCCGCACGCACTCCCCATTGAGCACCGGGAGCATGCCCGGCATCGCGGCGTCGACGAGGCTGACCTGCGTGTTTGGGGCCGCGCCGAAGCTGGCCGCGGCCCCGCTGAACAGCTTCGACTTCGCCGTTACCTGGGCGTGTACCTCGAGCCCGACGACGATCTCCCAATCGCCGGTAGCGCCGCGGACGGTGAAGGGAGCGGAGGTTTCGGTCATGCCGCTTCTTAGCATGGCGGCGGCGAGGTGGAAGCCTATGCCCCCGGTGCCGCATATTGCAGATACATCAGCCGCTTCATCTCGCGCCGCCCCTTGGTCACGGTGTCGAGCACGAGCCCGCACACCAGCGCAAGCGCGGCGACGATCGCGAGGCCGGTCACCAGCACCGCCGTCGGGAAGCGCGGAACCAGCCCGGTGTGCATGTACGTCACTGCCAGCGGAACCGCGAGGATGCCCGCGATCAACAGCAGCACGCCCGCGACCGCGCCGAAGAACACCGCCGGCCGCTCGCTGCGGTAAAGCGCGACCATCGTCCACAGGATGCGCCAGCCGTCGGCATAGGTGCTGAGCTTCGACACCGATCCGGGCGGGCGCTCGGCATAAGCGGTCGGCAGCTCGGCGCACGGCATCGCGAGCTCGAGCGCGTGGATGCTGATCTCGGTCTCGATCTCGAAGCCGGCCGACAGGACCGGGAAGCTCTTGACGAAGCGGCGCGAGAAGACGCGGTATCCGGTCAAGATGTCGCTGAACGACGTCCCGAACATCTGCGTCAGCAGCCCGGTGAGAAGCTTATTGCCGAACTGGTGGCCGCGCCGGTACGCGGCCTCTGCGACGGCGGCGGGGGTGACGCGCGTGCCGACGACCATGTCGAGCTGGTCGGTGAGCAGCAGATCGACGAGCCGCGGGGCGGCGGCCGCCTCGTACGTCGCGTCGCCGTCGGCCATCAGATATACGTCGGCGTCGATGTCGGCGAACATGCGCCGCACGACCGCACCCTTGCCCTGCCGCCGCTCGGTCCGCACGATCGCGCCCGCGGCGGCTGCGACCTCGCGCGTGCGATCGCTTGAATTGTTATCGTAGACGTAGACCTTGGCGTCCGGCAGCGCGGCGCGGAAGCCGGCGACGGTCGCGGCGATCGCCGCCTCCTCGTTGTAGCACGGCAGCAGCACGGCAATGCGAATCATGGAGCTCTCCGGCGCGCAGTTGCGCGTACCTGTTCGATCAAGGCGGCGGCGGCGAGGGGCGCGAGCCACGCGATCCGTCCGGTGTAGCGGTCGCGCACTCCCGATAACGTCCCGGACACTGCGGCATTGACGGCGATACCCCCGACGATGATGGCGACCGCCGCGACCAGCCGCGGGTCGATCGCGCCGCGCTGCCGGCCGGGGGCTCCCGGCAACGCGAGCAGTGCCGCCGCCGCTGCGACCGCGACAAGCGCGGCGAGATAGATCCGCTCGGTTACCGCGCTGAGCGCGCGCAGCGGAAAGTCGCCCGCGACGATGCCACTGCGGGGATAGGCGGCCATCGCGGGGGCGAGTGGCGGATCGACCCGCCACCGCGTCGGCACCCGCTGGGCGAAGTCGCTCATCCCCGCGAGAAGGAACGAGCGGACGCTATAGTCGATCGCCTCGGCCAGTGCCGCGACCGGCCGCGCCGCGACGGCACCGGCGACGATCGCGTTAGCCTCCTCGTTCAGGCGCTGCTTATCGCCCACCGTCATCGTATTGAACACGCCCCCGCCGCTCGTGTCCCACAGGAACCGGTCGTGGTCCATCGGCAGACGGCCCTGCCAGCGGCACAGGAAGTAGCGCTTTGCCGGGCACGCCTCGGCGAGATAGGCCGGCACCACGCGTCCCTCGATCATCCGCGCGAGGAGGAACGGTTGCGACGCCATCCTGGCCCCATAGGCCGCCTCGACGACCGTCCCGACTGCGGCGTGCGCGACGATCGCGACGACGCACAGTCCCGCCGCCGCCGCCCAGCCGCGCCGGACGAGCCACCGCGTGCGCCACGCACATGCCGCCGCGATCACGACGACAATCGCGACGGCGAGGAACGCCCGGTGGAACAGCACCCCGGCGAGCACCGCCGCCAGCCAGAACGCCAGCTCACCGCGCGGCAGGTCGCGCACGGTCAGCACGAAGGCAAGGCCAAGGATCACTGGCCCTAGCATCACGTCGGGCACGAGCACGCACGCATAGAACGCAAGACCCGCCGCCGCCGCGACGCTCCCCGCCGCCACTGCGCTGGTACGCGTCAGCCGCAGCCGACCCAGCGCGAGCACCAGTGCCGTAGCTGCGACAACCGCCTGTGCCGCGGCCGTGAGCCAGACGCTGCCGCCGCGGTCGAGCACAGCGAGGAAGACACCGTAATAAGGAGACCTTGCCGCCGACACGCCCGCGTCGACCGTCGCGGCGGCCGTGGTCGTCGTCGCGGTGCCCGTGGTCGTCGTCGCGGCGGCCGTGGTCGTCGGCGCGCCGTGGCGGGCGCGGCGTTCATGGCCGCCCAATACGCCGAGCACCGCCTCGCCGGCACTGCTGTATCCCAGCGTATCGGGGAACAGCACGGGCAGCCGGTTTACCGCCGCGACGCTTAGGAACGCTAACGCAATAATAATGATTACGATGAACACGTGGAGTTTACTTGCGGTAGTCGCGCGGGCGGCCGGTTCCGTCCAGGTCTCCACGCGCACGCTCTCCAGATACGTCGCGGCGGTGCTTACCGTCGAGAAGCGGAGAGGGCAATCGCCTTTGCGGTCACCACCACCGCGCGGGCGCCGCGGTGAAGCCTGCCGCGCGTTCGAGAGCATAGGCGACGCCCAGCACCCCCGCCTCGTCGAGCGGGCGGCCGATGACCTGCAGCCCGAGCGGCAGGCCCGCGCCCGTCAGCGCCGCCGGCACGCTCATCGCCGGCAGCCCGGCGAGCGACGACGGCACGGTGAAGACATCGTTGAGGTACATCGCCAGCGGGTCGGCCTTGTCACCGGGGCTGAACGCGGCCGACGGCGCGGTCGGCGTCAGCAGCACGTCGCACGTCTCCCATACCGCCTCGAAGTCGCGCGCGATCAGCGTCCGCACCTTCTGCGCCTGCCGGTAATAGGCATCGTAAAACCCCGCCGACAGGACGTAGGTGCCGATCATGATCCGCCGCTTGACCTCCGGCCCAAAGCCCGCCGCGCGCGTCGCCTCGTACATCGCGTCGAGCGTCCCGCCGTCGGGAGCGACGCGCAGGCCGAAGCGGACGCCGTCGTAGCGCGCGAGGTTCGACGACGCCTCCGCCGGCGCGATGATGTAATAGGCCGGCAGGGCATAACGGGTATGCGGCAGCGCGACGTCGACGACCGTCGCCCCGGCATCCTTGACCCACGCGAGGCCCGTGTCCCACATCGCGGCGATCTCGGGGTCGATGCCGTCGAGCCGGTACTCGCGCGGCACCCCCACGCGTACTCCGCGCAGGTCGCCGGTCAGCCCGCCCGCCCAGTCGGGCACGGGCACGTCGAGCGAGGTAGCGTCCTTCGGGTCGAACCCCGCCATCGCCGCCAGCAGGATCGCGCAGTCGCGCACGTCACGCGCCATCGGCCCCGCCTGGTCGAGCGACGACGCGAACGCCACGACCCCCCAGCGCGAGCAGCGGCCATAGGTCGGCTTGATCCCGGCAATGCCCGTGAAGGCCGCAGGCTGGCGGATCGAGCCGCCGGTGTCGGTCCCGGTCGCGCCCGCGCACAGCCGCGCCGCGACCGCCGCTGCCGACCCGCCCGACGACCCGCCCGGCACCATCACCCGGTTCGACCCCTTGGCCCGCCACGGCGACACCACCTCGCCGAACGCGCTCGTCTCGTTCGACGAGCCCATCGCGAACTGGTCCATGTTGAGCTTGCCGAGCATGCCCGCGCCCGCTGCAAACAGCTTCGCCGTCACCGTGCTCTCATAGTGCGGCACGAACCCTTGGAGGATCTTCGACCCCGCCGTCGTCTGGACGCCCTCGGTCGCGAACAGGTCCTTGATGCCCAGCGGGATGCCGCTCAGCGGCCGGGCAGTCTCCGCCGCAAGGTCCGCGTCCGCCGCCGCCGCCGCCGCGCGGGCGTGCTCGGGCGTCTCGACGATGAAGGCGTTTAGCGGCCGTGCCGCCTCGACCGCGGCGATGTGCGCCTCGGCCAGTTCGGCCGCCGAGAAGGCCCGCGCCCGCAACCCGCCCTGCATCGCCGCCAGCGTCAGGTCGGTCAATCCGGTCACTCGATCACCTTGGGCACGGCGAAGAAGCCCGCCTCGCTCGCCGGCGCGTTGGCCAGTACCTTGTCGACCACGCCGCCGTCGGTCACCGCGTCGTCCCGCAACCGCAGCGTGTTGGGGATGACCGCGGCCATCGGCTCGACCCCGGCCGTGTCGACCTCGCCGAGCTGCTCGATCCACGCGAGGATGCCGTTCAGCTCGCCGACCAGCGGTTCGGCCTCGCCGGGGCTCAGCTTGATCCGCGCCAGCTTGGCGATGCGGGTGACGGTGGCGAGGTCGACGGACATGGGCGGGTCGGGGTCTTCGCGTTGGGCAACGCGAGGCGGGTAGCATGGGGTCCGCCCCCGCTCAACCCGCCGCTCGCCCGAGCGGAAGGTGACACGAAGGTCACGCTTCGACCGGGTTTTCGCAGCCGTCGCGCCGCTCGCCATGCGCGGAAGGTGACACGAAGGTCACGCTTCGACCGGGTTTTCGCAGCCGCCGCGCCGCCCGCCCTCACCGCCGCCCCCACCCGCGCGCCGGGCGGCCGCAGACGATCGCCTCCGCAGCGAGGCACGCCGCCGCCACCGCCGCGTCGCCGGCCGAGCCCTCCCGCGCCCTACCGACCCGCAGCTCGGCCTCGTCGTCGCCAGGCGCATCCCAGCGCGACAGGCCGAACGAAGGGGCGGGGCGGGCAGGGTGCATGGCATCGGCTCCACGAAGAGGAAGCGGAGAGCATGCCATGAACGGGGGCGTGTAGGACAGGGCTACCGCGCCCGCGTCACCACCAGTGTGCCGGCCGGCGTCGGCGCGATCAGCTCGGCCGCCGGCACGCGCCCCCGCGCGCCGACCCCCAGCCAGTCGGCCCACGATGCGCGCGGCAGCAGGACGATCTGGCGCGTGTGGTACGGCGCGATGTCGGGGCCGGGGGCGCAGGTCAGCATCGTGAACGCCTCCGACCCGCGGCCGGGCTCGCCCGCCGCACCCGGCGTGGGCGCGACCGGCCGCCACAGCCCGGCGACGCACAGGAAGCGCCCATCGGCGGCGGTGAACGCCCACTTGTCCTTGCGCGCCTTCGCCGCCGCGCGCGGGCGAGTCACTCCCGCACCCGCACCCGCCTTCGCGGGAGAGGGTGGGGCGCATTGCCAGTGCAAGGGAAGGGAGAGGGCGCTTCCTGCGCCCGCGTCAGCCGCAGCCACCGTGCCGGGATCGGTGAACTCGAAGAAGGCGTCGACCGGGATCAAGCACCGCCCGCCGGTCGCCGACGTCGCGGCTGCCGATGCACCGGGCGCACCATCCCGCCGATCCGCGAAGGTCCGCCCCTCGCTGCGGAAGTTGTAGACCGGCTTGCCGCCCGCCCCGGGCCAGCTCCACCGGCGGGTGACCATCTCGGCGGCCCAGCCCGCCGCAGGCGCGAGATCGGCGCCCGCCGCAGGCGCGAGATCGGCGGGGTCGTCGGCGGCGGCGCGGACGATTACCGTGGTGTCGGTGATGCGGATGCTCGGAGCCTCGCCGAGGTTGGGCAGGCCTTCGGGAAAGCGCAGCGGGATCTTCAGCTGGTTGAACTCGGCGGAGATTTCCCCGAGCGAGCGAATTCGGGCGGCTTCGTTGCACATGGCGGGGCGGCTTACGCTTTTGCAGAGCAAAAGCGAAGCGCGGGGCCCCGCCCGGCCGGCGCGGCCAGCAGCCGCGTCCGACGGCGCGGCTTCGCCGCGACGGGGCTTGCCGCCTCCCGCTTCACCAAGTATATCCGCCGTATCTACAGGAGCCCCAGCCATGCACACCAGCGTCCGCAAATGGGGTAACAGCCCGGCCGTCCGTCTGCCGGCGTCGGTGATGGCGGCGGCGGGCCTGCGCGTCGACGGCCCCGTCGACGTCCGCGTCGAAGACGGCCGCGTCGTCATCGAGCGCATCGCCACTCCCGCCGACCCGGCGTTCGCCGCCGCACTGGCCCCGACGCTCGGCGAGTGGGCGAGCGCCGAGGACGACGCCGCCTGGGCCGACTTGTAAGCCCGCGCGTGACTCACGCCCGCTTCGACGTCGTCATCGTCCCGTTCCCCTTCACCGACCGCCCCGTCGTTCGCCGCCGTCCGGCGCTCGTCGTCTCGGCGACCGAGTGGAACGCGGCGATCGGCCATGTCGTCTGCGCGATGATCACCAGTGCGCGGCAATCGGCGTGGCCGCGCGACGTGCCGCTCACCGACCTCGCCACCGCCGGGCTGACCGCGGCGTGCGTCGTGCGGATGAAGCTGTTCACGCTGGAGGCGGGGCTGGTGATCCGGCGGGCGGGGGCGCTCGGGGGCGAGGATGCGACGGCTGTGGAGGGGGCGCTGGCGGCGGTGCTCGGTTCGGCAGCCCCTCGGGAAAGCGCAGCGGGATCGTCAGCTGGCTGAAATCCTCGCGCATCACGCCGAGGGCGGTACGACGGGCGGCTTCGTTGCACATGGCGCAGCGGCTTACGCTTTTGCGGCGCAAAAGCGAAGCTCAAGCCCCGCCCGGCCGGCGCGGCCAGCAGCCGCGTCCGACGGCGCGGCTTTGCCGCGACGGGTCGCCTGACCATTTGCAATTTGACCGCGCTTTGTTCCCAAGCGATGAAGCAAATATGGACGAGCTTCATACCGACGATCCCGAGGAAGTGACCGATGATGTCGCCAGTTCGCCAAACGAGGTTGGCGACGCTGCCGCTACTGTCGCGAAATATATTCCGGCGGACATTCGTGAGCGATATGAGGTCTACAGCTACCGAAGCGCGGCCCTCATTCTCAGCCAAGCTCACCCGACTGAGTTTGCCGAGTTAATGGTGGCGCTCCGAGCATTCACGATAACCACAGATATCATTGCCAAGCCCGGCGGAAATGAATCGGACATCCCGAAAATCGTTTCAGCATCGCTACGACCGGCTGGTTGGTTTGAAACCACAATACAGGCCGATTTGCTGGTAAAGTTGCTTTGGAAAAAGCCGAGCTTCTCCTCCAAGGGCAAAGCGACATCTGAGGCGATGACCAGCGAATCCATCAAAGCGAAGTATCTCGACGGTCATAATGTAGATTATGTAAAAGGGCGTGTTGCATTCGATCTTGAATGGAACAGTAAGGATCAGACGTTTGATCGCGACCTTTACGCATTCAACGCATTTAGCCAGTGTGGTGTCATTGATGTGGGCGTGCTGTTGACGCGCGGCTTCAGTTTGGAGCCTGTCGTACGGACTTTTCCGGTTAAGGAGGTGGCGAGGAAATATGGAGCGTCATCTACATGGATGGGTAAGCTACTGTATCGTCTCAATGCGGGACGCAACGGCGGATGTCCGGTTCTCGCCTTTGGCATCAAGCCTGCTTGTATCTCCGACTGGAAGGGTAGCTGGTGATTGACGCGAGCATCGACTTCGCCGCGACGGTGCGCGGTCGAAGGTTCAAGACGATCCTCGCCGATCCTCCGTGGCGATTCCAGAATCGGACTGGAAAGATGGCTCCCGAACACGGGCGTCTATCTCGCTACTCGACGATGGACCTCGACGCGATCAAGGATCTGCCGGTCGCAGATGCGGCCGCTGATCCGGCCCATCTTTATCTATGGGTGCCGAACGCGTTGCTGCCCGAGGGACTGGCGGTGATGGCGGCGTGGGGGTTCGCGTACAAGTCGAACATCGTTTGGCACAAGGTGCGCAAGGACGGCGGCTCTGACGGGCGCGGCGTCGGGTTCTATTTTAGAAACGTCACCGAGCTCGTCTTATTCGGCGTGCGAGGTAAGAATGCGCGTACCGGCCCGGCGGGACGGCGGCAGGTCAACCTCATCGGAACCCGCAAACGCGAGCACAGCCGCAAACCAGACGAATTATATGATCTGATCGAGGCGTGCAGCGCAGGTCCGCGCCTCGAACTCTTTGCCCGCGGCTCGCGCCCGGGATGGACAACGTGGGGCGATCAGGCAGAGGAGTATGCAATCGGGTGGGAGACTTACGCGCACAACTCCCGTAGTGGTGCCTCATGGGCAGAAGCCGCGGAGTAGACTATGCCACAACTTAGTGTTCGTTCAATTCAAGAGATTGCCCTGAAGTCGTTGGCGGATGCTCCGAACGGTATACAGATTCAAGAAGCTGTAGCGGCAGTTCTCAAACGTAAACCAAGTAACACAATAGCCTCAATCAGGACAATGGTCCATAATGCGTTCAATGACGATAACAATAATGTAGTTAAAATATCGCGGGGTTTGTATGGGATCAAGGGGGGATTAGCTGATTCTAGGGCTTCAGAAACTGTAGCAGATCCAACCATAAAAGAAGTTACCGCTGCCGCGAGTGCTGACGAGCAAACTGTCGCAGAAAAAGAATTCTACGATCCTTTTGCTGCTTGGTTGGTGGATAATGATGAAGCTACTAGTGCAAAGGCGATTGGCGGTGCCATTTTTGGCGGTAAATGGAATACGCCAGACGTGTTAGGTGTGTTAAAACCGACACCTACGGACAGAATAAAGTTTGAACCTCAAATTGTTTCAGCAGAACTTAAGGTAGATAAAAATCAGCCTGTCGTCGCGTTTGGCCAAGCGATATCTTATCGTCTATTCTCCCACAAGTCTTACGTTGTTCTGCCGAACACGATCAGCAAAGACGATCTGGATAGACTTACCGCACTTGCTACAATATACGGACTTGGATTGGTAACCTTCAGACTGGATCCGGCTAATCCCGAATTCGTGGTGCAGGTTAGAGCCGCAACATCTCAGCCAGATATGTTTTATGTCAACCAGATGGCTACACGTTTGGCGGCTAATGACGCAAGGGGCTTCAATTATCTGTTTTAGATCAACGCGGTTGATTTAGGCGCCTTATCCCAACAACCCCCGCAAATACCCCCCCGTGAAACTCCGCTCGACCTTCGCCACCGCCTCCGGCGTTCCCGTCGCGACGATCTCGCCCCCCTTATCCCCCCCGTCCGGCCCGAGGTCGATGACCCAGTCGGCGGTCTTGATGACCTCCAGATTATGTTCGATGACGACGACGGTGTTGCCCTGGTCGACGAGGGCGTGGAGGACTTCGAGGAGCTTGCGGACGTCCTCGAAGTGCAAGCCCGTGGTCGGCTCGTCGAGGATGTAGAGCGTCTGGCCGGTGGCGCGGCGCGCGAGTTCCTT
>Ga0123336_10003131_pt1 | contig 14033 bp, 13 predicted proteins | sample SSSSmetaG_FD_96466 | JGI IMG/M metagenome (GOLD analysis project Ga0123336, IMG submission 96466) | Glacier valley bacterial and archeal communities from Borup Fiord, Nunavut, Canada, to study Microbial Dark Matter (Phase II) - ​SSSS metaG | ecosystem: Environmental > Aquatic > Freshwater > Ice... | reverse complement strand
TCGGCCACCGCTTGTTGCTTTCCCCCGGCCTGGCAGGCCGCCACCACCCGTTCCCGTAAGTCAAGTGAATAAGCTTTCATGACCGAAAGTAAACCAAAAACGTGTACACTCACTTGGGAACCGTTCTAATTAATCGCATGGAGACGCAAGCCACCGAAATCACGGAAACCGAAACGCTTCTGGAGCAGGCCATGTCATTCAATCATTCGCGGCTGATTCACCGGCTCAGCGTGCTGCTTTCGGCCTACGAGGACCGCTACGACGTGCTACCCGAATTGGAGTTTGAGTTGGCCGCCGGCCGGCTCAAGCCCGACGTGGCCCTGCTGACCAAGCAAGCCGTTGATTGGGAGATGGACATTGTTCGTTTCCCGCATCCGCCCATCACGGCTATCGAAATATTATCGCCTACTCAGGCGCTCGACGGGTTGGTAGCTAAAATTCGACACGGCTATTTTACCAGCGGCGTGCAATCAGCCTGGCTCATTGTGCCCGTCTTGCGTACCATCACCATTTACATTCCTGGTCAAGCGGCTGTGGCGGTTAATTCTGGCTCCGCCCGCGATACGGTTACCGGAGTGGAAATAGAGCTGGACGCGCTTTTCAGTTGACCTTCTTTAACTGCTCATTTACTTTTTATTCGCTTATTTTCCCCGCGCCATCGACTCTAATCATGCACGTTACCAACTTCCTCAAGCACCACTACCGCCACTTCAACGCCGCCGCGCTCATCGACGCGGCCGACGGCTACAACCAGCACCTGGCTGAAGGTGGCAAAATGATGATAACTCTGGCCGGGGCCATGAGCACGGCTGAAATGGGCATCCAACTGGCCAAATTAATTCGGCAGGACAAAGTGCAGATAATTTCCTGCACCGGGGCCAATCTGGAGGAGGATATTTTTAACCTCGTGGCCCACGACTTTTACGAGCGCGTTCCGAATTACCGCGACCTGACGCCCGCCGACGAGCAAGCCCTGCTCGACCGTCACATGAACCGCGTCACCGACACCTGCATCCCCGAGCACGAGGCCATGCGGCGCATCGAAAACACGGTGCTTAAATTCTGGGAGAAGGCCGACAAAGCGGGCGAGGCGTATTTTCCGCACGAATTTTTTTACCAGATATTATTGTCGGGCGAACTCGAACAATATTACCAAATCGACCCGAAAAACTCGTGGATGCTGGCGGCGGCCGAGAAAAACCTGCCCATCATTTGCCCCGGCTGGGAAGACTCGACGCTGGGTAATATTTACGCCGGCCACGTTATTTCGGGCGACATCAAGAACGTGCACACCATGCGCACCGGCATCCAGTACATGATGTACCTGGCCGACTGGTACACGCGCACGGCCACCGCCGAAAGCAAGGTCGGTTTCTTTCAGATTGGCGGCGGCATCGCCGGCGACTTCCCGATTTGCGTCGTGCCGATGCTGCACCAGGATTTGCAGCGCCACTCGGTGCCGCTCTGGGGCTATTTCTGCCAGATTTCGGACTCGACCACGTCCTACGGCTGGTACTCGGGCGCGGTGCCGAACGAGAAAATCACCTGGGGAAAATTGGGCGAGAAAACGCCCAAGTTCATTATCGAGTCGGATGCCACGATTGTGGCTCCGTTGATTTTTGCGATTGTGCTCGGGCAGTAGGTCAGGTGGCTGGTCTTGTTGCGAAAAAGCCCCCTGGAATTGCTCCGGGGGGCTTTTTATGGATAAACGGAAAGACTTACCGGGGCGGCGGCTGGGCGGCTTTGGGCGGTTGAGCGCCGGCGGCCCGCCGCTGCTGCTCCTGCTCCTGCTTGGCCTTGGCCTGCTGCATCACCGACTGCTTGATGCTGGACCAGCTCAGGGTGAACATTAAAACTATACCTGCCATTATGAGCATCACATAGCCCAGCATGAACGTCAGGAAGCCGCGCCAGAGGCGGCCTAGCCGGCCGATGGTGGTATGGTTCAGCAAGTTGCCGTAGGCCCACGAGGCATAGCCTATCACCAGCAGCAGCGCGTAGAAGCTGAACGTTTTAACCTGGGGCGTGCCGCTGTAGGCGTACGTGACGGGTAGCAGCAGCAGGGTGATAAAGTTGTTGATGGCCGTGATAAACGCCGCGATAATGAGGCATTCAGCGTAGTTGTAGCCGCCGCGCCGCAAACACAAGCGGGCTGCCAGCGCCCAGGCCGGCACCGTAGCCAGGTAGCACCAAGCCAGGTTTTTCATGAAAAACGTCTGAAACGACACTTGCATCTGGTACACCGCCTCCGGCATAGCGGGGTCTCTGGGCGGCATCATGTTGATGTGCAGCACCGAGTAAAGCAGGGCGTAGAGGCCGGTGATGAGAAACAGCAGCGACAAGGGTCGGAAGTGGTCGACGCGCTGGCCGGCCAGGTAGGCGCGGATGGTGGGGCCGGGCCGCAAGACCATCGTGCGCAGCGTGTAGAGAATGCCTTTGTCCACGTGCCAGATGCTGTGCAGCACGTCGTGGGGCATGTCTTTGAGCGTGATGCGATGCGTGTGGTGCGCATCCTGGCCGCAGCGCCCACAGTACCGGATGGGTACGGCATAGCCGCAGTTCAAACAATCGGCGGTGGCGTGGCCGGGCGGAGCGGCCGGCGAGATGGTCTCCGCTTCGGCCACGGCCGCTGATGCCGTCGGATTGGCGTTGATAAAATCACTCATAGAGTCAGGTTCAGGTTAAGCCTGACAAATATAAGCACCTGCCTGCCAGCCCGCAACTCGCCACTTTATCGGCCCGCGTCCGGCCGCGCCTCGTCGGTGAAATGCGCCCGGTGGGGCGCTCGTGCGAACTTCTCGGCGTTGAACGCCGCCGAGCCGCCGCGCGGAATCGAGAGCGAAAGCCACGCCTCGCCCTGAATCAATTTGCCCAGAAATACCATTTGTCCGACGTGGTAAGGGTAGTGCGCCAGCTGCCGGTTGAGGGCCTCCAGCACGGTATGGCCCTGATTTCGGATGTAGATAACGCGGCCCAAGTCAGCTTCGGTGAGCGCGTCGAGCGTCTGAAACAGACACTGCCAGCCGGTTTCCCAGGCAGCGAGCACGGCCGCGCGGGTCGGCAGGTCGTTGTCGAACTCGGTTTCGCGGTTGCGGTCGGGCTTCTCGCCGTCGGTGGTGAAAATGTCGGTCCAGCGCGAGCGCAGGTTGCCGGCCAGGTGCTTGACGATGGTAGCCAGGCTGTTGCTGGCCGGGTCGGGCTGCCAGCTCAGGGCCGCGTCGGGCACCTGGGCCAGGGTTTGCTCGCCGAGCAGCTTGTAATAGGCAAATTGCTTGCGGGCGCTGGGCAGAAAATCGGTGGGCATGGGGAGCAAGCGGGGGAGGAAGCAGAGGCTGAAGCGGCCCCGAATGTAGGCCGCGAATGTAGGCTGCCCCGGGCGCATGAGCGGGCGCGGCTCCGAGCCGGGCGGGCGGCTTTGGGGCGCGAAGCCATTCGGGGCGCGCTACCTTGCGACGGGCGTTCGCACCCGGTCGGGGCGGAGCCTGGAGCAGCGCCTGCCACGTCAAACCTGCCACCACGCTGAACGGACTTTCCGCGGGTGCGTCAGCCTCCGCAACCCGGATTAGCAACCTGGGTTGTCAGGCCGTTCAGGAGAGGACGGACGATGAATGCCCATTATCGAACAGGCAGTTATAAAATGCTGACGACCATCAAGTAACGCCTTGCTCCTTAGCTACAGAAAAATGCACCTTGCCGTTACGACCCGCTTTCTGCTGCCCGGCGGGCAGCTTGAAGGGCTGGGCCGCTACACCCTCGAAACGCTGCGCTGCCTGGTGGCCCAGCACCCGGAGGTGACGTTTCACTTTCTCTTCGACCGGCCCTACGACCCGGCTTACCTGCTGGCCGACAACGTGGTGGGCCACGTACTCGGGCCGCCCGCCCGGCACCCGTTGCTGCTGCTGGCCTGGTACGAGGGGGCCGTCGCGGCCTGGCTGCGCCGCCACCGCCCGGCCGCGCTGCTCTCGCCCGAGGGCTTCACGGTGCTCCGCACGCGGGTGCCGCGGGTGCTCGTCGTGCACGACCTCGCCTACCTGCACCGGCCCCACGACGTGAGCGGCCTCGTGCGCCGCTACTACGCCTACTTCACGCCGCGCTGGGTGCGGGCCGCCGCGCGGCTCGTGGCCGTGTCCGACACCACGCGCCAGGACGTGGCCCGTCAATTCGGGCTGCCCGCCGCCGCCATCCGCGTGGCGCCTAACGCGCCGGCTGCCATTTTCCAGCCCCAAACCGAGGCCGAGCAGGCGACTACCCGCGCCCGCTTCAGCCAGGGCCAGCCGTATTTTTTGTTCGTCGGGGCCTTGCAGCCGCGCAAAAACCTGGCGAATCTGTTGCGCGCGTTCGGGCAATTCAAGCGGCTTGAGCAGTCTGAAGCCGAAGGCGGGGCCGACGTGGCGGCGGTGCGCCTGCTGCTGGTGGGGCGGGCGGCGTGGCAGACGGGGCCGATTGACGAAGCCTTCCGGGCGCTGCCCGCCGAGGTGCGGGCGGCGGTCGAGTTCACGGGCCGGGTGAGCGAGGCCGACCTGGCGGCGCTTTACGCGGCGGCGCTGGCCACGGCTTACGTGCCGTTTTTCGAGGGTTTCGGCCTGCCCGTGGTCGAGGCCCAGGCCAGCGGCTGCCCGGTGCTCACGTCGAGCGTGTCGTCGCTGCCCGAAGCGGCCGGCGGCCCCGCCGCCGCCCTGCTGCGCGACCCCGCCGACTCGGCCGCCATCGCCGAGGGCCTGCGCCAGCTCGCCACTGACCCCGCCCTGCGCGCCCGCCTGTGCCACGCCGGCCTCGCCAACGCCGCCCGCTGCTCCTGGGCCGGTAGCGCCGAAGTGCTTTGGCAAGCCGTACAGCAAGCGGTCAGTGGTTAGCGGTTAGTGATTAATCTTGTCCGGTAATTGTGCCTGATGTCGGTCCTTCTCACGAGAACCGGCGAGAGATTAGCCACTAACCGCTAACCGCTAACCACTAAAAAAACATGGCCCGCCCGCACCCGCAACGCTTTGCCTACCTGCTTTTGCCGCAGCTTTTGGCGCGGCGGCCAGCGGCGGTGCGCCGTGAGCTGAGCGACCCGCTGCTGGCGCGTGAGCTATTGCTCTACCTCTGGGACAAAGCCGCCGAGGGCTTCCCCAGCCGCGAGCGGGCCGCTCCGCGCGGCCTGCACCTGAGCTGGCATCTGGTGGCGGGCCGCCCCACGGCCTTGCTCCAACTACCCGTGCCCCAGGCCATTGGCGAGGCGCACCTCGTCGGCATCGTGTACGCCCAAACCGACCCGGACCCGACCGCCGACCCCGCGCCCCTGCGCGCGCCCTACGACGACGACGACGACGACGACGCGCCCGACAACGAGTTGCCGTTCGACCTGGACGTAGCCGACGATTCGCCCCGCTATTTTGTGTTGGAGGCTACCCTGGGCCGCACGCCCGACGAGGCTGGCTCGCCCACCGTGCTTGGTGAGCTGCGCGGCGAGCACCACCGCCACCACGCCCCCGGCCCCCCCGCCGGCCGCTCCGACACCGCCGGCCGCTTCCTGCAGGCCCTGGCCGATTTGCTCGGCCCACTGCCCGGCTCCGGCATCTCGTTCATGCGCGTGGCGCGGTGAGTTTCTAATAGTTATTTAGATAAAGGAGGCGTTAGTCATGCAGCGCATTCTGCGCATGGAGCAGAGACGAAGCATCTCGCGTGGGGCAGTAAAATCACACGTTAGCAACGAGGCGAGCAGTTAGGTTTACCGCGCCACGCGAGATGCTTCGCTGCACTCTGCATGACTAACGTCCTCACTAACCACTAACCACTTACTTCGCCCCGACCACGGTGATGTCATTGCCCGCGTCGGGGTAGTCGAAGTGGCCGCCTACTACTCTTTTGCCTTTCACGCGGCATTCCCAGGTGTAGCGGCCGGGGGCGGGCTGCACGGCCAGGCCGGCGGCGTTCTTGAAGTAGTCCGGGTCGCTAGGTTCGGTCGGGAAGAGGACATCTACCCCGTTCTGACCTTTGAGCACTTGCTTGACCAGGATATATTCCTGGCTGTTTTTTTCGCTCACCACCACGAACGTGGCCGTGTACTCGCCCAGCGAGCTGTACTTGTCGAGCACCCCGAGCTTGATATAGGGAGTCGTGGAAACCATCCAGGTTTGGGCCTGGGCTGGCGCGGCACTCAGGCCCAGGGCCAGCAGCAACGCTCCGAAAAACATACGGGCGCTGGTGGCGCGGCTTTTGGTGGTAATGCGTGTTGTCATGCCTGGAAGAAAAATGATGCGGCGTAGGTTAGAAGTGCTAATTGTTCAATTGAGGAAGAATGCTGATTGCAAATTAAGCACAATAGTAGGAGCTTATTTTTATCGGCGCAACTGTCAGCATCACAATTTGGTTGAAAGGACGTTTCAACGGAACCAGCGCGGCGCGGGCCTGGCGTACTTTTTCTAGACATTATTATATTCCGTCATGCGTCGTCGTCAGCAGCGAGAAGTTGCCGTCGCCCAGGCGGCCGCCCGTGCCCGGCTCGCGGCCGCCGGCCGGCCCGAGTGCGGCCTTTGTCAGCGGCAGGTACAAGCCACGAGCCGCCACCACCTCGTACCCCGTGAGGAAGGCGGCCGCTACGGCTCCGTCGTGGACCTGTGCCAGCCCTGCCATAGCAGCGTCCACCGCTTCCTTTCCAACCGCGACCTCGCCCGCCGCTACCCCACGGTCGAAACCTTGCGCGAGGCCCCGGAGCTACAAGAATATCGGGACTGGGTTCGCAAGACGAAAGTGGAAAGGGTAAAATGGTGATTGTGGGTGGATTGGTGGATGGGTGGATTGTTGAATTGGTGGTTTGTTCCTCTCCACGACAAACGAGAAAAACCTGTCAGTTCATCAATCTAATAATCCACTAATCCACCCATTCACCCATTCAACAATCCGTTTCCGTGCCCAGCACATCCACCACGCTCACGGTGCTGGTGCCGCCGGGGCCGGGGCGCACCCGAATCTGGGTGGCGATGCGCTCTTTCAGCTCGGCCACGTGCGAGATGATGCCAATCATCTTGCCGCCGTGCTGCAGGCGTTCAAGCGCGTCCAGGGCTACGGTCAGCGCTTCGGGGTCGAGCGAGCCGAAGCCTTCGTCGATGAAGAGCGACTCGATGCGGGCCTTGTAGCCGGCCAGCTCGCTCAGGCCCAGGGCCAGGGCCAGGCTGACGAGGAAGCTCTCGCCGCCCGAGAGCGAGGCCATCGGGCGCACGGTATCGGCCTGGTCGTGGTCGATGATTTGCAGTTCCAGGTTCTTGGTGGCCGTTTTGAGGATGGTGTAGCGGCCCGTGAGCTGGCGCAGGCGCTGGTTGGCCAGCGCCGCCAGGTGGTGCAGGGTCAGCCCCTGGGCAAACTGGCTGAACTTATCGCCCTTAGCCGAGCCGATTTGCTCGCTCAAATCCTGCCAGCGCTGCTCTTCGGTTTGGCGCTGAGCGAGTTCGCGGCGGCCAGCGGCCTGCTGCTGGCGGGCCTCGTCGTCCTGGGCGAGCTGGCTGCCCACGGCGCCCAGCGTTTGTTGCAGCGTGTCGTTGGCGGCGGCTAGCGCGTCCAGCTCGGCCGTCAGCTCGCTGGTGCTCAAGCTAGTGAGCGCATCAGCCTGGTGGCGGGCCAGCTCGGTTTTCAGGCGCTCGTGCAGCTGCCGGGCGGCCTGCTGGTCGGTGCGGTGCTGCTGCCGGGCCAGCGTCAGGCGCTGGGCTTCGGCCGCTGGCAGCAGCAGGGCACGGGCGGCTTCGGCGCTGGGCAGGCCGGCGGCAGCCAGGGCCGCGTTCAGCTCGGTCTGGCGGGTTTCGGCGGCCTGGGCGTGGCGGCTTAGGTCGGCTTCGCGCTGGCTGATTTTATCGAGTAAGCCGGTCAGGGCTTGCTGCTGACGGCCGCGCGCGTCTTCGGCCGCCTGCCGGGCCTGGGCGAGCTGGCGGGTATTTTGAGTGAGGCGCTCGGCTTCGGTGGCCGGGTCGGGGCCGGCGTAGTGGGCACGGCGGGCGGCCTGCTGGGTTTCGAGGGCCGTTTGCTCAATTTGAAGCGCGTTGGCATCGGCCCGTAGCTCCTGCTGCCGACGGGCCAGCTCCTGGGCGCGCGCGCGCTGCCCGGCCGTGCCTTCCTTGAGGTCGAGCGTCAGTTTATCCAGCGCCGCGCGCTGCTGCTGATACGTGTCGGCGCGCTCGGCCAGCGTGGCCAGCACCCCGGCTGGGGGCTGGTCGGCGGCCAGGCTCAGCCCGTGGGGCCGCAGCAACGCTCCGAGCTGCTGGCGGTAGTTGGCGGCCTGCTCGCGCAAGTCAGCCAGCTCGTCCTTGAGCTTGGCCAGGTCGCGGGCCAGGTTTTGCTGACGCGCCTCGGTCAGGTTCGCCTGGTTTTGCGCGCTTTGCGAGGCTGATTTTGCTTCGTTAAATTCCGCCAGCAGGGCGTTCACCTCCATTTCCAGCTGGCCGACCTGCCGCGCCTGGGCGGCGGCTTCGACCCGCCGCGCGTTGAGGTCGTCCACCAGCGTCCGCACGGCAGCCGCGTCGGTCGGGTCGGGCAGGAGCGGGGCCGCGTCGGCCCGTCCGGCGTGGTCGGCAGGACGCGACAGCGACTGGCTGGCCCGGCCCGCCACCAGCTCGCCGGCCGCGTCGATGGCCAGGCCCCCGGCCGCGCCAACCGCCTCCGCCACCGACGCGCCAACTGTTTCAGCTACTGTTCCCGCCACCGATGCGGCCATCGCTTCCGCCGTCAGCTCGGCGGTCAGCTCCGCCGCCAATTCTGCCGCCAGCTCCTGGGCCTGCTGCCGGGCCTGGCCGGCCAGGTCCTGGGCTTCGGCCTGGCGGCGGACGCGTTGCTGCTGCTCGGTGCGCCGGCGTTCGAGGGCCAGCTCGGCCGGGCGCAGGGCGGTGTCCAAGGCGCTGAGAACGGCTTTCTGGTCGTTCACGCGCCGGGCGGCCTGGTCGGCATCGGGGGCGAAGTCGGCGGCGAACACGTGGTCGAGCGAGCCGCAGAGCCGGCACGGCTCGCCGGCCGTCAGGTGCTGTCGGTGAATGCTCAGGCTGGCCAGCGTTTGCTGACTAACCCACTCGCGCTCATACGATTCCAGCAAGGTTTTTGCCGCCGCCCGCTCCTTGTCCAGCTGCTGGAGCGCGGTTTCCGCTCCGACCAGCGCCTGGGCTTCGGCGCCCAGCGCCCGCCCGATTTCCAGGGCCAGCGCGGCCTGGGTTTGGGCGGTTTCGGCCAGCGGCAGCAGGCGCTGGGCGCGGCCGTGGGCGGCGGCCAGCGCGGCGGCGCGCCCGGCCAGGGCGGGCGCGCTCGTGTCGCGCAGCAGCTCAGCCAACGCTTGCCGACAAGGCTGGCCGCGCTCCCGAACGTCGTGCTGGCGCTGCTCCGCTGCCTTCACGGCTTCGCGGTGACGACCCAGCTCACGGCCGGCCCCGTCGAACTGCCTCACCAGCTCCTCCTGACTAGTTTCCAGCTTGCCGAGCTTGCCCGTCACCTCATTCAGGTCGATGATTTCGCGGTCAATTACCCCCAGCTCCTTCCGCAGCTCCGCCTCGTGCTGATGCGCCAGCAGCCAGCGGTCGAGGTCGTCGCGGCGCGTGGCGAGGCTGCCGAGGTTAGTCGCCTCGGCCTTGGCGGCGACTTCGGCCTCGGCCACGGCCTGGGCGGCGAGGCCGTGGGCGGCGCGGTGACGCGCGAGCTGGGCCGCGTCGTGGAGGAGCGCCGCGTCCAGGCTTTGCGCCTTTTGCAGCACGGGCAGCAGCCGGTCGGCTTCAGCCTGGGCCTCGGCGGCGGCGGTGGCGGCGGTTTCGGCGGCGGTGGCGGCGATGTCGGCGGCCGGGCGCAGGGCCGGCAGCTGGGTTTGCCAGTCGGCCAGGGCGCGGCGGTCAGCTTCGGCTTCGGCCAGGGCGGCTTCGGCCAGGGCCAGCGGGGTTTCCAGCGCGGCGGCCCGCTCGTGGTCGGCGAGGCGGGCCAGTACGGGCCGTAAGGCTTGGTCGGCGGCTTCGAGGCGCGTTAAATCAACAAGAGCGGCCGCGAGCTGGCGCTCGCACTGGTCGGTTTCGGTGCGCCAGACCAGGGCCACGCTCAGCTCGTGGCGCTGTAAATGATACAGCTCGTCGTCGGCATACAGCGCTTCGAGGCGGCTTTCCAGCTCCTGCCGCCGCTCGTCGGGCAGCAGGCAGGTGGCTTCGAGGCGGGCGGCCAGCAGCTGGGTTTTCTGGGCTTCCTCCTTCGCTTTCTCAAACGCCTTTATCGACAGCTCGGAATAGATGCCCACGTTGGTCATCTTCTCCAGCAGCGCCGAGCGCTCTTTTTCGGGCGCGTGCAGAAAGCGCGCGAACTTACCCTGGCTCAGCAATACGGCCTGCTCGAACTGCCCGAAATCCAACCCCGACAGCTCGCTCACCCGCGTCGGCACGGCCTCTTTGCCGCTGACCACGGCCACGCCCGACGGGCTGAGCACCAGCGACATGGCATCCTGATTCAGCCCGTCCTTGTCGACTCCGCGCGTTTTGCGCTTCACTTCCCAGCGCGAGCGGTAGCGCACCCGGCGCGTTTGCCCGGTGTCGGCATCGGTTTCGTGGACTTCAAACTCGACCTCCGAAAACGCGTCCGGCGCGTGGCGGCTCACCATCTCGCCCACGGCCCGGTCGTGGCGCGGCACCCGCCCGTACAGCCCCACCGCGATGGCATCGAGCAAGGTGCTTTTGCCGGCCCCCGTCGGCCCGGTTATCGCAAACAGTCCCGTGTCGCCGAGCGGGGCCTGGTCGAAGCGAATCAGGTGCGGGCCGGGCAGCGAGTTGAGGTTGGCGAAGCGCAGGCTGATGATTTTCATGCGGGGCAAAAATACGGCGGGCGTTGCGGGGTTGCACGCGGGCGAACGGCTTTTAGCTCCGCTGACCTTCGGTTCGCCGTTCGCCCGCTTGGCGTTGAGCAGTTGAGTATGAGGGCACAAACGCCCCGCTCGTACGCGCTGCTTAAACGCCAAGCGGGCGGGCGGCGAACCGAAGGTCAGCGGAGCTAAAAGCCGCCCGCCCGCGTTGAGCGTGCTGGTTATTAAACTCTAGGCTACGACCCGGTGGCTGACTCCGCCGCGTTGCGGCCGCGCGTGGCCAGTGGGTCGGCCTGGGCCAGCAGCTGGCGCAATTCGCGGAACGTGGCCGTGAGCGCGGCCGCGCGCTCGGGCGGCAGGCCGGCCACGCGGCGGCCGAATACCTCGTCCACGCTCAGCTCGTGCAGGTGCTCGACCGGGGCCGGCGCGCCTGAGTTGCCCGGCCCGCCGCGGCCGTCGAGGGCGGGCGCGTCGCTCAGACGCTGGACGCGGGCGTGGCGCGGGGCCAGCACGTGGGCGCGCCGCTCGCGCAATGCTTCCTGCACCCGGCGCTGCACCACGTCGGGCGCCTCGTCGGAGCGCACCAGCACGTCGGCCCAGGCCACGAGGCTATGGGCCTCGTTGTCAAAGGCCAGGATAGCCGCCTCCACCTCGTCCAGCTCGCCGTGGAAGCGTTGCAGCCGCCGCGCCACCGGCACGGCCAGCGCCGTGATGACGGGCGGCTGTCCGGCCCCGCTGCCGTCGTCGGCGAAATCGAGCAGCAGCACCTGCTGCCGGTCGTCGGCCTCGGTGAAGGAGAGCGGCACCGGCGAGCCGCTGTAGCGGATGTGCGCCCGCCCGCCCACCACCTGCGGGCGGTGCAAATGGCCCAGGGCCACGTAGTCGAACGCGGCCGGAAAGTGCTCGGCCCCCACCACGCCCAACCCGCCAATATGCACCTCGCGCTCGGCCCCTTCGCGGGCCTCGCCGCCGGCCGCGTAGAGGTGGCCCGTGGCCAGCACCGCCCCGCCCCGCTCGCGGTGCCGCCGCAGCGCGTCGTGCTCGCTCAAGTGGCGGTAGTGGTCGGCGATGCTCTCCTGAATGCGGGTTTGCCGTCCTTCCAGCGACTCGCCGGCCACCGACAAGCGCAGGTCGCGGTCGCGCAAAAACGGTACGGCCGCCACCAGCAGCCCGGTTCGGCCATCGGTGCCCGGCAGGGCGATGAGCTGCTCGGCGGGGTCCGGGGGCGCGCCGCCCACCACGTGGATGCGCAACGCCCGCAGCAGCCGCCGGCTCGCGTTGAGCAGCGTCGGCGAGTCGTGGTTGCCGCCCACGATGACGATGTCGCGGCAGCGGCTGCCTTGCAGGCGCACCAGAAAATCGTAGTACAGCTCCTGGGCCGCGTGCGAGGGCGTGGTCGAGTCGAACACGTCGCCGGCCAGCACGATGGCTTCTACCTGCTGCTCGTCAATGGTTCGCACGAGCCAGTCGAGGAAGGCGCGCTGCTCGCTCAGGCGCTCCTGCCCGGCGAGGAAATACTGGCCCAGATGCCAGTCGGCGGTGTGAAGGATTCTCAATTATTTTTTTGAATGAGACCTGAGACTTTGGGAAATGAGACCTGAGACTTTCAAGGGCGAGCGTCTCATGTCTCACTTCTCAAAGTCTCAAATCCAAGCTGTTCAACGGTAGAAACTGCTGTCTCAAGCAGCCGCTTGGTGCGTCAGCGTCAGCACCTCGGCTGGGGCACCGGGCACGGCCAGATAAGTCCGGGTCACGGTAATCAGGCCCTGAATGTGGGCGTTGAATTCGGGTAATTCTTCGGCTGGCACCCACAGCTCGTCGTGGATGGGGTCGCCCACGTTTTGCACGGCGAAGCGGCGCACGTACTCCGTCAAAACCTCGAAGCGGGTCACGAAGCCCGACCCCGACTCGCGCACGTTCCAGTCGCGGGCAATCTGGGCGGCGTAAGTCTCACTCAGCACCGGGTAGAAGATGGGCTGCTCGGCCAGACGCGGCGGAAACGCCCGCCAGTCGGCCTGCTGGATAAGGTACAGCTCCTTTGGGCCGACGGGGCGGTAGAGGGTGGTGGTCATTTTTGAAATCTTGTCGAACCGCTAAATCAATTTTGGGATAAGTAGTGCGCGATAGTGATAATGCGCGTCGGCCCGATGTGCGTCAGCGCCAATAAATCCCGGTCGCCGGTGAGCAAAAAATCAGCTTTGCCGTCCAGGGCCAGGGCCAGCAGAAAATTATCCTTGACATCACGGCATATTTCGACGCGACTTGAAACGGTAATGAAGTCAGCCCGCTCCCGAATAATTTCGAGCAGTTCAGCAACGTCTTCAGCTGAGAAATACCGCTGAAACTTAGGGCGATTGGTAACGTTCAGCAGCTCATCTAATAACTCCTGACTGAATAGCAAAACGTTGCGTTGCGTCAGCAGCAGATAATCCAGCCGGGCGTAATTATGAGTCAGCAAAAAGCTAATCCACAAATTAGTGTCGAGGATAATTCGGTCAGCCGTTGGACGCATAACGCTCGGCGCGTACAATTTCCACTTCCCGCGCGATTTCCTCTTCCGTCAGCGTCGCGTTCTGGCTACGCAGCTTGTCGAGCAGCTTCCGAAACTCATCGTTGGCCGGCTCGATGGCAATGAGCTGCAAGTCGGCTAAATCCTCCAGTAGCCGGGTGGCTTTGGGGTTGAGAATGGTGATGTAGAGCGTTTGCATAAGTTTCGACGAATGTCTCCAAAGATAAGTCAGGCGCATCAGCACCGGCCATTCGGGAAGTTGGTTACGTGAGCTGTTCGGGAAGTTGGCTACGCCGGCCTTTGGCTCACGCGGAGGGCGCGGAGCTTAAGCCGCGGAGGGCCGCAGAGGCCCTACAAAATCTTTTTGCCCGTCATCGCCCGCTGAATGTTGGCGTTCATCATGCGCTCGGCGAAGGGGCGGGTCAGCTCGTCCAGCTCGTCCATCTGCCGCAGAATCACATCGCGGTCGGCGGCGGTCAGCGTCTGGCGCAGCCCGGCGGCTTTGGCTTCGGTGGCGGTGGTTTCGTCGGCCGTGAGCAGGTCGCGGTTTTTGGTGAGGAAGCGCCCGATTTGGTAGAGCAGCTGCTCGGCGGCGGTGCGGGCTTCGATGAGCAGGCGGGCGCTCACGTCCTGCTTCGCGTTCGTGAGCGAGTCCAGCAGCATCTGCTCGACTTGGCCGTCGGTCAGGCCGTACTGAGGCTTGATTTCGACATCCTGGCGGGTGCCGGAGCGCAGCTCGAC
>Ga0123336_10003129_pt1 | contig 14042 bp, 10 predicted proteins | sample SSSSmetaG_FD_96466 | JGI IMG/M metagenome (GOLD analysis project Ga0123336, IMG submission 96466) | Glacier valley bacterial and archeal communities from Borup Fiord, Nunavut, Canada, to study Microbial Dark Matter (Phase II) - ​SSSS metaG | ecosystem: Environmental > Aquatic > Freshwater > Ice... | reverse complement strand
TGCCACGCCGTCGTGGACGCGCTGCCCATCGCGCACGTGTACTGCGAGCGCGAGACGTCCTGCGTGCTGCACGGGTCGCCCTTGTCGGACTGCGCCTGCGCGAGCGCCGCGGCCTTCATCTGCGCGATCATCTCGGGCGGGATGCCCTCGAAGCGCGAGTCCGTCCCGATCGTGAGGTCGATGTACTTGTCGAAGAGCTGCTTGCACTCGGCCTTCGACGCCTTCGGCCCGCCCGCGCCCTTCGCCGCCGGCGGCTCCTTCGGCTCCTTCGCGGTCGCGGTCGCGACGCCCTTCGCGCCCGGCTTGCCGTTCGCGGCCGGCGTGGGCATCGGCGTCATCGTGTTCGCGCTGCCGTCGCCCGTCATCGGGGTGGTCAGCGGCTGCGACGGATCGATGGTCTCCACCGGCTTCGGCTTCACCGCGGCCCCGTTGAGGCGCTCCTCGGAGGCCGAGTTCGCGGGAACCCCGTCGTCCTTCGTCGCCACCATCTTCGCCGGCGGGCCCCCGCACGCCGCGAGCGAGACCGTCAGCGAGGTCGTGAAACCGAAGAGCCCAACGCAGCGGGTGAAGCGCAGCACGACCGAAGCGTAGCCGAGAATCAGCGCAAGGTCGCGCGGGTCGGGCATTCGCCGTCGCCCTGGTAGTCGCCGAACGTGCGCATCTGCCCGAGAACGAAGTCGTAGACGCTCAGCTTGCCGTTGCCGTCCTCGTCCCTCACCCCCGTCAGATCGTAGGGCGGCTGGGGCAGGGCCTTCACCACGTCGCAGCGGCGGAGCTCGTCGAGCGTGAGATCGCCGTTCGCATCGAGGTCGCACGTCTCGACCCACTGCGCGAGGCGGCGCGTGATCTCGACGCCCTGCGTGACGTTGTCGAAGTACTGGTGATCGCCGTGCAGCGTGGGCTTCAGCTGCACGGTGCCGCTGGTCGGTACCGCGAAGCCGGGCACGCCGTCCGCGGTCGCGCAGTCATCGTAGCTCGTGCCCGCCGCGAAGCCCCAGGCAAAGCCGATGGTCTTGCCGTCCTTGGCCGCGGAGCCTTCGAAGTAGATCGAGTACCCGTTCGCGATCATGAAGTCGGCGTCTGCTTGCTTCGTCGGCGCGAGCGCGCGGGCACCGGGCTTCGCGTTGGGCACGTCGTAGCCGAACTTGTCCCAGCGGACCGCGGCCACGTCGCGCAGCTCGGTGGCGACGTACCCGCTCGTGGGCGCGGCCTTGAGATCGAGAACCCAGATCGCGGGATCCGACAGCGTGTCGTCCGTGTCGGTGCGGCGCGCGCGGAAGTTTCCCACGGTCACGAGGTAGCGCGAGTAAGCGATGGTCCAGCCGTCCTGGAGGTTCTCGGGCCTTTCGCCGGGCTCGATGCCGTTCGTGATGCTGTCCTCGGGCACCACGAAGATCTGCACGCTGCCGGATCCCCCGCCGGAGCTCGCGCTGTTCGAGCACCCGAACGCCGCCGTGAGGGCGAGCGCGATCGTGACGAAGCCGCTCCAGCGCCTCATGGCGTCGTCACCCAGCGCAGCTCGGGCGGCGCGAGGTTCTTGAGCCCGACCAGCAGCGCCGTGTGCTCGTCGGTGCCCGGCTTGATCACGATCGGCGCGGCGCCCTTCGCAGCGAGCCCGTCGAAGTCGAGCTGGCGGAACCAGGCCGCAGGCTCGAGCACCACCTCGAGCCGCGTCGCGCCCGAAGTGACGTTCGCCGAGGCTGGTGCGGTCGCGACCGCGTTCTGCCCTTGGTACTGGGGGAGCACGTCGACGTCGGCGACGATGGTCACGACCTGCGCGCCCTTGCGCGCAGCGCCCTCGAGGTGGAGCGAATGACCGGCGGGAAGCGCGGGCGCGGGCGTGGCGGCGGTCTGCGTGTCGAACCACGAGATGCCGAAGTCGTACGAGGCGCTCTGGATGGACCCGGTGAAGCCGCGCACCGTGCCGATGGGCGAGGGCGCGGCGTGGAGCGCATCGACGACGCTCACCTGCGTCAGCTCCGCGACCGAGCTCCCACACAGCGTCGACGAGCCGGACGAAGCCGCGCAGAAGTAGAACGGCCCGAGCGCGATCTCGGCGCGCGTCACGGTGATGGTCCAGCCGTCGATGGACGACGTGCCGTCGCCGCGCTGCACCGCGACCGCAGGGTACGAGACCGGATCTTGCGGCGACTCGATGCACGCCGGCACGGTCGTGGCGGCAAGGGCCGCAAGCGTGAAGAGAAGGGGGCGGCTCATAGGTACAACGTCACGCTCGCCAGCAGCGCGCGCGGCGCTCCCGCGGTGATGTGGCGCGCGGGGACGCGCGACGGGACGGCGGAGGTCTGCCAGTTCGAGACGAACGCGTATTCGGTGTCGGCATACTGCGCGCCGAGCAGGTTCATGGCGTCGAGCGAGAGCTCGAGCCAGTCGCGGCGCACGCCGATCGTCGCATCGAGGAGGAACACGGGCGGCGAGGTCTGGCCATAGGGCAGGGGTCGCGACGACAGGAATGTCGTGCCGTACCCCGCCTTCCACGCGAGCGGCTTGCCGAACGCGGCGCCGATCGAGCGCGTGAACGCGACGTCGCTGCGCACGAGGAGCGGCGGCACGTAGGGCAGCGACTGCCCGGACACGAACGCCGGCGACGGGTTCTCGGGCGTGGCGACGGGCGGCGAATCGAGCGTGGCGTGCACGTACGTCGCGCTGACCGAGAGGCTCATCCACTCGGCAGGGCTCGCGAGCAGGTAGCCGACGAGCCCGCGCCGCGAGGTCGGCCCGATGCGCTCGAGGCGCCCCTCGCCGGGATCGAACGCGAGGTCGTAGGAGAGGTTGGTCTGGTACGCGACCAGGCTGAGCGAGAGGCGGTCGCCGTCCTTGAGGGTGGCGCCGGCCTCGTAGCTCTGCACCTTCGCGAACGGCGCCTGCTCGCCCTCCTCGAGCTGCCTCGCCTGGGGTGAGCGGTAGCCTTGCCCGTAGGAAGCGGAGAGCCGCAGCCACGAGGCGGGATGTCCTTCGACGGTGGCGCGCGGTCCGAACGCCGCGCCGCTCGCGGTGCGACGGAAGCCGACGACGTGGTTCTTCTGCGAGAAGGAGGGGATGAAGTTCCCGAGCTTGTCGTCGACGTCGAAGAACAGGAGATCGGCACGCGCCCCGCCGCGCACGCGCACGTACTTCGAGCCGCTGATCAGCACGTCGCCGAAGGCGCCGATGTCGGTGCTCTTCAGCTCGGCGTCGTCGCGCCGGTCCCACGTCTCGTTCTGCGGCGCCTGGAGGAGGTTCTGCTGCTGCGCGATGCGGTGCGTGCGGACCTCGGTGCCGAGCTCGTACTGCACGCCGATCTCCTTCATCGGCACCATGCGCGCGCTGCGGTAGCTGACGCTGCCGCCCACGCCGAAGTCGTCGTTCGACTGCTCGATGAGATCGCCGCGGCCCACCCAGGTCGGCTCGATGCGCGAGCGCTGCATGTACCCGGTGAAGTTCGTGCGCGCGCGGAAGCTCGCGAGGTAGAGCCAGGCCGCGGCGCTGAGGCGCGAGCCGTCGGCATCGGGCGCCTTCTCGAGCGTGACGCCGAGCTGCGTGCGCGACGTCCCCGCGGACTGCGCGCGCGCCGAGGGATCGGGATAGGCGTCGTAGAAGCCGATGCGCCCCGCCGCGACGTCGTCACGACGCACGACGCCTGCGATGTTGGAGCGCGCGGCGTACGCGCCGAGGTGGAAGAGCGCGGTCACGTCGTAGGGTAGCTTCAGCTTGTACTGACCGACCGCCCCGCCCGAGGTGCCGCCGCGCGTACCGTCGCCGAAGCCGTCGGTGGAGCGGAAATTCGCGGCGCCGAACGTCTCCTCGGCCTGGCCTTCGGGGGCCCAGATCGCGACCACGCGCTTCGTACCGAACGAGCCATACGAGAGCTTCACGCGCGAGCGCCGCTCCTCGACGCCGAGATCGTACTCCGCGGTGCCGGCCACCGCGAAGTCGCCCTGGCGCGGATCGTAGACGCCCTCGATCACGCGGATCGAGCGCACCGTCTCGGGGATCACGAGGTTCAGATCGGCGTAGCCCTGCCCGTGGATGTGCGAGGGCTGGTTCATCGGGATGCCCGCGACCTTCAGCTCCACGTCCTGGCCGTGCTCGGCATCGAAGCCGCGCAGGTAGATGCGCTGCGCGACGGCCTCGCCCTCGGGATGCGCGATGTACACGCCGGGCGCGGTCGCGAGCAGGTCAGCGCCGGAGCCGTGCGGCGCGGCGGTGAGCGTGGTGCGCGTGAGCCGAAAGTCGGAGACGCCGCGGCTGGGCGGGTTCGGTCGCCCGGTGACGTGCACCTCGGTCGGCGCGGCCGCGGCCGTGTGCGCGTCGCTCTCGGTCTCGGTCTCGGTCTCGGTCTCGCCCGGCTTGCCCGGGGTCACCAGCTCGGGCGGCGCGGCGGGCGGCGCGAAATGGAACGGGACCCGGATGCGGCTCGCGAGCGGCTTGTCGCCTCGCTTCGCGGGCACGAAGGTCCACTGGCGGGCGGCGATGAGCGCGGCCTCGTCGAGATCGGCGCCGCCCGACTCCAGTACCTCGACCTTCGACACGTGGCCGTCGACGTCGACGGTGAGGGCGAGCGTGACGTCGCCGTGCTTGCGGGAGGCGAGCGCCGAGGCCGGGTACTGCGCATCGACGTGCGTGACGACGGTGGGCGGAGCGACGGCCTGGGCGCGCGCGGAGGTCGCGTGGCCCGCGACCGCGGTGGCGATCAGCGCAGCCGCGACCCTCGTTCGCGTGCGGTTATTTCGGGGAGCGTTGGCCATGTCATCCATCGGTTCATCGAATGAAGAACCGATGTACTAATGAGACTGAGTTGCAACACGGAGATACTACCGTCCCCGCGGGAGTCAAGGACCGGTGCGCGCGTCAGCCCAGGCAGGCGTCGCACTTGGCGGTGATCCGGATGGCAACGTTCTTCGTTGCGAGCGACCGGGGAGCGCGCTTTCCGCGAACGATCCGCACGTCGACGTCGGTGAGGCAGCTCACCGTCCCGCAGTCGGTGCAGACGAAGTGCGGATGGGCGTCGGCATGGCCGCCGTCCTTGGCATTGAGCTCGAATCGCCACACGTGATCCCCGAGATCGATGCGGCTCACGATGCCGACCTCCGCGAGGTCGATGAGGTTGCGGTAGATGGTCGCGCGATCGAGGCGGTGCTTCTTCAGCTCGCCGCACAGCTCGGCGTGGCTCACCGGGGCCTTCGCGACCAGCAGGTGCCGCAGCACCGCGATGCGGGGCGCGGTGCTACGGAGGCCGGCCTCGCGCAGGCGTGCCTGGAGCGCGCCCTCGCCAAGCTCTTCGTTCGCGTCGGTCCGCTTCGCCACGATGCGGACAGTCTACGCCAAACTCAGGAAGCCTCGCGCCGTCCCTCGCCGTTGTCGACGCCCTCGCCGCCGTCGACGTCGACGACGTTCGGCATGGGCAGGCGCTCGATCCGGTGCAGCGTGCCGTCGGGCACCTCGACCCACGGTTCGTCGGTGATGCGCTCGGAGGCGATGAGGATGGCCTGGCGGCGCGACGTCCAGCGCGTGACGAGCGTTGCGCCGTCGCCCACGTCGCGCTCCTGGCGCACCGGGTCGGCGGGGCCGCGTTCGAGGACGAACAGGGACCGCCCGAAGCGGTGCGCAAAGGTCGTGGTGCCGTCGGAGAGGAGGAAGTTGAACGCGCCGATCTGCTGGGCGCGCAGCTCGCTCATCACGACGTGGAGGAGGGCCGTGCAGCGCGCGCGGGAGGCCTCGCCCTCGAGGCGGGTGAGGCCAGCCTCGTCGAGGCGCGTGAGCACGTAGGCGAAGAACAGCTCGCTGTCGGTATCGCCCGCGACGGCCGCGAGGCGCGCGCTCGAGGAGCCGGCGCGCAGCGGGTCGATGTGCTTGATGGTCCCGTTGTGGGCGAAGGCCCAGCCGCTCTCCACGAACGGATGCGTGTTCTCGAGGCGCGTCGGCCCCACGGTCTTCTGGCGCACGTGGGCGACGAGGAGGCGACCACGGCTCTTCGCCGCGAGCTCGTGGAAGCGCGAGTCGTCGCCGGCGGGGGCGGTGCCGCGCTGGAGATCCCAGGTCGTCTCGGCGTCGTGGATGGCGATGCCCCACCCGTCACGGTGCTCCTGCGAGAGCTTCGCCAGACAGCGCGGCGCGCCCGTCAGTCCGAGTCCGAACTCGGTGGTCTCCGAGGCGACGATTCCAAGCAGACGACACATGGGGATACGAGGGCTCGACCGGAAGAACGACCGAGGAACCCGGCCTTTTCAACTATGTCCCCGGGGCGGCGGGTCGTCGAGTTTTCCGTCGTCGTCCTGCCCCGGAACTCCAGCGATGGCGGAGCTCTCGGGACCGCCGCCAGGATCCGTACCGCCGCGTCGAGCGCGCAGGCGGCGGTCGGGACGTCGAAGCGGGCCAGGGTGAGTAGGTGGTTGCGCACGTTGGGGGCAGGAAGAGGCCGTCGAGCGGGCAGCCTGGACCTCGTCGCTCATGCCTCGGTGTGGAGCGACTTCGCGGTCCAGGCGCGCCAGCCGCCGGCCATCGACCTGACGTTCGTGTAGCCCATCTTCTGCAGGTTGTCGGCGGCGAGCGCCGAACGGTAGCCGCCCCCGCAGTAGAGGACGATGTCGGCGTCGGTCTCGGGCACCGCCTTCTCGATGTCGCGCTCGATCACGCCCTTGCCGAGATGCCGCGCGCCCTGGAGATGGCCCGCGGCGTACTCGCTGGCCTCGCGCACGTCGAGCAGCTCGAAGCGGTCGCCGCGGGCGATGCGCGCGGCGACGTCGTCGATCGAGACCTCGATGATGCGCGTGCGGATCTCCTCGCAGAGCTTCTCGAAGCGCGGCCCGTGGATCATCCATGTTTCTTACTCCACTCCCGGCGCATGCGGCCAGCCTCGCGGTTGCTGCGCAGCGGCGAGCGGAGTAGTCCGGAGCAATGCCGCAGCTCTCGAACGAGGTGCTCTCGCGCCTGATCTCCTTGCTCGGGCCGGAGGTGCTCTCCCAGGACGCGGCCGAGCTCGCCGAGTACGGGCGCGACTGGACGCGCGTGGTGCCGCCGGCGCCGAGCGCCGTCGCGTTTCCTCGAAGCACCGAGCAGGTCTCGAAGCTCCTGGCGTTCTGCAACACCGAGAGCGTCGCCGTGGTGCCCTCGGGTGGGCGCACCGGCCTCGCGGGCGGGGCGATGGCGGCGAACGGCGAGATCGTTCTCTCCCTCTCGCGCATGCGGCGGATGGATCCCATCGATCGTCTCGGCGGCACGGTGCGCGTGCAGGCCGGCGCCGTGACCGAGGCGGTGCACCAGCACTGCGCGCCCGCGGGGCTCACATGGCCGGTGGACTTCGCCTCGAAGGGATCGAGCACCGTCGGCGGCAACATCGCCACGAACGCCGGCGGCGTGAAGGTCATCCGCTACGGGCTCACGCGGCAGTGGGTGCTGGGGCTCGAGGTGGTGCTTGCGTCGGGGGAGGTGCTCGAGATCGGCGGCGCGCTCGAAAAGAACAACACCGGGCTGGATCTGCGGCAGCTCTTCATCGGAAGCGAGGGCACGCTCGGCGTCGTGACCGAGGCCACGCTGAAGCTCGTGCGGCTCCCCGGCGCAACGACGGTGATGCTGCTCGGCGTCGCCGACGTCGCCGCGGTGCTCTCCCTTTTCCGGGAGGCGCGCGGCGCGCCGTTCACGGTGTCGGCCTACGAGTTCTTCTCGCAGCGCTGCCTCGATCGCCTGGTCGCGCATCGCAAGCTGCGCCCCCCGATCGCCGAGCCGTGCCCGTATTACGTGCTGGTCGAGGCCGAGGGAGAGGGCAGCACCGAGGCGGACGCGGCGCGGCTCCTCGAGCGCATCGAGCCGTGGGTCGCGGGCGTGTTCGAGTCCGGCCTCGCGAAGGACGGCACCCTCTCGCAGCACGGCTCGCAGGCCCGTGACCTGTGGGCGCTGCGCGAGGGGATCAGCGAGAGCCTCAGCGCCACCGGCTTGCCGCACAAGAACGACGTGGCGCTCCCCATCGCGGCGCTCGATGCCTTCTGCAGCGAGCTCGACGGCGTGTTCCTCAGCCGCTACCCCGGCTGGGAGATCTGCCTCTTCGGCCACGTGGGCGACGGCAACCTCCACATCAACGTCATGAAGCCCGACGCCATGGACCGCGCCGAGTTCTTCAGCAAGACCAAGGAGGCCGACCGCGACCTCTTCGCGCTCGTGCAGCGCCACCACGGCAGCATCTCCGCGGAGCACGGCATCGGCCTCCTCAAGAAGCCTTACCTCTCGTACTCGCGCAGCGCCGCCGAGATCGCCGTGATGCGACAGGTCAAGCGCGCGCTCGATCCTCATGGCATCCTGAACCCCGGAAAGATCCTCGACGTCTGATGCCCGTCCTCCGTCATCGCCTCCGCTCCCTCGTCGCGCTCGCTGCCGCGGCGGTCATGCCGTTCGCGGCGGCGTGCGAGAGCGCGCCCGACGCGACGTTCCCCATCGCTGCCGCGCCGCCCTCGCGTCATGCGGCGATGCGCGACACGCTCACCACGGATGCGCGCGGCCTCTCCTTCCATGACGGCGACTGGCTGGAGGACCTCGGTGATGCGCCGTTCTTCGGCCTGGCCTGGCTCTCCCGTCGTGCGGAGAACGGACCGCTGCCCCCGGAGGACGCGCTGCGGCTCGATCAGTCGCTGGCGCGCGCGCGGGTGCTGCTCGCCTCCGATCTCCTGAGCGGTGATCTCCAGGAGAAGGTGATGGCGGCGCTCGGGACCATCGAGCACATCAAGTCCTCGAAGGACTCGCGAGACCTCGCCGCGGTCGACGAGTTCCTCGACCGGCTCGACCACCTCGTCGGCGCGCTCGGCGACTACCTCGACGGCGTGAGCGACACGAGCTGGGCGGTCCGCACCTACGGGCCGACGGCCGTGACCGCGCTCGTCGCGCTCGTGCACGCGCAGTACGCCTACCTCGTCGACGGCCCGCGCAGCCGCGAGCATCAGGAGCGCGCCGTCGCGCTCGAGCAGCGCATCACCGATCGCGCGCTCGCCGACCTCGCCTACGCGCCGACGGGGGGCTCGGTCCGCGGCTACGCGATCGCGCCCGGCCGCGCGGGCCTCGAGCTCTATCCGAACGTCTCGATGATGATCCTCGAGGCGCGGCTCTTCGAGCTCACCAAGAACGAGGTGTATCGCCTGGAGGCGCGCGCCATCTACGGCGCGATCCAGCCGCTGAAGCTCTCCGATGCGCCCGCGCGCTACGCCTCGCCGTACGCGGCCGAGTCGCTGAAGGCGAAGACGCCGGAGGTGGCGACGCTCTCCAGCCAGAACTACCTCGCGCTGGCGCTGCTGCTGCTCTTCGAGATCACGGGCGACGTGAAGCTCTCCGACGAGGCGGATCGCGTGCTCGACGCCATCGAGACCATGCGCGGCCCGTGGTGCCTCGCGCAGGTGGAGACCACGACCTGCGCCCCGAGGTGCGGCAATGGCCAGGCGTGCGTGGCCACCGCGTGCACCGCCGATCACTGCACGACGGGCCTGCTCCATCACGTCGTCGACGGGCGCCTCGCGAACCCGACTGACCCCACCCTCTTTTGCTCGGGCTGCAACCTCCAGTCGCTCTACGTCCTCGGGTACCGCCGCGCGCTCGCGGGCGAGCCCTTCTAGTTCTCCGGGGGAAATCATGGGCTTCTTCAGACCGACGCCGCCTCCCTACGAGCCGCTCGAGTGGGTGAAGAAGCCCCTCGCGGAGCGTGGCCGCATGGTGTGCGAGGCCTGGGCGCTCCAGGGCTACGGCTCGCCGGTCGCGGTGTACGGGACGTATGCGGTCAAGATCGCCGTGTACGTCGGCCTCTGGATCTTCTTCTGCGGGTTCACGCCGGGGCTGGGCGGGCTGCGCCACATCGCGCAGTGGTGGCTCTCGCCGATAGCGTTCCAGAAGGCGATCCTGTGGAGCCTCTTGTTCGAGGGGCTGGGCCTCGGCTGCGGGAGCGGACCGCTCACGGGGCGCTACTTCCCCCCGTTCGGCGGCTTCCTCTACTTCCTGCGTCCCGGCACCACGAAGCTCCCGCTCTTTCCCGCGCTGCCGCTGTTCGGCGGTACGCGGCGTACCTGGTTCGACGTCGCGCTCTACCTCGCGCTGATCGGCGCTTCGCTGCGCGCGCTCGTGGCGCCCGAGCCGACGATCGCGCTGCTCGTTCCGATCGCGGTGCTCGTCCCGCTGCTGGCCCTCGCGGATCGCACGATCTTCCTGGCGGTCCGCCCCGAGCACTTCTGGACCACCACGCTCTGCTTTCTCTTCGCCGGCAACTGGATCGCCGGGGCGAAGGCGGTGCAGCTCGCGCTGTGGTTCTTCGCCGGGTTCTCGAAGCTCAATCACCACTTCCCGAGCGTGGTGGGCGTGATGACCAGCAACAGCCCGTTCGCGCGCTTCGCCTGGCTGCGTCGCTCCATGTACCGCGAATTCCCCGGCGACCTGCGGCCCTCCCGGCTCGCGGCGGTGGCTGGTCACTTCGGGACGCTCCTCGAGATGGCCATCCCGGTCGTCCTGTGGCTCGCGCCCGGCGGCTGGTCGTTGGTGCTCGGCCTCGTGCTCATGGTGGGACTGCACGCGTTCATCACGAGCAACGTCCCGATGGGCGTGCCGCTCGAGTGGAACGTGATGGTCGTCTACGGCGGCTTCGCGCTGTTCTGGGCGCACCCCGACGTGCGGCTAACCGATCTCGGCTCGATGCCGCTCGCCGCGTTCCTCGTGGTGGCGCTGCTCGTGGTGCCGATCGCAGGCAACCTGTTCCCGAAGCGCATCTCGTTCCTGCTGGCGATGCGCTACTACGCGGGCAACTGGCCCTACAGCGTCTGGCTGTTCCGCGGCGAGAGCTACCGGAAGCTCGATCGCCTCACCACCAGCGCGGGCGGCGTCTACGAGCAGCTCGCCCGCTTCTACGATCGTCCGACCGGCATCGGCCTCGTGGGCAAGGTCATGGGCTTTCGCTTGATGCACCTCCACGGTCGCGCGCTGCCGGCGCTGATCCCCAAGGCCGTGGACCGCCTCGAGGACTACGAGTACCTCGACGGCGAGATCATCGCCGGTCAGGTACTGGGCTGGAACTTCGGAGACGGCCACCTGCACCACGAGCCGCTGCTGCGCGCGGTGCAGGAGCAATGCGGGTTCGAGGAGGGCGAGCTGCGCTGCATCTTCGTCGAGCCGCAGCCGATGGGCCGCCACACGCTCGAGTACCGCATCGTCGACGCGAAGACCGGCCCCCGCGAAGCGGGCGAGATCGACGTCCGCGAGCTCCGCGAGCGCCAACCGTGGATCGCGCCTGCTTCGCCTCGCTCGTAGGCAACGTCAGAGCGGCGCCAAGAGGCTCACGTGGCCGCCGTCCGGATCCGTCACGATGGCGTAGCGAGGTGCAGGATGCAGCCGGGCCCGGGGCGCCGGCGTAACCCGGTCACTCCCATCAGCTCGCGATGCCGAGCGCGACCTCGAGAGCCTAGTACAGGATGCGGGTCTTGATCGACGCTTCGAGCTCGGCGATGGCGAGGCGGACGTCGTTTGCGACCTCCTTGTCGAGGTCCATCACCAGGTAGCCGATCTCGGGATCGGTCGCGAGCAGCTGGCCCAGCACGTTCGCGTTGCGATCCGAGACGAGCCGGTTGATGTCGCGGAGGACGCCCGGCACGTTCTTGTGCACGTTCAGCACCCGGTGCGTCCCTGGCGAAGGTGCCAGCTCCACCGCCGGGAAGTTCACCGAGCCCGCCGTCGCCCCGGTGTTCGTGAACTTCGTCAGCGCGTTCGCGACCTCGCGCCCGATCGCCTCTTGCGCCTCCGCGGTCGACCCGCCGATGTGCGGCGTGAGGATGACGTTCGGCAGCCCGCGCACCACGCTCGTGAAGTCGTCGGAGTTGCTCTCCGGCTCCTCGGGGTACACGTCGAGCGCGGCGCCGCCGAGCTTCCTGGAGCGGACGGCGCTGGCGAGCGCCTCGACGTCGACCACGGTGCCGCGGCTCAAGTTGATGAGGTAGCTGCCGTCGCGCATCTGCGCGATCTCGGCAGCGCCCATCATGTTCTTCGTCTGCGGCGTCTCGGGCACGTGCAGCGTGACGAAGTCGCTGCTCGCGAGCAGCTCCTCGAGCGTCCCGAGCGCCTTGTTGTTCCCCATGGGGAGGGTGGGCCGGATGTCGTGCGAGATGACGCGCATGCCCATGGCCTCTGCGAGCACGCCGACCTGCGAGCCGATGTGCCCGTAGCCGACGATCCCGAGCGTCTTGCCGCGAACCTCGTAGGACGAGGTCGCGATCTTCCGCCACTTGCCCTCGTGGACCTCGCGCGAGCGATCGCCGAGCTGGCGCGCGAGCATCACGATCTCGCAGATCACGAGCTCGGCGACGCTGCGGGTGTTGCTGAACGGCGCGTTGAACACCGGCACCCCGGCGCGCTTGCTGGCCTGGAGGTCGACCTGGTTCGTGCCGATGCAGAACGCGCCCACCGCGAGGAGCCGCTTGCTGGCCTCGAGCGCGCGCGCCGTCACCTGGGTCTTGCTGCGAATGCCGAGGATGTGGACGCCGTCGGCGAGCTTCGCGACCAGCTCGTCCTCCTTGAGCGCGCGCGGCACGGCCTCGATGTGGAAGCCTTGACCGCGGAAGATCTCGTGCGCGCTCTCGTGCACGTTCTCGAGGAGAAGGACCTTGATCTCGTTCTTCGGGAACGACGTCGGCGGGGGGGAAGACTTCGGCATCGGGTACGGGCGGACACTAGCCGAACGACGTCTCCGCAGCCTCGCGAAAGCACTGAACAGCGGTCCGGTCGGCAGGGCTGCCACCCCAGCAAATGGCCTGGATCCGGGGCCTTGCAGCCTCGGCCCGAACAGGCATTTCCACCATCCCTTACGGCGTATTGGCGCACTTCGTGATCCGTTGCTAGGAATTTGCGCCGGCCATGCATCGGGGAAAGCCCAACCAGAACAGGCGACCAAGCGCCGCGCAGACGTTGTCTGCGCTCGCGCCGCCGCATTCTGCGCTCCGCCCGCGCGGGCCCGACGACCTCATCGGCCGCGCGCTCGGTGGTCGCCTCCTCATCGAGGAGCGCATCGGCAACGGCACGTTCGGCGTCGTGTACCGCGCGCGCCATCTGCACCTCGCGATCAACGTCGCGGTCAAGGTGCTGCATCCCGGCCTCCAGCTCGACGCGACGGTGCGTGCGCGGTTCCACGCCGAGGGCCGCGCCGCCAGCCTGCTCGATCATCCGAACCTGGTGCGGGTCCTCGATTTCGGCGAGGAGAACGACGGCACGCTGTGGCTCGCGATGGAGCTGCTCGAGGGCACCGAGCTCTCCCGCGTCCTCGAGACCGCGCATCGCCTGCCCATCGCGCGCGCCGCGGAGCTGATGCTCCAGATCGCGGCCGGCCTCGCGCATGCACACTCGCACCGCATCGTCCACGGCGACGTGAAGCCGTCGAACGTGATCCTCGTGCGCCGCATCGACGACGACGGCGAGGAGCGCGAGCACGTGAAGCTCTGCGACTTCGGCGTGGTGCGCGGCATCGCCGAGGCGGGTCAGCACGCGCTCGCGGGGACGCCCACGTACATGTCTCCCGAGCAGTGCCTCGGCGAGCCGCTCGATGCCCGGAGCGACGTCTACGGTTGCGGCGCGCTCTTCTACGAGCTCGTGACGGGCGCGCCGCCGTTCGTCGCCGAGGACCCCCAGGTGCTCCTCCGCCAGCACCTCGTGGTGCGCCCCACGCCGCCGAGCGAGCGGAGCCGCGAGCTGGATCCGCGGGTCGACGGCGTGGCGATGAAGGCGCTCGCGAAGGACCCGAACGATCGCTACGCGAGCATGCGCGAGCTGCGCGCCGCGCTGCGCGAGCTGCTCATGGCGCTGGGCGCGGTGTTGCCCGCCTCGACCTACTCCATCCCTCCGCCGCCGGTCGCGGAGAGCGTGGCCTCGATCGAGGCCGAGCAGAGCGGCGCGTTCCCGTTCCCGTTCTCCTTCCGGTTGCCCGCGGCCGAGGCGGACCCGCGCGTCGCGATGAGCTCCGAGATCCGCGAGCTCGCTCCCCGCAGCAGCGACGCGCGCCTGCCGCCCCCGCCGATCACCCCGGCGCCGCTCACGCCGCGCAG
>Ga0123336_10003127_pt1 | contig 14045 bp, 8 predicted proteins | sample SSSSmetaG_FD_96466 | JGI IMG/M metagenome (GOLD analysis project Ga0123336, IMG submission 96466) | Glacier valley bacterial and archeal communities from Borup Fiord, Nunavut, Canada, to study Microbial Dark Matter (Phase II) - ​SSSS metaG | ecosystem: Environmental > Aquatic > Freshwater > Ice... | reverse complement strand
CAACGGCTGGCAACGTCGGCCAGGGCCAGGGTGTCGCCGCCGATGCCGCAGGTGAGATCGATCACAGCGCGTCCGGCAAAGCGGGCGGCTTTGTGGCGGGCGACGGGTTCGCCGCTGGCTTGTTGCAGCGCCTCGCTGGTGAAGAGCATAGCGGCGGCGCGACTGAATTTGGTCACTGCTTGGCGGCGCAGTTCCACTTGCTGCCAGACCGCCCCGGCTTGATCGAGAGTGAGGTCGCGGCGCAACTGGGCGAGGTTTGCCATCTGGTGGGCCGGACCGGGCGGTAGGTCGGCGGCGACCGTCAGCGCGTGGCGACCGGCGGGGCTGAGGAGGAAGCGGGCGATGGTGGTGTTCACAGGGTATTATAGCCGATTTTGCTCCTATATTCCGTCGAAAGACTCATTGACAGTCCTGCCTAGTATGCGTATAATGGGGACAGAATTGCATATTGAAACGTCGAGCAGGAGGAGTAGGGCGGCTCGGCACCTTTTAGAGAGCGGGGGCCACCGGCTGCAAGCCCTCCAGGTGCCTCTGGCCTGAACGTCGCCTGGGAGTTGATCTGCTGAAGCGCTGGGGGCGTGGGTAGGTGGGTCCGGGGCCGCCCGTTAGCGCGGATAGGAGCGTCGGACGCAGGCTAGGGTCTGCGGCGGCGGAAGTAAGGTGGTATCACGAAGGGTGCGTTTCCCTCTCGTCCTTATATGGCGAGGGGGCTTTTTGTTGCCCTTTTGATCCATGGGGAGATGGGCTGATGGCTATGCTGCTAGAGGGTAAGGGGTTGGGCGGGGGCTGGTTGTCGGCCCTCGCGCTGGTCTGGGGATATGGGAACGCGGGTGAACCCTTGTTTCGTGTATCTATAAGGAGCGCAGACCATGAACCGTTATGGATTCGATATGCAAGCGTTGCCGGCGCAACGCGGCGCGATGCTGGGGTGCCGGCGTGAGGCGCGACTGTATGGCTGGGATGCGCTTGCTGCTAGGGATGAGCAGGCTACAGGTGATGAGTACGAAAGAGGGATCGGGATGAGCGACATGATCGAGCAGACTGCTCCGGTGGCTGCAACCCCCCCGCCGGGTGGGGAGATGGCGAAAGCCTATTCACACGCGGAAGTGGAGAGCCGCTGGTATGATTGGTGGGAGGCACAGGGCTATTTTCGCCCGGAGCGTGACCCGGCCAAAACGCCGTTCACGATCATTATGCCGCCACCGAATGTGACGGGTGAACTGCACCTGGGCCATGCGTTAACCACGACCATCGAGGATATTATGATCCGCTGGAAGCGAATGCAGGGCTATAGCGTGCTGTTCTTGCCCGGCTTCGACCACGCTGGAATCGCGGGGCAGTATGTGGTGGAGAAAGAGCTGGCGCGGCGCGACCTGACCCGGCACGACATCGGGCGGGAGGCGTTTGTGGAACACGCCTGGGCCTGGATGCGAAAATATATCCCGATTATCAGCAACCAATTTCGGCGGTTGGGCGCATCGTGCGACTGGTCGCGGGCGCGGTTCACGATGGATGCGGGGCCGGCGCGGGCGGTGCGGACGGTGTTCAAGCACCTGTATGACAAGGGGCTGATCTATCAGGGCGAGCGGATCATCAACTGGTGCCCGCGTTGCATGACTTCGCTTTCGGATCTGGAAGTGGAGAACGAGGAAACGCCGGGGTCACTATGGACGATCCGCTATCCGTTGGCCGATGGCAGCGGCAGCATCTTGGTGGCGACGACGCGGCCGGAGACGATGCTGGGCGACACGGCGGTGGCGGTCCACCCCGACGACCCGCGCTGGGCGGGCATGATCGGCAAAGAGGCGACGCTGCCCTTGACCGGGCGCACGATCCCGATCATCGCCGATGCCGCGATTGAACAGGACTTTGGCACCGGCGCGGTGAAGATCACGCCCGGTCACGACCCATTGGACTTTGAGATCGGGCAGCGGCATGGCTTGGCTGCCATCAACTTGATGAATTCAGACTCAACCCTGAACTCGAACGGCGGGGCGTATGCGGGCCTGAAGCCGCCGGCCGCGCGCGAACAGGTGCTGGAAGCGCTAGCCGCAGCGGGGCTGCTGATCAAGACGGAGCCGCATAATCATGTGGTGCCGCATTGCGAACGCTGCAACACGATCTTGGAGCCGCTGATCTCGAAGCGGTGGTTTGTGCGGATCCAGCCGCTGGCCGACCCGGCGATTGCCGCCGCCCAGGATGGGCGGGTGGCGTTCGTGCCGGATCGCTTTAGCAAAGTGTATATGCACTGGATGACCAACATTCGCGACTGGAACATCAGCCGCCAACTGTGGTGGGGGCACCGCATCCCGGTGTGGACTTGCGCCAACGGGCACGAGTTTGCCAGCGCGGCCGAGCCGGAGACGGTGGTGGCGTGCCCGACCTGCGGCACGGCGGAGATCCGGCAAGACCCGGATGTGTTGGATACGTGGTTTTCGTCGGGGCTATGGCCGTTTACCACGTTGGGCTGGCCGGATGCCACGCCCGACTTCGCCTACTTCTATCCGACGCAGGTGATGGAAACGGGCTACGACATCCTGTTTTTCTGGGTGGCGCGGATGCTGATGCAGGGTATCGAAAACACCGGCGTAGCGCCGTTTTCGACGGTATATCTGCATGGCTTGGTGCGCGACGAGACGGGGCGCAAGATGAGCAAGTCGCTGGGCAACACAGTGAATCCGCTGCAAGCCGCCGACCGCTATGGCACAGATGCGTTGCGCTTCAACCTAGCGACCGGCTCTACGCCGGGCAACGACATGAAGTTCTCTGAGTCGCGGCTGGAAGGGATGCAGCGCTTTGCCAACAAGCTGTGGAACGCGACGCGCTTCATTGTATTCGAGAGCGGCTCGACCACGCGCCGCGTGGCCGCCGAGGCCAGCCGCACGCTGACCCTGCCGCCGCCGGAGCGGTTGACGCTGGCCGACCGCTGGATCATCAGCCGGCAGCACGCGCTGGCCGCCGATGTGCAGCGGCTGATGGAGGACTACAACTTTGGCGAGGCGGGGCGGCTAATCTACGATTTCATGTGGGGCGAGTTCTGCGACTGGTACTTGGAATGCGCGAAAGGGCCGCTGAACGGCAGCGACGCGCAGGCGCAGGCCGACACGGTGGCGGTGTTGCGTTGGACGCTGGACCGGGGGTTGCGCTTGCTGCATCCGTTCATGCCGTTCGTGACCGAGGAGCTGTGGCAGAACCTGCTGGGGCGGCCCGCCGACGCGGATCTGCCCGCAGCCCAACAAAGCATCTGCATGGCGGCTTGGCCGCGCCCGGCGGATGCGCCGCAGGATATGGCGGCCGAGCGCGAGTTCGGCCTGCTGATGGCGCTTGTCACGGCGATCCGCAATGCGCGGGCCGCAGCGATCAAAGATGCGCCGGACGGGCAGAAAGCGGATCTGGCGCGCAAACGCCTTCCAGCGTATTTGGCGGCGGGCGCAGCGGCGGGACTGTTGCAAGGCCAAGCCGCCATTCTGGCCCGGTTGGCCGGGTTGGATCCCGCTGGGTTGGCGATTGCGGCGACGATGCCGACGGCGGGCACGGCGGCAGGAATCACCCTGCTGGTGGTGGAAGATGTGGCGGTGGCGTTGCTACTGACTGCGCTGGTGGATCACGATGCAGTGCGGAGCCGGTTGGCCGGCGAAGCCGCACAAGCGACCGCTGAGATCGCGCGCGTGACGGCGATGCTGGCAAACGAAGCGTTTGTGAGCAAGGCCCAGCCGGCGGTGGTGGCGGCGCAGCACACGAAGTTGGCAGCGGCGCACGACCGGCTGGCGGCGTTGCAGGCGCGTTTGGCGGCGCTGGGCTAGGGTCGCCTTCGCTCTGGCCCTGGTGCCGCTCGCCACGGGGAGGGGCCATACGCGCCCGCTTTTCTGCTGAAGGAAGCGGGCGCGTGTTATAGGATCGCGGGCGGATGTACGCGCTGGAGGTGCGGGCTGTGCTGGTGTTACCTGACTGGCAAAACTTTTACCTGCTGACTGGCACTGCGGCGGCGACCCTGATGGGGTTGCTGTTTGTGGCGGTTTCGCTCGGCGTGAATCTGCCGGCCGCCCAGATCCGGAATTCGCTGCGAACGTTTGTCACTCCGATCCTAGTCGCCTATTTTCAGGTGTTGTTGTTGTCGTGCGCGGCCCTGATGCCGCTGCTGAGTTTGCCCTTGTTTGGCGGGGCCGTGGCCCTGTTGGGCGTGTTTAATACGGCTTTGGTGGGGCAAGTGCTATGGCGAATGCGTGTGGTCCACCGCGCCGAGGTGATTGATCGGGGCCACTGGATCTGGCATTTCGCGCTGCCTTTCCTAGGAGCGGTGCTGTTGCTGGTCACGGCTTACGGCTTTTTCCGTGCGGTGCCGGTAGCGGCGCTGGGGTTGGCGGTCACCCAGTTGCTGAGTCTGACCACGGGGCTGCGGAATAGCTGGGTCTTGATGATCTGGCTGGCCCTGCGCCGGGCAGAGGCCGATTCTGTGGCGCCCGCCGCTGCGCGCTTGCCCTCGGCGGGACCGTATTGACGGCAACACGCCCCTAGCGCGCGTGCCTGCCCCAAATGGGCTATTGACAGGCGGGGAGAACGGTGCTAGGATAGGCGCAGCATCCGCCATTGTGGTGGATGTCTACTGCACGGATCTTGGGCAAGCGTGACCCCCCTGCCCGCCTCAGCCAGGGCTACCCCAAAGGAGATATACTGATGGATCAGACTACAAAAGATCGCCGCCTCGCCTTTTTGCGCCGGGCGATCTGGTGGATGCCGGTGCTGACTTTCGCCGTCGTCGCGGCTGTTTTAAGCGCCCTCAACCCGCTGGGGGCTGGTGGGTTGGTTAGCAATGTGACGCAAGGGCTTATCGCGGCGGTTGTTGTTGGCATCCTGGTTGTGGCGGCGTACTTCGGCTACAAGTATATGCTGGACCGGGGGATGAACGTCTAGCCGGGCTGTACGGTCCCTGCTCTGGAAGCCGCCTCACATGAGGCGGCTTCCGTCTTTTCGCGGATGGACCTAACTCCTCCTTCCCTTACAGAGGGAGTGGTTAGCTGTGGCGGGCCATAATGCCTTCGAGGATGGTTAGGGCTTCGTCGGCGAGGGCGGCGGTGAGGACGAGCGGCGGGCAGAAGCGGATCGCGCCTGCACCTGCGCCGAGCAGCAGCAGCCCCTGGTGGAAGGCTTCGTCTACGATTTGATCGCGCAGATCGTGGGCGGGGGTGCGGAGGGCGCGATCTTCGACCAGATCGAAGCCGATCATGAGGCCGCGCCCGCGCACGTCGCCGATGAAGGGGAAGCGGTCGGGCCAAGCTTGCATTCGGTCCAGGATCGCGCTGCCGACGCGGGTGGCATTGTCCATGAGGCTGCCTTCGAGCAAACCGATGGTGGCGAGGGCGGCGGCGCAGGCGACGGGGTTGCCGCCGAAGGTGTTGGCGTGCGCGCCGGAGGGCCAGGTCATCATGCTCTTGCGGGCGACAATCGCGCCGAGGGGCAGGCCACCGCCGATGCCTTTTGCCAGCATGATCACATCCGGCTCCACCTCCCAGTGTTGCAGGGCGAACATTTTGCCGGTGCGGCCCATGCCGGCCTGCACTTCATCCATGACCAGGGGGATGTTGTATTTGGTGCAGAGGGCGCGCAGGGCCGGGTAGAAGTCGGGCGGTGGGATAATATAGCCGCCCTCGCCCTGGATGGTCTCGACGACGATGCCGGCGACCTCTTCGGGGCGGACCAGATGGGTCAGCATCGTATGCTCAATGTAGTCCACGCAGGCGCGGCCCAGGCGTTCGGTGGGCACATCGAACGGCGGGCGGTAGGGGTTGGGGTAAGGGGCATGGTAGATGCCCGCCAGCAGCGGCTGATAGTGGGTGCGGTGGAGCGCCTTGCTGGTGCCGAGCGACATACTGCCATAGGTGCGTCCGTGGAATGCGCCGAGAAAGCTGATGAAGCAGGGCCGTCCGGTGTGATGGTGGCAGAGCTTCATGGCCGCTTCGGTGGATTCGGTGCCGGAGTTGGTGAAAAAGACCTGCTTGGGTTCTGCGCCGGGGGCCAGCCGGCTGAGGGTTTCGGCCAGGGCGACCGCTTCGGGCAGGTAGAAGTCGGTGCCGGCCATGTGGACGTAGCGTTGCGCTTGCTTGGTGATCGCCGCAACGATGGCCGGGTGGCAGTGGCCGGCGGCCAACACGGCCACGCCGGCGGTGAAGTCAATAAAGCGCCGGCCGTCCACATCCCAGACTTCGCTGCCCAGGCCGTGATCCATCACGAAGGGATAGCTGCGGGTGTAGGAGGGGGAAATTACTTGGTCGTCGCGTGCGACGACGGCGGCGGCTTTGGGGCCGGGAAGCTGCCCGCTGGGGGCGGTGGGGTGCGCGGTGGTTACCATGCCTGTCTCCTTTGACATTGCTCTTTTGGGGATTCGGTTGATCCACACGGGGATGTTTGCCGCCTATTGTAGCATATCGGGCGGGTGGGTTGCCAGGACGGAGTTCTGCGTAACTGTGCAGTTTGGTAGCGGACTAACACGCCAAAGAGAGGGATCTGTCATTGGGAACGTAGTGAAGAATCAGTTGGGGTGGGTACGCCGCCGTCTGTAGGTATACATACAGCGGCGTGAGTCGCTGTCGTGTGACCGATTCGCCCAGCAGCCGATTCTTCACTACGTTCCCAATGACAGTTTTCTATCTTCACACACAGACTGAACAGTTACCCCCGTAAAAGTCGTGACGGGAGGCCCGTAATATGGTACAGTGTATGTTGGTCCTGCCGCTTGCGCGGTGGCGGAAGGGTTTGAGCGCGCTATAGAAACAGCAAATAGGAGGGAACTATGCCCCAAGAGTATATTGAGATTCGTGGTGCCCGCGAAAACAACCTGAAGAATGTGTCGTTGCGTATTCCTAAGCGCAAGATCACCATTTTCACCGGCGTGTCGGGGTCGGGGAAATCCTCGATTGTGTTCGATACGATTGCCACCGAAGCCCAGCGGCTCTTGAACGAAAACTTCAGTGCGTTTATTCGGAACTTTCTGCCGCGCTTTTCTCAACCCGATGCCGATGCTATCGAAAATCTGAGCATGGCGATTGTGGTGGACCAGAAGCGCCTGGGCGGAGGATCGCACTCGACGCTGGGAACGGTCACCGATATTGCGTCGGTGTTGCGCTTGCTCTATTCGCGCTTGGGGCAGCCCTTTGTCGGCTACTCTAACGCCTTTTCGTTCAACGATCCGCAGGGGATGTGTCCCGAATGCAACGGGGTGGGGCGCAAGATCGGTGTGGATCTGGACCGGTTTCTCGATAGGTCCAAATCGCTCAACGAAGGGGCGATCCTCTACCCGGACTACGCGATCAATACCTGGGGTTGGACCATCTGTACCGAATCGGGCCTGTTCGACAACGACAAGAAACTGGCCGATTATAGCGACACTGAGCTGGAGCTACTGCTGCACGGCAAGCCCTACAAGGTAAGGACGACGCTGGGGGCGTTCAACCTGACTTTCGAGGGGATCGTTGATAAGTTCACCCGCAAGTACATCACGCGCGATGTTACCGCTATGTCTGAGCGGACGCAAAAAGCGGTCGCTCTATACATCACGTTGGGGCCATGCACACTCTGCCACGGGGCGCGCCTGAGCCAAGCGGCGCTGGGCTGTAAAATCAATGGGCGCAATATCGCAGAACTGTCGGCAATGGAAGTTAGTCAGCTGATCGCGGTGGTTCAGGCGATAGACGACCCGCGCGCCGCGCCGATTGTGGCGACCCTCACCACGCGCTTACAGCATTTGGTAGATATTGGCCTTGAATATCTCAGCCTCGACCGGCCCACGGATACGCTCTCCGGGGGGGAATCGCAGCGGGTCAAGATCGTCAAGCATCTCAGCAGCAGTCTGATGGACGTGCTGTATATTTTTGACGAACCGAGCGTCGGCTTGCATCCGCGCGATGTCCACCGCATGAACGAGCTGCTGCAGCAACTGCGCGACAAGGGCAACACGGTGCTGGTGGTCGAACACGACCCGGATGTGATCCGAGTCGCGGATCATATTGTGGATGTGGGGCCGCAGGCGGGCAGCGGCGGAGGCACCATCGTCTACGAAGGCAGCTTCGCGGGACTGCTCCAGGCCGACACACTCACGGGCCGGCATCTAAATCAGGTGCTGCCGATTAAAGAGAAGTTTCGCCCGGCAAAGGACCGGCTTGCCATCACCCACGCCAACGTGAACAACTTGCACAATGTGAGTGTGGCGATTCCAACGGGGGTGCTAACGGTCGTGACCGGCGTGGCCGGCTCCGGCAAAAGCTCGCTCATTAACCAAGTATTTCTGCGCCAACACCCGGACGCGATAGTGGTGGACCAGTCGGCCGTGGGCGTTTCGACCCGCTCGAACCCGGCCACCTACACCGGCATCATGGATGATGTCCGCAAAGCCTTCGCGCGCGCCAATGGGGTCAGCGCGTCGCTGTTTAGTTTCAACTCCGCCGGCGCGTGCGAAAACTGCCAGGGGCTGGGGGTGATCTACACGGATGTCGGTTTCCTAGACACTGTCAAGAGTCCCTGCGAAATCTGTGGAGGCAAGCGGTTTAAGGACGAAGTGCTGGCCTATAAGCTGAACGGCAAGTCGATCACCGACGTGTTGGCACTGACCGTGCAAGAGGCGCTGGCCTATTTTGACCGCAAAGAAATCATCCGCCGGCTGCAAGCGATGCGCGATGTAGGGTTGGATTATCTGACGCTGGGCCAGCCGCTCAGTACGCTGTCGGGTGGCGAATGCCAGCGCATCAAGCTGGCCGGCGAATTGCACAAGAAGGGCAGCATCTATGTGCTGGATGAGCCGACCACCGGGTTGCACATGTCGGACATCGGCCACCTGTTGGCGATCCTGAACCGCTTAGTGGATGCGGGCAATACGGTCATTGTTATTGAACATAATTTGAATGTGATCCGCAATGCCGATTGGATCATTGATATGGGGCCCGAAGGGGGCAGCAAGGGTGGCAAAGTGCTGTTTGAGGGTACGCCCACACAGCTACTGGGGGCCACGCAGTCCCTCACCAGCGCGTACTTACGCAGCTAACCAGTGCTAGGGAAGACTAAGCGACGGGATTGGCCTGGAGCTGGGCCACCCATGCGGCGAGGTGGGGCCAGCCGTAGGCGACTTCGTGTAGGGTGGTGGTGCCGAGGGTGAGCGGTTGTTCGCGCAGGTATAGGCCACCGAGGCGCTCGTAGAAGCCACGGGCGGGGTTGGTTGTCAGCACCCAGAGCAGCATAGCCGTGTGGCCGTCGGCCAGTAGGCGGCCGGCGACGGCGGCGACGAGTTGCCGGCCCAGACCGCTACGCTGCCGACCGGCTTGGATATAGAGGGCGTAGAGTTCGCCGGTGTAAACGGGATCGGCTTCGCGTTCGGGGCCACCGGAGGCGAAGCCGACTACGTTGCCGGCGGGGTCAGTGGCGACGTAGGCGAACAGGGGTGGATCGGCGGCACACAGCTTGGCGCTCCAGGTCCGTTCGCGGTCGCCGTAGTCTATGGTCGCCAGCAGCGCGTCAGGTACAAGGCCGGAATAGGTGGTGCGCCACGTGTCTACGCTGACGCGGGCGATGGCGACGGCATCGGCGCAGCCGGCGTGTCGGATAGACATCGTTTCGCTCCTTTACGAGGTATCAGGCATCAGGTATCAGGTATCAGGAGTTGAGCGACGAAAAGCTGCCTGCTGATAGCGGACACCGGACACCGGACACCTGATGCCTGACACCTGATGCCTGACACCTGATGCCTGATACCTGACACCAGACGTGCTTGACACCCTTTTGCACGCTCCTCTATAATGACTTATGACCCATTATACACCGTGTAAACGCTGGGCCCAGCGTTGCTTGCTTTTGCTGACCGGGTTGGTGCTGTTGGTCGCGTGCGAGAGTGGGCCGAGCGGGCCGACCCCCAGCCCCGGCGGTACGCCCACCGGCACGGTCGCGACTCCGGTGGCTGGGCGCGCCACCGCTGCTCCCGCTGTGCCAGCAACCCCTGCGCCAGCGACGGCGACTCAGCCGCCGCAGATTCCGCGCGGGGGCACGCTGACGATCCGCATTCCGACCGATGTCAGCACGTTCAACCCGTTGTTTGTGGACCGTGGGCCGGACAAGCGCGACGCGGTGGCCGCCGAGGTGACGGGGCTGCTGTTTAGCGGGCTGACGCAGTTGGATGATCACCTGCGCCCGCAGCCGGATCTGGCCGCAAGCTGGGATGTGGCTCCCGACGGCCTGAGCATCGTCTTTAAGCTGCGTCCGAACCTGCTGTGGTCAGACGGCCAGCCGCTGACTTCGGATGATGTGATCTGGACCTACAGCACCACGTTGGCGTTGACCAGCACCCTCAGCACCTTGCAATATCACCTGCGCGACACGGTGTTGCAGATCCAGAAAGCCGATCCGCCCGACAGCACGATCAAGTTCTGGCTGAAAAAGCCGTATGCGCCGATTTTGAGCGACCTGAGCGCGCCGATCCTGCCGCGCCATCTGCTAGGCAGCGTGCCGACCGATCAGTTGAGCAATAGCACCTTCAGCTTCCAGCCGGTGGGTAGCGGCCCCTTCATGTACAGCGATCATAAGCCGGGCGAGAATATCATCCTGGCGGCGAACCCGCATTATTACGCCGGGCCGCCGTATCTGAGCCGTGTGGCGTTTCTGGTCGCGCCGCAAGACGCGGTGGCGGTGGACGCGCTGAACGCGGGCCAGTTGGCGCTGGCTGAGGTGCCGCAGAGCGCGTGGGACAGCTATACGCGGCAGGCGAATGTGGCCGACCGCTTCACGCTGAACCGCTGGATCGATCCGGGCTACACGTTTCTAGCCTTTAATATGCGGCCCGGTCGGGCGTTGAACGATGCGCGAGTGCGCCAAGCCTGGGCGTTGGCGTTGGACAAGGATGCGCTGGTGCGTGCGGCGACCGGCGGGGCGGGCGTGCCGGTGTGGGGCGATACTCCGCCCTATTCGTGGGCCTATACTGACACGACGCACCTGAACAACGATCCGGCGCGGGCCAAGCAATTGCTGGCGGATGCGGGTTGGCAGGACAGTAACGGCGACGGCATCGCCGACCATAATGGTGAACCGCTGCGGTTTCAACTGTATGTGCGGGCTGACGATCCGCAGCGCCGCCGGGTGGCCGAACTGCTGGGACCGCCGCTATTGGCGGTGGGCATCAGCACGACGGTTGCGCCGGTGGACTTCGACTCGGTGATCAGCGCCAAGATTGATGCGTCGCGCACGCCGCCGTTCGATTTTCTGACGATGCTGATGGGCTGGGATAAGCAGGTGGGCGACCCGGATAGCTATGCGCTGTTCCATTCGAGCCAGATCCGCAGTGCGGCCAATCCCAACGGCCTGAACTATGTCGGCTATAGCTCGGCGGCCTATGACGAGGCAGCGTTCAAGGCGCGCGGCACGTATGACGCGACCCAGCGGGCGGCGCTGTACGCCACGGTGCAGCGCCAGTTGGCTACCGACCTGCCCTACTACCCGCTGTGGGCCAACACGCACTATCTGGTGCTGAGTAGCCGGGTCCATGGGCCGATCAACCTGACCTCGCCGCGCTATCTCTGGAACGTGGCGCAATGGTGGCTGGCACCTTGACGAATGCGGAATGCGGAATGCGGAATGCGGAATCACGATGTTCTGGGTATAGCGTATACATATTTGGTGGGGGCGTGGCGCTGCTTGCTGCGCGGGGTGGTAACGGCTCTGCTTGGGTTCTATAGTCTGCCGGAAAATGATTCCGAACTCCAACAAAGGCGGTGCTCGCCAGCTTCCTGACCTGGGCAGCGCGCTGAGAGGTGCCGGTCGCCAATCTCATGGAGCGGCTGCGCTGGAAACGGCATGGGAAGCCGCGCAGCGCCGGGTGGGCCAAGCAGTAAGCGCCCTGCCGGGGTGCGCCGGCAGGCGGCACACATTGCGCTCGCGTAGGATCACACGAATCGACAATTTCGGCAGAAAGACGAGTTCAGTACCCATATTCGTAGCGAAAGGAATCCCACATGGAACTCGGCGCGTTTTCCACTAGCTTGGCGGTCAAGGACATCGAGGCTTCGCGGCGGTTCTACGAGAAGTTCGGTTTCACGGTCTTCGCCGGGGATGCCACACAGAATTGGCTGATCGTGAAGAATGGCGATCACACAATCGGGCTTTTTCAAGGGATGTTCGAGAAAAATATCCTCACCTTCAACCCCGGCTGGGACGGCAACGCCCAGCCGCTGGACACTTTTACCGACATCCGCGACCTGCAGCAGCAGCTAAAAGCGCGAGGAGTACTGTTGCAACAAGAGGCGGACGCGCACACCACCGGACCCGCCAGCTTTATCGCGGTGGACCCAGATGGCAACCCGATCTTGGTCGATCAGCATAGGTGAGCCGCCGGACTCCGGCCGCGCCCTGAGCAGATACCGGCCACACGGGACGGCGGCAATTCGCGCCGAACCAAGCACGGAGAAATAAGCAACGTTGATAGGCCCAAAGCCGACATTACTGTATTGAAGCGCAAGTAAGACATCTGTAGTGAATGAATATGCTCCGAATGAAATGTTTTTGGACTACCGAAGAACTAGTCGAACACTGGACTCTGCCACCCCCGAATTCTATTTGCTCGGCAATAAAACCGGCCCACCCGCCTCAGTTTCGCCGTGCTACTCAAGTTTTTCCAGCTTGAATCCTGCTTTCCCCGCCGCCAAAAACGAGATCCTCCCGTAGTCGTCATCTATGTCGCCAAGCAGGTGTGTGACGAACCCAATGCCTATCTGCGCTACGACTGGCACGGGCGTATGATCACCTATCAGCGTCGGCGATCCACTATTCGAGAAAATGAATCCGAAAGGAAGTGACAAAAAAGCGAGAGTGCCGTATCCTGGTGTCAATCTCATTCAACTCTAGGGGGCACTGGCGGTCCCCGAATGGGGAACGGATATCGGCGATGATGTAGCAGCGCTGCTTGCTGCGCAGAGAATAGAGCGCGGCGGCTGCGCCAATGAGAGTAAGACAACACCATTACGCAACCTCCTAAACGGCCCCTCTATCAGTCCTTGCGTTTGCAGGGTTATGACTATACACAGACGGGTGCCTATTTCCTCACTACTTGTGTTCAGCACCGCGAGTGTCTCCTCGGCTCTATTGTAGATGGCGTAGTGGTGCTGTCTACTGGCGGACAGATTGTGCAACAGGTGTGGGATGATCTGCCTGTGCGCTTTCCTGGTATTGAGTTAGATGCCTTTGTAGTTATGCTGAACCATGTTCATGCGATCCTGGTGCTGGGCGGATCGGACGAGGCGGGTAATGGACCGGTATTAGGGACGGTGGTGCGGGCGTTAGAGTCCTTGTTGTAGGTTTGTGCTATTTGGCGGGGCCGGTGCGGAGCAGACGGGGGGCGGCAGCGCGACCGGGGCGGCGAGCTTTTAACTCCATTTCGGCGGAAGCGGTCTCGGCGGCGGCGACTTGGTCGAGCAGGGCGACGGTGCGGGCCACTTCGTCGGGGGTGAGGCCAGCGGCCTGGAAGCGCACAGTTTCGCCGCCCAGCAGGGCCAGGAAATCGCCTTCGCCCAGCAGCCCTTCGGCTCCGCTGCCCTGTATGCCGGCGGCCTGAGCGGCTTGCTTGCTGTCGCGGCAGCGCCCGACCAGCCGTGCGCCCCAGCCTAGCTGATCCACCAGAGGCGACCCCAGCGTGGCGGCGACTAAATGCACGCCCAACTCGCGGCCCTCGCGGGCGATGTGGTCAAGCAGGTCCAGCGACTCGCGGGCGTGAGAGCCGGTGGCGAGGGCTTCCAGCCCGTCAATCAGCACCACCAGCGCCGCGCCGTCCAGCGCTTCACCGTCGGCCAACATGGCGGCGCGTTCGTGGAAAAGGCGACCGACCCAGCGCAGGCGCTGGTGGGCCTCCTGTGGCTCGCGCACCGGCTCGGCGATGAGATGAGGCAGGGCATCGAGGCCGGCCCAGGCGCTGACTTTGCGCCCTCGGCGACCCGGCCCGCTCAGGTCGATCACCAGCAGGCGCAGGGTGTCGGGGCTGTTGTGCAGGGCCAAGGAGAGGGCCATGGTCTGCAAGAGGGCCGATT
>Ga0123336_10003123_pt1 | contig 14055 bp, 9 predicted proteins | sample SSSSmetaG_FD_96466 | JGI IMG/M metagenome (GOLD analysis project Ga0123336, IMG submission 96466) | Glacier valley bacterial and archeal communities from Borup Fiord, Nunavut, Canada, to study Microbial Dark Matter (Phase II) - ​SSSS metaG | ecosystem: Environmental > Aquatic > Freshwater > Ice... | reverse complement strand
TCGCCGGCGCGTCGTCCGCGGCGGCGAGCGCGCAGGCGATCGCCGGATCGGGCAACGGCATCTTCGTGCGCGCCGGCGGCGCGGCCGGCGCGTCCGGGCCGCCGCAGAGCGTGCGGCTGGCCGCTGGCGAGAGCGGTTTGCGGCTGAACGCGACCGGGCAGTACCGCAACCTCCCCGTCAAGATCGACCTGCGCACCGCCGGCGTCCTCGGCTTCCTCGCAGAAGGCGCCGAAGCCCGGGCGCAGCCTCTCGGCCTGCGCGCGACGATCGGCCGCGCCAATCTGAGCTTCGACGGCAGCACGACCGATCCTTTGCACTTCGCGGCGCTGAAGGGAAGGTTCAGCCTGGCGGGGCCGTCGCTCGCCGTGGCCGGCGATCCGCTCGGCATCACCTTGCCGACGACCCCGCCGTTCAAGACAACCGGTTTCCTTGTCAAGGACGCGGGCCTGTGGAAGGCGGTGTTCGACACCGCGACGATCGGCACGAGTCAGCTCAACGGTGCCTTCACGTACGACGCGCGGCGCAAGGTGCCGCTGCTGTCCGGCCGCATCGGCGGCTCGCGCCTGGCGCTCGCCGACCTGGGTCCTGCGGTCGGTACGCCAGTCAAGGGCAGCGGCGGCACGACGCCGACCGCCGCGGCGGGCCGCGTCATCCCGGACAAGAAGTTTGACCTGCCGTCGCTGCGCGTGATGGACGCCAACGTCCTCGCCGAGGTCGGCACTTTCGATCCTGGCACCGACGTGATCGAGCCGCTCCGGCCGGCGCGCGTCCATCTGCTGCTGGCCGACGGCGTGCTGACGCTCGCGGACATCGAGGGCGTCACGGCGCAAGGACGCCTCAGCGGCTACCTCCAGCTCGACGGCCGCAGCGACAAGGCGCTGTGGACGGCCGACATGCGCTTCCTCGGCGTCAACCTGGCGCAGTGGCTGCGCCTGAAGCGCGACGAGAAGCAGCCGCCCTATCTGTCGGGCAAGCTCGACGCGCTCGTCAAGGTCAAAGGGCAGGGACGCTCGACCGCCGAGATCCTCGGCAGCCTTGACGGCGACATCCGCATGCACATGCGCGACGCGGCGATCTCGCACCTGGCGATCGAGGCCGCCGGCCTCGACATCGCGCAAGCGCTCGGCGTGGTGGTCATGGGCGATCGGCCGCTGGCGATCGCCTGCAACGTTGTCGACCTCGACGTGGTCAAGGGCGTCGCGCGGCCGAAGGTGTTCGTCATCAACACCGACGTGACGACCGTCTGGATCGACGGCAGCTTGTCGCTGCGCGACGAGAGCCTCGACCTGCGCGCCGTCGTGTCGCCGAAGAACTTCAGTCCGCTGACGCTGCGCACGCCGGTCCACGTGAAGGGAACGTTCGGCAAGCCGGCGGTGTCGCTCGAGCTGGGCAAGCTCGCCGGCAAGGTCGGGGCGGCCGCGCTTCTGGCGCTGCTGAATCCGCTCGCCGCCATCATTCCGTTCGTCGATCCCGGATCGAAGGGCGAAGCATCCAAGGCAGACGAGAACTGCGTCGCGCTGGCCCGCACCAGCGGTGCGATTCCGGCGGCGGTGAAGACGCCCGCATCGACGCGGGTGCCGCCTCTGGCGGCCGCCGCGGGTGCTTCGTCAGCGCACCGCTGACAGGCGCTGCGTCAGGCCGCGGCGGCCAGCGCGGCCGGGTCGACGACCTCGTCGGTGACGACGTCGAAGCGCAGCAACGTGCTCGGGCCGAAGCACATCGTGATCGGCACATCGCCGGCGTCGCGGCCGATGGCCTGGATGATTCGGCCGATGCGACGCGCGTTGTGACGCGCGTCCGACGTGTACCAGCGCTCGCCCAGGAAGACCTCGAACCAGGCGCTGAAATCCATCTGGCCCGCGTAGGGCACGCCGATGTCGCCGAGGTAGCCGGTCGTGTAGCGCGCCGGGATGTTCATACAGCGGCAGAGCGTGATCGCCAGATGCGTGAAGTCGCGGCAGACGCCTTCCTTCTCGCGGAACGCGTCGAGCGCCGTGCGGGTCGGGCGGGCGGTCTTGTAATTGAACTTGAGGTGCGAGTGGACGAAGTCGCAGATCGCGCGCACGCGCAGCCAGCCGGGCGCGGTGCCGCCGAACTGGTTCCAGGCAAAGCCGAGCAGTTCGCTGTCGACCTCGCAATAGCGGCTCGGCAGCAGGAACTGCAGGGTCGAGAAAGGCAGCTCCGTCGGATCGTGCTGGCGCGCATCGGCGTTGACGACATCGAGTTCGCCCGAGTCGCGGATGAGGGCGTCGTTGGTGATGCGCACCTTCTCCATGCCGAGCGGCACGTTGATGCGGCCGCAGTGGTTGCCGAAAGTGTCGATGTACTCCTCGGGCACCAAGCCGCCGCTCACCTGCACGTTCTCCGGTTGGACCAGGTCGTGCGCTCGCGACGGGTGCACGCGCAGCAGATAGATCAGCGCCATTGGCGTGGCGATGGCGAGTTCGATGTCGTAGCCGATTCGGATCAGCATGTGGAGCGCTCCCAGGTTCCCAGCGAACCGACGGAAATGGTCGCACGATGCGTGCCCGCGGCGCGTCCGACCAGTGGCGCGAGCGGTGTAGGAAAGCGTCCTGTCGTTTCCCCTGTAGGCAGAGTCCCACGATCGGAGCCGCGCTCGCCCGGCTGCGCCGGCTTCGGGGCATGGTTAGCGTTGCGCGCATGACATCGGACGCAGCTTCGTCTCGACTGGCCCGCTTGAATCACTTCCTTCGCTGGTTCTTCAATTCCTCGCCGACGGCGATGATCGAAGAGCGTGTCGGCCGTTCGGCGCCACACGCCGGCGCAGTCAGGTCCGAGGAGTCCCGCCGTGATCAGCCGCTCCACGCGCAGCAGCAACGATCGCAAGCCATGCATCGCTCCACTGCCCGCTGACGAAGGTGAGATCGATGAGCGAACGAGGGGGCTTCGTGATCCGCAACGGCTTGCTTGCTACCGGCGCGCTGGCGATCCTGGTGCTGCTGATGCTTTTCTACTCGACGGTCAGCGGCGCGGTCGACCGTGCGGCGCGCCAGCGCACCGACAGCTCCGGCGTGGCGCGATCGCCGGCCTCGGCGAAGTTGGCGCCGCAGGTGCGCAGCGTCGCGTCTCTCGACAAATCCGGGTCCTGACGAACGCGTCGTCCACGCGGCGCTGCGTCCCGTGATAATCGGCGCGGGTTCCGGCCCCGAGGGAGTGCAGCCGCGCGCCTTCGCACCTTGCCCTGGATGCGGATGAGTCGGGACGAAGCCTCCCTGGTGGTTTGCGAGGAGTGCGGCATGGCCCACAGGTGGCACCCGGTGGCACGCGGCGAGACGGCGCGGTGCACGCGCTGTGAAGCCGTCCTCGGCCGGCCGCACCGGCTCTCGATCGACGCCGTCCTCGCCCTGACGGTCGCTGCTGCCGCCGCCTATCTGATGGCGATCAACACCCCGCTCCTGTCGCTCAACCTGCGCGGCGGCTCGGAGTCGACGACGCTGCCGGCCGCGATCTGGGACGCCTGGCACAGCGGCACGCCGGTCGTCGCCGTCGTCGCTGCGCTCACGGCGCTGGTCGCGCCCGCGGCGTTCATCGCCCTGCGCCTGTACGTGCTGTTTCCGCTCTCGCTCGGCAAAAAGGTGGCCGGCTTCGCCTGGTGCGTGCGCGCGCTGCACCAGGCCGGTCGGTGGAACATGGTCGAGGTCTTCACGGTCGGCGTGCTGCTCTCGCTGGTGCGCCTCGCCGGGCTCGCCGACGCTTCGCCGGGACCGGGCCTCTTCGCACTCGGCGCGATGACCGCGCTGTTCGCGGCGATCGAGTCCGCCGGGCTCAAGCACCTCTGGTGGAGCATCCGATGAGCGCCGCCGTACCGATGCGGCAACCCGCCGTGCTCGGCTGCGACAGCTGCGGACTGGTGTCGGCCAACGTCCTGGTCGACGGCCGCGTCGACGTCGTCCAGCGCTGCTCGCGCTGCGGCCACGTGCTGCGCTCGGCCAAGCCGTTCGCACTGCAGCGGACCTGGGCATGTGTCGTCGCCGCGACCGTGCTCTACATCCCTGCCAACGTGCTGCCGGTGATGGTCACGACATCGGCACTGCAGCGCGACGAGCACACCCTGCTCGGCGGCATCCACGAGCTCTGGCTCGACGGCTCGTTCGGCCTCGCGATCATCGTCTTCATTGCCAGCATTGCCGTGCCGGTGCTCAAGATCGGCGTCCTCGGCTTGCTGGCCTGGTCGGTGCGACGCGCGCCGAACTGGCGTCGGCTCGAAAGGGCGCGGCTCTACCGGCTCATCGAGACCGTCGGTCATTGGTCGATGCTCGACGTCTACGTCGTCGTGCTGCTCGCCGCGACGGTGCGCTTCGGGCCGCTCGCCAACGTCGAGGCCGGACCGGGCTTGCTGGCATTCGCGGCCGTCGTCGTGCTGACGCTGCTCGCGACCTGGTCGTTCGACCCCAAGATGATCTGGCAGGAGCCTCTCGCCGATGGCCGAACCGACCCCGCCTGAGTCGCCGGCGCCCGCGCCGACGACGCCTGTGCCGCCCGCATCCGCTGCCTCGGCTGACGGCGCGCCGCCGCTGCCGCGCATCGAGAAGGCTAGGCGCTGGAACGTCTCGCTCGTCTGGCTGGTGCCGCTGGTGGCGATCGCGATTGCCGCGTCGCTGCTGGTGCGCTCGGTGTTCCTCACCGGCCCGCGGGTCGAGATCGAGTTCAAGTCCGCCGACGGCGTCGAGGCTGGCAAGACCGAGGTTCGCTACAAGGAAGTGATCATCGGCAAGGTCGTGTCGGTGAGCCTGCGTGACGACAGGAAGCGCGTCGTCGTCGTTGTCCAGCTCGACCGCTCCGCGGCCAATTTCGCCGTCGCCGACACGAGCTTCTGGGTCGTGCGACCGCGCATCGGCGCCGCCGGCATCAGCGGCCTCGGCACGCTCTTCTCGGGCGCCTACATCGGCACCGACGCCGGTATCTCGACCGATTCTCGCAACGAGTTCGTCGGCCTCGAGGCGCCGCCCTTCGTGCTGCGCGGCGAGCCGGGCTCTGTCTATGTGCTCAAGGTCGAGGATCTCGGCTCGCTCGATGTCGGCTCGCCGGTCTTCCACAAGCGCACGCCGGTCGGCCGCGTCGTCGGCTACACGCTCGACCCCGACCGCGACGAGCTGTCGATGAAGATCTTCGTCGAGGCGCCGTTCCAGAAGCTCGTGTCGGGCGATTCGCGCTTCTGGAACGCCAGCGGCATCGACCTCACGCTCAATTCGGGCGGCCTCAGCATCAACACCCAGACGCTGGCCTCGATCCTCGCGGGCGGCATCGCCTTCGATTCCCCGCCAGATGCACCGCGTGTCGCGATGGCGCCTGAGAACACCGTCTTTCGCCTGTTCTCCGACCGGCGTGCGGCGCTGGCGCCGCCCGACGGCGACGCGCTCACCGTAAGGATGGTGTTTGACCAGTCGGCACGCGGCCTTGCGCCGGGCGCGGCGGTCGATCTGCTCGGCGTCGACATCGGCCGCGTGCGCGCAGTCGCGCTGCAGTACGACGGCATGAGGAAGCGCTTCCCGGTCGAAGTCGTCGCCGACATCTATCCGCTCAGGCTCGGCTCGGTGCGCACGGCGCTGATGAAGGACGCCGGCGGCGGCGACAAGGTTGTGCTGCAGCGCCTGGTGTCGAACGGGCTCAAGGCGCAGCTGCGCACCGGCAACCTGCTCACCGGCCAGCTCTTCGTGGCGCTCGACTTCGTTCCGGGATCGACGACGATCGCGTCGTCGGCGATGCTCGCCGCCGACGGCTCCGTGCGCCTGCCGACCACGCCGGGCACGCTGAGCGAGATCCAGCCGCAGATCGCCGAGATCGTCCACAAAATCAGCAAGATCCCGTTCGACGAGATCGGCCGCGACCTGCGCACGACGCTCGCGAGCACGAGCAACGCGATCACGCGCCTCACGCCCGAAGCGCAGAAGGCGCTGGTCGAAGTGCAGCGCACGCTCGCGCGCACGCAGACCTCGCTCGACAACCTCGACCGCAACGTCATCGACGCCAACGCGCCGGTGCAGCGCGGCCTCGACGACACCTTGCAGGAGCTGCAGCGCACGGCGCGCGCGCTGCGCGTGCTCTCCGACTATCTGCAGCAGCATCCCGAGTCCCTGCTGCGCGGCAAGCCCGCCGATCCGCCCGTTCCGCCACGCTGAGGCCCCGCATGCGTCGACGTCCTTTCGATTCGCGAAGCGCCCGCCGCGGGCTGCGGCTTGCGTTGTCGGCCTCGCTGTTGGCGGCAGTTGCTGCCTGCAGCACGACGACGCCCGTCGTCCACCTGCATTCGCTGATGCCCGGCGATGCGGCGTCCGCCGACTCGGCGCGAGCCCGTTCGTCATCCGTCGCGCCGCTCGCCGTCGTGCTCGATCCGGTGCGCATGCCGTCGCAGGTCGATCAGCCGCAGTGGCTGGTCCAGCTGCCCGACGGCTCGCTCGCGTCGCTCGAGCAGGAACGCTGGGCGAGCCCGTTGCGCGACGAGCTGCGCCAGGCCGTGCTCGAGACCCTGATCGTGCGCCATGGCGCCGTCGAGCTGCGCCACGTCGCCGGCGCCGCCGCGAGCGCGCTGCGCGTCGACATCGATGTGCGCCGTTTCGACTCGCTTCCCGGTCGCGAGGCGCGGATGGAAGGCTCGTGGACGATCGCGCCGGTGTCGCCGTCCGCGATGCCGTCGACGACGTTCGCGCACTGCGAGTGGCTCATTCGCGAGCGGTCGGCGGGATCGCTCGCGGCCTTGGCGGAAGCGCATCGACGCGCGGTGTCACGCTTGTCGGACGGCGTCGGCACCGCGATGGCGGCGATGAGACGCGGCGAGCCGCCGAAGTGTCCGGCCGCCGACGGCCCGGCCTGACTGCCCGCAGAGCGAGCAGTCGTCCTCAGGGCTTGACGACGATGTTGTTCTGCAGCGACTTCACGCCGCGCACCTTGATCGCGATGCTTTCGGCGGTGGCCTTCTCGATGGTCGTCTTCGCGACCCCGGAGAGCATCACGTTGCCGTTCGCGGTGTCGACCGCGATCGCCTGCGCATCGATGGTCTTGTCCTCGACCATGCGCGACTTCACCTTGCTCGTGATCGATGCGTCGTCGACGTAGCCGCCGATCGAGTCGATGCCGCGCGGCGCGGCGCAGCCCGACATTGCCGCGATCACTGCGACAGCGAAGGTTGCGCCGATGGCGCGATGGACGCGCATGATCAGTCGGTGAGCCAGTCGCTCAGCTCGTCGGCGTGCTCCTGCTCCTGGCTGAGGATGGATTCGAGGATGCGGCGCGTCGACGAATCCTTGTCGCCGATCAGCTTGATCATCTGCCCGTAGGCCTCGATCGCGACGCGCTCGGCGATCAGGTTGGCGCGGATCATCGCCTGCAGATCCGATGAGCCGTCGTAGTCGGCATGGCTGCGCTCCATCAGCGTCGTCGGCGAGAAGTCGGGCTCGCCGCCGAGCTGGACGATGCGCCCGGCGAGCAGGTCGGCGTGAGCCGACTCCTCGTTCGCGTGCACCAGGAACTCCTCGGCAATCTTCGGCGAAGCGACGCCCTTGGCGGTGAAGTAGTGGCGCTTGTAGCGCAGCGTGCAGACGATCTCGGTCGCGAGCGCGTCGTTCAGCAGCTTGATGATGTCCTCGCGCCACGGGCCGTAGCTCGGCGTGACGGCGCCCATTTCCAGACTGCGCTTGGCCGCTTCGAGCGCGCCTTCGTCAAGCTGGAGACGCTCGCCTGGAGGCTGGGGGTTCTGGAGGTTGGTGATGTTGTTCATGACGATGCTCCGTGACTATCGATCGGCGATGGCTTTGGCCCCGAGGAGGGCGAACAGAAGCACGGCGACGAAGAGGACGAGGAAGACGACGAACAGGATCTTGGCGATGCCCGCTGCGCCCGCAGCGATGCCGGTGAAGCCGAACATGCCTGCGACCAGCGCGATGACGGCGAAGATGAGGGCCCACTTCAGCATGTGCTTCTCCTTTGACGGGTCCGGTCCGGAAGGGCCGCGCTCTCGTCCACACTGGAAAAAACTTTATCGCCGTCACGAGGATGGAGGCATCGGAGCGCCGCGTGCAGAGGTGTAGGACAGCTGCGTGACCGCTGTCACTGCCCGCCCGCGAGCGTGGCCGTCTCGGCGGCGATCGAGACATCGGGACTCTCGGCGGCGATCACCACCAGCCATGTCGAGCTGGCCTCGAGTGCGGACCAGCGCAACGGCTCGCCCGGTCGCAGCAGCCGCGCCGACAGTGCCGCGGCGTGCTGCTCGGGCGCCGTCTGGCCGATGCGTGCGAACAGCAAGCGCGCGACCTTGCCCTCGTTCGTCAGACGCAATTCGGCCTGGCCCCAGGCCGACGGCAGACACGGCTTGACGTCGAACACGTCGCCGCGCCGCGACAGGCCGAACATCGATTCGATCGCGGCGCGATGCATCCAAGCGGCGGAGCCGGTGTACCAGCTCCAGCCACCGCGGCCGACGTACGGCGGCGCGGTGTAGACGTCGCCGGCCATGACATAGGGCTCGATCTCGTAGCGTGCACCGTGCGTCGGATGGCGCGCGCGGTGCGCCGGGCTGAGGCAGGTGAAGTAGCGGTACGCCGCGTCGCCGTCGCCGAGCGCGGCCTGGGCCATCAGCGCCCAGACGCCGGCGTGCGAATACTGGCCGCCGTTCTCGCGCACGCCTTTCGGATACGCCTGGATGTAGCCGGCACTCGGCTCGGCATCGGCGAGCGGCGGATCGAGGAGGCGGATCAATCCGGCCTCGCGATCGACGAGGTCGCGGTCGAGCGCGACCATCGCCGCGCGCGCGCGACCCGCGGGGGCAGCGCCCGAGAGCACGGCCCACGACTGCGCGATCAGGTCGATCTTGCACTCGGCGTTGCTCGCCGAGCCGAGCGGCGAGCCGTCGTCGAAGAAGGCGCGGCGGTACCAGTCGCCGTCCCAGCCCGACGACTCGAGCGCGTCGCGCCAGCCGCGCGACGCGTCGCGCCAGCGCGCGGCGCGCTCGGCCTCGCCGCGGCGCTCGGCAACGGGCGCGAAGCGCTCGACGACGTCGCACAGGAACCAGGCGAGCCACACCGATTCGCCGCGGCCCTGGTAGCCGACGCGGTTCATGCCATCGTTCCAGTCGCCGGTGCCGATCAGCGGCAGTCCGTGCGCGCCGACAGGCAGGCTGCGGTCGATGGTGCGCGCGCAATGCTCGAACAAGCTCGCGGTGTCGTCGCTCGCCGTCGGCACGTAGTACGCGTCCTCGGCGCCGTCGGGGATGCCGGCGCCTTCGAGAAAGCTCACCTGCTCGTCGAGGATCGTCGCGTCTCCCGTCGCCTGCACGTAGTGACAGCAGGCATAGGGCAGCCAGAGCAGGTCATCGGAGAAGTGGGTTCGCACGCCGGCGCCGGTCGGCGCGTGCCACCAGTGCTGGACGTCGCCCGGCGCGAACTGACGCGACGCCGCCAGCAAGATCTGCGCGCGCAGCAGCGCGGGCGCCGGGCCAGCGAGGGCGAGCGAGTCCTGGAGCTGGTCGCGAAAGCCGTAGGCGCCGCCCGCTTGGTAGAAGCCCGCGCGTGCGTAGAGCCGGCAGGCGATCGTCTGGTAGAGCAGCCAGCGGTTGACCATCGCGTCGAAGAGCGGATCGGGCGTGCGCACGACGGCCGTGCCGAGCAGATCGTCCCAGCGCGTGCGCACCCGGTGCAGTCGACGCAGCGCCGGGACGGCTGCGGCACTCGCAGCGAGAGCACGCGCGCCGTCGGCCGTGGGCGCGTAGCCGAGCAAGAAGGTGCGGTCGATCGTCTCGCCGGCGCGCAGCACGATGCGCGTGGACAGCGCTGCGCACGGATCGAGCGCGCAGCCGGCGGCATTGCCGAAATGGTCCGGAACGATCGCCCGGCCGCGCGCGTCGAACATTTCGCGCCGGTCGCAGGTCCAGTCGGTGAGGTCCTCGCGATCGCCGGCGAGCGCGAAGAAGGCGGTGCTGCCGCCGAAGCCCGCGGAGCGGTCGCGCTGGGTGCAGAACAGGACAGTGGCGCGGCCGCCGTCGTCGGCGCTCTGCGTGCCCGCGGGCGCGGCGTCGCCGCCGGGCGCGGCGTCGACACCGGCCATCGCCGTGAACGTGCTGGCGCGGTCGCTGCGCTGCGCGCCGAGGATCCACTCGGCGATGCCGACGAGGCGCAGCTGCATCGTGCGATGGCCGCGGTTGACGAGCCGGATGCGCACCTGCTTGACGGCGCTCTCGTCGTCGACGCACCAGGTGGCGTTGACCTCGAGCGCGCCGTGGTGGTGGCTGATCGCGCTGTAGCCCTGGCCATGCGCGACACGGTACTGCGCTTCGGCGTCGCCGGCCGCCGACGGCGTCACGCTCCATGCCTGCTGCGTGCGCAGGTCTTGCAGAAGGAACCACTCGCCGCAGCCGTCGCCGATGGCATCGTTCGACCACGGCGTGAGCTGGTTGAGGCGGCTGTTCTGGCCCCAGGTGTAGCCACCTCCGGCCTCGCTGATCTGCGCGCCGAAGCCGGGGTTGGCAAGGACGTTGACCCACGGCCGCGCCGGCCTGAGGAGCGCGCCGACGTCGAAGCGGAACTCGCCGCCGGTCGCGGCGAAGTCGCCGCTCGGATGGCGCGGCACGATCTCGGCGCTCATCTCGCCGGCGAGCGTCGCGCACGAGATCGCCTGGCGCTCCTCGAAGGCGCGCTCGTGCAGCTCGGCGAGCTCCTGCACGTGGTGCGCGAGTGGTCGGCCGTCGGCACTGAAGCGCGCGCGCGCCAGCGCACGCAGGGTCGAGACCTCGTCGCCATGCAGGTCGCTCGACTGGAGCAGGAAAAAGCCCGTGTCGGCGCAGCCCGGCTGCGCGGCGATGGCCGAGACGTGTGCCTCCTTCAGCGCGGTGATCGCGCGATGGACCTCCATCAGGTACGACGCTGGCTCGAAGTTGATGACGACCAGATCGCAGGCGACGCCGCCCCATGACCAGAGGCGCAGCGCCTGCGCCAGCGAGCGCAGCAGGCCGAGGCCTTGCGCGACGCCGGCCGAGACGAGCACGATCGGCCGGTCGCCCGAAATGCCGAAGCGCCAGAGCAGGCGCCGGTCGCAGACGTCGCTTCCTTCCGAGAGCTTCAGGTGCGTCCGGCTGAGCGACAGCGCGAGGGTCGTCGAGAGCGTCTGGATCGCCGCGAAGTTCTCGGCGTCGATGCGCATCTCGCGCATCCGGATGCCGGTGAGCGTTGCCGACATCAGCGACGCGCGCTCGATGTTGCCGAGCTGGCGGTACTTGTCGATCACCGCGCGCAGCGTCGTCGCGTTGTCTGCGACCGCGGTGCAGAACGTGAGGCGCACCTTGCCATTGGCCGGGATCTGCACGCGCACCGAGAACGCCGAGACCGGGTCGAGGCCGGTGTCGAGCGTCGCCGCCAAGCTGTCGTCGTTCGGCGCGGGCAGCTCGTCGAAGGAGGCGAACGGATGGCTCGGCTCGCGGTTGCGGCCGAGCCAGCGCCGGCGGTCGACCTGGACCCGGACCGAAACGCCGGCCGGTTCGATTTCGGCCAGGAAATTGGCCGCGAGCACGCTCTTGTCGGTGGCCAGGCGTGGCTTCCTCACGAAGACCAGCGCCTGGTGCTGCGCCTGCCATTCGGCGCTGATGAAGAGGTTCGAGAACGCCGGGTGCGACTCGTCGGCGCGCTGGTCGGCGAGAGTCACCTCGAACGACGACATCAGCTCGAGGTCGAGCGTGCGGTCGCCGCAGTTGCGGAGCACGACGCGGCGGAACTCGATGTCGTCTTCCGGGCTCACCCAGACCGTCGTCGTCGCCTCGATCTCGGGCCAGGTCGCGGCGAAGGCGACGCGGTCGGCGTGGAAGCTGCAGTGGTAGTGCGCGGCCGGATCGGGCGCCGGATGCTGGGTCAGCGAGATCGGGCGCGGCTGCCGATCCCAGCGCAGATGGAAGAACCAGCCGAACGCGTCGCGCAGCGCGTCGTCGCGCGCCCGCGAGACGGTGACGTTGCCCCACCGGCTCTGGCCCGCGCCGTTGGCGCGCAGTGCGACGGCGTAGCGGCCATTCGACAACAGGTGCGTCGGCTCGATCGCGTTCATGCCCGGCGTGACTTCGCGGAACATGCCGGGCGCGCGCCGCTGCAACAAGCCCGAGGTGACGCTCGCCGGCGGCTCGCGCAGCGGCGGCACTTCGCGCGGCGCGCGCTCGTGCAGGAGCGACGCGACCGCCTCGATGCGCGCGTCGCCCATGCCCCAGTGGCGCGGCGCGCCGGCGAGCAGCACGTTGGCCAGGGCGACGATGCTCATGCCCTGGTGGTGGGCCATGAATGTGCTGACGCGAACGACGCCCTCTGCGCCCGACTGGCGCGACGGCGTGAAGTCGAGCGCCTCGATGAAGCCGTAGCGGCCGCGTGCGCGCGCCAGCTCGAGCCGGCGCAGATTGGCGGCGGCGCGGTGCGGCGCGACTTGGGCCGCGAGCGCGGTCGCGTAGGGCGCGATCACCAGCTCGTCGGTGGGCGTGCGGCGCAACGCGAGCCGCGGCACGCCTTGCGGCGCGTACTGGTAGGCCAGCGTGTGGTCGCTCGCCGCGTACGCCGACTCCGAGATTCCCCACGGCACGTGGCGCTCGCGCGCGAACGCGATGTGCTCGAGCACCGCCGCCTGCGCCGCGCTGTGCAGCACGCTGCCCCAGGGCTCGTCGAGGATCAGCGTCGGCATCAGGTACTCGAACATCGAGCCCGACCACGAGCGCAGGCCGGCGAGCTCGCCGACGGCGTAGAACGGCCGGCCCAGCGCCGACCAGTGCGCCGCAGGCACGTCGCCCTTGGCGATCGACCACAGGCCCGTGGCCCTCGCCTCGGACGCGAGCAGGTCGTAGAAGCCGCTGTCGAGCTGGTGCTCGGCAACGCGAAAGCCGATGTGGAAGAGACGGCGCTTGCGGTCGAACAAGAAGCTGAAGTCGGGCTCTTCGGCGAGCGCGCGACAAGTTGCGGCGATGCGGTTCAGTCGTGCCGAGAGCGCACCCGCGGATCCAGCCGCAGCAGCATCGCGCAGTGCCGATCGCATCGTCGCCAAGTGGTCGGCGAGCGCCCATGCGAGCTGCTGCGCGGGCGTCGGTGCGGCGTCGTCGGTGCCGGTCTGCGCCGACCCGGCGGTCTCGGCGATCGCGGCCTCGACCAGCGCCGCGACGCGGCCCGCGTCGTTCGCGATCTCGGCCAGCGGCACGCGCATCGCCAGCACGCCACCGGTCGCGCTGCCGCCGATCGTCGCGCCGGCGGCGACGCGCAAGGCCGCGATCCGCGCTGCGGAAGCGCGCAGCGCCAGGCCTTGCGCGGCGTCGTCGAGCGGCGCGGCGGACGACGCGAAACAGGCCTCGGCGACGGCGAGGAGATGCGTGCAAAGGTTGCCACTGTCGACGGTCGAGACGTATTGCGGATTGAGCGGCTCGCCGGTGCGCGTGTCGTACCAGTTGAGGAAGTGGCCGCGGTGACGCGGCAACGTCGCGAGCGTCGCCAGGGTCGCTTCCATGCGTTCGATCATCTCGACGCCGCCGATCCAGCCGAATCGGTTCGCGCAGGCGGTGCCAAGAAGGTACAGGCCGATGTTGGTCGGCGACGTGCGGTGGGCGACGATGTCGTTGGGCGTGACCTGCAGGTTGTCGGGCGGCAGGTGGCGGTCTTCGGCGCCGACGCAGCGCTCGAACAGGCGCGACGTGTCGCGGGCGACGTCGTGCAGGAAGCTGCGATCGTCGAGCGAGAGCGCGTCGACGCGACGCTGAGGTCGCGGCCGGCTCACCCACCAGGTCCACACCGGTGCCAGCGCCCAGATGAGGCAGAGCAGCGACGCGAGCATGGGGAACGACGTGCCTCCGGCGAGCAGCGCGACCCAGAGCACCACGGCCACGAGCGGTGCGCCCCAATGCTTGCGCACAAGGGCGACGAGGTCGGTCGTCGCTGCCGCCTGCGCCGCTGCCGCGGTGGTCCATTCGAGCAGGCCGCGCCGGCTGACCAGGAGGCGATAAAGCGCGCGCACGATGGCATCGATCGACATCAGCGCGAGCTGCAGCAGCTGCGCCAGAAGCCACGCGCCGCTCGCGAGGGCACGGCCGAGATCGGC
>Ga0123336_10003122_pt1 | contig 14056 bp, 9 predicted proteins | sample SSSSmetaG_FD_96466 | JGI IMG/M metagenome (GOLD analysis project Ga0123336, IMG submission 96466) | Glacier valley bacterial and archeal communities from Borup Fiord, Nunavut, Canada, to study Microbial Dark Matter (Phase II) - ​SSSS metaG | ecosystem: Environmental > Aquatic > Freshwater > Ice... | reverse complement strand
CCCGCCGACGTGCCCGAGGCCGAGGTCCGCGCGTGGTTCGAGGTGCACCGTGCAGAATACAAGGATCCGGAGCGCCGCCGGCTCTCGGCGGTGGTGCTGCGTGACGAGGCCGCGGGCCGCGAGGCGCTCGCGGCGGCGAAGAAGGTCACGAGCAGCTCCCAGTGGGGCGAGGTCGTGCGCGCGAAGTCCGTGGATCCGCAGGCGCGCGCGAACGTGCCCGTCGATCTCGCCGGCGATATCGGCATCGTCTCGCCCCCCGGTGATCCGCGCGGCGAGAACATGCGCGTGCCCGACGAGGTGCGCGCTGCGGCCTTCGAGATCGCCGAGCCGGGCGGCATCGCGGACCGCGTCGTCGCGTCGAAGGGAAAGTTCTACGTCGTTCGCCTCACGCAGAAGCTCGCCGCGCACGAGCGCACCTACGAGGAGGCCGAGCGATCCATCCGCGTGAAGCTGGCGCAGGACAAGCTGCGCGCGAAGGAGGAGGAGACCCTCGTCGAGCTCCGCAAGTCAGTGAAGGTCGAGGTCGACGAGGCCGCGCTCGGCACCGTGAAGATCGACATGGGCGACGGCGGCGGGCCGGCGAGCGCCAGCGACGCGTCCACGCCCGCGCCCGCGCCCGCGCCCACGCCCACGCCCTCGCCCACGCCCTCGCCCTCGCCAGGTCGCTAGTGGCCGCGCTCGTCTCTGCCTCGTCGCTCGTGCGCGCGCCCGCGCCCGCGCCCGCGCCCGCGCCCGCGCCGGCGCCGGCCAAGGGGAAGGGAAAGGGAAAGAAGAGCCGCGGCATCGGTCCCCGCGACTGGCCGAGCCAGATGCGCGACAGCGTCCGCACCGTCGAGGATCTCACGCGCTCGCTCGTGCTCACGCCCGAGGAGCTCGAAGGGGCGCGGCGCGCCGAACGCGAGGGCCTGCCGATCGCGATCACGCCCTACTACCTCTCCCTGTGCGACCCCTACGACCCGGCCTGCCCGGTGCGCATGCAGTGCGTGCCGCGCATCGAGGAGAGCCACGAGGTCCCGGGCGATCTCGAGGATCCGCTGGGCGAGGAGGCCCACGAGGTGGCGCCCCATCTCGTGCGCCGCTACCCGGATCGCGTCCTCCTCCTCGTGACCGATCGCTGCGCGGTGTACTGCCGTTTCTGCACGCGCTCCCGCATCGTGGGTGACGGCGGCGGCGCGGTCTCCCTCGAGCGCCTCGAGCCCGCGTTCGCGTGGATCGCTGCGCACCCCGAGGTGCGTGACGTCATCGTGAGCGGCGGCGATCCCCTTGCCATGGCCACCGATCGCATCGATCGCCTGCTCGGCCGCATCCGCGAGATCCCGAGCGTCGAGACCATCCGCCTCGCGACACGCGTCCCCGTCACCCTCCCGATGCGCATCACCGCTGAGCTGGTGCGTGCACTCCGCAAGCATCATCCGATCTGGCTGATGACGCACTTCAATCATCCCAAGGAGCTCACGCCCGCGTCGATCGCCGCCTGCATCCGCCTCGTTGACGGCGGCTTCCCCGTGATGAACCAGAGCGTCCTGCTCGCGGGGATCAACGACGACGCGGCGACCCTCGAGGCGCTCTTCCGCGGCCTCGTGCGCGCGCGGGTCCGCCCCTACTACCTCCTCCAGACCGACCCGGTCCGCGGCACGGGCCACCTCCGCACCCCGCTCGCCAAGGGGGTCGCGCTGCTGGAGCAGCTCCAGGGACGCCTCACCGGCATCGCGCTCCCCAAGCTCATCTGCGATACCCCCGGCGGCAAGGGCAAGGTCCCGCTGCTCCCCGACTACGTCGTCTCGCGGAGCGAAGGCGAGACGGTGCTCCGTACGTTCCGCGGCGAAACCGTGGCGTATCGCGACCCTCCAGCGCGCGGCTAGAGCGGGCCAAACGGCCGCGTCGTCCGTTCGTTCGGCACGCCTGGGCTTACCGAGTTGCTGTATTCTCCGCAGCGATGGGATTCCGCACGTTGCCTCGGGATTCAGGGCTCGCATCGCGGCTCGGCCGCGTGTCGGTGGTGGTCGCGACGCTCCTCGCTTCGCCCGTCACGGTCTGGTCCTCGGTCGCCTCCGCGCAGGCCGCGCCCGACTCCAGGACGAGCCTCGCCAACGGTGAAAAGGCGGCGCGCGCGAAGGACTGGGCGAAGGCCATCTCCGAGTACGAGGCCGCGAACGGCGCCACGCCGAGCGCCGATGCGCTCGAGGGCCTCGCGAATGCCCATTACCAGGCGAAGCACGAGGCCGAGGCCTACGCCGCGTACGACGCGTGGCTCAAGATCCACGGCGCGACGGCCGCGAAGCCGAAGAGGACCGCCGCCGAGGCACGCTTCAAGGAGCTCGGCGACAGGACCGGCTCGCTGACCCTCGACGTGAGCGAGGCAGGCGCCGCCATCACCGTCGACGACAGGCCGTCGGGCATGACGCCCCTCGCCGCGCCGCTCCGCCTCGGGCTCGGCCCGCATCGCGTGCGCATCACGAAGGACGGCTTTCTCGCGGCCGATCAGGTCCCGAACGTCGCCGCGGGCGTCGGCTCGACGCTCACGGTGAAGCTCGAGGCGCAGACCACGAAGGGCCGGATCAGCGTCAAGGAGAAGACCGGCAAGGCGATCCGCGTCCTCGTCGACGGCGTCGACATGGGCGACGCGCCGTGGAGCGGCGAGGTCGAGGCCGGTCCGCACGACGTCAGCGGCCGCGGGGGCGCGCTGCTCGCGGCGCCGGAAAAGGTGACCGTCGAGCGCGGGAAGATGCGCGAGGTCGAGCTCGCCGCATCGACCACCAGCGCCACGCTGAAGGTCTCGACGAGCGACGGCAAGGGCCTCGTCTACCTCGACGGCAAGCTGGTCGGCGAGGGCACCTTCGCCGCGGAGATCCCGGCGGGCACCCACCAGATCCGCATCACGCGCGACGGCTACGACCCGTTCGAGGAGCAGCTCGGTCTCAAGGACAAGGAGACGCTCGCGCGTTCCATCACGCTGAAGCTCTCGTCGAAGATCGAGACCGGCGAGGTGGTGAAGGACCAGCGCGCGCTCGAGGGCATCTACGGCGGCTTCGGGCTCCTGATGACGCTCTCGCCGGGCGGCATGGGCCACGCGATGCAGAACACGTGCGGGAGCCGGCCCCCGTCCGGCGAGCTCTCGGGCTGCTCGGGCGAGGGCAGCGCGATCGGCGGCGGCGTCGACTTCTTCGTCGGCTACCACTGGGATCCGGTGGGCGTGGAGCTGTACGGCGGAGTCCAGTACGACCAGTCGTCGCCCACGCTCACGTGGGGCCCCTCCAGCACCGACCCCGGCATCGGTCCCGACCCCGCGCGCACCGAGGACTTCGCGGTGCGCCGCGCCGGCGGCTTCGCCATCCTGCGCATCCGCTACACGGCGCAGAGCGAGAAGCTGCGCTTCAGCGTGGCGGGCGGCGTCGGCCTCTCCTACCGCTCCATGTTCATGACGCGCGACACGACCGCCACCGCGAACAGCGCGTTCCGCGAGGCGTACGTGCCCGACGCCCAGACCTACCTCTCGCCGGTGATCTCCCTGGAGCCGAGCATCCAGTACCGCCTGAGCCCCAAGGTGGCGGTGGCGCTCGGCATGTCCCTGCTCGTCGAGCGCCCGGAGACGTTCGACCAGGTGCCCACCACCCCGCAGGAGAGCGGGCACCACCTCGGACCGAGCGGCCTGAACACCCCGCAGTACGAGCTCGCGACGGGCACGCAGGTGCTGATCGGACCGTTCATCGGGATGATGTTCGGTCCGTGAGGCGCGTCCGCTAGATCACTTCGGGGCGCAGGCGCCCCGGTGCGAGAAGAGCGGGACGGCGAGCGACGGCTGACCGTACTGCGCCGCGTACCCCGCGGCGTTGCGCAGCGTGTTGCGGTACGCGGTGCAGGCCTGACCGCAGACGTGGATCCGGTGGGTCGTGGTGTTGTAGCCCCAGCCGTTGGCGTTCGCGCCGTCGCTGGTGCACGCCGCGTCGCGCGTGATCGAATAGAACGCGGGCTGGTTGGCGGCGGGGATGGCGGTGGGATAGGAGTAGGTGAGGATCACGTCGTCCGCAGGCGGGTCCGACACCGGGATGTCGTAGGCGCAGGTCGCCAGGTCGTCGACGATCTTCCGGAGCGCATCGGTCGCCTGGTTCTTGTCCTTCCGTGCGTCGAAGAGATGCGTGGTCGATCCCGGCACCGATCCGGCATCGGCGAGGGTCTGGGCGCCTGGCAAGGCCGGCGGCGGATCGGGCTCCGGGACGACGAACTGGTCACGCGCGAGCAGCGCGACGTACGTATCGATGTTGCCACCGACCGGCGTCCGCGCCGTGGCCGCGCGCGCGGTCGGCGTGCCGCCGCAGACGTTGGTGTCGAAGCTGCGGTTGCCGATGACGAGCACGGCGCGGCGGTTCGCGTCGGTGACGAGCTTGAGCGTGTTGTAGGTGTCGTCCAGCGCGCCGGTCAGCTGGAGCGCGGCGTCCTTGGGCTTCAGCGAGCCCGCGGCCTTGAGCGCCGTGAACGCGCTCACGATGCCGGGGCGCGACTTCGTGGCGACGTCGGGCGCGACCGCGACGGCGTGCGGCGTGCACGCGGCGCCGGCGCTGCCGGGGAAGAAGGAGAGCCCGATGAACGTGTTCTTGAACGCGGGATCGGCGAGCGCCGCGCTCACGAGATCGCTCTTCGCGATGTCGGCGCCGCCGGTGCCGGTGCCTCCGCCGCCCGTGTAGAAGATGCCATTGTTCTCGGTGTCGTCGGCGAGGATCATGAGCACGCTCTTCGCGGGCTTCAGCTCGGTCGGCTTGCAGATCGTCTTCGTCGTCGGCGCGGACGAGACCTCGCCCGGCGTGCCCATCGCCGCGAGCTGATCGTCGAGGCAGAGCGGCTGGAACGGGCCCTTGGCCTGGCAGAGGCCGGTGGCGCGGATCGCGGTGATCCGATGCGTGGTCGTCAGATCGGCGGAGGGGTCCTCCCCGGGCTCGAGCGGGCGCAAGCCCTTGACCATGTCGCAGAGGCCAGGTCCGAGCCGGAAGCGCTGGGGCTTCGTCGGGTCGGGGATGAAGAACCCTTCGACCGGATCCTTGTCGATGATCTCGCGGGTGTACCCGCCGTCGTAGGTGATCTCGACGTTGATGCCGTCGCCGGCGCTCTTGATGGGATTCGCGGGCGCGCCCTGGACGACCGGCGGCGCGCTCGGCGTGTTGGGCAGCGCGTAGGTGCAGTCGTTGGGGTCGACGAGCACGGCCGGCACCGCGCCCGCGAAGCACTGGCTCGCGGCGAAGCAGGCGCTGCCGGTGCCGTCGATGAGGTCGGGGCTGTAGCGCGGCAGGAGCTTCTGGTCCGTCGTGTCGGTCTGGCAGCGGCCCGCCTTGCAGGTCTCTCCGTCCTTGCTGCACTCCTTGTCGAAGCACGAGAACTTCATCGGCATCGGCAGGAAGAGGACCTCCTCGAGCACGTAGGGCTGGCGGCTGCGGCGCAGGATGCGGACGTCGTTCGTGCCCACCTTCGCGTTGCCGAACTCGCACGCGGTGAAGAGCGGGTTCAGGGAGTCGGGCGTGAAGTCCTCGCCCAGGCCGACGACGCTCACGGTGATCGGGTCGGTGATGTTCGGGTCCTTCGCGGCCGCGAACTCGCCGAGGCTGCGCGGCAGCTGCACGCGGCCGTTGTAGACGGTGTACGCGCGGCAGAACTGCTGCACGCCTCCGACGCTCACGTTGATGACGATCGCCTTCAGATCGCGGGGCACGGTGACCTGCGTGGAGATGCCGGCGACGTACTCCGTCTGCTGCTTCGCGCTGCAGCCTGACCAGGCAAGGGTGATGGCCGCGACGGCTCCGAGTGCGAGAGCTCTACGTGCAAGCGAACGCATGATCATCTCCGGGGGTGCTGCAGAACGAAGTGAAGTGACGGTGAGAGCTTCAGAAGCGCATCGCGGGCGTGCCGATCGCGCCTGGCGCGAGCGTTCCCTTGACGGGCTGTTCGTCCTTGGGCTTCGTGATGAAGTAGATGGCGGTGGTGCTCGCGCCGACCACGAGCACGGTGCCGATCAGCCACGGCACGAAGCTCGTGTTGCGGTCCTCGTTGAGCGAGGCGGTCAGCGCGCGCTCGCCGCCCTTCGGGACCTCGACGTCGTAGCTCCACGTGTAGTGGCCCTGCTTCCTCACCACGACCTGGTGCGTGCCGACGGCGACCGGGCCCTCCCACTTCGTCGAGCCCACGACCTTGCCGTCGATCTCGATGGTCGAGCCCTCGGGCTTCGCGGTGACGAGCAGCTTGCCCTTCGATTGCTGCTCGGAGAGCTGCAGCGTGAGGTTCACGGTCTCGCCGTCGCGCACCATCGCGCTCTGCGTGGCGGTGACCCAGTCGTTGGCCTCGGCGGAGAAGGAGTGCGGCTCGGCCGAGACGTTGACCTGGCCCTTGTAGGGCGCCGAGCCCACCTCGCGGCCGTCGATCTTGACGATGGCGTTCGTGGGCCCGATCACCGCGACGTTCACGAGCGACGTCTTCTGCGTGGCGGAGAGCTTCATCGCCAGCTTGCCGGTCGCGCCCGCCTTGAGCTCGATGGTCTCGCGCGCGTCGGCGAAGCCGCCCTTCGACACGCGAACGTGGCGCTCACCGACCGACACGCTGACCGGGCCGGACAGGGGCGAGACGCCGACCTTCGCGTCGTCGACGAAGACGTCGGCGCCGGGCTCGCTCACCGCGATGGTCACCGTGGCGACGAACTGCTCGAGGCCGGCGATCTGCGTCTTCACGTCGGCCTCTTCGTCGGCGGCGAGCTGGCCTTTGCCCTCGGCGAGCTCCTTCTTGAAGATGTCGATGGCGCGCGCGTAGCGCCCGAGGTTCTTTTCGCAGACGGCGACGTTGAAGAGCACGCGCGGGTTCTTCGACGCGTCGAACGCGGCGTTGAAGCTGGTGCGCGCGCCGTCCCACTGCCCGCGCTGGTAGAGCGCGACGGCGGTGTCCCAGTGCTTCTTCGCCTCGTCGGGGAGCTGGTCACGCAGCGGCTTCTTCTTCGCAGGCTGCGCGAAGGCGGGGCTCTCCGTGACCACCGCGAGCGAAGGGGCGAGCAACGCCGTCGCGAGCACCAAGGAGATCGTTCGGCGTTTCGAAGCACAGAGCATCGTGATCCCGTGGGGTCTTTCGGCGCGTTCGGAGACGACTGCAGGTGACGTGGAGCTTCAGTTCTTGATCTGCGTGTCGAGCACGCTGGTGCTGGTGGGATGCGGCGGCGGTGGGACCGGACGCTGTCCGGTGCGCACGAGCGGCGCCGAGACCGAGGCCGCCGCAGAGGGCGCGGCGCTGAGCGCACTCGCGATGGCGCTGGCGCTCGCGGGCGGCGGCGGCAACGTGCTCAGCCCCAGCGAGGTCGCGGGCGGCATCGCCGTCGTGATGGCCGTCGCGGTGTCGGCGGTGGCCTGCGGCGGGCGGTTGGCCTGCTCCTTGGGCCCGCGGTTCGTGAACGCGACCACCCCGCCGATGATGGCGAGGACCGCCACCACGGGCAGCGCGAAGATCACCGGAGAGCGCTTCTTTTCCGCGGGATCGTGGATCGAAGCATCACGGGCCGCGCCGAGATCGGTGGACACGCTGGGAGGCCTCGCGCCCGTGGTCTTGCCGGTGTCGTACTGCGTGCGGGCCTGCGCCTCCTCCGGCCGCGCGCGCTGCTCGGGCGCCATCGGGGTAGCCGACATGCGCGCCGGCGACGCCGACGAGATGTGCGCGGTGTGCTGCTGCGCGGCCACGCGGCCGGCTGGCGGCGCGAGCAACTCGGTGACCGGCGGGCCCTTCATCACGTCGGTCGTGGGCCGGTTCGCCATCACGCCCGTGCTCGCGCCGATCTGCGAGAAGGCCACCATCGACTCCGGGAGATCCTCGGGCGGCGCGATCGATCCCCCGCCCTTCGGCGGCGCCTTGAAGGCGCGGATGCGGTTCAGCACGTTCTGCGAGCGCTCGCTTGCCCACGGGGCGATGGCGTCGGCCATCTCGGCGGCGCTCGCGAAGCGATCGTTCAGCTCGCGCGCGAGCGCCTTGTGCACCGCGGCGGCGAGCGCGTCGGGGATGTCGCTGCGCGCCGACTGCACGGGCGGCGGCTCGGCGGTGAACAGCTTGAAGAGGATCTCGGTGAACTCGCCGCTCTCCGAGAAGAACGGCGTGTGCCCGGTGAGTAGCTCGTAGAGGATGACGCCCACCGAGTAGAGGTCGGAGCGCGCATCGACGTCGCGGGGGCTGCGGGCCTGCTCGGGCGACATGTAGAGCGGCGTACCGAGCGCCGAGTTGGTCTGCGTGAGTGATGCGCTGCCCGGCTGCTGGACCTTGCTGATCCCGAAGTCCAGGATCTTCAGGAAGTCCGCCTCACCGTCCTTCACGACCGCGAAGCAGTTCGACGGCTTCATGTCGCGATGGATGATGCCGATGGCGTGCGCGGCCTGGAGGGCGCGCAGCACCTGCAACACGAAGTGCACCGCACGCTCGACGGGGAGCCCGGGCGTGCCGTCGCGCGCGATGAGGTCGGCGAGGTCGTGGCCCTCGAGGGCCTCCATCACGAGGAACGGCGTTCCGCCCGCGGTCTTGCCGGCCTTCGTGACGGGGACGACGTGGTCGCTCTTGATCAGCGCCGAGGCTCGCCCCTCGTTCAGGAACCGCTGCTCGGCCCCGGGAAACGTGAGGAACTGCGGGTTCATGAACTTGATCGCGACCGGCGTGTGGAGGAAGAGGTCCCACGCGAGCGCGACCGCACCCATGCCGCCTTCGCCGAGGATCTTCTCCACCCGCCACGCGCCGTCGATGATCTCCCCGGGCGCGGGGTACGGGCTGGTCGCGGTCGAATGACTCATTTCCCATTTCGAGAATAGAAGCCTGCGCGCCCGGAAGCCAGAACGTCCATGACCCCCCAACGGGGGCGTGATCGGGCGGTCATGGTGGCTTATAACCCTCGGCGATGGCTTCTCCCCCCGCCCCGGGCGCTCCGCTCGCTCCCCCCAACTCGACGCCCCCGCCTGCCCACATGCAGCGCCTCGATGACCTTAACGCGAAAGCGCTGCTTGGCGGCGGTGCGGACCGTATCAAAAAGCAACACGAGTCCGGCAAGCTGACCGCGCGCGAGCGCATCGACCTCCTCCTCGATGCCGGGTCCTTCACGGAGATGGACCGCTTCGTGACCCATCGCTGCACCGAGTTCGGGATGGAGCAGCAGAAGTTCCCGGGGGACGGCGTCATCACGGGCCACGGCCTCGTCGACGGCCGCAAGGTCTTCGTCTTCGCGCAGGACTTCACGGTCTTCGGCGGCTCGCTCTCCGGCGCGTACGCCGCGAAGATCTGCAAGCTGATGGACCTCGCGATGAAGGTCGGCGCGCCCGTCATCGGGCTCAACGACTCGGGTGGAGCGCGCATCCAGGAGGGCGTCGAGTCGCTCGCGGGCTACGCCGACATCTTCCTCCGCAACACGCTGGCGAGCGGCGTCGTCCCCCAGATCAGCGCCATCATGGGCCCCTGCGCCGGTGGCGCCGTGTACTCGCCCGCCATCACGGACTTCATCCTGATGGTCGAGGGCACGAGCTACATGTTCATCACCGGCCCCGAGGTCATCAAGGCGGTGACGCACGAGGAGGTCACGAAGGAGGACCTCGGCGGCGCGAACACCCACGCCTCGAAGAGCGGCGTCAGCCATCTCACCGCGCCCGACGACAAGACGTGCATCGCGCAGGTCCGCGAGATGCTCTCGTTCATGCCCTCGAACAACCACGAGGACCCGCCGTTCAAGGTCACACAGGATCCGCCGCTGCGCGAGGTGCCCGCGCTCGACACGATGATCCCGCTCGAGTCGAACCGCCCGTACGACGTGAAGGACGTGATCCGTGCCGTCGTCGACGACGAGAACCTCTTCGAGATCGCCGAGGCTTTCGCGGCGAACATCGTGATCGGCTTCGCGCGCATCGGCGGCCGCTCCGTGGGCGTGGTGGCGAACCAGCCGCAGGTGCTCGCGGGCGTGCTCGACATCGACGCGTCGACCAAGGCCGCGCGCTTCGTGCGCTTCTGCGACTGCTTCAACATCCCGCTCGTCACGTTCGTCGACGTCCCAGGCTTCCTGCCCGGCACCGACCAGGAGTACGGCGGCATCATCAAGCACGGCGCGAAGCTGCTCTTCGCGTTCGCCGAGGCGACCGTCCCGAAGGTCACCGTCATCCTGCGCAAGGCGTACGGCGGCGCGTACGACGTCATGGCGTCGAAGCACATTCGCGCGGACGTGAACCTCGCGTTCCCGACCGCCGAGATCGCGGTCATGGGACCGGACGGCGCGGTCAACATCGTCTACCGCAACGAGATCGCGAAGGCCGCAGATCCGGCGGCGGCGCGCGCGGCGTTCATCGCCGACTACCGCGAGAAGTTCGCGAACCCGTACAAGGCGGCGGAGCTCGGCTTCATCGACGAGATCATCTATCCGCGCACGCTGCGGGCGAAGCTTCACCGCTCGCTGGAGATGCTGAAGGACAAGCGCGACGTGAACCCGCCGAAGAAACATTCCAACATCCCGCTGTAGGGCAGGAGACGAGATTCACTGGAGGCTCGGACGCTCGGAGACATCTTCACGCGCGACCTGGCATGTCGCCAGGGTTGCGGCCGGATCGAGCGATCACTTCTTGAACTTGGTGCTGCACTGCGCGATGCACGACGTCTTCGCAGGGATGCACTTCGAGCCCTCGGGGACGCGATCGTCGAGGCCGCGGCAGCCGCTCAGACATGCGTCGTAGTCCTTCGCGGACGCGGGCGCGTCGCCCGACTTGCACTTGCCTTCGGCGGGGGATGCGGGCGCGCCGGAGCTCGGCGTCGTGCCGTCGGTGGCGGTGACGGGCGAGCCGGGGGCCGCCGGCGTGCTCGGCCCGTTCGGCGTCCCGTTCGAAGGCGCGGCGACCCCCGACGGATCCGCGGGCGGCTCGCCGTTTCCGCCGCACCCCATCAGCGCCGCGAGAGAAGCGAGGATCGAGAACGAGCTGAACGCATTTCGCATCACGGTGCGGTAGCACAAAGTTGGCCCGCCCACGCGATTGTCCTTAGGACCAAACATCAGTCCGGAGGAGAATTCATGAGTACTGCAAGCGATCGCCGCGCGCCCGAAGCGTCGCGGATCCCGTTCGATGGGATGGTCGAGGTTGGCGGGGCGCTCGGTCCCTCGTTCGAGGCGCAGGCAGTCAATCTGTCCGAGGAGGGCATGCACCTCCGGACAGCTTACCTGCCCGAGGTCGGTCAGCCCGTGACGTGCCGCTTCGATGCGGGACAAGGGATGGTCGTCGTCGCCGCGGGTGAGGTGCTGTGGAAAGACGACATGGGCAACGGAGGCGAGTTCGGGATCCGGTTCACGAACCTCGACTCCGCCAGCACCGTCGCGCTCCAGCGCATCGTCGGAATGGTCGAGGAGGGCATGGCGGTCAAGCCGCCGCACGGCCGCAAGGTCCGCCTCCACATCGACGGTCTCGCCTCGCCGATGCGCGCTCGCGTGAAGAGCACGCAAGGCTCGAGCGTGACCGCGTTCAGCGAGCTCGGCTTCCTGCAGGTCGGCAAGCAGCTCGACCTCGAGGACGCGGCGACGGGCAGCAAGCGCCCCGCGCTCATCGATCGCGTCGCGGTCGACATCGAGCCGGAGACGCGCATCCCGCAGCTCGTCGTCACGCTCCGTTACAACGACGAGGAGGCCTACGCCTCCGAGATGCAGCATATGGACGCCCCCCACGAAGACATGACGGGACGTGACGGCTCTCTGGCGCCGCACGCGATGGACGACGACATGGACGAGCACGACGCCCCGCACCAGCACGACGACGTCGGCCACCACGACGACGTCGCGCACGAGCCTGCGGCCGTCGCCGCCACGGCCGCCCCCGACGAGAGCGCGGACGAGGACTCCAGGAAGCTGAAGAGTGCCTTCGCTCGCAGCGCCGCGAAGGTCACGCCGACCCTCGAGAAGTGGGCGAAGCGCGCGAAGACCACGGTCGCCCTGCTCGCCGCTCGCGCCAGCGCGAAGCGCAACGGCGCAGCGGACGACGTCGAGATCCCGGTTCGTCGCACGACGGCGCCCGCGCCCGGCGGTGGTCTCACGACCTCCGGTCGCAAGGTGGTCCGCGGCGGGATCGAGGAGCCGTTGCACGAGGAGCCCCTCGAGACGCCGCGCTTCACGATGACCCGCAAGAAGATGGCGGTCGGTGGCGGCATCGGCGTCGCTGTCATCCTCCTCGCGGTCGCGATGCGGAAGCCCGCTCCTATGCCGATCGCCGCCGCACCGCCGATCGACAGCGCGGCGATCGCAGCCGCGGCGGCCCCGAAGCCCATTGCTCCCCCGTCGCTGACGGGCGCGCCCGGCGCTCCGTCGCCGGCAAACGATCCGCTCGCCACCGCCGCGGCGTCGCTCGGACAGGACCCGCTCGCGGGCGGCAAGAACGGCAAGGCGACGCCCTTCGGCAACGGCCCCGTCACCCACGGCAACGTGCTCAAGATCAAGATGGACGGCGCGGTCACGCGGATCCAGGGCGCGTCGCAGCCGTCGGGCTTCACCGTCGTCATCCCGGGTCGCAAGTCCCTCGATGCCGCGGGACCGCTCGCGTCGAAGGACCCGCGCATCGCGGCCATCCGCGTCTCGAACGAGCCGGCGGGGGCAGAGCTCACCGTCACGTTCAAGGACGGCGTGCCGAACTACCAGGTGAAGGCGCACGGCGACACGCTCGAGATGCACCTCGCGAAGAGCGGCCACGCGGGCGACAAGGCCCCCGAGGCGCACGCGAAGCACGGCAAGAAGAAGCACTGACGAGAGAGTTGTAGACCTCGTCGTCGCTAGCGGACGGGCGCGGGACTCAGTCCTGCGCTCGTTGCGCTTTCGAAGGGGAGGTTTTCCGCCGCGACCTCGGCCAGGATCTTGTCGAGGGCCTGCGTGAGCTCGGGGAGGAACTTGGCCGCGGTTTCCTGGTGGAAGCCGATCGAGACCACCTGCGATTGCAAGCGCGTCTTCAGGAACTCCGCCTTGTTCTGATCGAAGACGTCGACCATCTGCTGCGCGACCACGTAGTCCGAGAGCGCGCCGTTGTCCGGGACCTCGACGAGCGAGCCCGTTGCCGTCGGGAGCACGTGCGGCTGGGAGAGCGGCGTCGCGTCGGGCCACACCTCGGAGAGCCACGTGAAGAGCGGGAGCGTGCCGAGCTTCGGCTTCAGGAACGCGACCGGCACCTCGGAGTGCTCGTACTTCAGGCCCTCGGCGGTGATGGCATCGCGCACCGACGGCTTTGCGATCCAGCCGCCGCAGCGGAAGCTCTTCGCGCGGCCGAAGCCGTTCGCCTCGAGCGTGTCGAGGCTGAACTTCACGACGTGCCGCAGCTCCGCGCTCGAGTAGAGGCTGATCGGCACCTCGTGCCCGCAGTCGTCGAGGCACTCGCGCGAACCGGGGTCGATGGTCGTGCCCCAGAACGTGGGCGAGCCGCGGAAGGTGACGTCGGAGGCCTCGAAGAGGCGCTTCCAGCCGTGGATGTGGAGGCCCTTCTCGTCGCCAGGGCGAAGCACGCGGTTGATGCGCGCGGTCACGTCGGCCGCGTTCGTGAGCGGCTTCTCGTAGTAGCTCGCGTTGAGGAAGTGGACGATCTTGATCTGCGGGAAGCGGGCGCGCAGCGTCTCCATCGCGTGCAGGTTCTCCTCGAGGAGATCGCGGCCCTCCCAGTCGACGGTGACCACGAGCTGGAGCTTCGCCTTGCGCCGCAGCTCGTCCTCCGCGCTCTGACCGGCATCGCTGCTGCTCGACGCGCAGGCCTGGCAGTGGATGCTCAGCGCGAGGAGCGCGGTGAGCGAAAAAAGAGGAGCGACCGAGCGGAGGCGACCGAGCATCGCGCACCCGTACGCACAACGTGTGCCCGGGAACGTCCGGGGCGCGATCGGCGTTTTCCTCGCAGATCGAGGCCTCTTCGAACGTACCGTCGTCGCCTCTGGATCGAGCCGGATCCATGCACGAACGCTCGCCTCGGCGAAATCCGGTAGTCGCCTCTCGAATTGCGCAACCCTTCCACCCGATGGCCCGGATCCTCCTCATCGACGACGACGCGTCCCTCCTCGACGCGCTCTCCCTCACGTT
>Ga0123336_10003121_pt1 | contig 14059 bp, 10 predicted proteins | sample SSSSmetaG_FD_96466 | JGI IMG/M metagenome (GOLD analysis project Ga0123336, IMG submission 96466) | Glacier valley bacterial and archeal communities from Borup Fiord, Nunavut, Canada, to study Microbial Dark Matter (Phase II) - ​SSSS metaG | ecosystem: Environmental > Aquatic > Freshwater > Ice... | reverse complement strand
TTGAAATCTAATAGTGTATTTAAGTTAGCATCTACTTTAAGTATAATACTAGCTCCTTTTCCACCATCTCCACCATCTGGACCACCATTGGCAACATATAATTCACGTCTAAAAGACATTGAACCATCTCCACCGTCACCTGCTTTTATGTGTATTTTTGCATAATCTATTATCATTTAAATTTCTCCTATTCATGTTATCATAACAATCTATTAATATTTTGCGTGTGCGCTAAATTAATTATTCTCAAAATAATCAATTTTCATAGCTTTTCTCACATTTTTCATCGTTTGTTTAGCTTTTTCTCTAGCTTTTTTTGTTCCATCAATAAGTATTTGATTTACTAACTCAGGTCTTTCTTCATAATATCTTCTTTTGTCTCTAATTGGAGCTAAAGTTTTATTTATATTTGCTGATAGTTGTTTTTTACAATCAACACATCCTCTTAAACCTTCTCTACATTCATTAAATATATTATCTTTTTCTTCTTTGCTAAAAATTTCATGATAATATCCAACCATACATTTTTCTGGATTTGCCTTATCATATTTTTTTATTTTTGTTTCATCTGTTATTGCGGACATAACTTTTGATGTTATAGTGTCTTCATCATCAGATAAATATATTGCATTACCTAAACTTTTTCCCATTTTATTATTACCGTCTAGACCTTTAACTCTTGCCACATTACCAACCATAGCTTTTGGTTCAGTTATAACATCACCATATAATGAGTTGAATTTTCTAACAATTTCTCTAGCTTGTTCAATCATAGGAAGTTGATCTTCACCTACTGGAACTAAATCAGCATTAAATGCTGTTATGTCTGCTGTTTGACTTACTGGATATCCAAGAAAACCATATGTTAACGAATCCCCATCGTTTCCAAATAATTCTTTTTTCTGACTTATTTCTGTTTTAACAGTTGGATTTCTTTGAAGTCTTGCAACTGTAACTAAATTAGAATAAAATATAGTGAGTTCAGCAATCTCTGGTATCATAGACTGTATAAATATTGTACTCTTTTTTGGATCTATACCACATGCTAAGTTATCCATAGTCACTTCCAAAACATTTTTTCTAACCTTTTCTGGGTTATTAAAATTATCTGTCAAAGCTTGCACGTCAGCTATTATTATATATTGATCATATTCATCTTGAAGTTTTGCTCTATTTTGAAGAGAACCCAAATAATGTCCTATATGTAATCTACCTGTTGGTCTGTCTCCTGTTAAAATTACTTTTTTCACTTAAATCACCTTTTCTAACTATATATATTATACACTATTTTAAGTTGAAAATCTATATTTATCTTAAAATATTACATAATTTACATAATATTGTCTTCGGTTTTATAAACATATGTTGCAATTATAATACAATTTTATATATTTACACTTTTTTTCGACATTTTTCTTGACATACAACTTTTTTGTAATATAATAACATTAGAAATAAATTTAATTGAATAATTAATTAAATATTCAAAGTTTCAAATTTAGAATTAGTATATAAAATAATCTAAAGGAGATGTTTGTATGGGTTGTAATAAGAGTAGATTTTATGTTGACGTAATGTGTTTGAATGAAGAAGTGACTGGTTCATGTCATTTATGCGTTGTAAAAACGCCAGATGGCGAAACAATTAAATTTATTGTTGACTGTGGATTATTTCAAGAAACTGCATATCGCAAGTATAATGAATCGTTTCCGTTTAATCCTGCTGAACTTGATTTTGCATTAATTACTCATAATCATACTGATCATATTGGTAGATTATCTTTACTTTCAAAACTTGGTTTTAAAAATACAATTTACACAACTGAATTAACTAAAATTTTGATGCCCGCTTCGTTAAGAGATTCTTATGGTATAGCTCAAAGAGATGCAAAACGGGACGATGTTAAACCTCTTTATGATGAAGAAGATTTAAATAATACTTTAGAACTTATAAAAGGTTTTCCTTACTTCACAGAAATTCAAGTTCATGAAAACGTTAAAGTAACTTTTCTTGATAATGGACATCTTCCAGGTGCAGCATTGATACTTGTTAAAATTTCCTATTACGGTGAAGAAGATATCAATATGTTATTCACTGGTGATTACTCTAAGCATAGTGCATTCTTTGACGTACAACCAATACCAAAATATGTTTTTGATATTCCTCTTACTGTAATCCAAGAAGCAACTTATGCAACAACTTATACTGATAGTATTTTAAAAGTTTTTGAAGAAAATATTTTAAAAGCAGTAAAAGAAGGAAAGACAATAGTAATACCTGTATTTGCACAAGGTAGATGCCAGGAACTTATGCTTAAACTTAAAAATATGCAAGATTCTGGAATGCTAGATGTTAATATACCAATATTTTTGGATGGTTCACTATGTATGACTTATACTGCTATCTATGAAGGTTTTTCTTATTTATTTAAAGATGAAGCCAAGAAATTCTGTCCTGCTAATTTTAAATATGTAGACAAAAAAAATAGAGCAGCTTTGTTAGTTACTACTACTTGCAAAATCATTCTTACTTCAAGTGGTATGGGATCACATGGTCCTGCACCAATGTATATAGGTAACTTTATTTCTTCTGAAAAAGCATTAGTTCATTTTGTTGGATATCCTGCCATGAGAACGCTTTCAAGAAAATTAAAAGATGCCGAAAAAGGTGAAGAAGTTAAAGTTGGTAGTCTTATGAAATCTAAGATATGTGACATTGAATATACTACAGAATTTTCATCACACGCTAAACTAGATGAAATGTTAGACTTTTTGAAACAATTCAGCAACATTAAACTCCTTCTAGTTAATCATGGCGAATATGAATGCAAAGACAATTTTGCAAAAGAAGCTGTTAAAAATGATTTAGCTAAAGGTGTAGCTGTAGAAAGTAGAGCAACTTTCCACAGAATTGGCAGATATGGTCTATTAAAAGAAATAACAACTAAATTTTCATAATTAAAAAAAGATAACAACGTTATTACGTTGTTATCTTTTTTTGTATTAGTAAATATATATTGAAATGAAAACAGTTAGTTTATTTGAATAATCATTGGTATTTGGCTCCATGCTAGTCCATCTCCAAATTGACCATTACTATTATCTCCCCATGCCTTTATTGTTCCATCATTCAAAACTACCATTGTGTTAAATGCTCCCACTACAATTTGTTTTATATCTGTTAAGCCTGATATTACAGTTGGTACACTTTTATTTACCGTTGTTCCATCTCCCAATTCTCCATCTTTATTGTATCCCCATGCTTTTACTGTTCCATCGTCCATTAACGCTACTGTGTGATAAAATCCTGCTACTATTTCTTTTACATTTGTTAAACCTGGTATTGTAGTTGGTACACTTCTGTTTACTGTCGTTCCATCTCCTAATTGTCCATATTCATTAAGTCCCCATGATTTTACTGTTCCATCATTCATTAGTGCTACCGTATGATAACCTTTTGAAACTATTTTTTTGACATTTGTTAAACCAGATATTGTAGTTGGTACACTTCTAGTTACTTTTGTACCGTCACCTAATTGACCAAAATAATTCCAACCCCATGCTTTTACTGTTCCATCATTTGAAATAGCTATTGTATGATAACTTGATGCTACTATATTCTTTACATTTGTTAGACTCGATATTGTAGTTGGCACATTTTTACTTACTGTAGTACCATCTCCTAGCTGTCCATCGTCATTAAGTCCCCATGTTTTTACTGTTCCATCATTCATTAATACTGCTGTATGATATACTCCTGCATCTAATTCTTTTACATTTGTTATACCAGAAATTGCAGTTGGTACACTTTTTTTAACTGTTGTTCCATCTCCTAATTGTCCATAACTATTCGATCCCCATACTTTTATTGTATTATCATTTAAAATAGCTATTACATGTGTCCATCCTGCTACTATTTCTTTTACATTTGTTATACTTGATATTGTAGTTAACGTACTTCTATTTAATATTGTACCATCACCTAACTGACCATTTAAATTATTTCCACAAGACTTTATTGTTCCATCATTTAACGTAGCCATTATGTAATCTTGTCCGGCTGCTAATCCTTTTACATTTGTTATACCTGCTACTGTAGTCGGTATGCTCTTACTTGGTATTATTCCATTTCCTAATTGACCATTTGAATTATTTCCCCATGCTTTTACTGTTCCATAATTTAAAATAGCTATTGTATGGAATCCTCCTAATGATATCTTTTTTACACTTGTCAAATTTGGTACTGTAGTTGGTACATTTTTATTTACTATTGTACCATCTCCCAATTGGCCAAGACTATTAGATCCCCATGCTTTTATAGTATCATCATTCATTATTGCTGCTGTATAAGAAAAGCCTGTTGCTATATCTTTTACATTTGTTAAACCCGGTACTGTAGTTGGTACAGCCTTGTTTACTGTTGTTCCATCGCCTAATTGTCCAACATCATTTTGTCCCCATGATTTTACTGTTCCATCATTCATCAATGCTACCGTATGTTGTAATATTGTTGCTACTTTTTTTACATTTGTTAAACCTGATATTACAGTTGGTACCGTTTTTCTTACCGTTGTTCCATCGCCTAATTGACCAAAAGCATTGTGCCCCCAAGCTTGTACTGTTCCATCATTCATTAAAGCCACTGAATAGCTGTAACCTGCAACTATTTCTTTTAAATTTATTATACTTGCTATAACAGTTGGTACAAGTTTGTTTACAATTGTTCCATCGCCTAGTTGACCTTCACTATTTAGTCCCCATGCTTTTACTGTTCCATCATTTAAAACAGCTATTGTATGAAATCCTCCTGCTACAATATCTTTTACATTTGTTAAACCTGGTACTGCAGTTGGTATACTTTTATCTACTTTCGTTCCATCCCCCAATTGACCATAGTAATTATATCCCCATGATTTTACTGTTCCGTCATTCATTAATGCTACTGCATGATAGGGGCTTGCCACTATTTTTTTTACATTTGTTAAACCGGTTATTGTAGTTGGTATACCTCTGTCTACCGTTGTGCCGTCTCCTAGCTGTCCATCAGAATTATACCCCCATGATTTTACTGTTCCATTTTTTAACAAGACATATGAACTTTTTAATGATAATACAATATCATTTATTTCAGAAATTACAATATATCCTGCTTCACTTACCCATTGTCTTTCTAAATCATTTACTCCTGTATATACTAATTTACCATTTTGTATTTCCATGTTTTTAGCATCTGCATCTGTTATACTTGTTATATATTGTTTTATTGTATCTTTAGTCTCACCTGAACCACTCCAAGTACCAGCATCAAATGAATTTGGATCAAATGAATTATCTTCAAAATATTCATCTGATAAAGCCAATAATAATTCCGAATCATATTTCTTAAAATTTGTTTTAAAACTTGCTTCTTTTGCACTCATTATTGGATTATTATTTGCTAAACTTAAGATTACTGATCCTGCAAGAATTATGATAACAATTATTGTTATTACTAAAACTATTAATGATATACCTTTGTTTCTTTTCATTATATTTCTCCTATTTTTCTTTTGTATATATATGTTAATTTAATATAAATTACCCATATTTAGATTATATATCATATATATTTTTTTGTCAACTTATGTCGAACATTTTTAAAATTAATAGGTTTTATTTTGCTTTTGTTTATAAAAGAATAGATTAAATTGTAAAAGAGTAGAAGCTTTTACAAAATTTCTACTCTTTTTATTAATTAATTTATTTGAATAATTCTCGGTATTTCACTCCATGCTGTTCCATCTCCTAATTGACCATCTTCATTATATCCCCATGTTTTAGATGTTCCATCATTCATTAGTGCTACTGTATGATATGTTCCTGCAATTATTTCTTTTACATTTGTTAAACCAGGAATTATAGTTGGTATATTTTTATCTACTGTTGTTCCATCTCCTAATTGCCCATCTTCATTATCTCCCCATGCTTTTACTGTTCCATCATTCATTAATGCAACTGCATGATAACCTCCTGCTGATACTTGTTTTACATTTGTTAAACCTGGTATTGTAGTCGGTACAATTTTATTTACTATTGTTCCATCTCCTAATTGTCCATCTTCATTATCTCCCCATGCTTTTACCGTTCCATCATTCATTAGTGCTACTGTATGATTTCTCCCTGCTGATACTTGTTTTACATTTGTTAAACCTGATATTGTAGTTGGTACACTTTTATTTACTGTTGTTCCATCCCCTAGTTGACCATAGTGATTATATCCCCACGCTTTAACAGTTCCATCATTTAAGATGGCTGCTGTATGATATGCTCCTGCTGCTATTTCATTTATATTTGTTAAACTTGATATTGCAGTTGGTACTATTTTGGTTACAGTTGTTCCATCTCCTACTTGACCTTCTGAATTATATCCCCACGCTTTTACTGTTCCATCATTCATTAATACTGCTGAATGATACCATCCTGCTACTATTTTTTTTACATTTGTCAAACCTGATATTGTAATTGGTGCTGTTTTATTTACTTTTGTGCCATCTCCTAATTGACCATATTTATTGTTTCCGCATCCTTTTACTGTTCCATCATTTAAAACAAATAGTGTAAATAACCATCCTGCTGCTGTTTCACTTACATTAGTTAAACCTGAGATTGCAGTCGGTACCTTCTTAGAGCCTATTGCTCCATCTCCTAGTTCACCAAATTCATTATTTCCCCATGCTTTTACTGTTCCATCATTTAAAACAGCTATTGTACGAAGTCCCCCTGCTGCTATATCTTTTATATTTGCTAAATTTGATACTGTAATTGGCACATTGGAATTTGCTATTATTCCATTTCCTGCTTTACCATACGCATTACTTCCCCATGATCTTACTAATCCATCATTTAAAATAGCTATTGCATAATTTGCCCCAGCAAATATTCCTTTTACATTTATTAAACCGGATACTGCAGTTGGTACATTTTTATTTACTGTTGTTCCATTACATAATTGACCTTGGTTATTAGATCCCCATGATTTTACCGTATTATCATTTAAAAGAGCCATTGTGTAACTATCATTTGCTACTATATTTTTTACATTTATTAGACTTGATATTGTAGTTGGTACTGTTTTATTCGTTGTTGTTCCATCTCCTAATTGCCCATCTGCATTAAGCCCCCATGATTTTACTGTTCCATCATTCATTAATGCTATTGTGTGATTTGATCCTACATCAATTTCTTTTACATTTGTTAGTGTTGATATTACAGTTGGTATACTTTTACTTACTGTTGTTCCATCTCCTAATTGCCCTTCAACATTGTAGCCACAAGTTTTTATTGTTCCATCATTCATTAGTACAACTGTATGGTATGTTCCTACTGCTATATCTTTTACATTTGTTAACCCTGACATTGTAGTAGGTACACTTTTATTTGCTGTTGTTCCATCTCCTAATTGCCCATCTGAATTGCATCCCCATGATTTTGACGTTCCGTCATTTAAAATAGCTACTGTATGATCTGCTTGTGTGACTATTTGTTTTACATTTGTTAAACCTGATATTGTAGTTGGTACAGTTTTATCTACTGTTGTTCCATCTCCTAATTGTCCCTCTGAATTGTATCCCCATGCTTTTACTGTTCCATCATTCATTAATGCAACTGCATGATACATTCCTGCAGATATTGATTTTACATTTGTTAAACTAGATATTGCAGTTGGTACACTCTTACTTACTATTGTTCCATCTCCTAGTTCTCCATCTTCATTATATCCCCATGCTTTTACTGTTCCATCTTCAAACAAAACATAAGAACTATCATATCCTAATGCAATATTTTTAATTTTAGAAGTTGTAATATATCCAGTTTCACTTATCCATTGTTTCTCTAGGGTATCTGTTCCAATATATACTAATTTACCATTTCTTATTTCAAAATTCTTAGCATCTGCATCTGTTATACTTTTTACATATTGTTTTATTGTATCTGTAGTATCACCTGAACCACTCCAAGTACCCGCATTAAGTGAATTTGGATCAAATGAATTATCTTGAAAATATTCATCTGATAAAGCCAATAACAGTTCTGAATCATAAGTTTTAAAATTTGTTTTAAAACCTGATTCTTTTGCTTGATTTATTGGATTATTATTTGCTAAACTTAGGATTACTGATCCTGCTAAAATTATAATAACAATTATTGTTATTACTAAAACGATTAATGATATACCTTTGTTTTTTCTCATTATATTACCTCAATTTCTCTTTTAAATAATTATGTTAATTTTAATATAAATTAACTATACATAGAGTATATATCATATATACTTTTTTGTCAATATATGTAACATTTTTTAAAATAAAAATAAGATAGATTACTATATCATTTTGTTTTAATATATTTTGGCATAAAAAAATAGCCTAGATAATTCTAGGCTATTTTAATTTAAAATTATACTGCTACTGTTTCAGCTACTGCTTCAACTGCAGGTCTTGGATAAACACTTGCTTTTTTATCTGTCTTACCTTTTCTTTCGAATTTAAGTATTCCATTTGCTTTTGCATATAATGTATCGTCTTTACCAATTCCAACATTTAATCCTGGATGTATTTTAGTTCCTCTTTGTCTATATAATATGTTACCTGCTATAACATATTGTCCATCAGCTTTTTTAGAACCAAGTCTTTTGCTTTCACTATCTCTACCATTCCTAGTAGAACCAACGCCCTTCTTATGTGCCATTTGAATATTCCTCCTTTTAATAAGCTATAATATATAAATATTATTTACGCTTTTTCTTCAATTACTTTTTCTACTTTTTCTTTTTTAACTTTTTCTCCTGTTGTTATTTTTTCGATTTGTATTTTAGTATATGCTTGTCTATGACCCTTCATTTTTCTCTCGTTTTTCTTAGCTTTGTATTTGAATACTAAAACTTTTCTGTCTTTACCATGAGATATGATAGTTGCATTTACTTTAGCATCTTTAACATATTCATCTCCAACTAACATTTTTTTGTCATCAGAAACAAAAAGAACTTTATCAAATTCTACTGCTGAACCTGCTTCAAAAGACTCCATTCTAGCAATAAAAACGATATCACCCTCTGATACTTTATACTGTTTTCCACTGATTTCTACTATTGCGTACATATAGTACACCTCCTCAAATTTCTATCTTGCACTCGCCACTGTAGGTAGTTATTTCTAACATTTAAACCTTTTGTGTGCGGTTAACACGTTATATTGTAGCACATGTATGCCTATTTGTCAAGAAATTCTAACAATTTCTTCTCTGTTTTAATAAATATTTCTTTTAACTTATCTTCTTCTTCCTTAGAAAATCTGCATAACACAAAATCACTCAAATTTTGCTCTTCATGTTTTAAATTTCCAAGTCCGAAGTTTTAGTCTTGCTATATTTTCAGTTGAAAGCATCTGAACAATATTTTTCATGCCATTATGTGATCCACCACTACCGTTAACTTTATATCTAATATCACCAAATTCTATATCTATGTCATCAAAAATAACAATTATATCTTCATCTTCTACCTTATACCAATGCTTTACTTTTTGTACAGCCTCACCACTTAAGTTCATAAATGTCATTGGCTTTACAAATATAACCTTTTCACCATTAATAGTACATTCTCCTATTTGGCTATCCAGTTTTTTCTTATCTATCTGAAATTTATACTTTCTCTCTAAATATTCAAGAAACATAAATCCAAAATTATGTCTTGTTGTTTCATATCCAATACCAGGATTTCCTAGTCCTATAACTATTTTCATAACAATCATTTCTCCTTACATAGCAGTTTACATTATTTAGTTTAAAAATACTGATTATTTTTATATTTTTAACTGTTTATTTTGACATTTCTCTTGATTTTTTACCCTATATGTAGTATCATATATATATAATTATATATTATGTATATATAAAAATCAAGGGTTGATATACTTTTTATCAACTTATTATATTATTTTTAGTGAAAGTGGTGGTATTTTTGTTCGAAACATTATTAAAAAAAATGCATATTAAAACTCAACCAAATAAATTATTAACATATATATTCTATGGTATAACTACATTTATTGTACTAATATCAGTAGGTAGAATGCTAGGATTTCTTATTGGTGATTCTAAAATTGCAAATAATATCTCACCGTATTTATATTCAGTTTGGCTTTTTATGCCAGTTATAGCATTTTCATATTATGTTAATGCAGGTATAGCTAAAAATGATGGTAATAAATTAAATACATATATGGTGACTTTTGTAATGTTTTGTACTTTATTAGGTTCAATGATTGCAACTTGGATTAATGCCGCAATTTGGTATCTTATTGAAAAAATTCCAAACTATGCTCTTGTTTACAAGACATATCCTGAATTATTTTCTCCAGCACTTAAAACATTGTCTTTCGTAATACCTTTTATTGCAATATTTAAAATAATTGAATATTTTTTATTGATATTTAGAGATGAATATCTTCCTAAGGCAATAGCTGGTTATGCTGGATTATCTACAACATCAAACGCAAAAGACACCGGAGTGTTTAGTTGCTCTACAGTGATTTGTAGGGGTAAAGGAACTGCTGTTCCAGTTGTCGTTCCTGAAAAAAAGAGATATGAAGCTACACTTGTACAAGGAGCTACTGGTACTGGTAAAACAGCAACTGTATTACTTCCTATGAGTGCACTTGACTTAGATAAAAAATATTTTTTCAGAGAATATTCAAAAAAATTAGGTTATTCACTACTTAAAAAAGGTATTGCTTATATAACAGGGCCTTATGATAACGAATTTATAAATAAAAACTTTTCAATGAGTTATATCAAACCAAGAAGAGGCATGGAAGAACAGTTTTTACTACAGGTAAGAAATTTAATACAATATACAGATGCTTCAACAGGACAAATAGTATATAAAAACTTAGGTATAACAATTATTGAAAATGACGGTGACTATATATCTAAATTTAGAGAAGTAGCAAAAAACTTTGACATAGAGGTTTTATCTGTTGATCCAGTAAATCCTGAAAGTACTCTAAGTATAAATCCGTTTGCTATAGATGATCCTCCTAAGGTTGCATCTATAATAGCTGACGTTTTAAAATCGATGTATGAAAACGAAGGCGGCGGAGCACCTGGTGATCCATTCTTTACACAGGTAACACTTGATGCATTCCAAAACTTAGCTATATTACTAAAAGAAATGTACCCTGTACTTAATAATGGTGACATGGCAAGTTTAGAAGATATGTTAGTATTATTATATAACTTCGATAAAGTTGAAGATATGGCAGAAGAAATGAAAAAAGTACCAGAGCTAGAACAAAAATATAAATTACTATTAGCATATTTTGAAAAGAATTTTTATAAACCATCATTAAACATAAATGGTTATGAAATTCCAGGAACACGTGGTAGTGGTAGAAAAGAAACTGAAAGATTCCTATATGGAGCTATTACACAACTTAATAATTTACTTAGACATCCTGGTCTTAAAAGAGCTCTTTGTGGTAAAACAAATATATTAGAATTTGATAAAGCCTTAGAAGATGGCAGCGTTATAACTGCATGTTCTAGAAAAGGTGATTTAGGTATTATACAATCAAAAGCATTTGGTATGTTCTTTATTATGCAATTCCAAGATGCTATACTAAGAAGAAAAGGAAATGAAGATTCTCGTTTACCTCACTTCTTGTATATTGATGAATTTCCCGAATATATAAATAAAGATATGGAAGTTATGTTCACTTTATTCAGAAAATATAGATGTGGTGTTATAGTAGCTATACAAAATTTATCACAACTTGAAAAAGGTGGTAAAAACGGACTTGTATATAGACAAACAGTTTTAGCAAATACTAAAACACAAATTGTATTTGGAGATACAGTTCCTGAAGATAGTGAGTATTGGATGAAAGCATTTGGAAAAGAGAAAGTTCCAGATGAAAAGACAGACTTTAAATTTGATGAAACTGGTAAAATGATTGTAACTCCAATACTTACAGTTTTCCCAAAAGAAAGAGCAATGGATTGGAAAATTGCTAATCAAGGTTTTGGAGTTGTATATTACAAAACCAAAAACTCTGCTGGTAAATCGATGTACGGTCAAGGTAAGACTAATTTCTTAGATGGAAGATACAAGCAAAAACATCCTGCTGAACAATATAACTTTGAAAAATATATGATGAGTAAACCAGAAGGTCCAACTATTGATTTTAACTCAAGTGATTCTTCAGATAATGATGATATGTTATTTGGAGTAAATACAACTACTAGACTTATGGATGAACTTAAAAGTTCAGGTGGATCACCATTTAAAAATACAGTTAAAGAAGAAAGATATGCTAATGTTACTACTGCAAGTCCATCATCTTTAGAACCTGGATTTGAAATAGAATTTGATGATTTAGAACCTACTCTTGATAATGCAAAAATTAATGGTGGTGCTATAACAGAAACATATGAAGCTCCAGTAATAAATAGAAAAAACTAAAAAACATAAGAGATTGTCTAATATAATATTTGGACAACCTCTTTTCTATTATAAAACAAAAAGTAAAGAACTGAGTTAATATAATGTAACCTATGTCAAGGACACAAAGAAAAAAACCCTATAAAATGATAATTTAATTAAGCTGTCAGATGATTCCTGTATTGTACAGGAGTCATCTTTTTTAAATTCCATTGATATCTATAATTATTATAATAATTCATATAGCTTTTAATCTCTTTATTAACATCCTCATATGTTTTGCAATCTTTTAAATTTATTTCATCTTTCATATGACCAAAAAATGATTCCTGTGGAGCATTATCCCAACAATTTCCTCTTCTAGACATAGATTGATTTATTTTATATTTTTTCAAAACTTTTTGAAACTGAGGACTTGTATAATGTACACCTTGATCTGAATGTATAAACACTTCTTTGTGAAGTTTTAGTTTTCTATTACTTTTTAATTTTTTTATAGTATCTATTGATATATTCAGTTCTAAACTTTCTGATAAATTCCATACAACTATTTCATTTGTTGAAGCATCTTTAATTGTTGATAAATAGCATTTTTTATTATTGTAAAACAAGTATGTTATATCTGTTAATAATACTTTTCCTGGAATTTGTTGCTTGAAATTTCTATTTAGTTTATTAGGTACTGTAGTATGTTCTTTAGTTGCTTTAGCTATTTTTTTGTACGGATTTGGTTTTCTAAAGGGACAGTTTATATCATATTTTCTCATGATTCTTTTAATCCTTTTTAAATTGTAATTGATATTTTCTTCGTTTTGCAAATTCATTTTTATACTTCTAGCACCTTTTTTAAAGCCTCTTTTATTAAATGCTCTTAATATTATTATCCTTATTTTTTCATCTTGTAATTCGCGTTTTACGCGAATACTAGAACAATTAAGATAGTTATAATATCCAGAACGAGATACACCAATACACTCACATAAATATTTACACATACCTTTCAAATTATATTTTTTAATCACATATTCAATTAACTTAAATTTCATATTTGTTTCTAATTGAATAGATTTTTTATCAGCCCCATTTCTATCATTTTTGCTTTTTTTAACAATTCATTCTCCGCTTCTAATAATCTATTTTTAGCTTCTAAACGTGAATATTTTTCTTCAATTGATAGTTCTCTTACTAAAGGTCTGCCAGTACTATTTTTTCTGGAATCTCTATTGTTTCCAAATTTATTATATTGATTTCTCCATCTTTTTGAAGCTTCTTTAATTCTACCTTCTCCTAAAATTTCAATATCAAATCCTGCATCTTCAAAAATAATTCGTGGAATTTTGCCTAAATTATATTCTTTTATAAATATACTTTTAAATTCATCTGTATAAGTTATAGCTTTTTCAGATACATTTTTAATATTTAAATTTTTCTTTAACAATTCAACTTGCATTTTACTAAATGTTATTTTACTCATTTTTTACCTCCAATTTTTTAATATATTATATCATATTTTTTGGCATAACAAAACCTATAAACTGACGCAGTGTTTTTTCACCGTGTCCAGTCTATAGGTTACATTATA
>Ga0123336_10003120_pt1 | contig 14061 bp, 13 predicted proteins | sample SSSSmetaG_FD_96466 | JGI IMG/M metagenome (GOLD analysis project Ga0123336, IMG submission 96466) | Glacier valley bacterial and archeal communities from Borup Fiord, Nunavut, Canada, to study Microbial Dark Matter (Phase II) - ​SSSS metaG | ecosystem: Environmental > Aquatic > Freshwater > Ice... | reverse complement strand
CGACGGTGGGATTGGTGCCGGGCGTGGCTTCGATGCCGCACTGGTAGGTATTGGGTGTGGTGCTGACCGAGTAGCACGGGCACTGAGCCGCCGCGCTGTGTGCGGCCAACAGTACGGCAGCGACGAGAAATCGCCTCATCGCCAGAACCCAGCGATCTCGAAGCGAGTGCCTGCAGGTGGCGTGAGCACCCGTGCGCGGCCGCCGGTCGCCGGCATCAACACCACGTCGGGCTCGACCAAGCCGGCGCGGTAGTGCCACAGCGCCACCCAGTTGCCGTCGCTGGAGACCGCCCGCACCACATCGACGCCGCGTCCGACCGGGCCGAGCGCCCCACGTCCCAGCGTGGCCAGCCCCACATCCCCGTCGCTGTCCAGCTGACTGAAGGCCACATCGTCGCGCCAGGCAAACGGCGCCAGATGATCGCTCGCCGACGACAAGAGGCGCTCTTTGTTGCCGCTCTCCAGCCGCAACACGGCCCAGCCAGAGCCGTCGAGATCAGCGAAGACCACCCGACCGCGCCCGTCGACGGTGAAGTCACGTGCGCTCTGCGACAGGCCGCCCACCGGCAAAAGCCTGTGCGTGCTTCCGTCGGTGCTGACGGTCAAGAGCTGCGCGCCGGCCGCGCCTTTGAGATAGACCAGCACATCGGCACCGGTGGTGGCGCCGAGATGTAGCTCCCAGCCGGCGGTTTCGAACCGGGTGTGTGCGACGCCGTCGAAGCCCACACTGTCGACGGACAGCGCGTCGACCCGCCGAACGCCGTCGAGCGCGGGCCCTGCCACGCCACGGCTCACCCAGATCGCATCACCAGCGACGAGTGGGCGCGATGCGTGCGCCAGCCGATCGACCAACAACTGCGGCGCCCGACCGGCCTCGACGCGGAACAGCGACGCGCCGTAAGATCGGTCCTCGCTGACGTCGGCCGAGACCAACACCACGCCGCGCTCCGGCGCAGTCACGGCCCGCACGCCGGCCCCGACGCGATGGTTGACCTCGCCCAAGCGCGTAAGGCCGTCGCCGTCGTAGATCCAGACCGTGGACTTTGCCGCCAGCCCGTCGGTGGACACCACCACCAGCGACGGCGGCTTGGCCACCTGACTCTGTGGCGACCCAAAGCCAAGCCAAACCACCAGGGCCAACGCCACGACCCCCAGTGCCAGAACCCTCATGAACCACAGTAACCCGACTGTCCAAACTACGCACAGTGGCGGCTGGAGTGGTCACCTATTGGTGGCTAAACCCTCGCAGACCCCCGCGAAATCTCGACATATTTCGACATGGACCACCGGCACACATCCTGCTACATGCACCTCCACAACCACTTATTCAGTCGGAGCCCGACATGAACATCCGCATTGTCCTCGCCGCACTCAGCCTCGCCGTCCTCACCCCCGCCTGTGCCCCAGATGCGTCGGAGACCGACCAGCTCGAGTCCGGTACCGAAGGCGACGTCGACGGCAAGAGCGACTCGACCGGCCGCTACGGCTACTACCAGGCCCGCCAAGACTTCCGCAAATGCGTCTCGCCGATCTGTGGTGGCTGGTACATCCACCGCGTCAACGCGACCTCCACCAAGTGCGCCGACGGCAAATACGCCGCCGAGTGCTACGTCGCCAGCATCGATCTGTCGTCGGCCAACGTCAGCGTCGACCTGTCGACCGCCGTCGTGCGCGGCTCGATCAAGCAGACCACCTTTGGCTCCTTCGGCAAGCTCGGCACCCTCGTCGCCTCCGAGGCCTGGGAGTCGGCTACCAGCCAGTCGGCGAGCGGCATCTTCTACCGCGTCACCGACAGCGGCATCCGCTGCATCAAGGCGCCGTGCCCGTCGCTGAACGAGGCCAAGCTCAACTCGAGTGCGGCCGTCCGCGCCATCTCCGGACTCGACTTCTCCGCCGTCGACGCCACCGACGACCAGATCACGGCCGCCTGGGGCGCCACCAGCGACGGTGACGGCCTCCTCGTTGCTGGCACCAACCACGGCGCGCGTCCCAGCACCCTCGACGCCAGCCAGTTCTGGATCCGCGTCACCGCCAAGCCCGCCAAGACCTGCTACGTCGGCGGCTGCTCGAGCCAGGTGTGCTCGGAGACCGAGGGTGTCATCACCACCTGCCTCTGGAAGCCCGAGTACGCCTGCTATCAGAAATACGGCGTGTGCGAGGCCCAGGCCGACGGCAACTGCGGCTGGACCCAGACCGCCGACCTCGTCGCCTGCCTGCCGTAGTTGTTCTAGGCGGCGTCCCCTAGACGCCCCGAGACGACCACCTCGTCGCCGAGCATCAACTCGCCGGGGTGGTCGTGAATCACGTTCATTCCGAAATACACCCCACCCGCTTCGTACCCCAGGCTTTCCCCCCGACGATAACTGGCCAGCGTGGTCAGCGGCTCCTTGCCGCGTAGCCCCGCGTCGTCGACGGTGGTGATGCTGCAACGCGCGCAGGGTGTGGCCATGCGCATGGCGACTCGACCGATGGTGAAGGCGCCCCAGCCGTCCTCGGCATGGGCGACTACGCTGTCGACGACCAGGTTGGGCCGAAAGCGCGTCATCGGCAACGCCGAGAGCAGCCTAGCGTTGAGCCCATCGAGCGAGCCCTGGCCTACCAGCAACAGCGGAAACCCGTCAGCAAACGATACGACCTCGCCGGCCAGCGCGCCGTCATAGGGCACCTTGCGCTCCACGTCGTCGGGCATGAAGACCAGCTCGACGGCCCGGCCCAGTCGATCGGACACGAGCTGCGAGCCCTCGACGGAAACCAGCGCCTCACAGTGGTCTTTCCACACCCGGACTACGCGCCGCTTGCCGTGATCGGGCGCGGCCGGCAGACGCAGCGACGAGCCCGCAGTGACGATCTCCAGCACCCCGCCACCCACACCTGGATGAAGGCGCGCAGACAACGTCCCGAGCAAAGGCTCCTCACGCTGGGTCACGAAGACGCCGTCCCTGTCGACGATCATCCAGCGACGGTCACCTTCCAGACCCCGTCTGCTGAGGCGCACCCGCTCGACGGACATGCCCGCCAGCGATTTGACCGGATAGATGTACAGGCCGGCAAGCCGCATTCCCTACTGTACCTCGATCCGTTGGCAGGCCGAGGTCGTACGTGGAAGATGGATGCACCGCTGCCGCCTGGCCGCTTGGGTCTCCCGTTGCTGGGCGAGACCCTGGCCATGATCCGTGATCCGTATGCCTTTTTGGCCGAGCGCAAGGCACGTCATGGGCCAGTGTTTCGCTCCAAGATCTTGGGGCGCAAGGTGGCGTTCGTGTCGGGTCCGCGCGCGATGGCGGCGTTTCTCGATGAGGAAAACGTCACCCGCGAGGGCGGGCATCCGGCCCATGTGCGCGCACTGTTCGGCGGCATCAACATCAACATGTACGACGGGCTGCGCCACCGCGCGCGCAGTTGCGACTGGACCATTCCAACGCAGAACCTCGGCTATCACTACAACCTCATCCCGGCCGAGCTTCGCTCCGGCTTGCAGGCGACGGTCACCCGCCGAGCGTGATAAGAAGGCGCATGCGCGCCCTCCTGATCCTGTTCGCCGCCGGCACGGTTCACGCTGCACCTGCCGTCAAAGCCGCAACTCCGACGGCGGCCAGTGTCGCCGGCACCTGGGAAGGCACCTTGGCGGTGTCGCCAGCGGTCAAGTTGCGGCTGCGCTTCTCGCTCGTCGCCACCGACGGCAACTTGTCCGGATGGCTGGTCAGCGTCGACCAAGGCAACGCCGAAATATCGCTGTCGCGCGCCGTCCTCGACGGCCCAAAGCTGGTGCTGGAAGCGGCCAGCATCGGCGCGGTCTTCGAGGGCCACTTGAGCGACCAGGCGGGCAAAACCATCCCTGGCACGTTTACGCAGCGGGGCCTCGCGCTGCCGCTCACCCTCGAGCATACGGGCGCGGCAGCGACGCGGGCGCGGCCCCAGTTGCCCAAAGCGCCATTTCCCTATGACGACCACGAAGTCACCGTCGCTGGCACGGCGGGAGTCAGTCTGGCCGGCAGCCTGACCGAGCCAAAGGGCGCGGGACCGTTTCCGGCGGTCGTGTTGATCACCGGGTCGGGTCTTCAGGATCGTGACGAGTCGCTGTTCGGCCACAAGCCGTTCCTGGTGCTGGCCGATGCGTTGACGCGGCGGGGCATCGCGGTGTTGCGCCTCGACGATCGCGGCATGGGCGGCTCCAAGGGCGAGGTCCACAACGCCACCACCTTCGACTTTGCCGACGACACCCGCGCAGCGTTGAAGTTCTTGCGCGCGCGGCCGGAGATCAAAAAAGACGCCGTGGGCCTCGTCGGTCACTCCGAAGGCGGCGTCATCGCGTCGCTGGTGGCAGCGTCCAACCCCGACGTGGCCTTCGTCGTCCTTCTGGCATCGACGGGCCTGTCCGGTGCCAAGATCATCGAGTCACAGGTGCAGCACCTCATGAAGGCCGCCGGCGCGCCCGCAGCCGACATCACCACGCACGTTGATCAGCAGCGCACCATCGACGCCATCGTCGTCGGTGAGAAAGACGACGCCAAGCTCCAGGCCCGCCTGCAAGAAAGCCTCAAGCATCTACCGCCGTCGGAGCAGACGCGCATCCTGCACGAGGCGATGATCCCGTGGTTCCGAAAATTCCTCGCGCTCGATCCGGCCGAGTCGTTGCGCAAGATTTCCTGCCCGGTGCTGGCGCTCGGCGGCACCCTCGACCTCCAGGTCATCGCCACCGAAAACCTCCCCGCCATCCGCGCCGCGCTCGAGGCTGGCGGCAACAAAGCGGTCACCACCACCGCGCTGCCCAGCCTCAACCACCTCTTTCAGACCGCCAAGACCGGCCTCCCCGACGAATACGCCCAGATCGAAGAGACAATGTCCCCGACGGTCCTGAAGGCTGTCGGCGACTTCATCCTGGCTCCACGCAAAAAGTAACGGCTCGCTAGAGGACGCGTAGGGATTCGAGGCGTAAGGTCGTGACTGGCGACGGCGGGTGTTTGTCGTCGAGGGTGGTGGTGATTCTTACGTGCGCGCCGACTTTGGCGGTGCGGTCTTTGGGGCCGACGAAGCGGAGCTCGGTGGGCAAGCGGCCGCGCCAGACCGGCGGTGCGCCGTCGGGGTCGAGCGTGATGGTGACGTACGCGTGGACATCGGGCGTTGCCGTTTTGCCGATGTCGTCGATGGTGCAGGCGATGACGCGGCCGGTGATTTCGACGGAGCTTGGATCGGCTTGGGCGATGGTCGTCATGAAGAGGAGACTCACCAGGCGCCGCACTAGCGCAGCGCGGTGGCGTGTTTTTTCTCGTCCTTTTTCTGCGGCGAGAGGCTGACGTCGTCGTTGCCCTCTTTTTTCATCTCGGCAAAGCTGGCGTAGAGGCCATTGGGCATGACGATGCCGTACTGGGTCGCGCTCGGCGCCGAGTGGCCCGACGCGTTGACCGCCTGCGTCGCGAAGTGGACGCAGTTGAACTGAAACAAGCTGTAGTTCGCGCTGCGTTTGCCGTCGACGTAGGACATCAGCGCGTCGACCTGTTTCTGGGTCAGCTCGAAGGCTTGCGAACCGTTGGCGGCGTGCGCAGTGTCCGGCTCCTCGACGCGGCCGGGCACGAAGCTGTGCAACGGATTGAGGCTGGCACCTTTGCTCTTGGGGTCGGCGTCGCGACCCGCGCCCGGCGTCTGGCCCTTGTCGGTGCGCTGCTTGATGTCGGCGCTGGGCTTGCCACCCGGCCAGTCCGAGGCGCGGTGAATGAGCGGCCACAGGCCCATCGCCGTGCCACCAGTTTTCAACATGCCCTGCGTCGGCGCCGCCAGATTGTCGGGCACCGATTTGGGATCGAGATACTGCATCGAAATCCAGGCGTGGCCGACGTGCATCTGGGCCAGATCCGCGACGCCGAGATGGGTGGGATCGGCGCTCTGCACGTCGACGTTGAGCTCCAGCTTGGCGACGACGGGATCGGCGCCGTCGGCTTTTTTCTTGTCGCCTTGACCTTCGGTCACCTGTTCGGCGACCTGGTCGGCGTGATCCTCGTGCGAGTCGCCGTCGCCGCCCTCGGGGGATTCGAGCTTGTACTGCGGGCCTTTGGGCCCTTTGCCGCTCGACTGTTGCACGGTGTGGGCGAGCTCGTGGGCGATGAGCTTATCGCCCTCCGCCGAGCCTGGCCGATATTGGCCGGCGTTGAAATGGACGTCCTGCCCGACGGTGTACGCCTTGGCCTCGACCGACTGCGCTGCCTCTGCCGACGCGGTGCCGGTGTGTACGCGCACGCCGCTCAGATCGGCGCCGGTGGCACCTTCGACCTTGCGTTGAATGTGTGGCGCGACTTTCTCGCCAGCGTCGGAGCCAGCGGCTTCGAGCGCATGGTCGGCCTTGTCGGGCTTATCGGCTTTGGGCGTCTCGTTCTGCGCCTTACGCTGCACGGAGCGACGGCGCATCGCAGCGGCACGGCGCGGATCGGGCGCGCTCGATTCCGGCTCGCGAGTCGGAGTCGGCGTCGACGCAACCGGACGATCTTTGTACAGCATGCGTCAGTCTCCCATGTTGCGTGCTGGATATCGATGTGGGTCCATCACCCAGCTGGGCCTAGCTGTGCGCGTACATCCCGTCGACCCCGCTGCTCAGGGTGGGCAGTCTGACCCGCATGGTGGTGCCGACGCCGAGCTCACTCTCGACGACGATGGTGCCTTGGTGGGCGTCGACGATACGCTTGGACAACGCCAGGCCCAGGCCCACGCCACCGGTGTGCCGGGTGCGGCTGCGGTCAGCGCGAAAGAACGGCGAGAACAGACGCGGCTGATCGTCGCTGGAGATGCCGATCCCCGCGTCAACGACGGCCAGCTCGACAATGCCGCGCTCCCGGGTGACCACCAGCTCGATCGGCGTGTGATCGGGCGAATATTTGTCGGCGTTGTCGAGGAGGTTGTTGAGCACCCGTCGCAACAGGGCCGCGTCGCCGGAGACTTCGACATCGGCGCGCACCGTCTCACAACGTAACTCGCGCTGCGGACAGCGATCGCGGAACTGCTGCGCGGCACGCGCCACCAGCTCGGCCACCACCACCGGCTCCTGGCGCAAGCGCGGGTATGGCTCGCCATCGCGCGACGAGTCGAGATCCAGCCGCGCCGTGGAGATGATGTCGTCGACGAGATGCTCGACCTCGCCGAGATCCGACGCGATTTCTTTCAGAAAGCCACGCGCCGCCGCCGGATCCCCTTCGGCGGCCAGATCGAGCACCACGCGGATGCGCGCCAGCGGCGTGCGCAGCTCGTGGGACACATCGGCGAGCAGCTCTTTCTCTTTTCGCCGCAGGCCTTCTATTCGATCGGCCATGGCATTGAAGTCGCGGGCCAGATCGCCGAGCTCATCCCAACGTTTGGCATCGGCACGCGCCGCCATGTCACCCGCGCCGAGCCGACGGGTGGCCGCAGCCAATTCCTCGACGGGGCGCGCCAGCGATCGGGCCAGCGGAATGGAGCCGAGGGCCAGCGCTACCAGGCTGACGCCGAGGAGGAGCCCGCCGTTGCGCAGACCCGTCGGCGGCGGCATCCGCGTGATGGCATAGGCCACCATCTCACCGTCGCGAAACGCGGCCAGCGCGAAGCCGCCCGGGCCGAGCCGCACCGAGCCCTCGGTGCTGAGGACCTCGCGATCGTCCCCGAACAACATGACCGTGCACGGCGTCGGCGTCGACGCCAGCACCTGACCGTCGGCGCTGTACAGCGAGATCTCGCTGCCCGGCCGGTGGTTCATCAACCGAAGACGCTCGAGCAATTGCTCGACGGTGGCGCGACGCTCGAAGCGACGCCAGTCGGGCTGATGATGCCGCCCGCGGAGGCTGTCCTCGAACGCCGGACGCACGACGAAGTGTCCGATCAGCAGCACCGCGGCGCCGATGGACGCCAGCAACACCACGCCATGCAAGTAAATGCGTGCGAGCAGCCGCCCGCCGAGAAACTTCACCGCGCCTCGTCCCAGACCAGCATGTAGCCGGCGCCACGCACTGTGCGCAGCATCGAGGGCCGGCGCGGATCATCGCCCAGCTTCTGGCGCAGCCTCGACACACGCACATCGATGCTGCGGTCGAAGGCGTCTTCGGAGTTGCCGTTGGCGAGCTCGAGAAGCTGCTCGCGTGACAGAATGCGGCCCTGACGCTCGGCAAGCACGCGCAGCAGCGCGAACTCGTACGAGGTGAGATCGAGGACTTTGCCGTCTAGAGTCGCGCGCATCGAGGTGAGGTGCAGCTCGAGTGGGCCCACTTGCAAGACGCGCGTCGACGGGCCGACGAGGCCTCGGGCGCGACGGACGATCGAGCGCACGCGGGCCAGGAGCTCCCGCGCCGAGAAGGGCTTGGTCAGGTAGTCGTCAGCGCCGATCTCGAGGCCGAGGACCCGATCGGACTCTTCGGTCTTGGCGGTGACCATCAAGATCGGCATGTCACTGCGCGTGCGCAGCTCTTTGCAGACGGACAGGCCGTCCCGACCGGGCAACATGAGGTCGAGGATGAGGACATCGAACGAGGTCTTGAGTGCCGTCTTCAACGCCTCTGCCCCGTCGGCCACGCGCGTCACGGCCACGCCGTTGTTCTCGAGGTATTGCGCGGTGAATTGCGCCAAACGGTCATCATCTTCGACGAGAAGGGCAGTCAAGTCAGGTCGCATGGACGAAGTGTAGCGCCGGCCAGCGTGCGGGACATTACAGTCATGTTAAGACATATCCAGCGCACCGGCCTTGCTCTAACTGTACGAAATCATTATCGTGCACGCATGAGCGAGCCAGAACCTGGCGGACGGCTGGAGGATGAGCTCGCTTCTTTGCGCATCGATCAGTCGGCGCGCCGCGAGGGACGCTGGGCTCACAAGAGCCGTCCTTCGGCCGGCGGCAAGTCGCACACCGACGGCAATCAGCGCAGTCCGTTTCTGTTGCCGGTGGTGGTCTTCGTGGGCTTTGGTCTGCTGGTCGGAGGCTGGCTCGTCTTTCACGAGAGCCAGGGTCGCCTCTTTCCTGAAGAGGTCGAAGTCGGCGCGGTGACGCTCATGTCGCCGTCGGTGGCCGATGTGAAGCTGGTCGCCACCGGCTATGTCGTCGCGCGCAAGAAAGCGACCGTGGCGCCCAAGATCAACGGCCGGGTATCGCGGCTGCTCGTCGATGAAGGCGATCTCGTCAAAGAAGGCCAGGTGTTGGCCGAGCTCGAGACCGTCGAGGCGCAGGCCCAGCTGGCCCAGATCCGCGCCGACGTGGCAGCTGCCAAGGCGCGCGTCGAGCGGGCGCGCACGGATGTCAGCGACGCGCAGACTCATTTTGGCCGTGAAAAAGACCTGCTCGCGCGTGGGGCCGGAACGCAGAGCATGTTCGACGATGTCAAAGCGCGGTTGACGTCGGCGACAGCGCAGTTGTCGGCGGCCGAGGCCGAGGTGCATGCCGTCGAGTCGCGGTCGCAGGCGGTGTATGTGATGCTCGATGCCACCAAGGTGCGGGCGCCGTTTGCCGGCACCATCGTGCGCAAGATCGCCGAGGTTGGTGAGGTGTTGCCGGCCGGCGTCGTCGGTGTATCCGGCTACGCGGCCGGCCTGTTTCAGCTCATCGATCTGACCAACCTCGAGGTGCAGGCCGACGTGGCCGAGTCGCAGCTCGGCAAGGTGAAGATCGACACAGCGACGGAGATCTTGCTCGACGCCTTCCCGGATCGACGTTTCCGCGGCAAGGTCGCCGACATTCGGCGCACGGTCGATCGGGCCAAGGCGGCCATCACGGTGAAAGTCCGCTTCGATGGCGATGTGGGCGGGGTGCTGCCCGACATGGCGGCCAAGGTCAGTTTTCTGGCCAAGCGGCTCGACGACGATGCGCTGAAGGCCAAGCCCAAGCTGGTCGCGCCAGCCGATGCGGTCGTGGAGCGCGGTGGACGCAAGGTGCTGCTGTCGAACGACGACGGCCACGTGCGCGAGCTGCCGGTGACGGTGGTGGGCCCATTGCCGAGCGATTCGGCGTTGGTCGAGCTCAGCGACGGGCCGGCGACGTCGACCAAGGTCATTCGCCGTCCATCGGCGATGCTGAAAGAGGGCATGCCGGTGAAGGAACGTAAGAAATGACGGCGCTCATTCGATTGCATGGCGTGTCCAAGACCTATCGGCGCGGCAAGCAGGATATCCCGGTGCTCGACGACGTGAACCTCGACATTCCCGAGGGCAGCTTCGATGCGCTGATGGGGCCGTCGGGGTCGGGGAAGACGACGCTGCTCAACCTCATCGCTGGCATCGACCGTCCCACGTCGGGCCAGATCGAGATCGCCGGCGTCGAGATCACCGGCCTGTCCGAAGGCGACCTGGCCGCGTTTCGCGCGCGCCATGTGGGCTTCATCTTTCAGTTCTACAATCTGTTGCCGGTCTTGACTGCGTTTCAGAACGTCGAGCTGCCGTTGCTGTTGACCAAGCTGTCACGCGCCGAGCGCAAAAAGCGGGTCGAGACGGCGCTCAAGGTCGTCAACCTCGCCGACCGCATGGACCATTATCCGCGCCAGCTCTCGGGCGGCCAGGAACAGCGCGTGGCCATCGCGCGGGCCATCGTCACCGACCCGACGATCCTCGTCGCTGATGAGCCCACCGGCGACCTCGACCGCAACTCGGCCGAAGAGATCTTGAAGCTGCTGCGCATGCTGCACGAGAAGTTCAAGAAGACCATTGTGATGGTCACCCACGATCCGCATGCGGCCGAAGCGGCGTCGCTGGTGCGGCGTCTGGACAAGGGCCAGCTTGCCGGCACGAGCGCGCCCGGAGACGTCATTCCGTAATGGGTTTTCTGGTCATTGCTTGGCGGAGTGCGTTTCGCAATCGGCTACGCACGGGCTTGACCACCAGCGGCGTGGCCTTGGCCGTCGTCGCCTTCTTGTTTCTGCGGACCTTCGTCGCTGCGTTCTATGCCGGCGTGGAGCAGTCGGCCGCCGATCGGATGATCGTCCGCAACAAGAATTCCATCGCCTTCTTGTTGCCGCGCGCCTACATCGACAAGCTGCGCGCGGTGCCGGGCGTCAAAGACGTGAGCTGGGCCAACTGGTTCCGCGGCATCTACATCGACGAGAAAAACTTCTTCGCCCAGTTCGCGCTCGATCCCGAGAGCTTCTACCGCATGTACCCCGAGTTCGTGCTCACCGACGAAGAGAAGAAAGCCTTTTTCGCCGATCAGACCGGCTGCAGCGTCGGCGAATCGCTCGCCGAAAAATTCGGGTGGAAGGTCGGCGACCGCATCACGTTGAAAGGCACCATCTACGCGGGCGATTTTCCGTTCACCATCCGCGGCATCTACAAGGGCCGCGACAAGGTGACCGACCGCTCGCAGTTTCACTTCCACTGGAAATACCTCGACGAGCGCGCGCCCGATCCGGCCAAAAACCAGCTCGGCTGGGCCATCTTGTCGACCCACGCCGACGACGGTGCCAAGGTGTCGGCGGCGGTCGACAAGCTCTTCGCCAGCTCGGACAACGAGACCCGCACCGAGAGTGAAAAGGCGTTCAACCTGTCGTTCATCTCCATGAGCGCGACGATCATCGGCGCCATTCAGGCGGTGTCGTTCGTGGTGCTGATCATCATTCTCTTGGTGCTGGGTAACACCATCGCCATGGCCAGCCGCGAGCGCACGGGCGAGTTTGCGGCGATGCGCGCCATCGGATTTCGGCCGAAGCATATCGTGTGGCTGGTGCTGGCCGAGGGCCTGGTGATCGGCTCGCTCGGCGGTGTGGTGGGCCTCTTGCTGGCGCGGCCGGTGTTGCGCTTCATGGCCGGCGCCATCGAGCAGTCGCTGGGTGCGTTTCTGGGGCCGTTCGAATTCCAGTGGCCGGCGGCGATCTTGGCGGTGGCGGTCTGTGTCCTCGGCGGCATGCTGGCGTCGGTGTTGCCGGCGTGGCGCGCCGGCCGCTTGGTGATCGTCGATGCCTTGCGAAGGATCGACTGATGCTGGCCGTGCTGAGCAAAGTGCTGGCCATCGTCGTCGGGGTCGTGCTTGGCGCGGCGTTTCTGCTGGCGGGTCTGGGCCTCGGCTTGTCGGTGCTGGTGGTGATCATCCTGGCGGTCACGGTGCTGTTGCGGCGCGACTGGGTCCCGGTCATCTACAACCTGCGATCACTGGCGGTGCGCAAGGTGACCACCGCGGTCACCGTCGCTGGCTTGGCCTTGGTGGTGGCGGTCTTCGCGGCGATGCTGATCCTCAACGACGGTATTCGCACCACGCTCGCGGCCACTGGCGACCCGATGAACGCCAAGGTCATCCGCAAAGGCTCGCAGGTCGAGATGCAGAGCGGGGTCCAGCCCGAACATCTGCGCCTGTTGTCGGGTCAGCCCGAGGTGGCACTCGGCCCCGACGGAAAAGCCTGGGCCTCGGCTGAAGTGGCGGTCCTGATCTATCTGCTCCACGAAGGCGCCAAGGACGACACCGACGGCTCCAACCTGAGCGTGCGCGGCGTCGGTCCGGCCGCGCTCGGCCTTCATCCGCCGGCCCAGCTCGAGGGGCGGATGTTTCGGCCGGGGACGTCGGAAGTGGTCGTCGGCAAAGCGCTCGTCGGTCGCTTTGCCGGCGCGCGCATCGGCACCAGCATGCGCTTTGCGCGACGGGACTGGACGGTGGTGGGCGTGATGGACCAGCGCGGCAGCGCCTTCGATTCCGAGGTCTGGGGCGACGTGGACCAGATGCTCGACGCATTTTCGCGACGGCCGGCGTTTTCGTCGATCACGCTGCGCATGAAAGATGCCGATGGGGTCACGGCACTGGCGCGGCGCATGGAGACCGATCCCCAGCTCAATACGCTCGAGATTTCGACGGAGCGACGCTACTGGCAAAAACAGTCGGAGGCGCTCGGCAAGTTCGTCACATTCCTCGGCACGTTCGTGGCCATCATCTTTGCCATCGGCGCCGTGCTGGGCGCGATGATCACCATGTACGCGCAGGTGTCGGCGCGCACGCGGGAGATCGGCGCGTTGCGCGCGATGGGTTTTCGTCGACGGGCGGTGCTGGTGTCGTTCGTGGTCGAGTCGGTGATCCTCGGCCTCGTGGGCGGCGTATTCGGCCTTGGTGCGGCGTCGCTGATGCAGCTCAAGGAATTTTCGACGACCAACTTTCAGACGTTCAACGAAGTCGTCTTTCGTTTTCACCTGACGATCGACACCAGCGTGGCGACGATGCTGTTTGCGGCGGTGATGGGCTTTGCCGGCGGGCTTCTGCCAGCGCTGCGGGCGGCGCGGATGCCGATCACGCGGGCGACGCGCGGCGGTTAGTCGTCCTCCAACCAGTAGCGGTGTTGGACCGATTTGAGGGTGAGCTCGACGGGGGAATCGGTGTGGATGTAGATGCGCGAGCCCTTGGGGACGTCGCTCGGGCCGAGCGGTAGGTAGGGGCGCTGGTTGTCTTCGAGGCGGATGGTGGCCAATGGTTTCTCGTCGCGGCGCAGCTCGACGGTGCCGCTGGTTGGCTGCTTGGCCTTGGCCTTGGCCTTGGCCTCGACGAGGACCAGCTCTTCTCGATCCTCGAACAAGATGACAGCGTCTTTGTCGACGGTGAGCTGGCGCTCGATGAGCTCTGGGCCATGCGCGACCCACCAGCGCTTCAGCGCGTTGTCGTCGAGCGCGGCCCAGTTGGCCGGCTGAAAGGTCGGCTGGAGCTCCGCGTCGACGAGCCCGAGCTGCTGGCAGAGCCGAAAGCCTTGATGCCACCAGGCGGTGTCCTCGAAGTCGGGGATGTCGCCGAGCGTCTTGCGCGAGTTGAGGCACAGGAACGTCTCGCGCTGCCATTTCTCGACGAGAAACTGCTCGTCGGCAGGCAAGGTCCGGCGCGAGAGACAGCGCTCGAACTGAAACAAGATCCACTCTTCCGGGACCTCACCCAGGCGCGCGAACGGGGGCTGAACGATGAGGTGGATGAGCTCGTGGAAATACACCGACAGGCGGTCGATCTGGCTGCCGATGATGAGCGCCTGCTTGTCGAGACTGATGGCGTGACTGCCGAGCGGCGCCATGGCGGCATCGGCGGCGACGCTGGTCGGATCGTCGCTGTGGACCAGCGCGATGCCGTAAAGCGCGGCCAGCTCTTCGATGACGCTGGCGGGCGCAAAGACGTGG
>Ga0123336_10003118_pt1 | contig 14073 bp, 12 predicted proteins | sample SSSSmetaG_FD_96466 | JGI IMG/M metagenome (GOLD analysis project Ga0123336, IMG submission 96466) | Glacier valley bacterial and archeal communities from Borup Fiord, Nunavut, Canada, to study Microbial Dark Matter (Phase II) - ​SSSS metaG | ecosystem: Environmental > Aquatic > Freshwater > Ice... | reverse complement strand
TCAAGACTGGTGACGTTATCTCTGTCGATACAACAACCGGCGAATATCGCGAACGAAAGAAAGACTAACATGCCACTGACCGGCGAACGATTATTGATCGCTGCGACGGTCGACCCCGTCGAGACTGGCGATGAGTTCCTTAGACTACCAGCCCACATGTCAATTGTGGGGTGGTTTTCGTTTTCAGATGAGCGAAAACTATTTCTCTTCAATGCGATGGGGAGGCTTTTTGATGAGACGGGTGTGTACCAAGACGCTATCGGAACCAAAAAGCGCCTGTATGGTCCAGATAACGACATCCTTGTCCGCGAGATGGGCAACGTCGACACGGCACCGTGGTTTGGGTTGCATGCACTTATTAAGAGTCTCGGTACTTTTCCCGAAGACGATCCTTTTGTTGATGTTTTCTCACCCCATGTATCAGCTACTTCAGATCGTATGATCAAGAGAAAAGAAGAGCTCGATTTTTCAACGGTTGCCTTATTCTCGAAGAACCCAGGTGATACGTATAATCACGTAGATGCCGCATATACCCTTATGCCGAAAGACCAGCCTCATGGATAAAAAGCGTCTCGATGCCGAAATGACCCGTCGCGGCCTGGTGCCTACTCGTTCACAAGCCGAGAGTTTTATTAAGCTCGGAAAAGTGACGGTGAACGGTCAGCTGATCTTGAAACCTGGCTTTTTTGTTGGTCCAACGGCGCAAATAAAGATGGATGTCGACGAGCAGTACGTCAGTCGAGCCGGATTGAAACTTGCGAGCGTAGCTCAGATTTTGAAACTCGATTTCAGAGACAAAATCGTTCTTGATGTCGGCAGTAGCACTGGTGGATTCACCGATTTCGCGCTTCGTCGTGGTGCCAAGTTGGTCTTTGCTGTTGATGTCGGGACCGACCAGCTTCACCCAAGCCTTAAAGGCCACCCAAAGATTCATCTCCACGAAAAAACCGATATTCGAGATTTCTACCTCCGCAAGGACAAGCCTGGCATCGTCGTGATCGACGTCTCGTTTATTAGCCTCCGGGAAGTGCTGCCGCACATCGCTCGTGAACTTTCTAACGAGCACACCCAGATCGTTGCGATGGTAAAACCACAGTTCGAAGCTGGTAGGGAACAGGCACACAAGGGCGTGATCAAAAATGACGCCATGCGACGTCAGATATTGAAAGACTTTGAGTTGTGGGCAAAAGATTTATTCTTTATCGTTGATAAACGTGACAGTGATGTTGCTGGCGCAAAGGGCAACCAAGAGCGTTTCTACTTGCTGACGTTAAAGCGGAATTCGACGACATCACCAGGACGCATGACATAGTCACGACCTTCAGTTCGCATCTTACCGGCAGCCTTGGCTGCCGGTTCGCTTCCCGCCAGGACGAGGTCGTCAAAGTCGACGATGGCCGCAGCGATAAAGCCTTTTTCGAAATCAGTGTGAATAACACCGGCAGCTTGTGGTGCGGTGTTTCCTTTGTGGATAGTCCAGGCACGGATCTCTTGTTCACCTGCAGTCAGGTAGCTCTGGAGGCCGAGTGTTTCGTACGAGGTACGCCCCAGTTGGGTCAGGCCGGATTCTTCAACGCCGTATGATTCGAGTAATTCTTCGGCGTCGGCTTGATCGAGGCCACGAAGTTCTGCTTCGAGTTTGGCGCAGATAAAGATTGTTGCTGCAGGTGCAACGAGGGCCGATAGCTCAGCTTTTCGGGCGGTGTCACTAAGGGCGGCTTCGTCAACGTTAAAGACGTAGATGACCGGCTTGGTGCTGAGGAGCTGCAAAGACTGCATAAATTCTTTACTCATGCCTTCGACTTCGCTAGCGAGTTTACCTTCGAGTAGTGCGGTCTGCAGTTTCTTGATTTCTTCGATTTCGCCCTTTGCGGCAGCACGTGTTTTTGCTTCTTTTTCGAGGCGAGGCAGTTGTTTCTCGATGCTTTGTAAGTCCGCTAGGATGAGTTCGGTATTGATCGTCTCGATGTCACTTTTTGGGTTGATGACTGAATCAACGTGAATGACATCGGCGTCTTCGAAGGCGCGGACGACGTGGACGATGGCGTCACATTCACGGATGTTCGCCAGGAACTTGTTTCCAAGTCCTTCTCCTTTACTGGCACCAGCGACAAGGCCGGCGATATCAACAAATGTCACCGTCGCCGGAAGAATTTTCTTGGCGTTATACATTGCTTTCAAAACGGCGAGGCGCTCGTCAGGCACGGCGATGATACCAGTATTCGGCTCGATCGTTGCGAACGGATAATTAGCTGCCAAAATATTATTGTCAGTGAGCGCGTTGAAGAGGGTGGATTTGCCGACGTTTGGGAGGCCGACGATTGCTATCGTTAGCATAGTACCCAGCTTGTTCTGTGGTTGGAATTGGTATAGGGTTCCATATAGTAATCTCCTGTTTTGTTGCTTCTATGTTAGTCACTAATTTTCTTATTACGGATTTTTTGTCTGTAAGATGTAGACTTTGTACTAATTTTACCACGCCGTCAATCAGTTGTTCCACTGGAATAACAGGCTTGTTAATGAGACTTGCCTCAATACCCGAGATTCCAGAATTAATAGCGACACGTTTTGTACTAGTTTCGTGAAAGCTATCTTTGCATAGGCGCTATACAAAGCGCTTGCAAAAATAAAGAACTCATGCTATAATGTATACAATAAATTAAAAACAAAAATGAGAAAAAGAGTACCACAACTATGACAATGCCCAATCCGGAACTACCTCAAAATCCTACTCCTGACCGAAAGGTAGTCACCGAGGCATATGGCGACATTCTTGAGCATAACCGCACCCATACGGGCTTTGGTGCAATGTTTAAGGGAATACTTTCAGGCCTCATGGAGAATCCAGAGGCCATTGGAGTAGACAATCCTGACGCTACTGTTCCGCAAAGTGTTGAAGATGTAGACAACGGCGTAAGCGACAACTTAGCAGCAGGTGTTGTAGAGGGCGATATGAATGCAGAACTGCAAGATATTTTTCATAGCGATACCTTTTTACGCGCTGGTATTAAAATTGCTCCTTTCGGGCAGTTTGGTTCTAGCGGTGAGGGCAAGGCAATCACCAGCACTGAGCTAGTGCCTATGATTGCAAACACCTCACTTTTCTCTGAGTTTCTGGGTAAGTTACAGCCCGAAGATGTTCATGATGAAGGTACTTCAATACTCTTGAGTGATGTTGTTGCTAACCTGTCTAGAGTAACGGGTGTTTGTTTTGACACTGGCAAGCAAAAAGACTTGTCTGACGATGAAAAGACACAACTTGCAGAAGCAGGGGAAGACGCACTCCGTACATTTGTTACTATTGATCCCGAATATACACGACTGGGCATTGATGGTGCGGCTATGCGTCAACGCGTAGAGGGTATCTCAACGGAACTAGCTGACTTCCTTGGCTCAGGTCAGGGCGGCGCAGTGCCAGCAGAAGTTAGCGACGAGTACAGTCAAAATGGAAAAAATCAAGATAAAATGCGTGTCTATGAAGGCATGAATAATCGTGTTCACTATTGGGGCAAAAACTTACTCTCTGAATATATTGAAGCCCAGAATGGGCAGTACCTAACTCCTCCAGCAGAACAAGGTTTTGGACCTGCTAACTGGCAAACAGATGGCGGCCAATATCACTGGCAGGAAGCTTTCGACTTCGTACGAGGGCTTGAGCAAGACGAGCGAACGAAGGCATTTACAGAAGAAGTCAGACAGGGTTTGGTAACGTCAGTAGATACTGCTCTTGCTGCGCTAGAAGACACCGATAAAGACATATACTGGCGTGGTCAGGGGAGCGACCTTGCAAACATTCGCAACGCCCTTAGCGGTCAGTGGTTTGACGAAGCAAAACTTGCAGCGTACATCAAAAAACCCGACTACCTTAGCTAATCAAGCCTAGTCGCTCAATTCTTTAGTTCACTTTGGATCGACGCCACTTTTTTGTATGCTTCGTAAATACTCTGACGAGTGCATCATATGCATAACAGAGGTAGCTACGCCCAAACAACGAAGCCAGCGCGTGATTTGTAATTGCAGTCCATAATCAAATGAATTATGCTTATGGATAGGTATATATCTATGGGCAAATCTGATAAAAAAAATAATTCAAACAAGCGTCGCATCATTCTACTTATCGTGGCTGGCTTAGTCCTCGTGGGTATTTTGGCCGGCGTTTTCTTTATGTATGCATTACCGCGGATGAAAAGTTCATCGACGGATACATCACCGACGACGGGCACAACGTATCGGACGGAGTTGCACAAGCAACAGACCAAAATTAATACTTTAGTCACGACTGGTGATGCAACGTCAATTGACCAGGCCAATAAAATTGTTGATGATGAAATTAATGCTGCCGACAAGAGCGGTAATGATAGTTATATTATCGATGCCAAACTGACAAAGGTAACGCTGTATGTCGATACGAACCGTGCCCAAGAAGCGATCGACACGATACTGATACCACTTGATACTAAGTATGGAAGTAATCCGACGTACAAGTACACGATTTATGGCTATTTTAGCTTGGCCTACCGAGCCCTCGGAAACCAAGATAAAGCGACCGAGTATTTCAAGCAGATTCCTTCAAAGGCGCTCGAATAGTGAGTCACTTGAAGTCTTTCCTTGGCCTTTCTGCCCTTATTATGTTCCTTGGCGTTTTAGGAGTTATTTTTACTCCTCAATTGACGGCTGCTGAAGCGGGACCTGGCGGCGGCGGTGGAACTTCAGGTTGTCCGTCGAACTACAGTACGTGTACTGGTGCGGTCTGGCGTTATTACAAGACGAACACTGATCCATACCAGATTCCAAACGTGAACCCTGGGCTTAATGGGTCCACTAGCGTGACTGGATGTAGTGCGTATGGAGGCTTTTTCGCCTACGTATTGGTGAATAATTCTCAACCAAATAACGATACGCTCGTAAGGTCGTGGAAGATAGGTCCAAATGACGATGTTCAGGATAAGAGTGAGTTTTTCGGTGGTTGGACACACTACTATATTGCGAGTAATAACAGCGACCCAATTCCAACGAACCCGACGAACGGTATGTACAGTTGGTATTCAGTAAAAAAAGCATTTTTGCAGACCCAAGCCCTTGGCCAGAATACGGGCTACAACTGGGACGGTAATAGTTCACTCGGTTGGTTCTGTTATCAAGGTTCGGACTTTAACCTTGTCCCAACGATCAGCGGGACGCCTAGTTTTGTCGAGTCCGGATCGGCTTCCGCCAACAAGGTCTCACTAGCACCTGTCGTTAACAATACTGGTGCAACGACGAGCACTGCTGCGCAGTGGAAAGTTGTTACCTTTAACCTAGCACCATCAGCTGGAATTCCCGGGGGTAACAAGAGCAATAGTGCGCCCGAGCAGTTCTTTGGTAATGGCGCTACCGCGATAGCTAGTGGGACGAATGCGTTCCCTAAAAATGTCACGAATCTGGCGGTTGGTCAGCAAACAATCAGCGACCTACCGGTGGGGACAAGGGTATGTTATGCACTTTCTGTTCAGCCTATTACGCAGACTGACGGTCGCTGGAGTCATAGCAATCCATTCTGTGTGACGATAGGGAAGAGCCCTAAAGTACAAATACTAGGCAATGATTTAATAGTTGGCCGATTATTCGTCGGTGCAACGGGCTTAGTTCCGTCGTCGAAGATTCAAACATCGGTCACAAAGAAGGCGACTGCTTCGACAACTATTCCGGCCCCTCAGTCGGCATTCACTGGTTTGTGGGAAACAGGTGTGAATAACCTTGGGCAAAAACTCCCACAGAACCAGTCTGACCCACACTGGAGTATTGATAGAATTATTCGTCCGGCAGGTGCGCCTGGTGCCACCTGTCAGCAAGCTGTTGGATCGAATGGCTCGAGCCTTGTGACTGTGCCAACGACGAGTGCGAACCCGCGTATTGCTGCGCGTACTATTCTTGAGAATAACAATAATACGATGGCGGGAATGTATATCTCTTCCAGTAACCCAGATGTTACCGGTGTACCGACAGACGGCGTAAAGTCTGATAATGGTCAATATGTCTGGAACCGAACCAGCCCGAATGCTCGTTGGATAGGTCAGAATATGTATGGTCAGAATTATAACAATCCAAACGGCTGTTACGACCCAACGTTCAACAAGCCGAACGAGATCGATAACGCTAATATCTACGTCTTTAAGTTAGAGGGTGGCTTTACTATCGATTCAGCGGCGAATGTCGACCTTGATACAGCACGCGTCTCTATGACTGGCGCCGCCGACAACCGTATGAAGTTTGTCGTGAATGGCCAAGTACTCGACAGTAGTTGGATAACAACGGGTTGGGCACCTGGTTCATCGGCGACCTCCGCGAATAAATCAAATGTTTTCAAAAATGGTCAAAATAGCCTCGAGGTATGGGTGCAATCGACTGCTTCTCAGACAGGGATGCTTATTGATGATATTAGTATTCAAGCAACCGCCCAGCAGTCACAGGCCAATATGTTTGGATCTTGGACTGAGTATGCCTCTGTTGCAACCGGGGCCGTAACCGGCATCGGGTCAGGATCGGCATACGCAGGTGGCACATCAACCACACAAACGATTTGCGGTGCCTCGCTTTTGACACTCTCGAACACATCGACGACTGGGGCATGTTCACCAGGTTCTTCCATGGGTGGCTACAAGACAAATAGGACGATGCCTGACGTTGCTGGAACATTCGAGACAATAAGTACAACACCAACATTACCGGCATCTACGAGCCTGACAAATCTCAGTGGGCTCTACAAAGCACCAGCTAATCTTACAATTACCGGTGGCAATATCGGCTTAGGTAAGTCTGTCATTATTAACGCACCCAATAGTACAGTGACCATTACTGGTGACATTAAATACAGCACTAGTCCAATGAGCAATCTTTCGAGTATTCCGCAGGTGGTGATTATCGCCAAAAACATCCTGATTCGTGGCGTGAATGAAAATACTGCCGTCAAACAAATTGACGCATGGCTGATTGCGACCGGGACGATTAACACCTGTTACGACGCTGGTACATCTGCATCGCTGACAATCAACCGCTGTAAGGCTCCCTTGACTGTTAACGGCCCTGTCATGGCAGATAAGCTGCTCCTGTGGCGAACTGGTGGCTCTGAGTCAGGTGCGGCGGCGAGTAATCCGTCCGAAGTATTTAACTTACGACCTGACGCATATCTTTGGGGTATTGCGCAGAGCTCAAAGAGTGGGCGACTCGAAACTGTCTACCAACACGAATTACCACCACGATTCTAGAATATTCTAGCTTGCATTTACGCTTATGCTTTCGGTATAATGAGGGACAATATGGCATTACTAAAAGGCGTGGGCGACTTCTTTGCACTAGATATAGGAACAAATGCGATTCGAGTATTGCAACTTTCTTCGACTGGGCCTGATAGTTGGGCACTAGAACACTTCGGGTACGCACCGATTGACGAAAAGACATCAACCAGCAATTCACCTGAAAGCCTCCGCAAGCTCGGCGAAATTATTATGACTGCAATAGGGCAGAGTGGCATCAAGTCAAAGAGCGTCGTTGTCGGTTTACCGTCCAACAAGACATTTACAACAGTGATCGAGCTCCCAGTGATGCCCGAGGACGAGCTAAAGAGCACGCTGAAGTACCAAATCGATCAATACATCCCAATGGCTGCAAACGAAGCAAAAGTCGACTGGGCGCTGCTTGGTACGTCTCTACACGACCCAAAGCAACAAGAGGTATTGCTCGCAAGTACATCGAATGCGTACGCCGAAGAGCGACTTGAATTTATTGAAAGCCTCGGCCTTGATGTGATTGCCTCAGAGCCTGACCAGATCGCAATGGTGCGCTCACTGTTACCAGCCGGTATACCTGATGCTCGTTTGATTATTGATGTTGGTGACCAGTCAACAGATCTCGCCATCACTTTTGGTGGCACGCCTCGTTTGATGCGAACCATCCCTATGGGTATCCGTTCACTCGTTAAAGCCGCTGTTCAGAACCTCAACGTTCAAGAGGATCAAGCGCGACAGTTTATCCTCAAGTTCGGCCTCGCGCCTGACCGCCTCGAGGGGCAAGTCTACCGAGCAGTCGAATCAACACTCGATAGCCTTACAACAGAGCTGACGAAGTCGATCAAGTTCTTCCAGACACGCTACCCAAGCACTCCTGTCGGCGGCATTTTGCTGTCAGGTTACGGTGCGATTGTCCCGCTATTTGGCGATTACGTCACAGCGAAGACTGGCGTGCCTTCTAGCATCGCTAATCCTTGGCAAAAAGTGCGGGTTGCACAGAGTGATCAACAGCAGCTTTTGATGGTCGCCTCTGAATTCGCGACTGTCATTGGTCTCGCTCAACGAAAGAACAAAAAATGATAGAAATTAACCTTATACCAGACGTAAAGCAAGAACTCATTCGCGCTCGTCTTGCTCGCTCTGCCGTCATCTCCGGTGCACTTATCGCATCAGTGATCACGCTTGCTATTGTCGCTATCCTTGCGGCCTATGTGTATGCCGTCCAGACCGTACGATTTATCGTTGCGGATGATGCAATAAAGAAGGGGAGTAGCCAACTGGCTTCTGTCGAAGATCTTTCAAAGATGCTGACTATTCAAAATCAGTTAACCAAGATGAGCGCACTCAATGACGAGAAGAGTATCGACTCACGTGTTTTTGACTTACTTCTCGCTGTTATTCCACCCGATCCAAATAGTGTTAAGATTTCGAAAGTCATCGTCAATGCGGCTGACAAGAATATTACGCTCGAAGGTCAAACGCCTGCGTATCCAGCACTTGAAACTTTCAAGAAGACGATTGATGCCGCCTATGTCCGCTATAACGATAGCGATAACAAACAACAGCAAATTGTGTTGGCGACTAATGTTAGTATCTCCGAGATTAGCTATGGAGAAGACGAAACCGGTCAAAAGGTTGTTCGTTTCACTGTTGCCTTCAATTATGCAAAAGAGTTACTCTCACCGTTAGTTGCTAATCCCGTTATCGTACTGATGGACGGCGGAAACGTGACCGACTCGTACATAGGAATTCCAAAGAGCATCTTTACCGACCGAGCGGTTGATGCAGGGGGAACACAATAATGAAACCAACCAATACCGCTTTTCGAAAGCGCTCACAGATCTCAAAAGCGAACAAAACGATGTTCTTGTGGATTGCCGGTGCCTCTGCGCTGGTAGGATTTGCCGTCGTCGCCTCTATATTCTTGGGACAGAAATTACTTTTCAACGAGAAGCAACTAGCTGTAAAGAACGAAACAATTAGCACGTTGACTGCGAACAATGCAGCTATCGCAGAGCTTCAGACACAAGTGCGTGTTCTCGATACGAATGTGAGCCTGACAAAGGCGCGTGCCAAGGATACAGACAAGGCTATCCAGACAATTCTTGATGCACTACCTGATGACGCGAACTCACTAGCACTCGGCGCATCTTTGCAGACGAAGCTACTAGCTGGGATTCCAGGACTGACGATTGATAGTCTCCAGGTTGATCCGGTTGACGGTGTTGAAACGTTGAGTAGCGGCGCTGTTGAGTCGGGTACAGCGGTCGCAAATGCGACTCAGATTACCTTCCGATTCTCTGTCAGCGGTACTCAGGACGCACTTCGCCAAGCACTGACTAATCTAGAACGTTCAATCCGTACGATCGATATCACGTCGCTTCAGATTGAAAACCAAGGTAGTACCCAAAAGATGACTGTCGAAGCCCGAGCATTCTATGAACCAACTAAACACGTCGTCTTGCACGACAAGGTGGTAACGCCATGAAGAAAACCGATATCGCTATGATTATATTGATCGCTTCCGTGAGCGTTGGTATTGCATACTTCGTTGCCAGCAGCTTTTTTGGCGGTATGTCTAAAGAGGGTGTACCTGTGCAGACGATCGACCCTATTACTAGTGTAGTAAAATCTCCAGACAGCAAGATATTTAATGATGACGCCATAAATCCGTCAGTTGAGATTACTATTAATGGCACTGCAGACGCGCCTATCGTCACGAGTACTAGCTCGAGCGATACGACGACAACTGCACATTAGGGGCGTAATAGATGCCACTATTAACGGATGAAATCCAAGAAAAACTAATCAAGCTTTTCGTTGACGAGGGCTTGGTAACTTCTGATGCCTTAAAGAAAGCACAAGCCGACTCTGCGGCCGCTAAGACACCGTTGTTTAGCTTACTTACTGAACAGGCGATTATCGATGATGAGTTGCTCACCCATGCTATCGCACAGGTCTCAGGCGTTCCGTACGTAAACCTAACGAACACAATAATTGATCAGAACATTCTGACGCTTCTTCCAGAAGATATCTCCGAGCGATTTATGGCCGTGCCACTGGCAGAAGTCCAAAACCGCCTCGCTGTCGCCATGATTGACGCCAATAACGTCCAGGCAGTCGACTACCTTGCTAACCGTATCCAGCGGCCGTTAAAGGTCTTTATGGCATCAGAAGCTGGTGTTCGCCACGTTCTTGATCAGTACCGCACCGACCTTTCGAGTGTCGACAAGGCTGCCGAGGTTTCTCAGGCTGAGGCAAGAGCCGAAGAGGCGAGTGACGTAAAGACGATTGTTCAAGATTCACCGATCAGCCAAGCGCTGAGCAAAATTTTGGAATACGCTGTCAAATCTCGGGCCAGTGACGTACACATCGAACCACTCGAGAACGCTTTAAAGATTCGTGTCCGCGTGGACGGTATCCTCCGTGAAATTATGCAGCTACCAAAGAGTATCGAACCTGCGCTTGTGAGCCGTGTAAAGATCCTGTCTGAACTAAAAATTGACGAACACCGTGTTCCGCAAGACGGTCAGTTCACGATCAAAATCGCCGGCAAGGAAGTTGACCTTCGTATTGCGATTAGCCCAGTCGTCTGGGGTGAACAGATTGTGATTCGTTTGCTGGACAAGACGGGGAACTCATTCGACCTCCAAGAGATGGGCTACGCTGGACGTGGTCTACGCGTTATTCGACACGGCATCAAGCGGCCGAACGGCATGGTGCTTACCTCTGGACCGACTGGTTCTGGTAAGTCGACAAGCTTGTATGCATTGATCAAAGAAATTAAAGACGATAGCGTCAACATCGTGACACTCGAAGACCCAGTCGAGTACAAAATGGACGGAGTGAACCAGATCCAAGTGAACGCCGACGTTGGGCTTACTTTTGCGAACGGTCTTCGTTCGATTCTGCGTCAGGACCCTGATGTTGTGATGGTAGGGGAGATCCGTGATGCCGAGACGGCAGCGCTCGCTGTGCAAGCTGCCCTGACAGGTCACCTTGTGTTCAGTACGCTGCACACCAATAGTGCCGCCGGAGTGCTCCCGCGCCTCCTCGACATGAATATTGAACCATTCTTGATTGCCAGCACCGTGAACACAATTATTGGTCAGCGATTAGTGCGTAAGGTCGCCGTCAAGCGTGAGGTATACCAGTCAACTCCTATCGAAACCCAGAATATTATGGCGACAGTCGGTCATTTACTGCCAAAAACAAAAGAAGATGTCGTGCGGGTTTCACAAGATTTAGGCTATAAAGATCTTCCCCTGGCAGGGCAAAGCGCTTATACTTTGGTGAGAGGTATTGATACCCCTCAGACACCGCACGGCTATAGTGGTCGCGCCGGTATCTATGAAGTGATGGACGTCAATCAAGATATCCAAACGCTCATCGTCGCAAAAGCCTCAAGCGCAGAGATTCAAAGATTAGCGGTGTCACAGGGTATGATCACGATGCGCCAAGACGGCTACTTAAAAGCACTGTCGGGCATCACCACACTTGAAGAAGTGAACAGAGTAACGTCGGATACGGCTTAAGGAATAAAAAGGAATGAGCGGAGAATTATGAACAACCAACAACTCAGAATCGAAGTCTTACTCGAAGAAGTCGTCCGCCGTAAAGCGTCAGACCTTCACCTCCAGGTAGGCTTGCCGCCAATGCTCCGTATCGATGGCGCATTAGCGCCTATTGCTGGTTTTAATCCGCTCGATGAAGCCTCAGTAGAGACACTTGTCTTTGCTATTCTTGACCAAGATCAACGCCAGATCCTTTTAAAGGATAAAGAGTTCGACTTTAGCTTCGCCTTTGGAACACTTGGTCGTTTCCGTGTAAACGCTTTCCACGAACGTGGCAACCTTGCTGCGGCACTGCGTTTGATTCCGAATGAAATTAAATCTATTACAGAACTTGGTATGCCGAACGTTGTCCTCGGTTTTGCTGATTACCCACGTGGCCTGGTGCTTGTGACGGGACCAACCGGTTCAGGTAAATCAACAACACTGGCGGCGCTTGTCGACAAGATTAATACCGAAAAAGCCAATCACATTATTACGATTGAAGACCCGATCGAGTTTACGCACAAGTCAAAAAAGTCAGTCATCGTCCAACGTGAAGTTCACTATGACACCTATAGCTTCTCGGCAGCGCTTCGCTCAAGTCTTCGCCAAGACCCTGATGTCGTGCTGATCGGTGAGATGCGTGACCTCGAAACTATCTCGGCAGCAATTACGATTGCAGAAACTGGACACCTTGTCTTTGCGACACTGCACACAAACAGCGCCGCTCAGTCAATCGACCGTATGATCGACGTCTTCCCGCCACACCAGCAGCCACAGATTCGTGCGCAGCTCTCTAACATCTTGATGGCAATTGTTTCGCAGCGCCTTGTGCCATCTATCGGTGGAGGACGTGTTGTTGCGGCAGAAATTCTGGTCGCAAACCCAGCAGTCCGAAATATTATTCGTGAAGGAAAAGCGCACCAACTCGACGCGATTATCCAAACTGGTGCTGATCAGGGAATGCAGACGATGGACCGTACGTTGGCTAGCCTGGTACAGGCCGGAACGATTACCTACGATAGCGCCCGTGAATTTGCTGTCGACTTAACAGAGTTCGAAAGACTCATGAGAGGCTAATAACCCGTGAAAAAGTTTACCTACGAAGCCCGTGACCGAGCAAGCAACAAACTTATCAAAGCCAGCCTACAGGCTGAGTCTGAAAGTTCCGCTGCGCAGCTACTCGTTAAACAGGGTTTCGTGCCACTATCTATCAAGGAACAGATTGGCGATGGTTCGTTCTTTGCACGCGTGACGGGGCGCATCACCACGAAAGATAGAGTTATCTTTACGCGACAACTTGCGACCTTGATTGGGGCAGGTCTTCCATTGAGTCAGAGCCTTCACACAGTCCTCGAACAGACCAACAACAAGCAGCTACAAACAGTAGTGCAAGAGATCGTTGCTGACGTCGAAGGCGGTAAATCGCTGACGATCGCCTTCGGTAAGCACCCGGCTGTGTTCGACGGGGTCTTTATTTCGCTTATTTCTGCCGGTGAGTTATCGGGAACGCTCGACGAGGCGCTACAGCGTGTCGCTAATCAACAAGAAAAAGACGCCGCCATGATGAGCAAGATCAAAGGCGCACTGACGTATCCGCTGATTGTCCTATTCGTCATCGGTGGAGTGCTGGCCTTTATGCTCTTTACTGTTGTGCCGCAGGTTGAAAAGCTATACCAAGACCTCGGTAAGTCACTGCCGCTGTTGACGCAGATTATGGTGACGTCAGCCGATATCTTACTGCATTTTTGGTGGCTTGTGCTTATTGTTCTCGGAGCAGGCACGTTCTTCCTCTTGCAGTACCTCAAGACCGAGAGTGGTATTCAATTAAAGGATACCTTCAAGATCAAGGTACCAGTATTCGGTAATATGATCCGAAAGTTATATATGGCTCGTTTTGCGCGAACTGGGCAAACACTTCTGGGAACAGGGGTGAGTATGCTTGATATGTTGCGGATTACAGGGACGGCTGTGAACAATACGGTTGTCGAGAAAAGCATCATTCGGGCGGCTGATAAGGTAAAAGGCGGTAAGGCACTATCGACAGCCCTCGAACCCGAGACGATCTTCCTAGTCCTCGTCCCTCAAATGATTAAGATTGGTGAGCAGTCCGGTCGCATCGACGAAATGCTCGGAAAGGTTGCGCAGGTCTACGAAGATGAACTCGACGAGCAAATCGCAACCATTTCGACGGCAATCGAGCCAATTCTGATGGTTGTTCTTGCGGTTGTTGCCGGTGGTATGGTGGGGGCAAT
>Ga0123336_10003116_pt1 | contig 14077 bp, 11 predicted proteins | sample SSSSmetaG_FD_96466 | JGI IMG/M metagenome (GOLD analysis project Ga0123336, IMG submission 96466) | Glacier valley bacterial and archeal communities from Borup Fiord, Nunavut, Canada, to study Microbial Dark Matter (Phase II) - ​SSSS metaG | ecosystem: Environmental > Aquatic > Freshwater > Ice... | reverse complement strand
TTGAGGCCGATGCCGTCTGGCAGCGCCTGCAGCGCCGATTGCAGCGTGCCGGCGCTGCTGCTCAGCGAGCGGCGCACCAGCTGCGCACTTTGCGGCAGGCCCAGGCGGCGCACCTCGGCCGGACTTAGGCGCAGGTCGCGCACCCGGTGCCAGTACGCGGCGGTGTGCACCCGCAGCACGTCGGTTTCGGCGCAGAGGCCGGGCTCGTAAAAGTCGGCCGGGTCCGCAATGCCCTGCCACAGGAGCTGCTCCTTTATCAAACCATACTTGGCGATGGGGAAACGGTGGCCGTCGGGCAGCGCAAGGGTGTAGTGGTCGGAAGTGGCGAGGCGAGGCATGGAATGGTTGTACTGTCGAACCTATCGGCTGGTTTGCGAAACCAAGTCCGGGCCAATAACCAAGCACCGATAATCACGCCAGCTGCTGGGTTTCTGGCGGGCCCGGGGGGTTCGGAAGCCGGTCTGATATCGTAAAACTGACATCGGGTTGGCCAGTTGGCGCAAGCCGATGATTTACCAGATTCTTTCACCCCAAAAATAGTGCGGATGAACGAGACCCAAAACCGGCCTCGGCGCAATCCGGCCGCTCCGCCGGCAGCGTAAATGCCGCGTGTTCCTTCGGGGACAGTTGTTTTCATAGCTCGGAAAGCCTCTTGCCTTTGGCGGGAGGTTTTTTTTGGGCCTGGCAGTCGGCATTTAATCACAAAAAAGCCCCGGCTGCAATGGCCGGGGCTTTTTTGTGGATGGCCGGAATGGCCGCAACAGTTGGCGTTACTCGACCGCGAGGCGCTTGGCAACGAGGCCGGCCGCCGTTTGGGCCTGCACCGAATACACGCCCGGGGCCAGGGTGGCCAGGGGCAGCTCCAGGGTCTCGGCGGGGCCGGCCGGCAGCGTGCGCGCGAGCACCACACGGCCCAGGTTGTCGACCACCGCCACGCGGATGGCCTGGCCGTGGCGCAGCGCGGCGGGCAGCAGCAGCGTGGCCGAGCCGCGGGCCGGGTTGGGGTACACGCTGGCCAGGCGGGCCAGCGCCGCCGGGGCCGTGGCCAGCACGCGGGTTTGGGTGGTGAAGAGCACGGCGTAGCGGCCGCCGGCGGCGGCGTTGGCCGTGAGGGTAAGCGTAACCGAGGGTGTGGCCGCCAGGTCCATGAACGTGCCGGTGAAGGCATCGCGCAGGTAGGCGTGGTAGGCGGCCGGCAGGTTGGTCAGGTTGTCCACGGCCAGGGTGATGGGGCCGGCGGTGGCGGCGCCCAGGCGCAGGGGCAGCAGCACGTCGGTCCCCGTCAGCACGGGCTGGCCGTTGATGGCCAGCGGCTCGGCGGCGGGGGTTTCGGTGGCCAGCGTCAGGCCGTTCGGGGCGGGCAGGGCGTGGGCATCAAATACGCGGTCGAAGCCCGCGGTGGCGCCTTGCTCGAAGTACACCACGGCCTGCGTGCGGGCCGTGGCGTTGCCCAGGCCCAGGGTAAGCTGGGGCCGCAGGTCGGCGGTGCCGCGCTGAAAGGGCGTGGCGTCGAAGGTCGTCACCCGGTCGGCGTTGCCGAAGGTGATGCTGCCGGTCTGGCCCGCCGCGGTGCGCACGAAGAAGCCCTGGCCCAGCGGCAGCACGTTGGTGCCGGTGTTGGTGGTCTGGCCGTTCACGTAGCTGGTGTAGGTGCCGGTGTACTGCCCGCTGCTTTTGAACACGTACAGGGCGTTTTCAATGTTGCTCGTGCGGCCGTTGCGCACCACCGACGCCCAGTCCAGGGGCGAGGGGAAGGGGTTGCCGCGCAACTGCCAGCCGCTCTGGGGCAGGGCGCCGCGGGTGAGGCCGCTCACGGTTTGGCCGGCGGAGGCGTTGTTCAGCGTGCCCACGAAATCCACCAGCGCCGAGGGCGCGATGTTCACCGTGTAGCCGCGGCCGAATTCCAGGCCCTCGGCTGTGCTGGCCGGCACCTCAAAGCCGCGGTCAAAATCGCGCGAGCCGTTGGCCGGCACGTTGGTCGTCACCCGGGTTTCGTTGTACTTGAAAATGTTTGGGAACGGCGTAATCGACACCTGGGTGGGGTCGGCGGCGCCGTTGTAGGTGGCGGCCTGGCTCACTTCGGGCGCGAAGCCGGCGGTGGCAAAGTCGGCCACGGTGCTGCCGCTCACCGGCGCCGCGTAGTGGCGGTAGCCCAACCCGCCGTTCAGGCTGGGGTCGATGTAGCGCTGCACGGTGGCCGTGCCGACGACGGCGTTGGCGCCGTTGTTCACCACGTAGGCCGTGCCCTGCGCGCTCGATAGCAGCGTAAACGTTTGGTTGGTGGTGGTGGGCTGGTTGCTGCCCACCGAGAAGTTGCCGTTCAGCACCAGGCCGCGCTGCACGGCGGTGGGGGCGGCGGTGTTGGCGCCGGCCGTGCCCACGGTCAGGTTGTTAAACGTGGAGAGCGAGGTGCCGCCAATGGTCTGCACCGCCGTGCCGGCCAGCACCACGGTGCCCGAGCCCGAGCCCGCCATGGTGCTGCCGTTGTTGGTGAAGCTGCCCCCCACGGTCAGGGTGCCGCCGGGGGCCGTGGTGAGCACCGCTCCGCCGGTCAGCGTCACGTTGCGGGCCTGCTGGGCGTTGCTCACCGTGGGCTGGAAGCCGGCCGGCGGGCTGCCGGGAATGGCCACGTCGCTGCTGGCGGTGGGCACCTGGGCGGGCGTCCAGTTGGCGGCCGTGCCCCAGTCGGTGCTCACGCTGCCGTTCCAGGTCAGCAGGGTGCCGGCCTGCACGAAGGCGGCCAGCCCCGTCACGTCGCCGCCGTTGCCAATCACGCCTTTCAGCGTGGCGGCGCCGGTAGTCAGGTCCACGGTGTAGAGGTTGTCGGTGGTCGAGCTGCCCGCGTTCACGGCCAGAAACGCGGTGTTGGTGGCGGTGCCGGGCACGTTGAAAATATCAAAATCGGCCCCGTTGGGCGTGCCGGGCGGGGCAATGCCCGACCCGCCCACCAGCACCAGCGTGCCGGCGTTGGGCGGGTTCTGGATATACAGGTTGGCGTTGGTGGCGTCGTAGTCGTAGAGCGTGGTGCTGTTGGCGCTGCTCTGGTTGTTGGTGTAGGCGGCCCCGCTGATGGCGGGCCCGGCCGTGAGCTGGGCGTCGGTGAAGGCAATGGCGCCGGTGGTGGGCACCAGGCGGTAATTGGCGCGGTTGGTGCTCACCACCCGGATGCGGTCCACGGTGGGGTTGAAGTCGAACCCGATGCGGTCGGAGGCCGTGCCCAGCAGCAGCGTCACCGGGCCGGCGCCCACGGCGGCGAGGGCCCCGGTGGTCGGGTTCACGGTGTAGAGGCGGGCGTTGTTGTTGCTGGCGTTATAACCCAGGGCGTACAGCTCGCCCGTGGCGGGCCGGAAATCGAGGCCCGAGAGGACCTCCCCGGCGCTGGGCAGGCCCAGCGTCACCGTCGAGCGAATCAGGCTGGGCGCGTTCGAATCGAACGAAATCAGTTCCGTGCCGCTGATGGCGTAGAGCAGTTGCCCGGTGAGCGGGGCCGCCGGCGCGGCGGCAATGTCCCGGATTTCAAAGGGCACCACCGACGGCACCGTGTTGCCCGAGCGGATGGCCGCCCCGGTGGTCAGGTTGAGGCGGTAGAAGTTGCTGCTGCCCCCGGCGGTTACTTCCGTCAAAAATCCTTCGTTCTGCGCCGTGCTGGGGTTGAAATAGATGTCGATGTCGATGGCCCGCGGCGCGCCCACCGCAAAGCCGTTGAACGTGACGTTGGCCACCGTCGAGAGCGTACCGTTATTCGGCGGCGTCTGAATGGACAGGATGCCGTTGTTCAGCTCGTCGAAGTCGTAGAGCACGGTGGTGAGCGGGGCCGTGCCCGTCACCGAATTGGTGTAGGCAATGGAGCCCACGCCGGGATTGATACCGAAGTTGACATCGCCGGTGGCGTAGGCCAGGTTGGTATCGGTGGCGGCCAGCCCACCCGTGATGGGGTTCAGGCGCACGTCCACATCACTGGTGCTCACCACCCGGATGCGGTCCACGGTGGGGTTGAAGTCGAACCCGATGCGGTCGGAGGCCGTGCCCAGGTTCAGGCCGAACGCGCCGGCCACGGCCGTGGCCACGCTGGTGCTGGGGTTGAGGGTGTAAAGCTGCACCTGGCCCAGCGTGGCGTCGTAGCCCAGGGCGTAAAGGCCGCCCGTCGCGGGCCGGAAATCAATGCCCACCAGGGTCTGGCCCGAAGTAACGCCGGTGATGGGCGTCGAGATGGGCGGGGCCGTTCCGGTCACCGGGTTGATGACAATGAGCCCCTGCGAACCCACGGCAAAGCCCGTGCCCAGGGCCGTGATGGTGCCCAGCCCGTAAACCGTTTGGGCCTGGGCGGCCGGCGCCGCCAGCAGCAGCCCCGCTCCCAGCGCGGCTCCTAGTAAACGACGAAACTGCCGGCCTGGGGCCAGCCACGAAAGTAGGCGTGTGTACATAATGGTGGAGAAGGGTTAAGTGGTGATGCGGAACGATGAGCGGTGGGACCTGCCCGTTAGGGTGATACGTAGCCCGCCCCGTTTTTGGATGAGTTTTATGTGAAAGATTAAAGGCAAATTCTGACTTGATTCAACGGCTGCATTGTCCAGCTTTACCCCGCCCGTTGCCAACAAGCAACAGGCGTCTTTTTACCACGCCACAGCTGCCGCAAAATTGGGCCCGCGCTACTGCACCACGAGGCGCTTGACGACCAATCCCAGCGCGGTGTGGGCTTGCACCGCGTACACGCCCGGGGCCAGGGTGGCCAGGGGCAGCTCCAGGGTCTCGGCGGGGCCGGCCGGCAGCGTGCACGCAAGCACCACGCGGCCCAGGCGGTCAACCACCGCCACGCGGGCGGCCTGGCCGTGGCGCAGCGCGGCGGGCAGCAGCAGCGTGGCCGAGCCGCGGGCCGGGTTGGGGTACACGCTGGCCAGGCGGGCCAGCGCCGCCGGGGCCGTGGCCAGCGCCCCGCCGATGCGCACGGCAATGTCGCGAATCTCGTAGGGCACCGCGCGGGGCACGGTGTTGCCGGCCAGGGTGGCCTGCCCGGTGGCCAGGTCGAGGCGGTAGAAATTGCTGCTGCCCGCGGCCGTGACCTCCGTCAGGTAAGCCTCGTTGCGGTTGGTGGCGGCATTGGCATAAATGTCGATGTCGATGGCCCGCACCGGGCCCACGCCGAAGCTGCCAAACATCACCGCGACCGGGGCCGTGAGGGTGCCGGCGTTCGGCGGACTCACGATGGACAGCAGGCCGTTGTTCAGCTCATCGAACGCGTAAAGCGTGGTGCTGGTGGCCCCCGGAAAGGCATTGGTGTAGGCCACCGCGCCGATGCCCGGCGCGGCCGGGGTGCCGCTGGCGTAGGTCAGGTTGCCGTCGGTGCCGGCAATGGCGCCGGTGGCGGGGCTGAGGCGGTAGCTGGCCCGGTTCGAGCTCACCACCCGAATCAGGTCGGCCACGGGGTTGAAGTCGAACCCGATGCGGGCGGTGCGGCGGCCCAGCTCCAGGCGCACGGCGCTGCCCACCGGCGTGGCCACGGCAGTGGTCGGGTTCAGGGTGTAGAGCTGGGCGTTGGGGGTGGGGGCCAGGGCCACCGAATCGTAGCCCAGCGCGTACAGCAGGCCGTTGCTGGCGCGGAAATCCATGCCCACCAGGGATTGCGTGGCGGCCACGCCCGTTACCTGCGTGGGGTTGCCGATGGCCACGCCGCTGTTAGTGTCAATCCCCACAAGGCCCTGCGTCCCGGCCGGGTTGCCCAGGTAGTTCATGGTGAGGGTGCCCAGGCCGTACACGGTTTGGGCCGAAACCCGCGGGGTTGTGGCCAGTAGCAAGCCCAGCGCGGCGCCCGCGCACCGCCCGGCCGCGGCCAGCGAAGCAAGTAGAGGATTTTTCATGGCGGCAAACAGTAGGGTACCCGGCGAGCGCACCCGCGCCGCCCTGCCCACAACGGGGCGCACCGCCGAAGGTTTCCGGGGCGGGCGGCCCGCGGCTCAGGCCACCACCCGCACTGCGTCGCCCACCCGGATAATCCCGCCCTGGGCGATGTGGGCCGTGAGCCCGCCGTGCCCGCGCATGGCGTTGTAGCCGCCGGGCCCCAGCTCTTCCTCCATGCGCGAACAGGGGTGGCACTCGCCGGTGATGTCGAGGATGACTTCGTCGCCGATGCAGATTTGGCGGTTTTTTAGGGCCAGCAGGTTCAGGCCGCGCACCACCAGGTTGCGGCGCAGGCGGCCGGGGTCCAGCGGCGCGTCCAGCCCGAGGTAGCCGGCCACCGCCGCCAAGTGCTCGTGCTGCAGGAGCGTGATTTGGCGCTTGCCGCCGGGCTTGGGCCGGGCGTGGTCGCCTAGCAGGTGCGAGTCGGTTTTTAGCTCCGCCTCGGGCACCGGCACCAGCGCCGCGCGCCGCGCCGGCCGCTGACCCATCCATTCCAGGCGGCCGGTTTGGGGCAGGGTGGCCAGCAGCCGGGCCACCGTCGATTTATCGTCGCCAAAAAACGGGAAAGCCATGGGTGGGAGTGCTTAGCGCGGTTCTAGAGCCAGTGTACGCGGCGTAGAGACGCAACATTTTGCGTCTCGCCGTTGAACGGCTGGGGCCGCGCCAGCTAAACAACATCCGCAACGACGAGACGCAAAATATTGCGTCTCTACACTGACTCCAAACCGTTTTATTGGCGGATGAGGGTTGCGGCTGCGCGGGTTATCGAAGACAGATTAGGGCGTAGGCACCCCCCGCCCGTCGTTCGTGCCCAACGGTGGTGTCACAGTTCGTCGGGGGTGCCGAAGCCGTCGCGGATTTCGGTGTGCCGAATCTGGCCGCCCAGGTTGCCCGCCCGGGCCAGCAGCCCGAAGCCGAGAACCGCCGCTGCCCAGGCCGCCAGCGCCAGCAGCCGGGCGCGGGGCGAGGCATTTTTCAGCAGCAACAACCCAAACAAGGCCAGTGCCGCGGCACTCTCCAGCACCCAAAAGCCCTGCTCGGCCGCCGCCGCGTGGTTCTGGATGAGGGCCCGGCTCACGCGGGGCAGGTTTTGCACGATGGCGGCGGCGCCCTCGCCGGTGAGCTGGGCCGGCAGGCAGAGCAGGCCCGCTGCCAGCACGGCCACCAGCCCGGCTTTGGTCAGCGTGCCGTTTTTTTGCAGCAGCCCCACCCCCAGCAGCACCGTGGCAAACAAGCTGCCCACAATTGGCACGTGGTTGACGATGAGGTGAATGTGCGCTTGGTTCATCTGCGGGAATTAAAGAAGCCCTTTGGGGCCGGGGCGCAAAGCTACTTCGGCCCCGGCCGGGCGCAACCGTTTGGCCGCCCCGCCGACGCTGGAAGCAGTGAACCGCCAGCGGCAGGATATCGTTATTGCAACGGCCGCGGGCGCTGTTTTTTTAAATTGTTTCCTCCGGGTGGTGCGGCTGCAAATTGGCCAGCTCAACTGCGGGGTATGGCCAGCATCAACCACGGCCTGACGCGTTAATTTCAAGGCTTGGCAGTGGTGCGCTTGGAAGTTTTCTACCCCGGTTTGGGCCACACTATCTGGCATAACGCTTGCGTTAGTTTGGTTATCAGTCATTCACTTCTGGTTTGTTCCGTTATGACTTTCCTTCCCCGTTTCTTGCTTCGGTTGGCTGCGCCGCTGCTGACGTTGGCCTTTCCGCTGGCGTTGGCTGCGCCCGCCCGGGCCCAGGGCGCGCCGGCGCCCCCCGACGTCATCCGCGAAATCACGGACGCCGTGGGCCTCAAGGCCCGCTTCGAGCTGCGCGCCACCCGCGACGTGGCCAACGCCGCGGCCGTGGTGTACAACGGCCAGCGCTTCCTACTTTACAACCCCGATTTCCTGAGCGCCGTGAACCGCGCCGGGCACACCGACTGGGCCGGCATCAGCATCCTGGCCCACGAAATGGGCCACCACCTCAACGGCCACACCCTGCGCCCCGGCGGCTCGCAGCCGGCCGACGAGCTGGAAGCCGACGAATTCTCCGGTTTCGTGCTGCGTAAGCTGGGCGCCAGCCTGGCCCAGGCGCAGGCCGCCATGGCCTCGGTGGCCGACGACCAGGGCTCGGCCACGCACCCCGGCCGGGCGCCGCGCCTCACGGCCATTGGCCAGGGCTGGCAGCGGGCCAACGGCCAGATTGTGGCCAGCGCCCGCGCCGTGGCTCCCTCGGCCGCGCCCGCCGTGGTGGCCGTTCGCTCCGTGCCGCCCAGCTACGACCCCGCGCCGGTGCGCCGCTACCCCGCCGCCCGGGCCAACGACGCCGAAGCCGCGGCCGGCAGCCAGACCGCTGCGGGCGCGGTGCGCCTCGTGGGCCAGCTCACCTTCCGCAACGACCCCAACCAACGCTACTACCTCACCAACGCCCTGAAAGTGGTGCGCGTGGACGAGGACGACAACGCCGAAGTGGTGGGCCGCGTGAGTCGCACCACCAACGAAACCTTTCCCTACGTCTTCACCGACGGCCAGCAGCACCGCCTGTTCATCACCGCCCGCGGCGACGTGTACGACAAGGAAGGCCAGCGCGTGGCCAAGCTGCACGATGCTGCGCTTAATGAAGAATGAGGAATGAGTTGGAACGGTGTAGAGACGCATATTTGCGTCTCGTCGTTCGCGCCGCTGACCTGCTGACCTGTGGTTGAATGACTCTCGTTTGTTTCGGCGCGGCCGACGAGACGCAAATATGCGTCTCTACACCGTTCCAGCTTATTCCTCATTCTTCATTAAGCGCAGCATCATGCTTCCTTTTTTGCTTGTTGACGCTTTCACTACCAAGCCCCTCAGCGGCAACCCCTGTGCTGTGGTGCTCGACGCCGACGCGCTGAGCCCCGCCACCCGGCAGCGGCTGGCGCGGGAATTCAACCAGTCGGAAACGGCGTTTGTGGACGGCTTTGCGTCCGGCAGCGGTGTCATCACCGTGCGGTTTTTCACGCCGGCCGAGGAAATTCCGCTGGCCGGGCACCCCACCATTGCCACCGTGGCGGCGCTGCTGCACGCCGGCCGCCTCGCGCTGCCCGCCGACGGCACGGCCCTGGCGCTGACGCTGGAGTTGTTGCACGGACCCATTCGCGTGGAGGTGCTGCCCGGCGCGGCCGGCCACCCGCCCCTGATTTGGATGACCCAGCGGCGCCCCGTATTTGGCGCCGTGCACGCCCCCGAAGCGGTGCTGCCGCTTTTTGGCCTCACGCCCGACGACCTGCTGCCCGGCGCGCCCATCCAAACGGTGAGCACCGGCACGCCGCAGCTCATGCTCTTGCTGCGTGACCACGCCGCCCTGCGCCGCGCCCACGTAGCCGATGCCGCCGCCTTGGGCCGCTACCGCGCCGCAAGCGACTTTTTCAGTCCGCACCTCTTCTGTCTGGGCGGCGCCACTCCGGTCGGGCACACCTTCGCCCGGCACTTCGGTACCCCGCCCGACGTGGCCGAAGACCCCGTCACGGGCTCGGCCACCGGCGGCATGGCGGCCTACCTCTGGCACTACGGCTACCTAGATTCGCCCGATTTTCTGGCCGAGCAGGGCCACGACCTGGGCCGGGCCGGCACGGTGCAGGTGCGCATCAGCGGCCCCCGGGAAGCCATCGCGGCGGTGCAGATTGGCGGCACGGGCGTGGTGGTGCTGGAGGGCTTGCTGCGCGCGGATTTGTAGGGTGAGGCGGGCGGTTTTTGCAACCGGACCGGGAGGTGAACTGTTAGCCTGAACGTCATGCCCCCGCTAGTTCGGCGTGGCGTTTTGCAACCAACCGAACCCAACCGCACCCGTGCCCGAATTACCCGAAGTCGAAACCTACCGCCGGTTTATTGCTGAAATTGCCGTGGGCCAAACCATCGCCGCCGTGCAGGTGAACGATGCCCACGTGCTGGCCACGCCCGAAGACGTGTTGCGCGCCGGCCTCGTGGGCCGCACCATCACCGGCACCAGCCGGCTGGGTAAAAACTGCTTCCTGGAACTGGATAACGGCCAAGTGCTGGTGCTGCACTTCGGCATGACCGGCGACGTGGGCGCTTACCGCGACGAGCCCGATGCCCCGCGCTTCACCCGCGTGGCCCTGCACCTGGAAGATTCCGGCCTGCGCCTGGCCTTCATCGACCCGCGCAAGTTTGGCCGCATCCGCCTCGCCGCCAGCGCCGCCGCGCACCAAGCCGCCAAGAAAATCGGCCCCGATGCCCTGGCCATTACCGCCGCCGAGCTGCACCAGAAGCTGGCCCGCCGCAAAACCCTGCTCAAGCCGCTGCTGCTCGACCAAAGCATCACCGCCGGCCTCGGCAACTGGATTGTGGACGAGGTGCTGTTCCAGGCCAAAATACACCCCGAACGCCTCGGCGCGACGCTCACCGAAAAAGAAGGAAAGGCCCTGCACGGCGCCGTGCAACTGGTGCTGAACACGGCCATTAGCCACGAGGCCAACTACCGCCACTTTCCGGCCAGCTTCCTCATCCACGCCCGCGAGTGGGACACCGCGGCCACGGCTAGCAGCGCCGACGCGCACACTTTTTGCCCCCGCCACCCCAAGGTGAAAATCGACAAGTACTACGTGGGCGGCCGGGCCACCTACCTCTGCCCAAAGTGCCAGCCCGCCCCCAAGGCCGCTCCAGGCAATGCGATTCGCTTTTGAGCCGTCGCGAAATTAACAATTGGTCAGCGGACTACCGGGCCGACTTGCCGTCCCACTCGTCGTAGTTCTTTTTCATGCCCCACAGCGAGGACAGCAGCGCGGTGGAAACCACCAGGCCGCCCACCACGCCCGCGAACATGAACACCGCCACGGCCGCCAGAATCAGGTACACCCGCAGGCCGAGCTTTTTGCAGTCGTCCTCGTTCAGCGGGTAGCTGCTTAGCTGGTAGCCAATGATGCTGGCCCAGAGTAGCAGGGCCACCGACAACACGCCCACAAAAAACATTCCGTTGGCCTGCGTCATCATCACCCCGCTCAGGAGCAGGCTCAGCGCCGACAACACGATGGCCACGAGGGAAAATAAGCGGATGGTTTTGGGCTTATACATGATGGCGGGTGAAAGGAATTACTCTAATGTACGCGCCTGACGCTGTTTTATTCGGTTTTTTCAAATTTATTCTCACCTGTTGGCTCATCGTTCTGGTCGTTGCAGCAAACCCCTTGCTCTGCAAGTAAGGTATTGGTTACTAACCGGATTTATCCGTTCGCGGGGGAAGGTCGGCCACGGCGACCGGAAGGTTTATTTCGCCCCGTAGCGGTGGTCCTGGGCCACTCAATGGCCGGCGGATGCAATATTTTTGACGTTGAGGGGGTTTACCAAGCGGCAGCTTTGTGTTGTCAATGGCTTTTGCGGGCCATTGTTTTTGCCACCATTTCCACTTTCTGCTTATGTTTCGTTCGTTCTTTCTGCTTGCTTTTGCGTTGGGCATAGCTACCGCTCACGGTGCATCGGCGGCTCCTTTGCGGGCCGCTGCTTGGTTTCCCCAACACAAAATTGCGCCCGGCAACCACCGGCCCATCTACCGCCGCTACGGGCACCACGGCCTGACGCGCAGCTTGTTTACCAACCTGTTCCGGCACAATACCCGGTCCGGGGCCGGCAAGCCCGGCCACGCCAAGGGGCACCGCGGCACGCTGTAAGGGCGGGCAGTATTTTCCGGGCCGGGGCGGCTAACACCACCGGCCCGGTTGGTTACTGTTCGTTGTTTTTCAGAGCTGCTTTGCGGGTGAGAGCCGTCAGGGGCGAGCGGGTGAGGGCGGTTTCGCTCTCAAAGCCGGTGCGGCGGGCGTTGGCGGCGGGGCTTTCGCCGGTGGCGGGCAAGGCGCGGTTCATCCAGCTCAGGATGTCGGTGGTGGTGCCGGGCAGCAGGCCGTGGAAGGCCGCCAGGAACTTGGCGGGCAGCGACAGGATGATTTCGCCGTCGCCGCGGCGGCAGGCGTTCCAGATTTGGCGGGCGGCTTGCTCGGCGCTCATCGTGAGGCCGGGCAGCGCGTCGGCGATGCTGAACCAGGCAAACTCCTTTTTCTGCTGGCCTTTCACCAGCACGTGGTCCTGGCTGCCGGTGCGCAGCAGGCCGGGGCACACGGTGGTCACGCTCACGCCGTGCTGCCGCAGCTCGGCCCGAAATCCTTCGGACAGGCCCACCAGGGCAAATTTGCTGGCGCTGTAGGGCGCCATGTGGGGCAGCGCCACCTTGCCGCCCAAGGAGGAAATGTTGACAATGCGCCCGGCCCCGCGGCGGCGCATGCTGGGCAGCACGGCCTGCATGGCGTGCAGCGGCGCCCAGAAGTGCGTGGCCATTGAGTCCTCAAAATCGCGGATGTCCATGTTGTCGAGCGGGCCGGCGGTGATGATGCCGGCGTTGTTGACGAGCACGTCAATCGGGCCCAGGCGGGTCTCGACTTCGGCCACCATCGTGCGCACTTCCACCTCGTTGGTGATGTCGCGGGCCAGGGTGATGACGTCGGCTTCGGCGGCGCCGGCCTGCAGCAGGTCTTGGCGGGCGCGGGCCAGCTCGGCCTCGTCGCGGGCGCTGATGGCCACCCGGGCGCCTTCGGCCGCGGCCTGGCGGGCCAGCACCAGGCCCAGCCCGCGCGAGCCGCCGGTGATGAGCACCACGCGGCCGCGGAGGTCGTAGCTGCCGCGGCGGTTGCCCCAGAGGGTGGCGGCCAGGGCCGCGGCCCCGAGGCCGGCGGCCAGCAGCCAGTTTTTGGAGGAGCGGTCGGGGCGGTTGGCTTGTTTCATGAGGGATTGTATGCCAAAAGGGGCCGAAAGGTTGCACCGGCGCGCCCGGCGGGTCGTTTATTTGGGATGCTCTGGCACGAAAGGTGGTAATCGGCGCGTTGGCGCCGCACGGGGCCGGGTTTCGTCCCGATATTTACCCCCGTCATTCCTGCTGCGTGCAAGCCGCATTTCGGCCCGTTTGTTTCCCCGCCCTTTGCCCATGAAATCGTTGTTGTTTCCGTCGTTGCTGGCCCTGGCGGCCGGGTTGGCGGCCCCCACGGCCCGCGCCCAAACGCCGGCCACGGCCGTTGTCAAAACCAAGGTGAAGCCCGTGGGCCAGCCCAGCGTCAAAACCAGAACTGCCCAGGGCCCGCCGGCCGCGGCCGCCGATGCCCCCTCCGATGCCCTGATTGACGCCAAGGCCAATGCCCTCACGGCCAACATGCAGAAAAACCTGGCCCTCACGCCCCAGCAGACCGAAAAAGTGCGCGCCATCAACCGCCGCGGCGTGGAAGCCGTCGAGACCGGCCGGGCCCGCTACCGCACCGACCCGCGCAAGCTCGCGGGCCTCATCGAGTCGGTGGGCCGCTCGCGCCTCGAAGCCCTGAAAGACGTGCTCAACCCCGCCCAATTCGACAAATACCAGCGCAAGCGCGAGGAAAAGATGGGCGTGCCCAACGTGCAGGGCGTGCAAGGTACCCCGCCCCCCGGCCTGGGCGGCAACGGCGGCGACCAGTAGCAGGCGCCCCGCTTACTGCGCCGCCTCGGGGTGCAGCGCTGCGTACACCGCGGCCGCCGCAAACGGCAGCGCAATAAGCACGGAAATCAGCAGGGGCTTCCAGATTTTTTTGGCCGGATGCGCGGGGCTGTCGGGCAGGTATTTTGGAATAAAATACCCCGCCAGCACGTAGCCACCGCCCACGTTGATGCCCAGCGTGAGCGGGGTGCTTTGCGGCAGGTTGTAAACGATGGCAATGGCCACCAGGGTGTAAATGAAAGAGAACAGCAGCACTTTGCGCGCCGCGCCGCGGTTGCCCACGTCCCGCAAATTCTGGTACAGCAGCACGCCGCCAAAAACAACGGTGAACAAAACCGAGAACAGCCGAATGGCCCGGGCCGAGTAGAGCGGGGGCAATGCGGAGGAGCGAAGCGGGGCTTCCATAAATAGGAATTGGGCGAAGTTGGGAAACGGCTGGGGCCACAAATTAACGGCGGGGCGGCCCGCTCGGCCGCGGCGGGCCGTATCATTGCGGCCGCTGGCTTCGTCGCCCGTTTTCGCTGCGTAAATTAACTGCTCTTGCCTGCCTTCGCTTCTGGCCCCAACCGTTTTGCTGCTTTGCTGGCCCGGGCCGGGCTCGACTGGTTTCTGGCGGCCCTGCTGGGGGTGGTGGCGCTGGCCTATTGGCGGCCGGGCCTGGGCAGCACCGCCAGCCCCGTGCCCTGGAAAACCATCGCGAGCGT
>Ga0123336_10003110_pt1 | contig 14093 bp, 10 predicted proteins | sample SSSSmetaG_FD_96466 | JGI IMG/M metagenome (GOLD analysis project Ga0123336, IMG submission 96466) | Glacier valley bacterial and archeal communities from Borup Fiord, Nunavut, Canada, to study Microbial Dark Matter (Phase II) - ​SSSS metaG | ecosystem: Environmental > Aquatic > Freshwater > Ice... | reverse complement strand
GCTCGGCTTGGATATCCGGATATTCGCGCGCGATCTCCTCAAAGGTGCGCATCATGAGGCCCTCGGTGAGCTTCATGATGTTGGCCTTGGTCGCGCAATGCACCCGGGTGCGCCCCTCGGCCTCGGCCACTGCGAAGGCCATCCGGACGACTTTTTCGCAGCCCTTGCGACTCATGAGCTTGAGGCACTGTGCGACGCCCGGCGTCTGCATGTGCTCGATGCCGGCGTAGAGGTCCTCGACATTCTCGCGCACCACGACCAGATCGATGCCCTTGCCGGCGAACGGCGTCGGGACGTTGGGCAACTCACGCACTGGGCGGAGGTTGGCGAAGGTCTCGAAAAGCTTGCGCAGGGTCACGTTGGCGCTTTTTTCGCCGAAGCCCACCGGGGTCTCGAGCGGACCCTTGAGTGCCACCCGGTTGGTGCGCAGGGAGGCGATGGTGTCGTCGGGGACCCCAGTGACCACACCTTTTTTGAACGACACCGCACCGGCCTCGCGCACGTCCCAGTCAATCGCCGCGCCGGCAGCGGCCGGATACGACAGGCGGAGTCGGTGACTTCGGGGCCGATACCGTCTCCGGGAATCAAGGTGACACGATGTCGTTGGGCCATGGGAGCTCCTTGGTTGGTATGCGCCTCAGGAAGCGCGACTTAAATATCGTGAGTTAGATAGCGCATAACTGAACGGCACCGCAAGTGGAATTCACGGCGTCGCGATAACGTGACTAAAAAGTCACGACTTTCATGGCGCATCTAACATGCGCCCGCCTGCAGCGGATTGAACGGCTAGGCAATTTTCATTCGTGTTGGAGTTTTGCGCTACCCTCTCTAAGATCGTGGCACGTCCTGTGGGAAATGCATGTCGCCCACACGACACGTTGAAGTCGTTGTCGGGCAGTCATCGGGTGGAGGCTCGTATGAGGTTTCTGAGTCGTCGAATACACATCGTTTCTCTGCTGTTCAGTTTGATTTCGGCCGGATTTCTCACGGCATGCTCCTCCTCGATGGGAGGCGTTGACCAAGGTGCTCAGTCCGATGATGGGGGCAGCAATAGCGACGGGCCTCTCATCGACGACGACGGTGGTCTCGACGAGGGCCCTGACGCCTTTGTAGGGCCTACGGCCAAAGCGGTGTCTGCAGGCGGTGCGCATGCGTGCGCCATCACCGTGCAGGGCGCCGTCAAATGCTGGGGCTACAACGGGTATGGGCAGCTCGGTAATGGATCCACGATGGATAGCGCTACACCGGTAGACGTCGTCGGACTGTCGTCGGGTGTGATATCTATTTCTGCTGGAGACGCGCATACGTGCGTCGTGACCACCGTCGGTGGGATCAAATGCTGGGGAAGCAACTACTACGGGCAGCTCGGTGATGGCAACGGCGCAGTCAGCGCGTACAGCGCCACTCCGGTCGATGTCACCGGTTTGACTTCCGGCATGGTGGCAGTCGGTACCGGATATGACCACACCTGTGGATTGACGACCGGTGGTGGCGTCAAATGCTGGGGCTCGGCGGCGAGTGGGCAACTCGGCAACGGCGCCAGCGGAGCTGGCGTGACATACAAGACACCTTCCGACGTCGGGAACCTTTCATCTGGCGTGGCTTCCCTTTCGGCGGGCGCGTATCACACCTGTGTCTTGACGACAGGAGGTGGGGTGCGATGCTGGGGATCCAACACTGCAGGCCAACTCGGAAACAGCACCACCAGCATGGCCACCTTCTGGAGTAACGTCCAAGGGTTGACTTCTGGCGTGACCGCAATGAGCGCGAATGTCGTGCACACTTGTGCAATGACGATGAATGGCGGGCTCAAGTGCTGGGGCAACAATGACTTTGGACAGCTCGGTAATGGTAACGAAACTTTTTCGACCACTCCCGTCGCTGTGATGGGTCTTTCTTCTGGCGTGACCGCAATGTCGCATGGCGGCTACGTCACCTGCGCGCTGGATATCGGCGGTACGCTGAAATGCTGCGGCTGGAATGCATACGGCCAATTTGGCAATGGCACGACGACCAACAGCAACACCCCGATCACGATCTCAGGGCTACCTTGGCAGCCTGCGACCATCAGCGAAGGCAAGACGAGCGCTTGTGCGTTGACGACCGCCGGCAGAGTGAAGTGTTGGGGTGGCAATGACTACGGGCAAGTCGGCAATGGAACGAGTGGTATGAACGTGAAGGTCCTCACGCCGGAGGACGTGATTGGTTTTTAGATGGCACCGAGGCGGCCCACACCACGACGTCGGGAGCCGGCGTCTCCGCAAAGCCGGCGATTCCTCCGGCTGATCGGAGCTGGCGGTCAGTTCGGCGGCCCGATGCACGTCAAACACGACACGGTGTTCGAAACACATCGACCCGTGGGGTGGGGATCGCAATTGAGGCAACAATACGAGCCCCATCCTTTGGGGGCACCCAGGGTGCAGACATTGTCACAGCTGCCGCAGTTGTTCTCGTCCTGATCGCGACACTTGCCCTGGCAGCACAGCTGGCCTGAGGCACACGCTTGTCCGCATCCACCGCAGTTGGCAACGTCGGTCTGAATGTTGATACAAGTTCCTCCGCAACACATGCTGCCGACGAGGCAGTTGCAGATGGTGGAGGGCGTACATTTTCCACTCACACAGGTCTCGTTGCCTGCGCACGGGATGCCGCAGCCACCGCAGTTTTGCTGATTGCTCGCCACGTCGACGCAACCGCCGGTGTCGGGGCAGCAGCGGTTTCCCGTGCCACAAGCGGCGCCGCCGTTGCATTTGCAAACACTCGATGTACATACCTCCAACGTCTTGCAACTCTTGCCGCAAGCGCCGCAGTTATCATGGTCATTGGCCGGATTCACACACTGCGACACGCTGGCGCAGCAGAGCGGCTTTTGCGTGTCGCACGATAGACCACTGGTGCCGCACTCGCATGTTGCGTTTGAGCACACTTGTCCGTTTCCGCACGCAATCCCGCAACCGCCGCAGTTGGTCGGATCATTCTGCGTGTTTTTGCAGCCGCTGCCGGGACAACAGACATCGGAGGCACTGCAGACCGAGGTGCCACATTTGCATTGGCCGTGATCACAAACGAGCCCGGACGCGCAGGCGTTGCCGCAGCTTCCGCAGTTGTCGTGATCGTTGGCCAGATCGAGGCAGCTCGTGTCGTTGCAGCAAACGTTGGGCGTGGCGCATGGCAGATTATTGCACTGGCAGCTACCGCTCGCGGTGCAACCCGACGTCGAGCAACAGAGCCCGCCAGGGGAACAGGCAGCGCCACCGGGGTTGCTCGGACACACGCATTGTCCCGCCAGGCACGACTCGCCAGGGTTACAGGCGTTTCCGCACGCACCACAGTTGAACGCATCGGAGGCGAGATTCAGACAGCCAGTCCCCGGGCAGCACGCCGAGCCGGCCGCGCACCCCGAGCCTCCCTCGCAGCGACAGATCCCGCCCGAGCAGGTCTCGGTGGCGGCGCACGCCACATCGCAGCCGCCGCAATGCGCGCGATCGCTGCCCATGGTCACACAGCTGCCGGCACAGCAGACCTCGTCGCTGGTACAGGTTCGTCCGCCACAACGAGCGTCGTTGACCACCACCTCGACGAATGCGCCCGCCGCAAAAGCCGCGCTCACCACCTCGCTTTTGCCGAGTAGCGCGTCTGTGCCGAAGACTTGGGCGGAGATGTTGAGCTGGGGTGGCGTGGGCCCAATGGGCGGCAGCAAGGTGAACACGAATTGCGGCGACGGCGAAAATCCGATGGTCGCGTCGTGGGTGATGAGCAATGCCCGATGGCCCTCGCCGGTAAAATCTCGCACTTCATAGCCGATGCCCTGCGCCACGGCACGATAGGGCTGGTCGGCAAAAAACATGCGGTCGTCGGGAGCGGCGACACTGACCTTGGTCTCGATGCGCACCACGTCGGTGGAGGCGATGTCGATCTTGTAGTGCAGTCCGATCTCGACCGGACGCCTGCAGGCGAGAAAGCCGCACAAACCCGCCAGCACCGCCATCTTCCCCATCGTCCCGTGCATCTGGGCCTCCGCTCGATGATTGTAGACCCTCTGCGGTGGAAGGTAAAATGAGCATTCGGCGACGGGAACTTTGCGAGGGTGCAATTGATCGCGAAGAAGCGCTTACTCGTGATCTCGGCGTATCCTCGACCCGAAGGCGGTGAAGATGTCCAAGTCGGATCTGAAGAAGTGGGCCAAAGCCCATATGGTTGGCGTCGAAAACACGACGATTCCGTCGTTCTCTCCCGACCTCATGCATCTCGACGAGCGGGGCATTCGCCATGATGTCGAACAGGCAATCCGGCACGGTTTTTTCTCCACCCTCGTGGCCACCGAGACAGGATTGACCTTCGAAGAGCAGAAACGCTTCGTGTCCATCGTAGCCGACGCTGCCAAAGGCCGGATTGGCGTGTCCACGAGCATTCTGTTCGACAACTTCGAGCATGCGGTCGACATGATCGAGCATGCCGGCAAGGCCGGTTGCCAGACGCTTCTGCTCGGATTCCCTGCCAACTGGTATCCGCTGACCGCCGAGGAGGTCTTGGCAAAAACCCGCGAGCTCTGTTCCCTCACCGACCTGGCGGTGGTGATCTATCCGAGCCCGCATTTCAATTTCGAACGGCTGCATCCGAGTGGTTATCCGCTCGATATCCTTCCCCAAGTGGCCGATATCCCAAACGTGGTTTCGATCAAGGCAGGCGAGTTTGCGTTGTATGCGGAGTGCTTCAGCAGGGTCGGTGACAAGCTCCTCATCAACCATCCCGTCGAGCGCTATCTGCCGAATACGGTCTTGGCCTACGGACAGCAGTGGATGGGCGCGGGCTGTTATGAGGTGTTCCAGTCGCCAGAGCAGCCATATCTGGTCGAGTACTTCAAGCTCCTGCGCGAGAACAAAGTCAAAGCCGCGATGGAGATATATTGGAAGCTGGCCCCGGCGCGAAACATCTTCGAGCAGCAGTTCAACCAGACGGTCATGTCCGGCACGTACAACTGGACCATGCAGAAGTACTACCAGTGGTGCGTGGGTGGTAACGGTGGCTTTACGCGCCAGCCGGCGATGAAGATGCACCAACATGAAATGGATATGACGAAGCTGGCATTCAGCATGATCGGAATTGTTCCGCGCAGTCCGGACGCCGAATTTTACCAGGGGCGCGTCAACTACAAAAGCGCCCCGGCGAAGCCCTGAAATCAGTGGCGCGCCATGCTCCTCACCTGAGTGGCGTGGATTCTGCACCTTGGTCTCGTCCATGAAGATGGTTCGTCGCTGCACCACGGCCTACCAACGTGGCCACGAGAACTACGACCGCGCACGCACAGCCCGCACCGGTGAGGGTTCGAGGTACGCCCCACCGAGCCGCGGCATGTCCGATGGCCGGATAGCTGGCCAGCCAAAAGGCGTGTGTCCACGCAAAATGCGCGGCGTAGGCGCGCCCGCGCTCCGTTTCGCCTGCGTGCTCGGCAAGGAGCGTCGACGACGGAATGGCGATGAGTGCTTGCCCAGTGCCGTTCAGCAGCCACAGCACGGCGAACGCTACCAGCGCGGGCTGCAGCGCTCCCGGAAGGAGCGAGACAGAGAGCAGCGCGCCGCCGCCGATGAGCCCGGCCCGCGACCAGCGATGGCGCCGCCCATGCAAAACGGCGGGATCTCGCGTGCCCATTTCGTAGCGGCCTGTGGCACGGCCGAGCACCAGCGCTGCGGCGGTCGAACCCACTCCAACGGTGGCCATCAGCAACGCGGCCGCTGTCTCGCCACGTTCCAATACGTCGCGTGCGTAGCCAACAGTGAGCACGATGGCGCACGAACCTGCCGTGGCCTCCGCAATACTCATCAAGAGCGCTTGGCGGAGCGACGGCTCCCGAAAGAGAATCCGCGTGCCGTGGGTCAAATCGCTCAAAAACGCCCTTGCCGAAAACGGCTGAGGATTTGCAGCGACGCCCGGAAACGACGCACTGACCACCAATGCCGCCGAAGCGAGGTATGTGGCCGCGTCGAACCAGAAAAGCCACCGGACACCTGACGATGCCACCAGGATCGCCGCGAGAGCAGGCGCGCCGACGGCTTCGACGTCGGTCGCTACCCGCGACCACGCTAGCGCTTTGACATAGCCATCATTGCCGACGACGCTTGGCAGGGTGGCTTCAAACGTGGGAGTAAAAAATGCAGTGATGGCATTGACGACAAAGACCATCGCGTAGATCTGCCAGACCGAGGTGACGAACGGAAAAAGCGCCACCAATCCAAATCGAAGAAGGTCCGCCGCAACAAGGATGCGTTTGCGGTCGATGCGATCGGCCAACACGCCCGCGGGTTGCGAAAAGATCAGGAAGGCGAGGATCCGCAGCATCAGCGCATTTCCCAGTACTGCCGTCGCTGCGACGCCTCCAGTGAGCCGATAAGCGTAGAGCGCGAGGCCGACCGTCGTGACGCCACTTCCTAGAAGCGAAATGACCTGCGCTCCGAACAGGAGCCGAAAGGTGCCATTTCGCCAGATCATGGGATTCACGGTCCCACCGGCAAAACCGATTGACAATCGGTTTTGCAGGCCTACGGTGGAATCCGGGGTCCCCAACGTGTCATCGTCACTTGGCGAGCTGGAAATGGCAGTGATGGAATATGTGTGGGCGACGCGCTCTTGCGACGTCAAGACCGTGCACCGTGCGGTCGGTGCGCCCCGGCAGATCACGTCGAACACGGTCCAGTCCACACTCGAGCGGCTCTATCGAAAGGGCATGCTGGCGCGTGAGAAGGTCAGCCACGCCTATGTGTATTCCGCCGTCCGCAGTCGCGAGCAAGTGACGGCGACGGTGGTTTCGGATGTCGTCGAGCGGCTGGTGCAGGGCAAGACCGACGCCATGCTGGCCGCCTTCGTCGACGTGGCGGCGCGCGCCGGCGACTCCACCTTGGCGCGTTTGGAAAAACTCATTTCAAAGCGGCGGTCGCAAGACAGCAAGAGAAAAAAGTGACCGCGCTCATCGGCACCCTGGCGCTGGCTGCGCTCTCGTCATTGTTCTTTGCGGTCATCGGCTCTGCCGTCAGCTTGCTGGTTGCGCCGCGGATCTTGCGCCGTAGTGCCAAGCGAGCGCCGGCTGATCGGGCGCGCGTGGCCTTCTGGCTCGCGGCCGCTCCGCTGGTCGCTGGATTGTCTGCGACGGCGCTTTGCTTCGTGCCGAGCGTGGCGAGCTTCGTCGGGCTTGGGCAGGACCACTGCTTGCACCACGACGACGACCATCTGCATTTCTGCCTGGTTCACCACCCGGCGCTGCGTGGTACCGTCGAACCGCTGGCACTCGGGTTGCTCACCGTGTTGTTGCTGGGCATGGTGGTCCGCGAGCTACGCCGTCGGGCCTGGCTCGGTCCGCTTTCGCGCCAGATCGATCGTGCCACCAGTGCGCTCGTCGAGATCGATTCGCGGATTCCGTTTGCGGCAACGATTGGCCGCCTGCGGCCGAGAGTCGTCATCAGCCGAGGCTTGCGCGCCGTCCTCTCGTCGCGGCAGCTCGACGTCGTGCTCGCCCACGAAGGCGCCCACGTCCAGCGACGTGATCTTTTCTGGCGCCTGTTGGCCGAGGTCTTTTCGCTGGCACACTGGCCGACGCTGCGAAAGAAGCTGGTCGACGAGCATGCGCTCGCGTGTGAGCAGACATGCGACGAAGCAGCCGCGGTTGCGGTCGGGGATCGCCTTCTCGTCGCCGAAACCATCGTCGCGTTCGAGCGCTTGCTCCCGCATTGCCCGCGGCCAGTCGCCGCGTTCGGCGATTGCGGCATCGAAGCGCGTGTCCAGTCGCTGCTCGCACCGCCCTTGCCCCTGCAGCGGACGCGCTTCGCGTTCGCCAAAATCACGGTCATCAGCGTGGCGGCGCTGGCGATGGCTAGCCCCCTCCATCACCTGACCGAAACACTTCTCGGCCTCGTCACTCGCTGACCATGCACTGTCTATCTTCTCGGCAGCGCCTGCCCGAAAGACCGATTCTGCGTCGGTGTTTGTCGATCCTGATTCTCTTTGTCTACGGTCCTGTGTCTGCCGAAACGCTGGACCGCGCGCGCGTCATTGAGCTTGCCCGGCTGCAATCTCCCATGGTGCGGTTGGCCGTAGCGCGTGCGGGCGAAACTCTCGCGCTACGCGTCGGTGCGCGCACGCCGACAGCGCCCAATCCCGAAATCGGCATTTCCGTAGGTCCTCGTGCGCTGCCGACCGGTACGATTGTTGACGTGGTGGGCTCGCTGGTCATTCCGCTCGACCTGTCTGGAGCGTCTGGCATGCGCGCGCGAGAAGCCGACCAGAGAGCGCGCGTGGCCGAGGCCGAAACCGACAATGCACGGCGACTCGCCATCGCCGACGCGCTCGACGGCTGGGTGGCAGTGCTCGGCTCCCGAGAAAGAGTTGGGCTCGAAATCGAACGCGTGCGGCTCGACGAGGCGCTGTGGACGTCGGCCCGTGCGCGTCGTGAAGCAGGCACGATCGGTGAGTTCGACCTTCAGCTCGCATCGGTCCTGAGAGCCGATGGCCGGGCGCGCCTCCAGCGTGCAGAGGGCGCACACGAGGCTGCCATCATCTCTTTGTGCGCACGGCTAGGACTGTCATTGACCGAGCCCGTACGCGTGGTCGGGACACTCGGCGCCGATCCGGCACCGACGCTGGACGCGTTGCTCACCAGCCTCGCACGCCGTCCAGATCGGGTTGCTGCTGAGCTCAACGTGGGCGTTGCGGACACCGACGCTGTGCTGCAGCGTCGGCTGGGGACACCTGCTCCTCGCTTGACAGCGACGGGCGGACGCGACAGCGAGCTGTTCGTCCGGCTTGGAGTCGACCTGCCGCTACCTGTCTATCAGCGCAACCAGACTGCGCTGGCGGTCGCCAACGCGCACCAGACGACGGCCGCGATCGCACGCGTTATCGGCGTGATGTCGACCGAGGCCGAGCTACGTGGCGCTCATGCCACGTACGTTGCGGCGCGACGCGCGTTCGCGACGCTGGATGCCGCCACGTCGTCGATGACCGACGCCGAACACCTTGCCCAGCGCTCCTATGAGCTAGGCCAGACGACCTTGGCCAACCTCGTCGTCGCGCGCCGGGAGACTTCGAATGCACGCGCGGCACACCTCGACGCGAAAATCCTGCTTGCCCATCTGCGGGTCGCTCTCGATGCCGCTGCCGGAGCGGACCAATGAGCCGATGGGCCCTGTTGCTTTCGATCGCAGTCATGGGATGTCACGAGAAGACGTCCACGGCTCCCGCCATGCTCGACGCTGGTGCGCGTGTCGTGGTCTTGACACCGGAAGCCATGGTCAACGCCGAGGTGAAGACGACCCAGCTACAGCCGGGTACGTTCTCACCCCGACTGCGCACGACAGCGACCATCAGTGGCGATTCCAAGAGCATCGCCCGCATCGGCTCGCGTGTCCCTGGGCGCGTCGCAAAGGTCAATGTCTCCCTCGGTGACCGCGTCAAAAAGGGACAAGCGCTCGTCGAGCTCGATGCCGCCGAAACCCATCAGGTCACGCTCGATCTGGCCACTGCGCAAGCCCGCTCGATAGCGGCCAATGACGCGCTGGCGCGGCAAAAGCTCCTGCTCGCCGAGCGAGTCGGCGCAGAGCAAGACCTTCGGCGCGCAGAAGCAGAAGCGACGGCCGCCAGCGCCGCCCTCCACGAGGCCCGTGAGCACCTTCGTTTCTTGGGGTTTTCCGATAGAGACGTCCAGCGCGCCGGCAGCCCAGGCGAGCACGCCGAGCACAGCATCGTGCGTGCGCCCATCGACGGCCAGGTGGCCGCGCTCGACGTATCCATCGGCCAGGTGCTGCTCGGAAACGAAGACATCGTCACCGTCGCGCAGGTTGACAAGCTATGGGTCGATCTGCGGATCTACGAGCGCGACTTGGCCCTCGTGGTGCGTGGCAGTCGAGTCGAGGTTCGGGTGCCTGCGTATCCAGATCGCGCGGTCTTCGGAACCCTGACCTTCGTTGGGGACCTGATCGATCCGGTGACGCGTACGGTGCCGGCACGGGCGGCGCTGGAAGAGCCGGGCCCGCTCAGGCCGGGGATGACAGCGACGGCGTTCATCACCGAACGGGCCGTGAGCGGCGCGCTCTGGTTGCCGATCGAGGCCGTTCAAAAGGCCGAGGGCGAGCCGACCGTCTTCGTCCGCGTTGGCGAGCGCCGCTTCGAGCCGCGTCGGATTGCCGTGGGCGCCGAGCGTGGCGGCTTCGTACCGGTGCGCCGGGGGATCTCTGCCGGCAGCGATGTGGTCACGCACGGATCTCTGGCCTTGCGTGGCGAGCTCGAACGCGCCGCGCTCGAGGAGTAGCATGCTCGAGGCCATTGTTCGTGGCAGCATCCGTCATCGCGCGCTGGTCCTCGGCGGAACCATTGCGCTCGTCTTTTTCGGCGCCCGCGCATTCATGGCGCTGCCCATCGACGCGGTCCCCGATCTGACCAACGTGCAGGTCCAGGTGCTGACGAGCGCACCGGCGCTGGCACCCATCGACGTCGAACGGTTGGTCTCGACGCCCATCGAGCGCGCCATGACCGGCCTGCCGAATACCACGGAAATCCGCTCCATCTCACGCTATGGCACGTCGGCGGTCACCATCGTCTTTCACGACGGGGTCGATCCCTATTTTGCGCGCCAGCTCGTGGGCGAGCGCATGCCACGTGCGCGCGATGCAGTACCGTCGGAGTACGGCATTCCCGAGCTCGGTCCCATGTCGACCGGTCTTGGCGAGATCTATCAGTTCGAGGTGCGTGGCGACGGTAAGTCACCCATGGAGCTGCGCTCGCTTCTCGACTGGCACATCGCGCCGCGTCTGCGGATGGTGCCGGGCGTCGTCGAGGTCAACGCCTTGGGCGGCGAGCTCAAGACTTACGAGGTCTCGATCGACCCGGCGCTCCTCGTCGCTGCACGCCTCTCTCTGTCCGACGTCTTCGAAGCCCTCCGGCGCAACAATCGGTCGGCGGGCGGCGGATCCATCCTGCGCGGGCCCGAGGGGCTGCTGGTCCGCGGAGACGCGCTGGTTTCGTCGCTCGAGGATCTCGGCAGCATCGTCGTGACGTCGCGCAAGGGGGTGCCCATCTATGTCCGGCAACTCGGCGAGGTCCGCTTCGCGCCCATGCTGCGTCAAGGCGCAACGACCCGAGATGGTCGAGGTGAGATCGTCGCTGGGATGACGATGATGCTCATCGGCGAGAACTCACGCCAGGTGGCCCGAGCGGTACAAGCGGAGGTGGACCGCATCAACCCGACGCTGCCGACCGGCGTCCACATCGAGCCCTTCTACGACCGCACAATCTTGGTCAACCAGACCATTCACACCGTCGCCACCAACCTCGCCGAGGGCGGCGTGTTGGTCATCGTGATTCTGTTTCTGATGCTACGCAATCTGCGCGCCGGTCTCATCGCCGCAACCATGATTCCTTTGGCCATGATGGTCGCATTCGTCGGCATGCGGGAAGCCGGGTTGAGCGGAAATCTGATGTCGCTGGGAGCCATCGATTTCGGCCTGGTCGTCGACGGCGCCATTATTCTGTTGGAAAACGCCATTCATCATATCGGCGAAGAGCGTGCGCGTCTGGGCAGGGCTCTGGAGCCAGACGAGCGCGATGCCACAGTTCTGAAGTCGGCGCTGGAGGTGCGTGGCGCGACTGCGTTCGGCGAGCTTATCATTGCGCTCGTCTATCTTCCGATCCTGACGCTCCAGGGAGTCGAGGGAAAGATGTTCCGGCCGATGGCGCTCACCGTCGTGTTTGCGCTCGCCGGTGCGTTCGTGCTGTCACTCACCTTCGTCCCGGCCGCAGCCTCGTGGCTCTTGTCGCGCAAAGTTGCAGATCGGCCGAGTCCAATCGTCGAGGTCGCGCGGCGCCTCTACGAGCCACTTCTGCGTCGCACCACCCGCCATCCGATGTGGACCGCACTGGTTGCCGCCATCCTCTTGATAGGGAGCCTGGTGCTCAGCGCTCAAATGGGGTCCGAGTTCGTGCCGCGTCTCGACGAAGGCGCCTTCATCATTGAAGCCAATCGGCCCCCCTCGACCTCGCTGGAGGAGTCGCTCAGGCAAGCGACAATTCTCGAGCGCGTGCTTGGCAAATTCCCCGAGGTCAAGACAGTGGTGGTCAAGACCGGCCGCCCGGAGATCGCCAATGACCCCATGGGTGTGGAGCAATCCGACGTCTACGCGATTCTCAAGCCGCCTCAAGAATGGCCGGGATCCCGCAGTCACGAAGCGCTGATCGAGCGCATGTCTGCGGCAATGAGCAGTGCCGTGCCCGGCGTGGCTTTCAGCTTCTCTCAGCCCATCGAGATGCGCATGAATGAGCTGGTGAGCGGTGTGCGGTCGGATGTCGCGGTCAAGGTGTACGGCGAGGATCTGGAGGTGCTTGGGCGTCTCGGCGCACAGATCGCCCGTGTGCTGGCCCGCATCCAGGGCGCACAAGACCTGAAAGCCGATCGTGTTGCCGGCTTGCCGGTGTTGCGCGCGCATGTGGACCGGCTGGCCGTTGCCCGCTTCGGCAGCAATGCCTCGGACGTGCTCGACGCCATCGAGACCATCGGCGGCCGCACCGTCGGTGAAGTATTGGAGGGCCGGCGCCGTTTCGCGCTTCGCGTACGTCTCGCGCCCGAGCTACGCAATGACCTCGCCACCATCGAGCGTTTGCCGGTGCGCACTGGCGAGACGTTTTCGCCGCTGGCCGATCTGGCCGAACTGGCGATAGACGACGAGCCACTGGTCATCAATCGCGAGGGTGCAGAGCGCCGCCTCATCGTTCAGGTCAATGTGCGCGGGCGCGACCTTGGCAGCTTTGCGGACGAAGCGCAGGCGTCAGTCGCCAAAGAAGTGCATTTTCCGTCGGGCTACCATCTCGAGTGGGGAGGCCAGTTCGAGAATCTGCGACATGCCCGCTCTCGGCTCTTGCTGGTGGTTCCCCTCGCACTCCTGCTCATCATCGTCCTTCTGTATGTGACGTTTCGGGCGATCATGCCGTCGCTATTGATCCTGGCCAACGTTCCGTTCGCGGCGGCCGGAGGACTTGTAGGTCTTGTGGTGCGTGGCTTGCCCTTTTCGATCTCCGCTGCGGTCGGACTGGTGGCACTATTCGGCGTCGCGGTGCTCAATGGGCTCGTGCTGCTGAGCCAGATTCGACATCTTCGCCAAACGGGCGTCGCGGCCGACGAAGCGGTCCACCAGGGTGCACTGCGCCGATTGCGACCCGTATTGACCACTGCACTGGTCGCCTCTTTGGGATTTCTGCCGATGGCGCTTGCCACTGGTGCAGGCGCTGAGGTTCAAAGGCCTTTGGCGACAGTGGTCATAGGCGGCCTCATAAGCTCGACCTTGCTCACGCTGGCGGTCCTACCAGCGCTGTACCTACGCTGGAGCGCACGCGATCGCCTTTGACCATCGCTTCGAGAACCAGCGCGAGTCGGTCCATTCGCGCTGCAAGTTGCTGCCTTGTCTTCAGGACCGAGCTTGAACTGTCCGCAAAGTATGATATGTAGATATCTACATGTCTCGCTCGGCCGACATTCAGCACGTTACTCGGTGGCTCAAGGCGATGGGCGACGAGACCCGCGTCCGGATTGTGGCGCTGTTGGCGCACGGTGAGCTCTGCGTGTGTCATATCGAGACGGCGACGGCGGTGGCGCAGTCCGTCACCTCACGCCATCTCGGTATCTTGCGGGCGGCTGCCATCGTCGAAGCGCGACGGCAAGGTCAGTGGGTTTACTACCGACTGGCCGCACAGACCGACTCCATGTGTGCGGACCTTCTCGCTTCGATGGTCAAGCAGTTCAATGCCGACCCCGAGCTGTCGCGGCTCGTCGACCGGGTCACCCGTTCGCTCGGGCCCCCCTGTCCACCAAAGGCCATTGCTGCCGGCAATACGCGGGCAGCGAAGCCGCCTCGTGGGAAGCCTTCGAAAGATCACCACCTCCGAACCTAGGTTCAGAAGGAGAACGTCATGGCCGTCACGATTCGTGTTTTTGATCCCCCGATGTGTTGCCCGACGGGCGTTTGCGGTCCGGCGGTCGATCCAGACCTTGCGCGCTTCAGCGCAGACCTGGCCTGGCTCACCGACCAAGGGGTCAGCGTCGAGCGGTTCAATCTGTCCTC
>Ga0123336_10003107_pt1 | contig 14105 bp, 10 predicted proteins | sample SSSSmetaG_FD_96466 | JGI IMG/M metagenome (GOLD analysis project Ga0123336, IMG submission 96466) | Glacier valley bacterial and archeal communities from Borup Fiord, Nunavut, Canada, to study Microbial Dark Matter (Phase II) - ​SSSS metaG | ecosystem: Environmental > Aquatic > Freshwater > Ice... | reverse complement strand
GCCTGCCGCGCGTCAAACGGTCTTAACTTTGACTTTGGCATGCTCGTGTATGCCCATGGCGCCGAAGAAAAGAGCCACCAAGCGGTGCGCGTCGGTGAAGCTGACACTGCGGTTTTCGCTGCGTCGCGCCAACACCCAGTTGAGCAAGTCGCCAGCAGCAATGAAGTCCACCCTGATCAGACGTGAGCACGACACATTGACGAACGATGCGCCACCCAACTGCGAGTCGACGCGCTTCAAAATCTCGCTGATGTCGCCGACCAACTGGCCCGACAACTCGACGCCTGCCGTCACCGCCGTGGCAGACTCATCGGCCAGGTACGACTCGACAAAGTGCGCACTGATTTCACTGGCCACTGAACTGTGCGGGGCGTTGGTGCTTTGACCCACTTGACTGATGCGAACCTTGCAGCGCGCTCGCTCCCAAGAAGGTGGCGAAACTTCGTAGGTCACGCAGTAATCGATGGCCGTTTCATCAAATTGATCCGGCCGGTTGGTCATGCGCAGCGCCTCCATGCGCAGATGCCAGTACAGCGGGTCCACGTCGCGCAGACCCGTGGGAGAGGCGTCGGTCAACGCTGCCAGCAGGCGGTCTCCGGCGAGCCAGCGCATGTCGATGTCTTGCGGTATCCAGTGGCGAAACAAGGCTCTGAGTGAGGCACAGGCTTCGGGATCGACCGCCCGCAACGCACTCCAGTCAAACACCCACGGCATGGGCATTTGCAGGGTCTGAGCGCGAAGGCTGTGCACCACGTCAGCGTCTATGTATTCAGGGCAGGTCCAACCGACTTGACCGTCGATTCGTCGAGCGGAAGGACGCTCTTCACTGGCAGCTTCGGCCACCATCTTGGGCATCGAATACCACTGCGGTGCCGACCACCCGAACTGCTGCGCGTAGTCGAGCGCCAGGCTTTCGAAGCGGTGCTGTTGGCCAATGGCTCGGTACAGGTCAAACAGCACCAACCAGGTCTCGGCATGCTGCGCGCGGCTGCCGCCGGCGGCCGTCAGACCCGTCAAGGATTGTTCGCACAGATCAAAGTCGGCGTTGGCGAACGCGATCACCGCCTCGTCCAAATCCGGATCGTGCCGGACTTCGGTTTCGACCGCCGCAGGGGCAGCGGTCAGCACCGCGCCTTGGCCTGCACTTGTCTTTTCGAAGACCGGGTTCGACACCACCGACTCTGCGGGCAGCGTGGGAACGTTGGACGGCGGTGACATCCCGGTGCCCATCACGGCGACATGAGGCGTACCTGGCGGGGCACTCATGGAAAGCTCTGCCGAATCCATCACCAAAGCACCGCGCGCAGAGGCGCTGGACACTGTGGAACGGTAATCGTCAGGGTTGGGAGCAGCAAACTGCTGTCGCGCGCTGCCGGATTCGGTGCCGCGTCGCCCGCCGTTAGGCAGCGCTTCGCCGACCATTTGCTGCTCGATTTCGTCTATCTTGGCCTTCACACCGCTGTCGTGCCGGGTGACGCTGTCGTGCAGACGCCCTTCAGAGTCGTCCATGCGCGACGAGCCGCCCAGTGCCGCGAGCTGCTCGGGCGACAGGCCTTCACGGCGCACCTTGCGCAACACGTCGAACTCGCGCTTGCGAACAAAATCGTTGCGCCGCTTGCGCTCGATCATGGCCTTTAATTCGGCCTTGGCGAACTCGGTTTCGCGAACCTCCCCTGTGGGCGCACTGACTTCATTCCATTCGGTGCCGGGGTTGGCCACGAACTTGACGACCTTGCGGAAAAAACTCGTCGCGTCTTTGGGATCCGTGGTCATGGCTGCTGGGGTGACTTGCTGATGGCGCGACGACGGTGAATTTGACGGGATACCGGATTCAGTCGCCGAACATTTTTTGCTTCAACTCGCGGCGCTGCTGAGCTTCCAGAGACAAAGTCGCGGTAGGGCGCGCAATCAGCCGACCCAAGCCGATGGGCTCGCCGGTTTCGTCGCAAAAACCGTAGTCCCCGGCATCGATGCGGACAATGGATTGAGAAATTTTCTTCAGCAACTTGCGTTCACGGTCACGCGTGCGCAACTCCAGCGCGTGCTCTTCTTCGATGGTGGCGCGGTCAGCCGGATCCGGAACGATGGACGTGTCTTCGCGAAGGTTTTCAGTGGTTTGACCGGCATTGCTGAGCAAGTCGTCCTTGAGCGTTTGCAAACGCACTCGGAAAAACTCGAGTTGCTTGTCGTTCATGTATTCGGCTTCGGGCATGGCAAACAGCTCAGCGTCGGACAACTCCTTGCCAGCCTTGGTTTTCCAAGCATTTGCCAGCTTGGGGTCCATCTTTTGAATCGGCTTGGGCGCATCGGTCATGACTTGATTCATGACGCGCGTTGGCGGCCTCGGCGGCGCAAAGCGGTCGGCAAACCGCGATGTTGGTGGCGGCAACGGCACCACCGCTTGGACGATCTGTGAAGCACGGCCGCGACCGCCCGCGCGAGGCGCTTTGGCAGAGGCAGCCGCTTTGGCAACTGGGGGCACCGCTGGAGCGACAAGCGGTGTGACTTCAGCAGAAACTTTGGGAGAACTGGAAACTTTCAATGGGGGCGCAGTCTGAACGGTCGGCTTGACAGCCGACTGGGGTAGCGATTTTGAAATCGGTTGTGCGCTCGCTTTGACGGCAGGCGCTGACAGGGGTTTAACGGCTGTTTCGGCCGCAGATTGAACCGCGGGTTTGGATACAGCTTTGACTTGCAAATTGAGCACGCCTTTGGTGGCGTTCTTGGTCGCAACTTTTGGCGCAGGTTTCAGTGCAACTTTCGTTGCAGGCTTCGTTGCAGGCTTTGTTGCAGGCTTTGTTGCAGGTTTCGTCGCCGATTTAGGAAAAGCTTTGATTGAAGACTTCACCGCAGGCTTGGGAATCGACGGGGCGGTCCGTTTCGGTACCGACTTGCTTGATGTCTTGCCCTGCGACTTGGCTGGCGGCTTTGAAGTCGCCTTAACAACAGATTTTGTCTTCGCAGCAGGTGCTGCAGATTTACTAGCCGCAGATTTACCAGCTGCCGCCTTCTTCGCAATCGCCTTCTTCACCGGGATCTTGCTCAATGAGGTCTCCTCGAAGCACTGGTTATACCCGTTCGGCTCGTGTCGGAGGACTCCGCAGTCCCGATTTCGCGCGTCGCGGATTGTAGCCACGATGCACACCGAAAACGCCGTGGTTCCTCAGCTCGCAAAACCGCTTTCAGGCCACGCACTGCTCCAGGCCTTGCAAAAAGATGTCTTGAGGCAGGTCGATGCCAATGAACACCATCTTGCTCATTTTCTTTTCGCCGGGCATCCACTTCGGTCCCAAGTCACTGCCCATCAGCTGGTGCACACCTTGAAAGATCACCTTGCGGTCGCTGCCCTTCATACAGAGAACGCCTTTGTAACGCAGCATCTTGGGGCCGTAGACCTGAACGATCGCGCCCAGAAAATCTTCCAGCTTGGCGGGGTTGAGTGCCTTGTCGGCACGGAACACGAACGACTTCACATCGTCGTCGTGGGCATGGTGGTGGGGCTGACCGCAATGCTCGTCGTGAACGTGACCAGGCTCGCCGTGTTTTGGGCCGTCGTGAGTGGCGTGGGAATGGCCTTGGTGGTCGTGCGCGTCGGGTTTCAAAAAATCGGGGTCGATGTCGAGCTTGGCGTTCAGGTTGAAGCCCTTCAGATCAAACACCTTGGCCAGCGGCACTTCACCGAAATTGACTGCCGTTTGCGGTGCGCGCGGGTTCATGTGTTTGACGCGGTGCTTCAACGCCTCGAGCGCGGCCGGCTCGACCAAATCGGCCTTGCTGAAGAAAATTTGATCGGCAAATCCCACCTGCATGCGGGCTTCCTGGCGGTCATCGAGCTGCTGCTGGCCGTGCACCGAATCGACCAACGTAAGGATGCTGTCGAGCAAGTAGCTTTCCGCGATCTCGTCGTCCATAAAGAAGGTTTGCGCCACGGGGCCGGGGTCGGCCAGGCCGGTGGTTTCGATCACGACGCGGTCAAATTGCAACTCGCCTCTGCGCTTTTTTTCGGCCAAGTCGGCCAGCGTCGTGCGCAGGTCTTCGCGGATTGAGCAGCACACGCAGCCGTTGTTGAGCTGGATGATTTGTTCGTTGCTGTCCTGCACCAGAATTTCGTTGTCGATGTTCTCGGTTCCGAATTCGTTTTCGATCACCGCAATTTTTTGGCCGTGCGCCTCGGTGAGCACACGTTTGAGCAAGGTGGTTTTGCCCGAACCGAGAAAACCGGTGAGGATGGTGGCGGGGATGAGGGCCATGAGTTTCCTAAGAAGTGCAGTGGAATTCGTTCAACTCGACAAGCTAGCACACTTGTCAAGCGCTGCGGGTGCGCTTGGCGTCATGTCTCGGGTGTCGGTGCCAACTGTCTTCGGGCCGGCACGGTAAGCTTGACCAACTTTGACTCTTCGCCCTGGCGCGATGGCTGACCCACAACCCCCGACCACCGCGCGCGGTAAATCCAGTGACAAAGCAGCAGACAAGTTGTCGTTGCGCGTAGACACGCGAGGCGACTTGCAGGTGGACAAACGCGTGGACAAACGCAGCTTCTTCAAGCGCTTGGTTGAAATGGTGTCGCCCGGTCCCGACTCGCGAGACGAGCTGATGGAGACGCTGGCGGACGCGGAACACCGCGACCTGATCGAGCCCGAGTCGCGCATGATGCTCGAAGGCGTGCTGCGCATGGCAGACATGACGGCGGGTGACGTGATGGTGGCCGCGCCGCACATGGACTATTTGGACATCGACGCCGACTACGACGATTTGCTGCACGTGGTGATCGACACCGGCCACTCGCGCTTCCCCGTTTTCGAAGGTCAACGCGACAACATCATTGGCACGCTGATGGCCAAAGATTTACTCAAGCTGCAACGCTCACCCGAGCTGAATTTGCGCACCCTCCTGCGCCCGGTGGTGTTTGTGCCCGAGTCCAAAGGCCTGAATGAATTGCTGCGCGACTTCCGCTCCAACCGCAACCACTTGGCCATCGTCATCGACGAATTCGGCACCACCGCCGGGCTGTTGACCATCGAAGACGTGCTGGAAGAAATAGTCGGCGAAATAGAAGACGAGTTCGACGACAAAGACGGCGAGTCGAGCATCTACACCCTGGCCGACGGCGGCCAGCGCGTGGCCGGCGACACCGACATCACCGAGGTCAACAGCGTCTTCGCGGCCAAGTTGTCTACCGAAGACTTCGACTCCATTGGCGGCTTGGTGGCGCACGAACTCGGCCGTGTGCCACGACGCGGCGAGGCTGTCACTCTAGGCGGCTTGATATTCACGGTGATGCTGACGCGTGGCGGTGCGGTGCGCTGGTTCAAAGTGACGCGTGCGCCGGAAGATGCGTTGAGTACGGACGGGGGATAAAGGGCTGCATGAGCCTCTCTCATGAGGCCGCGTCGGTTCGGCCCATGCCGAATCCCAGCTTGCCGCTGCTGCTGGACTTGCTGTTCACGGCTGCATTGGGCGCATTGCAAACCCTGGCTTTCGTGAACACCCGGTGGTGGCCGTTGCCGTTCGCGTGCATCGCCGCGCTGAGCTGGCGCGTGAACGCGGCGAAACCGAAGCGCGCGGCCAGTTTGGGTTGGGCTTTTGGCACCGGCTGGTTGCTGGCAGGAACTTGGTGGCTGTTCATCAGCTTGCACCGCTACGGCGAACTGCCCGCTTGGATGGCAGCCACGGCAGTGTTCGCTTTGTGTGCGCTGCTGTCGATTTACCTGGCGCTGGCGATGGCCGCGTTTGCGCGATATCGCAGCGGACGCGCTGGGGCCGATGCGTTGTTGTTCGCTACGGTGTGGATGCTGGCCGAGTTGGCGCGCGCCATCATCTTCACTGGCTTTCCTTGGGTTGCCACCGGCTATTCGCAGGTGGACGCGCCGCTGTCCAAGCTGGCACCTTGGGTGGGCGTTTACGGCATCGGGTTTACCGTGGCGGGCCTGTCGGCGTGGGCAGCTTTTGCTTTGCGGGATGCGCGGGCCAAGCCGAGCGATTTGCTGTGGCCTGGCAGCGTCAGCGCTGCGCTGATGGCCGGCGGCGCGGTTGTGTCGGTCGGCTTCACCCAGCCCACCACTCAGCTCAGCGTCACCCTCATTCAAGGCAACATTCCCCAAGAAGAAAAGTTCGCCGCCGAGCGCCAAGGTGGCGCTTTGACATGGCATCTGAACACGCTGCTGGCCGCGCAAAGCGACCTGGTGATCGCGCCCGAAACCGCCATTCCCGTGCTGCCCCAGCAGTTACCACCGGATTTGTGGCGTGACATGAGCCTGCACTTCAAAACCCAAAAAACCTACGCGCTCGTGGGCGTGCCCATGGGCAACGACGACGCGGGTTACACCAATTCGGCCGTCGGCTTCGGGCCAAAAGCAGGAGGCGGCGCGGGAACATCAACCAGCGACTACCGCTACGACAAACACCACCTCGTGCCCTTCGGTGAATTCATCCCCACCGGCTTCAAGTGGTTCACTCGCATGATGAACATCCCGCTGGGCGACTTCAACCGCGGCCCCGTCACAGCGCCATCGTTCAAGGTGAAAGCTGAGCGCGTGGCGCCTAACATTTGCTATGAAGACTTGTTTGGCGAAGACTTGGCCGCGCGCTTTGTGGACGCAGCCACCGCGCCGACGATGTTCGCCAACCTCAGCAACATCGGCTGGTTTGGCAACAGCATCGCCATCCCTCAGCACTTGAACTTGTCGCGCATGCGGGCGCTGGAATTCCAAGTGCCCATGCTGCGCGCCACCAACACCGGGGCCACGGCTGTGATTGACCACCAAGGCGTGGTCACCAAGAGCTTGCCTCCACATCAGCGCGGCGTGCTGCAAGCATCGGTGCAGGGCCGCAGCGGGGTGACGCCGTTTGCGTGGTGGGCCAGCCGGTTCTACTTGTGGCCGCTGATTGCTTTCGCAGCGCTGGTGCTGCTGTGGCGGGCATTCAAGCAACGTTAAAACGACCTCGACTCAATGCTGTTTGCATAAGACAGAACACAAACAGAACCCGCTCGGGCTGAGGTATCGAAGTCCTGCGCTGGCCTTCCTTCGAAACCTCAGGACGGTCGGAAGAGACACCTCAGTCCGAACGGGAATGAGTGAGCGTCATTGGGCATTACCCACGCTCTGCGCCTCTAAAATCGGTGCTTTTACTTTGCACACGCAATTTGCGCACGCGAACCGCCGCTAGCTTTACAAGAAACCCACCATGCTGACCTTCCAGCAAATCATTCTTCGCCTTCAGCAATATTGGGACGCCCAAGGCTGCGCGCTGTTGCAACCCTACGACATGGAAGTCGGCGCGGGCACCAGCCACACTGCCACGTTTTTGCGCGCCCTCGGCCCCGAGCCCTGGAAGGCCGCTTACGTGCAGCCCAGCCGTCGCCCGAAAGACGGCCGCTACGGCAACAACCCCAATCGTTTGCAGCATTACTACCAATACCAGGTGGTGCTCAAACCCGCACCCGCCAACATCTTGGAGTTGTATTTGGGCTCGCTCGAAGCCTTGGGTTTTGACCTGAAGGTGAACGACGTTCGCTTTGTCGAAGACGATTGGGAAAACCCCACGCTCGGCGCGTGGGGCCTGGGCTGGGAGGTGTGGATGAACGGCATGGAGGTCACGCAGTTCACTTACTTTCAGCAAGTCGGCGGCATCGACTGCAAGCCCGTCACCGGCGAAATCACCTACGGCCTGGAGCGCTTGGCCATGTATTTGCAAGGTGTGGACAGCGTCTACGACTTGGTCTATGCGGCAGGCTCTGATGACACACCCAATGGCGCACCCGACTTGAAATACGGCGACGTGTTTCACCAAAACGAGGTCGAGCAAAGCACCTACAACTTCGAGCACAGCGATGTAGATTTTTTGCTCAGCGCTTTCGCGGCACACGAGAAGCAAGCTAAATATTTGATGGCGCAATCGCTCGCCCTGCCCGCCTACGAACAAGTGCTGAAGGCGGCGCACAGCTTCAATTTGCTGGACGCGCGCGGTGCCATCAGCGTGACCGAGCGCGCCGCCTACATGGGCCGCATCCGCAACATTTCACGCAGCGTGGCGCAAAGCTATTACGACAGCCGCGCGCGTTTGGGCTTTCCGCTGGCGGCGCGGGATCGGGCTGATGAAGTGTTGGCCTCTCTTGCCAAAAACGTCACTAAAACGGCTGCCGTCCTTGAGAAGAAGGCCGCCTGATGAGCACGAAAAATCTGCTCGTTGAACTCTTCGTCGAAGAGCTGCCGCCCAAAGCCCTGAACAAGCTGGGTGACGCGTTCGCTGCCGCGTTAGCCGACAGCCTGAAGGCGCAAGCCTTGACCACCGCCGCGTCGGTCACCACCGCCTTCGCCTCACCGCGCCGCTTGGCCGCGCACATCAGTTTTGTCAACGACAAAGCCGACGACAAAGTCGTGTCGCAAAAACTCATGCCGGTCAGCGTGGGCTTGACGGCCGACGGCCAAGCCACGCCTGTGCTGCTGAAAAAACTGGCTGCCTTGGGCGCCGACGCATTGGCGGTGCCGCAACTGCTGCGCCAGATGGACGGCAAAGCCGAAGCGCTGTTTTTTCACAGCATGGTAGCGGGCGTGAGCCTGCAAGACGGTTTGCAGAAAGCTCTGCTGCATGCGCTGGCCAGCCTGCCCATCCCCAAGCTCATGCAATACCAGTTGGCCGACGGCTGGAGCAGCGTGAACTTCGTGCGACCCGCTCACGGGCTGGTGGCGTTGCACGGGGCCGATATGGTGGCGGTGCAAGCGCTGGGCCTGACCTCGGGCCGCATCATTCACGGGCATCGGTTTGAGGCGTCCACACCGGTCATCAACCTGCGCCATGCGGACAGCTACGCTGAGCAACTGCGCGACGAGGGCGCGGTGATTGCCAGCTTTGCGCAGCGCCGCGCCGAGATCGCCAACCAGCTGCTGGAGCGCGCCCCCGCCGGATTGGAAGCCATCGACGACGACGCCTTGCTGGACGAAGTCACCGCCCTGGTCGAGCGCCCGAATGTGTTGCTGTGCCAATTTGAAGCCGAGTTTTTGGACGTGCCGCAAGAGTGCTTGATCCTGACGATGAAGGCGAATCAAAAGTACTTCCCGCTGCTGGATGCGCAGGGCAAATTGACGAATCAATTCTTGATCGTCAGCAACATCACTCCCACTGATGCGAGCCGCGTGATCGAAGGCAACGAACGCGTGGTGCGCCCGCGTTTGGCCGACGCAAAATTCTTCTTCGACCAAGACCGCAAAAAGACACTGGCGTCGCGCGTGGCGGGTTTGGACAAGGTCGTTTATCACGGCAAGTTGGGCACGCAAGGTGAGCGCACAGCCCGGGTGCAATCGATAGCGAAGGCCATCGCCAACTCCGCGTTCATGTTTGAAAAAATCACGGCCGACTGCGAGCAAGCGGCCAGCTTGGCCAAGGCCGATTTGCTCACCGACATGGTGGGCGAATTCCCCGAGCTGCAAGGCACCATGGGCAGCTACTACGCAGCGCACGACGGCTTGAGCGCTACGGTGGCGCAGGCCATCGAAGACCACTACAAACCGCGCTTCGCGGGCGACAGCTTGCCGCGCAGCGATGTCGGTTTGGTGGTGGCGCTGGCCGACAAACTGGAAACGCTGGTCGGCCTGTTTGGCGTGGGTCAACTGCCCACCGGTGACAAAGACCCGTTCGCACTGCGCAGGCACGCGCTGGGCGTGATTCGCATGCTGACCGAACGCCAAGTGCCCATCGATTTGCCGCATTTGATTGCGCTGGCGCGCGAGCCGTTTGGCGCGGCCATCACCGACCCGACCGCGCCGCTGCTGACCTTCATTTACGAGCGCCTGACAGGCAGTTTGCGCGACCAGGGCTACAGCGCGCAAGAGGTCGACGCGGTGCTGTCGCTCAAGCCCGATCGCCTGGTGGATGTGACCGAGCGCATCAAGGCCGTGCGCGCGTTTGCCGCGGTGCCCGAAGCGGCTGCGCTGGCGGCAGCCAACAAACGTGTGAGCAATATTTTGAAAAAGGTCGAAGGCGCGCTGCCTCGGGATGTAGACCCCACATTGCTGAATGAAGCTGCTGAAGTCGCCTTGTTCCAGGCTCTGAATCAAGTTGAGCCTCAGGCCACGATGGCCTTCCAACAAAGCCACTTCGCCGATTCCCTCAAAGCCCTGGCCGCACTGCGTGTGCCGGTGGACGCCTTCTTTGAGTCAGTGTTGGTCAATGCCGAAGACCCCGACCTGCGCAACAACCGCCTCGCCCTGTTGTCGCGCCTTCACAGTTCCATGAACCGCGTGGCGGACTTGGCCAAGTTGGCGGCTTGAGCATTCGCGGCCAAAATTGCACCCCATGACCCCTCTCAAACTCATCATCCTCGACCGCGACGGCACCATCAACGAAGACCGCGACGACTTCGTGAAATCGCCGGAGGAATGGATACCTATTCCGGGTGCACTCGAGGCCATCGCAAGGCTCAACCACGCGGGCTGGCACACGGTGGTGGTCACCAACCAATCGGGCCTGGGGCGCGGATTGTTCGACATGGCCACGCTGAACGCCATGCACCTGAAGATGAACCAGATGCTGGCCAAAGTGGGCGGGCGCATTGATGCGGTTTTCTTTTGCCCGCACACGCCGGAAGACGCCTGCGACTGCCGCAAACCCTTGCCGGGCTTGATGCTGCAAGTGGGCGAGCGTTACGGTTTGAATTTGAAAGACGTGGCCGTGGTGGGCGACTCGATGCGTGATTTGGAAGCCGGCGCCAGTGCTGGTTGCCCCACGCATTTGGTGCGTACTGGCAAGGCGGCGGCTTACAGCGACGCGCAGTTGGAGCAAGTGTTGTCGCGCGCACCGGGCACTCAGGTGCACGCCGATTTGGTCGCGTTTGCCGAAGCCACCATCTTGCGTGAACGGCGTGCGCGCGGCCTCACCGGTGAAACCGACTCTGGTTTTGGAAGGCTGAACTGATGGCAGCTTTGGCGTTCGGAGCCCGACCGTCGGTGTTGCAAACGCTGTGGTGGCGCTTGCGCTCGGTGGTCTTCATCGTCTGGATGGCGGTCACCGTGGTGCCATGGGCCTTGGCCGTGTTGGTGTTTTCCATCTTCAAACAAGGCGACCCGGTGTACTGGATGTGCGTGGGCTGGCTGCGCACCGCCATTTGGGGGGCGCGCGTGATTTGCGGCGTGCGCCACCGCATGCTGGGTTTGGAGAACCTGGACGCCGCCCACCGCGCAGGCGCCGTCATCGTGCTGCCCAAGCACCAGTCGACCTGGGAGACCTTTGCCTTCCCGTGTTTGATGCCGCACCCGCTGGCCTACGTGTTCAAGCGCGAGTTGCTGTACGTTCCGTTTTTTGGCTGGGCCATGGCGCGCATGGACATGATTCACATCGACCGCAGCAAGCGCGCCAATGCCTGGAACAGGGTCGCCGAACAGGGCCGCAAGCACATGGCCAAGGGCACCTGGGTCATCATGTTTCCCGAGGGCACGCGCATTGAGCGCGGCGAGCAAGGCACCTACAAAGCAGGCGGCACGCGCCTGGCGGTGGACACCGGCACATCGGTCATGCCCATTGCTGTCACCTCGGCCGCGTGTTGGCCGCGCAAGAGTTTGATGCTGCGGCCCGGCGTGGTGGATGTGTCGATCGGGCCATTGATATCGGCCGTGGGCCGTCAGCCTGCAGAATTGATGCAGCAAGTGCAGACGTGGATCGAGGGCGAAATGCGCAGGCTCGATCCGACGGCTTACGCTGGCCAGCACGGCGAAGAAAAGAACATTTCGACTCCGCAGTCATGACGGTTCGGTCTTTGAGTCGCGCTTAACATCCACTGCATGACACGCAAGGCTCGCGCTCCTGACGTTCAACAGCTTTCGCTGTTTGATGCGCCCGTGACGCCGCAGGAAGTACCCGTCGCGTTGCCGACAGCAGCCATCGATGCGCATGCCGCAGACCTCAACACAGCGTCTTTGCTTGCCTTGCCTGCAAGCCTGGATGCGCCTTCGGTTTCCATCGCCAGCGTGCTGCGCCCTGCCGTGTTTCGCCACCCCTACGCCGACCGCGAAATCCGCTTGCAAGAACACGTGGTGGCCTATGCGCTGAAGCGCGCGCGACGGCGCAGCATCGGCTTCATCGTCGGCGCGGAAGGTCTCAGCGTGAACGCGCCCAAATGGGTGGGCATCGGCGATATTGAGGCCGCGCTGCGTGAAAAAGCGGCTTGGATTTTGCGCAAGCTGAGCGAACAGCAACAACGTCAACAACGCCTGCACGCGGCCAAAGTCGATTGGCGCGACGGCACCAGCATTCCCTTCTTGGGCGAAACCGTCATTGTGGTGCTTGACCCGCGCACCACGGGTGCGGTGCTCAACACTTCAGCGGCCAGCGAGCAAGCTCAAGCGCCATTGAACGGCGTGCCCCAGCTGACCCTGCACATCGGCCTGCCGCACACCGCCACGGCCGCGCAAATTCGCGACGCGGTGCAAAGCTGGCTGCAACGCCAAGCCAAGCGCGTGTTCGAAGAACGCTGTCAGCACTACACCCAGCAATTGGGGGTGCGCTACACGCGGCTGAGTTTGTCGTCAGCCCAAACGCGCTGGGGCAGTGCCACGGCCGACGGCACCATTCGCCTCAATTGGCGCTTGATTCACTTCGCGATGTCGACCATCGACTACGTGGTGGCGCACGAGCTGGCGCACCTGCGCGAGATGAACCACAGCCCGAAGTTTTGGGACGTGGTGCGCTCGGTGGTGCCCGACTACGAAGCCGCACGCGGCACGTTGAAAGACAAGGTTTTGCCAGTGTTCGATTGACGCGGCCACCACAACTTGCGGCGCTTTTGCGCCATCTCGTGCGTCATCTCGTGCGTCATCTCGTGCGTCATCTTGTGGGTCATCTCGTGCGCCGCTTTTTGCCGCCTCTTTTGCGACTCGGCGTGCGACCGCCTGAAGCAGGTCACATCAACTTAAACCCAGCTCGTCCATCATCGCCCGTCGCATCAAAAACTTTTGCGCCTTGCCGGTCACCGTCATGGGCAACTCACTGACGAAACGAACATAGCGCGGCACTTTGTAGTGGGCGATCTGGTCTTGGCAAAACTGGCGAATGTCGTCTTCGCTGGCCACGGCATCTTGCTTCAGAACCACCCAGGCGCACACCGTTTCGCCGTACTTGACGTCAGGCACGCCAAACACCTGAACCAGCGCCACGGCGGGGTGGCGAAACAAAAACTCTTCGACCTCGCGCGGGTAGACGTTTTCGCCGCCGCGTATGAGCATGTCTTTGACGCGTCCGACGATGTTGCAGTAACCGTGCTCGTCGATGGTGGCGAGGTCGCCGGTGTGCATCCAGCCGTCGCGCACGGCCTCTTGGGTGCGCTCATCGTCGCCCCAATAGCCGCGCATCACGCTGTAGCCACGGGTGCACAACTCGCCGGTTTGGCCCACGGGCACCACCGCATCGGCCGAGTCCACGATCTTCACTTCCAAGTGAGGCATCACGCGGCCCACCGTGGCCACGCGCAGCTCCAGCGGATCGGTCGGAGCGCTCTGGAATGACACCGGAGAGGTCTCAGTCATGCCGTAGGCGATCGTGACGTCGTTCATATTCATATTTTTGATCACGCGCTGCATGACTTCCACAGGGCAAGGGCTGCCGGCCATGACGCCTTTGCGCAGCGCGTTCAGATTGAAGCGTTTGAATTCGGGGTGGTCCAGCTCGGCGATGAACATCGTGGGCACGCCGTGCAGCGCGGTACAGGCTTCATCTTGCAGCGCGTTCAAGGTGGCCAGTGCGTCAAAGCCTTCGCCAGGAAAAACCATGGTGCCACCTGTCACGGTGCAAACCAGTGACCCCATCAACATGCCGAAGCAGTGGTACAGCGGCACGGGAATGCACAGTCGGTCGTCCTTGGTGAAGCCCATGGCGGCAGCCACAGCGAAGGCGTTGTTGACCATGTTGCGGTGCGTCAGCGTGGCGCCTTTCGGGTTGCCGGTGGTGCCGCTGGTGAACTGCACATTCACCGCGTCGGTGCTGTGCAACATCTTGCCTATGCGGCGCGCTTGGGCAACCCGTTCGACCCCGTTCTCCGCATCCGCGTTGCCCATCACTTCGTGCAAATTGAACATGCCCGGCGTGAGCTCTCGGCCCATGCGAATGACGCAGCGCAG